>Ga0335072_10004808_pt1 | contig 19961 bp, 32 predicted proteins | sample Lox_Sample_21_FD_206725 | JGI IMG/M metagenome (GOLD analysis project Ga0335072, IMG submission 206725) | Soil microbial communities from Loxahatchee National Wildlife Refuge, Florida, United States - Lox_Sample_2.1 | ecosystem: Environmental > Terrestrial > Soil > Wetlands | place: USA...
TGTACGTACTGTCGAAGGAAGAGGGCGGCCGCCACACGCCGTTCTTCAAGGGGTACCGGCCGCAGTTCTACTTCCGGACGACGGACGTGACGGGAGTGGCGGAGCTGCCGGAGGGCGTGGAGATGGTGATGCCGGGCGACAACGTGTCGCTGAAGGTGGAGCTGATCACGCCGGTGGCGTTGGAGAAGGGCCTGCGGTTCGCGATCCGCGAGGGCGGACGCACCGTGGGCGCGGGCACGATTTCGGAGATTGTGAAGTAAGGCGAGTGGACAGTGGACAGTGATCAGTTAAAAACGCTGAGGGAAAAGCGATGAAGCTGGACCCGGCAAAGCAAAAACTGATCACTGTTCACTGAACACTGATCACTGGAAGGACGTCATGGTAGGACAAAGAATTCGCATCCGGTTGAAGGCATACGACTATCGCGTGCTCGATACCTCCACCGGCGAGATTGTGGATACGGCCAAGCGCACCGGAGCAACGGTAGCGGGACCGATTCCCTTGCCGACGATCAAGAACAAGTTCTGCGTGCTGCGTTCGCCGCACGTGGACAAGAAATCGCGCGAGGAGTTCGAGATCCGCACCCACAAGCGGCTGATCGACATCCTCGAGCCCACGCAACAGACAGTCGACGCGCTGATGAAGCTCGATCTTCCGGCGGGCGTCGATGTTGAGATCAAGGCATTCGAGAAGTAAGTTCGCAGCCCGCGAAGGGCCCGGCAGTGCGATACGTTGAAGATCGCATGATGAGGTGAAAAAGAGATGGCGGTAACGGGAATTCTGGGTAAAAAGGTCGGCATGACGCAGGTCTTCGACGAGAAGGGCGAGGTGCACCCGATTACGGTGCTGCAGGCCGGCCCCTGCGTGATTACGCAGCTGAAGACTGCGGCCAAAGACGGTTATGACGCCGCGCAGATCGGGCTCGTCGAGTTTGTGAAGGCCTCGCGGATCCCCAAAGCCGAAGCCGGGCATCTGGCCAAGACCGAAGCTCCGCCGGTGCGGCTGCTCAAGGAAGTGGACATCGAAGCTGCGGCGGATGGAGCCGATGGCGTCAAGGCTGGCGACCGCGTGCTCGTGGACATCTTTACCGATGCGAAGTTTGTCGACGTGATCGGCACCTCGAAAGGCCGCGGGTTCGCGGGCGTGGTGCGGCGGCACAAGTTCGGCGGAGGCCCCAAATCGCACGGGCACATGTTCCAGGTGCAGGGCTCTATCGGCGCATCGAGCTTTCCTTCGCGGGTCTTTCCGGGGCAGCGCATGCCGGGACACTTCGGCGTGGACCAGGTGACGGTTCGGAATCTGCGCATCCGCGGCATCGACCTCGACGAGAACCTGCTGATGGTGGAGGGAGCGGTGCCGGGGCCGCGCGACGGGTACGTGATGATCTCAAAGGCCAAGGCTCCGCCGCGCGAGCGCCGCGGATTTGCCGGATCGGGCACGGTCGATCCGCTGAAGGCTTCGAAGAAGGCGCAGGCGAAGCGCAAGTAGCATTTAGCTTCCAGCTCTCAGCCGTCAGCTTGTTTTGCGAGAGCCGGGACGATGGTTTTACCGACGGATTGGCTGAAGGCTGGTAGCTGACGGCTGAAAGCTGGCAGGAAGAAGACGATGGCAAACGTGGATGTATTGAATCTGAACGGGGAAAAGGTGGGGACTGTCGATCTCTCCGACGCGGTGTTTGCGCCGGAGCAGGTGAATGAGGCGCTGCTCTGGGAGGCGGTGAAGCACTACCGCGCCTCACTGCGCCAGGGTACGCACGCCACCAAGAACCGCAAGCTGGTCGCGGGCTCCGGCAAGAAGCTGTGGAAGCAGAAGGGCACGGGACGAGCGCGCATTGGTTCGGTGCGGTCGCCGCTCTGGCGGCACGGCGGCACGGTGCACGGGCCGCAGCCACGCAGCTACGAGTATCCTTTTCCGCGCAAGAAGCTGCTGGGCGCGCTGCGCTCGGCTCTGGCGGCGAAGCTTGCGGACGGCAAGCTGACCGTGGTCGACTCGCTGGAGATTAAGGAGGGCAAAACCAAGCTTTATTACAACGCCCTCAACAAGCTGGGTGTCACGCGCACGGCCCTGCTGGTCGAAAACGGCAAGACGCTGACCCAGGCGCTGGTGCTGGGCGCGCGCAACCTCCCGGGCGTGGAGCTGGTGCTGAATAACGAGGTGCATCCCTACGACCTGCTGCGCTACGAGCGGGCGATCTTCTCGAAGGCGGCCATCGAGCAACTGAGCGAGTCGCTGGAGAAGACGGCATCGAAGCGCAAGCTCGCCGCACAGACGGAGGCCGCATAATGCCGACACTGTATACCGTAATCCGCAAGCCCATGATCACCGAGAAGGGACTGGGCGTGAAGGAGACCGAGGCGACGCTGGTCTTCGAGGTTGCGCCGACGGCCACAAAGACCGAGGTGAAGGAAGCTGTTGAGGCGCTCTTCAAAGTGAAGGTGGCGGCGGTGCGCACGGCCAACTTCGCCGGCAAGGAGCGCCGGCGGGGCAAGTACGCTGGCTTCCGGCCCGACTGGAAGAAGGCCTACGTCCGGCTGAAGGCCGGCGAAAAGCTGCCGGAGTATGTGAGTAATTTGTAAGGCTGCTTTTAGCGGTCAGCTTTCAGCCATCAGCTTGTTCGTCCAGGCGCGAATGGCTGGTTTGAAAGCAAGAGTTGAGTTTGAAGAAGACGAGCTGAAAGCCGAGAGCTCGTTAAGGAAACGACGATGGCGATCAAGACATATAGACCGGCGACTCCGACGCTCAGGTTTCAGACCTCGCTGGTCAACGACGAACTGACGACGGACAGGCCGCACAAGCCGTTACTGGCGGTGCGTCAACGCACCGGCGGCCGGCGCAACTCGGGCGATCTGACCATTCGCCACCGCGGTGGCGGGCATAAGCAGAAGCTGCGCCTGATCGACTTCAAGCGCGAGAAGTTCGGCGTACCGGGCAAGGTGGCAACGATCGAGTACGACCCCAACCGCTCGGCGCGGATTGCCCTGGTTCACTACGCCGACGGAGAGAAGCGCTACATCCTGCAGCCGGTGGGGCTCAAGGTGGGCGCCACGGTGACGTCGGGCCCCGAGGCCGACATTCTGGTCGGCAATGCATTGCCACTCAAGAACATTCCCGCCGGTACCACGGTGCACGCCATCGAACTGCGGCCGGGCAAGGGCGCGCAGATGGCCCGTTCGGCCGGAACCCAGGCCCAGCTTGTCGCCAAGGAAGGCGAGTACGCGCTGTTGAAGCTGCCTTCCGGCGAAACTCGTAAGGTGCTGGCTGAGTGCATGGCAACCATTGGCCAGGTGGGCAACACCGATCACGAGAATGTGTCGATCGGCAAGGCGGGGCGCAACCGCTGGAAGGGCATCCGTCCCACCAACCGTGGCGTCACCATGAACCCGGTGGACCATCCTCATGGCGGCGGCGAGGGCAAGACCTCGGGCGGCCGGCATCCGGTGACCCCCTGGGGTCAGCCAACACGCGGATACAAGACACGCAACAACAAGCGGACCGATGCGTTTATCGTGAACCGACGGGCGAAGTAGGAAGGCAGCTTTCAGCTATCAGCTATCGGCTCTTAGCTAAAGCGGATTGAGAGATATTGAGGCGATGGTAGGCGGTCGGCTCAGAAAGACGGAAGCTGAAGGCTGAAAGCTGAAGGCTAGGAGCTAAGCAGTTATGGGACGTTCGACGAAGAAGGGCCCGTTTACGGATGCGCATCTGAGCGTGAAGATCGAGGCGCTCAACCGGGCCAACGACAAGAAGGTCGTAAAGACGTGGTCGCGGCGCTCGACGATCTTTCCCGAGTTTGTGGGCCACACGATCGCCGTCCACAACGGCAAGAAGTTCGTTCCGGTGTATGTGACCGAGAACATGGTGGGCCACAAGCTGGGCGAGTTCGCGCCCACGCGCACCTTCAAGGGACATACGGGCGGTTCGAAAGCAGCCGAGACGGCGGCGAAGCCGCGGTAATGAAGATCAGCTTCCGTTCGGGTCGATCAATCGGGACGGATTGAGGTAAGCGGACAATGGCAGTCGAGACAAAAGAATATCGGGCCGAGGCCAGGTTTCAGCGCGTGTCGCCGCAGAAGGCGCGGCTGGTGCTCGACCTGATCAAGGGCCGGGGAGTGCAGGAGGCGCTGGAGACGGCGGCCTTCACAAAGAAGCGTATCGCCCCGGTGATTCACAAGCTGCTCACCGCGGCGTTGGATAACGCCAAGTATGTGGCCGGCGAAGAGGGCGCGGATCTGGACGTGGACAACCTCTACGTAAAGCAGGCTCTGGCCAACGATGGACCGCGGATGAAGCGCATCCGCCCGGCCCCGATGGGCCGCGCTTACCGCTATCAGCGGCGGCTGACGCACATCGTGGTTTCGGTGGCCGAGCGCGACGCGGCTGCGGATTTGGTGACCACGGCGGAGGAGCCGGCGAAGGACGCCAAGAAGAAGGCCGGCAAGAAGGCTGAAAGGGTTTAAGGGAGAAAGTATGGGACAGAAGGTCCATCCTTACGGATTCCGCCTGGGAGTGAACAAGCCCTGGCGTTCGCGCTGGTTTTCCGAGCGTGACTACTCGAAGCTCCTGGTCGAGGACGTGAAGCTCAAGGCCGAACTGCGCGAGAAGCTCAAGGCCGCGGGCGTCAGCTCGGTCGAGATCGAGCGCCCCGGCAACAAGCTGCGCTTCCTCATCCGCACCGCGCGGCCGGGCATCGTGATCGGGCGCAAGGGTGCGGAGATCGAGAAGCTGAAGACCGAGCTGGGCAAGCGCACCAACCGCGATGTCTTTATCGACATCATCGAGGTGAACAAGCCGGAACTGGATGCGCAACTGGTGGCGGAAAATATCGCGCTCCAGCTCGAAAAGCGCGTGAGCTTCCGCCGGGCAATGCGCAAGAGCGTGGACTCGGCCAAGCGTTTCGGCTGCAAGGGGATCAAGGTCCGCGTATCGGGCCGGCTGAACGGCAACGAGATCGCGCGCTCGGAGTGGTACCTGGACGGACAGTTGCCGCTGCACACGCTGCGCGCCGATATCGACTACGGATTCGCCGAGGCGCACACCACTTATGGCGTGATCGGCGTGAAGACCTGGATCTACCGCGGCGATATCTACGAGCAGAAGCGCCGCAAGTCGCCGGCGGTCGGAACGGGCGTGTTTTAAAGGCAGTGGTCAGTGACCAGTTTTTGGCTGTGAGTTAAGAAGGTTGGTTGAGGGATTCGGATAGTGACAGGTTGGAATGCCCGTCGTGGCACGGAGCAGGCTGACCACTGATCACTGACAACTGACCACTCGGTTCGAGGTTTTCGTTATGTTGATGCCAAAGAAGGTGAAGTTCCGCAAGCAGCAGAAGGGCAAGCGCCGCGGCAAGGCGTGGCGTGGCTCGTCGCTGTCTTTCGGCGAGTATGGGCTGAAGGTGCTCGAGTGCGGCTACATCACGGACCGGCAGATCGAGGCCAGCCGCATCGCGATGACGCGGTTCATCAAGCGCGGCGGCAAGATCTGGCTGCGGCTGTTTCCGGATAAGCCGATCACCAAGAAGCCAGCCGAAGTCCGCATGGGTTCGGGCAAAGGGCCGCTCGACCACTGGGTAGCGGTAGTGCGGCCGGGCAAGATTCTCTTCGAGATGGAGGGCGTGTCGCCCGAGATCGCGGAAGAAGCAATGCGGCTGGCCTCGCACAAGCTGCCGCTGAAGACCAAGTTCGTGCAGCGGCCGGGGGCGGAGAAGACTGCAGCTGCGGCCAGCTAGGCAAGAAGGTTCGAGTTTGTGGCGGCGGGCGCTTTCGTTGGAGAGCGCACGGGCGCCGGAGAGAGAAGTCAAAGATGGAACTGGCAAAGATTCGCAACTTGAGCGACGCGGAGCTGGCGCACCAGGAGAAGGTGACTGCCGAGCAGCTTTTCCGGCTGCGCTTCCAGGTTTCCCTGGGGCAGAATGACGGCGTGAAGAAGATCCGGCTGCTGCGTAAAGAGATTGCGCAGATCAAGACCGTGGCCCGCGAGCGGGACCTGGGGATTCGAGGCGCGTCGAAGGATGCTGTACCCGAGGCGCCGGCGGCCAAGGCCGCCAAAAAGAAGGGAGCGCGCTAAATGGCGGCGACGACAGAGACAGCGCAGGCGCCGGCCGTGCGGCGCAACGAGAAAGTGGGCCAGGTGGTCTCCACCAAGATGCAGAAGACGATCGTGGTCGCGGTGGAGATGCGCAAGGCACATCGCAAGTACAAGCGGATCGTGCGTACGACCAAGAAGTTTTACGCGCATGACGAGCAGAACTCGGCGCGGCTGGGCGACATGGTCCGGATCCGCGAGACCAGGCCGCTGAGCAAGCTCAAGCGGTGGTCGCTAGAAGAGATCGTGCGGCGCTCGTCGCTGGCGCAGATCGAAGATCCGGTATTGCCGGGCGAGCCGCAGCCGGCCGGGAAGTAGCGCGGGCGAAGGAGGGAGAGAACCATGGCTGTGCAGATGAGAACCATGCTCGCGGTAGCCGACAACTCCGGCGCACGCAAGCTGCAGGTGATTTTGCCGCTCGGCGGCAGCCTCGGCCTGAAAGCCGGTCTGGGCGACGTGGTGACAGCGGCAGTGAAGGAAGCCTCGCCTGACGGGACCGTGAAGAAGGGCAAGGTGGTGAAGGCAGTCATCGTCCGCACGCGCAAGGAGCATCGCCGGCGCGACGGCACCTATATCCGCTTCGACGAGAATGCGGCCGTGGTGATCGACGATGCGCACGAACCGGTGGGCACGCGCGTCTTCGGGCCGGTGGCCCGCGAACTGCGCGAGAAGAAGTTTTTGAAGATCGCTTCGTTGGCGCCGGAAGTGGTGTAAAAGCAGTGGACAGTGATCAGTGATCAGTTGCGATTGTGGATTTTAGGCGCCGGCTTCAGGACGGAGTTTTGATAGGTCGAGAAGCAGATTGTGGCACGGAAACAACTGACCACTATTCACTGTCCACTGTTCACTGATTTTGGAGAAGAGATGCAGAGTTTACTGATTCATCGCAACGACACGGTCAAGGTTGTCACCGGTTCGGACCGGGGCAAGACGGGGCGTGTGCTGCGGGTTTTCCCGGATAAGGGCACAGTTCTCGTCGAGCACGTACGCGTGGTCAAGAAGACGGTTTCGAGCAAGACCGGGCAGCGCACCAAGGGAGGCATCGCCGAGCAGGAGTCGCCGATCCAGATCTCGAATGTGGTGCTGGTCTGTCCTAACTGCGGACCTTCTGCAGTGGGGCGCAAGCGCGAGGGCGATATGCGTGTCAGGGTGTGCAAGACCTGCGGGCAGACGCTGCCCACGAAGAAGTGACGACAGTGATCAGTGGTCAGTGGTCAGTTTGTTCCTGGTGAATGGACGGCTTCCGGAAGCGAGGAACCGACAACAGAAAACTGATAACTGAAAACTGATAACTGAAAACTGTTTTAGAAGTTCTTCCGCAACGGTAAACGGGCCAGAACCCACTCCGGACGCCGGAAGAAAGAGAGAAGCAGACGATGGCGGCAAGACTGAAAGAGAAGTACCACAAAGAGATCAAGCAGGCCCTGCAGAAAGAGCTCGGTCTTGAGAATCCGATGGCGGTGCCCCGGATCGAGAAGATCGTGCTCAACATGGGCTTGGGCGAGGCCACGCAGAACAACAAGCTGCTCGACCCGCTGGTGGCGGATCTGGCATCGATCTCGGGCCAGAAGCCGGTGACGACCAAGGCCAAGAAGTCGATCGCGGCCTTCAAGGTGCGCGCAGGCATGTCGATCGGCGCCATGGTTACGCTGCGCTCCGATAAGGCATACGAGTTTCTTGACCGCCTGATCTCGACCGCACTGCCGCGCGTGCGCGACTTTCGCGGGGTCTCGACCAAGAGCTTCGACGGACGCGGCAACTACACGCTCGGCCTGCGCGACCAGCTGATCTTTCCGGAGATCGACTATGCGAAGGTGGAGAAGCTGAAGGGTATGAACATCACCATCGTGACCACGGCCAAAGACGACAACGGAGCGCGCGCTCTCCTGCGCCACTTCGGGATGCCGTTCCGGCAGGGGGCGTAGGAGCGGTTCGCAGTTCACGGTTCTCGGCGAGTTACGAGCAACCGAAGCGCGGGAAACCATGTACTGAGAACAGGGAACGATTTGAGGATTTATGGCAACAACTGCAAAAAGGGTGAAAGACGCGCGGAAGCCGAAGTTCAGCAGCCGCAAGCACAACCGCTGCAAGATCTGCGGACGGCCGCGGGGCTACCTGCGCAAGTTCGGCATCTGCCGTTTGTGCTTCCGGTCACTGGCCTTGAAGGGTGAGATACCGGGCGTGAATAAGTCGAGCTGGTAGAAGGATAGTTCGCAGTCTATCGTTCACAGGTCACAGCCCATCGGGCTTGAAGAACTGAGAACTGAGAACTGTGAACTAAGAACCGGGGCGAAGCCCCGATCCATTCCCGCAGGTTCCCGCAGAGGGCGGGCGAACGGGGGATGAAGGAGAAGGAATGAGTCTAACCGATCCTGTAGCGGATTTCCTGGCGCGCATCCGGAATGCCATCCGGGCACGCCATCAGAAGCTGGACGTACCCGCTTCGAAGCTGAAGACCGAGATCGCCCGCATCCTCAAGGAGGAGGGCTACATCTCGAACTACAAGACCCAGGAAGAGGACGGCAAGCTGGTGCTGCGCGTGTATCTGAAGTACGGCGGCTCCGACGCGGCTATCCGCGACCTGGCCCGGGTCTCGCGCCCCGGCTGCCGCGTCTACGTGGGCCGCGACGAGATCAAGCGCGTGCAGGGTGGGCTGGGCATCTCGATTCTGACCACGCCCAAGGGCGTGATGACCGGCCGCCAGGCGCGCCGCGAGGGCGTGGGCGGCGAGATATTGTGCGAAGTGTGGTAGAGCGGTTCACGGTTCGTAGTTCACAGTCTTTGGCCGGCGCGCCAATCCGAACTGTGAAGCAAGAACTGCGAACTGGTTTTTTCCCGGCTGCAGTGGAACGAGAGCGTTGAGATCGATCACTGACAACTGCTCTTCGGGACTCGCAAGCCAAATGAGGGACTGATTTCGATGTCACGTATTGGAAGGAAGCCGATCCCGCTGCCGGCGGGGGTGAAGTACAAGATCGAGGGCAACACCGTCCTAGTTGAGGGACCGAAGGGCAAGGTTTCGGCGATGGTGGCCGAGGGCATTGCGCTGAAAACGGCCGACGGCCAACTGCTCGTCGAGCGTTCCGGCGACGACAAGGCTGCGGTTCACGGGCTGACCCGCGCGCTGGTCTTTAATGCGGTTCAGGGTGTGACCAAGGGCTGGACCAGGGAACTGGACATCGTCGGCATCGGCTATCGCGCCGAGATGAAGGGCAAGGGTACGGTGGTGTTCACGCTGGGCTACTCGCACCCCATCGAGTTTCCGCTGCCGACAGGCATAGAGGTCGCCATCGATCCCAAGCAGACGCATCTGACTGTGAGCGGCATTGACCGTCAGAAGGTGGGCCAGGTCGCGGCCGATATGCGCGCGTTGCGCTCGCCCGATCCGTACAAAAACAAGGGTGTGCGCTACACCAACGAGAAGTTGAAGAAGAAGGCCGGCAAGACCGGAGCAAAGTGATCGCGTTTGCGAGGCGCTTGAGCCTCGCGCGATCATCCTGAACGAAGTGAAGGATCAGAAGCAAACCGAACGGAGCCGCGGGGCGGCTCCGCCGATAGGAACGAAAAAAAGATGATTACGCAAACCCAAAGGAACGAGATTCGCAAGCGCATCCATGCGCGCATCCGCGAGAAGCTGGCCGGCACCACGGAGCGGCCCCGGCTGAACGTATACCGCTCGCTCAACCACATCTACGCGCAGATCATCGACGACCAAAAGGGTGAAACGCTGGCTTCGGCCTCGACTCTCGCCATGAAGCTCAAGACCGGCGGCAATATCGCATCCGCCAAAGAGGTGGGCAAGACTGTAGCCGAGCAGGCCGTCGAGAAGGGTATCAAGCAGGTGGTCTTCGACCGTGGCGGCTACCTTTATCACGGCCGCATCAAGGCGCTGGCCGACGCCGCCCGCGAGGCAGGGCTGGAGTTTTAAAAGCAGGGAACAGGGATCAGGTTTCAGGGATCGGTCAAAAACAATGACTAGCGGCGCGAGCAACTGACCCCTGAAACCTGGAAAACGAGAGAATTATGACGACATTGAAGAAGAAACTCGACGCCAACCAGTACAACCTGAAGGATCAGGTGGTGGCGATCAATCGCGTGACCAAGGTGGTGAAGGGCGGCAAGAATATGTCCTTTGCCGCGCTGGTGGTTGTGGGCGACCCTGGTTCGGGGGTAGTCGGCTACGGAGCAGGTAAGGCGAAGGAAGTGCCCCAGGCGATTCGCAAAGGGATCGAGTCGGCCAAGAAGAACCTGGTTCGCGTGAACCTGACCGAGACCACGATCCCGCACCAGGTGCTCGGCCGGTACGGGTCGGGCCAGGTGCTCTTGAAGCCGGCGCCCGAAGGCACGGGTGTGATCGCTGGCGGCGCCGTGCGCGCGGTGATGACCTCGGCAGGCATTCAGAATGTGCTAACCAAGAGCATCGGTTCGCCCAATCCTCACAACGTGATCAAGGCCACCTTCGACGCGCTGGTGCAGCTGCGCGACCGCGCTGAGGTGGCTACCACGCGCGGCAAGCAGGTGGAGGATCTCTGAGCCATGGCAGAACTGAAGAAGATTCGCATTCAATACTACCGGTCGGCTATCGCCACGCCCGCCAGGCATAAGCAGGTAGTGAAGGGGCTGGGATTCACGCGTCTCAACCAGATCGTGGAGCGCGTGGACACGGAGGCCGTGCGGGGGATGGTGAAGACGGTGCCGCATTTGGTTCGAATTCTGGAAAGCTAGGTCGTAGACCGACATTTCAGATTTGCCGTTGCCAACGAATTCTCAACGGTGAGCTGCGACCTGAGAAATCTACACAGACGCGAGTCGGGACTGCCTGGGCGGCCCCGGCGCTATAGCGAGGAAATCATGGCGAAGAATCTTTCAAATCTGCGTGCGCCGAAAAAGGCGAATACCGGGCGCAAGCGCGTGGGCCGGGGCATGGGCTCGGGCATGGGCAAAACCTCAACCCGCGGCCACAAAGGCCAGGGATCGCGCTCGGGATCGAGCCTGATGCGCGGTTTCGAGGGCGGCCAGATGCCGCTGCACCGTCGTTTGCCTAAACGCGGATTTACCAACATCTTCCGCACCGAATACACCGTCGTGAACCTGGACCGCATCGCCGAGCTGGGCGTTAAGGAGATCGGCCTCGACGATTACCGCAAGCTTGGCCTCGCGTCGAGCCGCAAGGCGTTGATCAAGATTCTCGGTTCCGGCGAACTCACCGGCGCGATGACCGTCCATGCACACAAATTCTCGAAGTCCGCCGCCGAGAAGATCGAGAAGGCTGGCGGGAAGGCGGTTGTGGCGGGCGCTCCGGCTGCGGTGTAGCATCGTACGCCGCGACGGGAGTCGATACCTGTGATGGGCCGCATAGACGGCCCGACTTCCGCCTCCGTACCATCCTCGCAACCGGGGAAAATGCTCTAAGATGATGGTGTAAGGCACGAGATTGAACCGGCGCTCCGCGCCTGAAGCGGAAGTCCTTCGAATATGCTTGAGAAGTTCGTCAATATCTTCCGAATCCCCGACCTGCGCAAGCGGGTTTTGTTTACCATGGGCATTCTGGCCGTCTACCGGCTGGGCGCCTGGATCCCGACGCCGGGCGTGGATACCGCCAAGCTGGCCCTGCTGTTTAACGCGCAGAACGGTTCGGCTCTCGGCCTAATGGACCTCTTCAGCGGCGGTACACTTCGCCGCATGACCATCTTCGCGCTGGGCATTATGCCCTACATCACCGCCTCCATCATCTTCCAGCTTCTCGCCGTGGTCTATGAGCCGCTGGCGCGCATTGAGAAGGAAGGCGAGTTGGGCCGGCGCAAGATCACCCAGTGGACCCGCTATCTGACGGTGGTCCTCGGCGCGCTGCAGTCCATCGGTATTGCCGCTATTCTTACCCGCCAGGGCCTGGTCCTCGATCCCGGTATCGGCTTCAGCCTGATGACGGTGCTTACGTTGACCACCGGCACCGCGTTCATTATGTGGCTCGGCGAGCAGATCACCGACCGCGGCATCGGCAACGGTATGAGCCTGCTGATCTTTGCCGGCATTGTGGCTGGTCTGCCGGCCGGCGTGGGCGAGCTTTGGCAAAAGATGGAGACCGCCGCATGGGGCTCGTTCACCGGGCTGGTCCTGGTTCTGCTCCTGATCGGCATGGTTGCGGTTGTTGGCTTTATCGTCTACGTTGAGCGGGCAGAGCGGCGTGTGCCCATCCAGAGCGCCCGGCGCATCGTCGGCCGCCGCATGATGGGCGGACAGGCGAGCCACCTGCCGCTCAAGGTTAACTCCGGCGGCGTCATGCCCATCATCTTCGCAAGCTCGATCCTCTCGGCGCCTATGTTGCTGGGCACATCGGAGTGGGTCCAGAACAACCGCTTCCTCGAATCGATCTATCAGGCTCTGCAGCCCGGTTATCCGTGGTATGAGCTGCTCAACATCCTGGGTATTATCTTTTTCGCCTACTTTTATGTCTCGATCGTCATGCGGCCCGACGATATTGCCGATAACTTTCGCAAATCGGGGTCGTTCATCCCCGGCATCCGGCCCGGCAAGCGCACCTCGGATTTTATCAACGATATTTTGACGCGCATTACGCTGGTGGGCGGGATTTATCTGATCCTGGTGCAAACCGTGCCCACTTTTCTGATCTCCGGCATCCGATTCGACAAGATTTGGCTGATCGGTCGGTTCTTCGAAAACCTGCCGAACTGGATGACGCATGGCATGAACGTGAACTTCTACTTTGGCGGCACCTCGCTGCTCATCGTGGTGGGTGTGGCCATGGATACGATCAACCAGATCGAATCGCAGCTCGTCATGAGGCACTATGAGGGCTTTTCCCCGCGTTCCGGTCGCATACGCGGAAGGAAAACCTGGTAATGTCAGCTTCTGTAATGTCTGCTTCTCGAACCGAGATTGAGAGAGGCCGGGAGACGGATCGCAAGATCGTTCCCGGCCCAATTCTTTTGCTGGGCGCGCCCGGAGTGGGTAAGGGAACTCAGGCGAAGGAACTGGTGAAGGCCTGGGGCATTCCCCAGATCTCCACCGGTGATCTGCTGCGCGCCAATGTCGCCGAAGGTACCGCCCTGGGCAGGGTGGCCAAGGAGATCATTGCGCGCGGAGAGCTGGTTCCCGATGCGATGGTTGAGGAGATGGCAGCGGTGCGCCTCGCGCAGCCCGATACGGCCAACGGCTACATTCTTGATGGTTTTCCCCGCACGCTCGGGCAGGCGGGCTGGTTGGATGGCCGGCTGGCGGGGCATTCGCTACCGGTGGTTGCCGTTAGCATTCGTGTGGAATATAATCAATTATTGCGCCGCATTACGGGGCGTCGGAACTGTCCTGTCTGCCAGACCATCTACAACGTCTATGTGAATCCGCCCAGGCGGGAGGGATTTTGCGACGTTGAAGGTGCGGAGCTGGTCCAGCGAGCCGATGATACGGAAGAGGTTTTTAAGGAGCGCATGCGCGCCTATGAAGCCCTCACAGCGCCGGTCATCGAGCATTACCGGCAGTCGGGACGCTTTGCGGAAGTGGACGGGGACCGGCCGATCCTGGAGATTGCGGCCGAAATCATATCTGCCGTCGAGCGTTTGCGCCGGAAGTGCGCTCGCTAGGCGGGTTTTTTGTGTGCGATACCGGTGGCGGAATGGTGGCCACTGTTTACCGAAGGCAGGCTTTGTGGCGGTTGTATTAAAGTCGTCCCGAGAGATCGAGAAGATGCGTCGCGCGGGCCAGGTGGTTCGCGAGGTGCTGGAACTCGTGCGCAGCAGGGTTCGGCCGGGCGCCACTACTTATGATCTTGAGAAAGCCGCTCAGGAGCGGCTCAATCAACTGGGCGTCAAGGCGGCTTTCAAGGGGTACCACGGTTTTCCGTGCGTGCTCTGCACCTCTGTCAACAGCGAGGTTGTGCATGGCATCCCTTCTCCAAAACGGGTCCTTAAAGAGGGCGACATCGTTTCGGTGGATTTTGGTGTAGTTGTGGACGGCTACTACGGCGACGCGGCAATTACGGTGCCCGTCGGCAAGGTGGACGCCAACGCCGAACGGTTGCTGAAGGTAACCGAGGCTTCGCTCAATGCGGGAATTGCCGCGGTCAGGCCGGGGGCGACTCTGGGCGATGTGGGCGCGGCGGTGCAGGGCGTGGTCGAGGGTGAAGGGTTTTCGGTGGTGCGTGATTTTGTCGGTCACGGCATCGGCGCGCAGATGCACGAGGAGCCGCAGGTGCCCAACTTTGGCCAGGCCGGGCGGGGGATGAAGCTGAAGGCTGGAATGGTCATCGCCATTGAACCCATGGTGAATGCAGGCAAACCGGATGTGACGGTTTTGCCGGATGGGTGGACGGCAGTGTCTGCCGATGGAAGCATGAGTGCTCATTTCGAGCACACGGTGGCCGTCACGGCGGACGGCGCGAGAATATTGACCGAATAAGCATATTTGGTCCAAAGAGTTGGAGCGCGTGAGCGCCGCCGACAGAAGCGGGATGCGGTTTGTCAAAGGAAGATGCGATTGAGGTAATGGCGACGGTCATCGAGACATTGCCGAACGCCATGTTTAAGGTGAAGCTCGAGAACAATCACGAGGTGCTTACCCATGTCTCGGGAAGGATGCGCAAGAACTTCATTCGCATTCTTCCGGGCGACCGAGTCGCCGTCGAGCTAAGTCCGTATGATCTGAATCGCGGTCGCATCGTTTATCGCTATAAGTGAACTGATTTTTGCCGCGCGGCAAATGGGGTGCGCGGAGAAGGGCAGCAGTCATGAAGGTCCGTGCATCGGTAAAGAAGATTTGCGTCAAGTGTAAGGTCATTACTCGCCGCGGCGTAGTGCGGGTGATCTGCGAAAACGCAAAACACAAGCAGCGCCAGGGCTAACTGGAGTCTGGCATTTGGCGGAAGCTTCACGAAAGGGATCAGGGCCCAGAGTTCAAGGATCGGTCAAAGCACGTTGCCGAGGCAACAAAACTGACCCCTGATCTCTGCCTCCTGATCCCTGGTCTTGGGGCTAGTTAGCTTGAGTCAAGGCTAGCGATGAACCCCTGGAGATTTTCCGCATAACCCGTGCGAGCCGGTTGAGGCCGGAGGCACATAACCTGAAGCGAAGGAATCGCAATGGCACGTATTGCTGGCGTCGATCTGCCCCGCAACAAGCAGGCCCGGATCGCGCTCACTTACATCTACGGCGTCGGCCAGCCGCGCGCGCGCAAGATTCTGGACAAGGCGAACGTTGATGCCTTTAAGAAAGTCCAGGATCTGGGTGAAGACGAGGTGAACCGGATCCGGCAGGTGATCGAAGACGAAGGTGATGTGGAGGGCGATCTCCGCAAAGATGTCGCCATGCACATCAAGCGCCTTATCGACATACAGAGCTATCGGGGCTCGCGCCACCGGCGCTCGCTGCCGGTGCGCGGCCAGCGCACCCACACCAATGCCCGCACTCGTAAAGGCCCGCGCAAGGGTACGATTGCCGGCAAGAAGAAAGCGACGGCGAAGACATAATGGCCAAACCGGAGCAGAAGGGCGGTAAGGCCGCCAAGAACAAGAAGTTCAAAAAGCGCGAGCGCAAGAATGTGCCGTACGGCATTGCGCATATTCAAGCCTCGTTCAACAACACCATCGTGACGATTACGGATCAGATGGGCAACACGCTGAGCTGGAAGAGCGCCGGGTCGCTGGGTTTCCGCGGTTCGCGCAAGGGTACGCCCTTCGCCGCTCAGCAGGCCGCGTCGAACGCAGCCGGTATGGCTCGCGATCACGGCTTGCGTGCAGTCGACGTGCGTGTTACCGGACCGGGTTCGGGACGCGAGTCGGCGATTCGCGCGCTGGCATCGGCCGGTATCGAGGTCAAGTCGATTCGCGACGTGACTCCCGTGCCGCACAACGGCTGCAGGCCACCGAAGAGGCGCAGAGTCTAAAGACAGTGGTCAGTTGGATTTGCTCAGCAGAACGCATTGGTTGATCATTGACATTGACTATGCGAAGGCGTAGAAGGATCGGGAATCATGGGTCAATCAATTCCGCTCGTAGCGGCAGGATCAAACTGACCACTGATTACTGACCACTGATTACTGACCACTGATTACTGAAACGGGCCGGGACGAAGCGTCGAGCACGCGTAAACCGGCCGGCACCCGAAGTCAGGAGAAGAAATGGCTCGATTTACAGGAGCAGTCTGCCGCCTTTGCCGACGCGAAGGCACGAAGCTTTTTTTGAAGGGCACCAAGTGCACTTCTGACCGCTGCCCGCTCGAAAAGCGTAATTTTCCGCCCGGGCAGCACGGCAAGGACCGCAAGGCCAAGATTGTGGGCTACGGCCTGCAACTGCATGAAAAGCAGAAGGCCAAGCGCATGTACTTCACCCTGGAAGGCCAGTTTCGCGAATACTACGAGAAGGCCAACCGTTCGACGGGCGTTACGGGCGAGGTGCTTATCCAGCAGCTTGAGCGCCGGCTCGACAACGTGGCTTTTCGGCTCGGCTTCGCGATTTCGCGCCGTCAGGCCCGGCAGGTGGTGCGTCATGGGCATGTGGAAGTGAACGGCCGTAAGGTCAACATCCCGTCCTACCAGGTCAACGCTGGCGACACGATCGCTATCCGCGACAACGCGAAGAAGCTGGTGATCGTAGAGCAAGCTTCGCAGTTCGCAGCGCAGAATCCGCTGCCCGCGTGGCTCGAGATGAATTTCGAGGCCCTGACCGGCCGCGTGCTCTCTCTGCCCACGCGCAAGGACGTCAACCTCCCGGTCAACGAGCAGTTGATTGTGGAGTTGTACAGCAAGTAACAACAGTTTTCAGCCGTCAGCTGTCAGCTCTCAGTTCTTTAATCGTCGAGCCAACTTTCCAGGCAGCGCCGAGTAAAAAGCTGGAAGCTGACGGCTGGTGACTGAAAGCTCCATTTCAACCAAAGGAGCACTTGCGCGGCCGCCGCAAAATGCATCGCGACGTACACGCTGCGCGGGAAACGAGAGAAGCATATGTTGTGGAGAGGATTCCAAAAGCCAAAGCGCCTCGCGGTCGACGCCGAGACGCTCACCGACACCTACGGCAAGTTCAGCGCCCAGCCCTTCGAACGGGGCTTCGGCACCACCATCGGCAACGCCCTGCGCCGTACCCTGCTTAGCTCGATTGAAGGCGCTGCCGTCACCGCGATTCGCATCGAAGGCGTACTGCACGAGTTCCAGTCAATCACGGGCGTGGTCGAGGACGCGACCGACATCATCCTCAACCTCAAGCAAATTCCCTTCAAGCTTGCGGGCGAAGGCCCCAAGGCGCTTTATCTGCGCGCGGATCAGCCCGGCGTGGTTACCTCGGGCATGATCGAGGCCGACAGCGACGTTGAGATTCTCGACCCCAACATCTATATCGCCACGCTATCCGAAGGCGGCAAACTCGACATGGAGATGCGCCTCAAGCGGGGCCGCGGATACGTTTCAGCCGACAAGAACTTCGATGCCGATCTCGGTTTGGGCTTCATTCCCGTCGATTCGGTCCACTCTCCAGTGCGCCGCGTGAACTACATGGTCGACGCCGCACGTTTGGGCCAGATCACCGACTACGATAAGCTGACCCTCGAAGTGTGGACCAACGGGGCAGTGCTGCCCGCCGACGCTGTCGGCCTGGCTGCCAAGCTCCTCAAGGACCACATGAACATCTTCATCAACTTCGAGGAAGAGATTGAAGCCGAGGCGCGCGGCGAAGAGGGCCGCATGTTGCTGCGCAACGATAACCTCAACCGCTCCGTTGAAGAGCTCGAGCTGAGCGTCCGCAGCTACAACTGCCTGAAGAATGCCAACATTCAGACGATCGGCGAACTGGTCCAGAAGACTGAAGCCGAGATGCTCAAGACCAAGAACTTCGGCCGCAAGAGTCTGAACGAGATCAAGGAGATTCTCGCGCAGATGGGCCTCTCGCTGGGCATGAAGATTGACGAGCAGGGCAACGCGGTTCCGGGTCCAACGAGCATTTCGCCCGCGACGGCTCTGGCCGCCAGCTACAACCACTACGACGACGAGGACGAACCTCTCGATTCGGTGGATCTGCAGTTGCCCACAGAAACGGAGAACTTTTAAAAGCAGTGAACTGTTGTCAATGATCAGTGGTCGGATTTCCGGGGGTACCGGCATAGGCAGCGATCTCCTATTCGCTCACTGACCACTGATTACGGATCAACGATCTTTCGAAAGAGAGCAGTCTTATGCGCCATCGCAATGCAGGATTCAAGCTCGGACGCAATACCAGCCATCGCAACGCCCTTTTGCGCAACCTGGCCACGTCCGTTATCGAAGAGGACCGCGTGGAAACCACCGTGGCCAAAGCCAAGGCGGTTCGCCCGCACGTAGAAAAAATGATCACCCTGGGCAAGAAGGGCGATCTGCACTCCCGCCGTCAAGCCCTTAGCTTTTTGCGTACGGACCAGGCCGTGAAGCGGCTTTTTGACACCGTGGCTCCGCGCTACGGCGACCGCGAGGGGGGCTATCTGCGCATCGTCCGTACCGGTTTCCAGCGGGGCGACGGCGCGGAAAAGGCCTTCATCGAGCTGCTCGGCGCCGAAAAGCAACTTGAAGTCAAGCGCCAGAAACGCGCCGACGTCAAGGCGAAGAAGCGCGCAGAGCTTGAAAAACAGCTCGAAGAGCAGAAGAAGGAAACCGAAGGGACCGAACCGGAAGGCGGCGAAGAGGCCGCCTGAACGACCGCACGATTCATGTTATCGCGACTCGCAAAGTAAGATAGCGCGGGCGCATCCTTGGGGGTGCGTCCGCATTTTGCTCTTCAATGCGTCGTCTACGCCGCTCGTTGTAACCCCTCGCGTCGAAGCAGGCGGGCGCAGACCGGCACGAGCAGACACATTGCTGTGGCGCCGCAACAATCCAGCAGCACGTCCCACGGTGATCCAGTCCGGTTAGGCAGGAACGACTGGTGGAACTCATCGCAACTTGCCAGCAGCGCCGAACCTAATACCGCCAGGACTGCGTTCAGGGTGTACCGTGACCGCGGCAGCGTCAGCCACCAGGCGCGCAGCCACGCGAGCCCGATTAACCCATAACCTGTAAAGTGCCCCGTCTTGCGAACGATAAAGTGAATCGTGTCCCACCTCGCGTCCGGCACCGGACCAAAAACCATCTGCCAAAGCCAGCGCAGCGGGCCTGACGTATGGTCTGAGCCCATCCACGAGCTCGATGAAGCGGCCACCACCGCCGCACTCAAAGCCACGGGCCACCATACGGTCAGCCAGAATTTCGCATTGCGCCGATTACTCGACATGGTAGTTCGGCGCCTCACGCGTGATGATCACATCGTGTACGTGACTCTCGCGCAACCCTGCGCCGGAGATGCGGACAAACCGCGCTTTCTCCTGCAACTCAGCGATGGTGCCGCAACCCAGGTAGCCCATGCCCGACCGCAGCCCCCCTACGAGCTGAAAGACCATTGCTTCCAGCGGTCCGCGATAGGGAACGCGCCCCTCGATCCCTTCGGGGACGAACTTCGCCAGGCGGTTTTCGCTGGCGCGCTCTCGCTGCACGACTCCCTCGACCGAGGCTCCTGCGCCTTCCAGGTCAGACGCACCCTGGAAGTACCGCTCGCCTGAGCCCTGGCTCATGGCGGTCAGCGATCCCATGCCACGATAGCTCTTGAAGCTGCGTCCCTGGTAGAGAATCGTTTCGCCGGGGCTCTCGTCCACGCCGGCAAAGAGGGACCCAATCATGACGGAACTAGCGCCGGCCGCAATCGCCTTCGTGATCTCTCCCGAATACTTGATGCCGCCGTCGGCGATGACCGGGATTCCTCTTGACCGCGCCGCGCGCCACGCCTCTGCGATGGCGGTAATCTGCGGCATACCGGCGCCCGTCACCATCCGGGTGGTGCAGATGGAGCCCGGCCCGATGCCCACCTTGATGGCGTCGGCGCC
>Ga0335072_10004809_pt1 | contig 19958 bp, 24 predicted proteins | sample Lox_Sample_21_FD_206725 | JGI IMG/M metagenome (GOLD analysis project Ga0335072, IMG submission 206725) | Soil microbial communities from Loxahatchee National Wildlife Refuge, Florida, United States - Lox_Sample_2.1 | ecosystem: Environmental > Terrestrial > Soil > Wetlands | place: USA...
CGACCGACGCGGAGATCGTGGGCCGCGTCACCGGCGTAGTAATGTCACTGGTGGACCGGGAGGAGGGATGAGATGTCCCGTCTCTCGGAAATCAGAGTAGTGAATCCAGGGCACTTTGCCGCTGAATTCCCTCGCTGTGCGCCTTCGTCGTCGTTCTTCTCGGGGTTGTGGATTACTGATTCGTTGAATCACTAGTCCGCGCATCTGAATTTTTCTGAATCGTCATTGCTTGAGGGGCTACGTGTGTTTCGCGGGAGTTGCAAGATCCGTCCCAGCGAATTCTGGAACTGAGGGAAAGCGAATGACGACAGTACTTGATTGGCCTGGCGTCCGCGAGCGGTGACTTGGGGCACGCGCCTGGCATGGACGTAGTCGAGGCGGCTGTGGGGTCTGCTATGGAACGCGCACTGAGTGCGCATGCCGGCGGCGACAAGCGTGTGGCGGCTTGGCTGCCAGAGATGGACCGGATCCTGATTGTGGGGATGAAGCATGGCTCCCAGGGAATCCGCGAGGCCACCAACAAAGTGCTCGCACTCCGCGCCGGCATGACGCGTGCCGATTGCTGGAAGCGGCTACGGTTGTTGCGGGAGACGGGAAACGGCAGCTACCCCGCGCCGCGGAACTGGCCCGCAGAAGTGAAAGAGTTGCTGCGGGAGGGATATCAACAAGGCGGGGAGAAAAAGCGCGAAGCGATCAAAGTCGTAAGAAATCTCTACCCTGGATTGCCAAGCAATACTCCTTCGAGGTTTGCCCGTCGGCAAGGGTGGATCCCGAAGACAACGCAGGTTCGTGGGCGACGTCCGTGGACCGAACACGAGGAGAGAAAGCTTTGGGAGTTGGCTGGGTATGAAACTGCGGCCAGGATTGCCGAGCGGCTGGGCAGGTCCGAAGGGGCCGTTCGCTTTCGCCTCAAATCGCTAGGCCTAAGCGTCAAAGTGAAAGATGGGTGGTCATTCCGGGCTCTGCAGGAGATGTTGCATGTTGGTCCTTCCAAGCTTCGACGATTCATTGCTGACGGATCACTGAGAGTGAGAGATCCACGGATATCGGCAAAATCTCTAATCGCATTGCGGGACGATAGAATCGCAGCAGGTACTGTAGCGACCGAGGCAGTTGAAGGAGTCCCTCAAAAACTTCGCAAAAATGGCAATGGCTACTCGTGGGGCAGCGCTGCAAAACTCCTTGGCATCGACGTAGGGCAAGTCCGGGAATGGATCGTCGAAGGAAAACTGAAGATCGTTGATGGATTCGTCACCGAGCGGGCATTTCAAGACTTCTGCAAACAACGTGGATCGGAGTTGAATAGCGCACTTCTTGGTAATGAAGTTCGCGATTGGCTCGTCGAGGGCTATTCACTGCCGGTTGATGCCGAGGCTGGTGCCTCAAGCATTCCCGGCAATCAAAAGCACGCGCTTGTCACTCGGCGCTGTCCGGGATGCAGAAGGCCAATGCGAGGCAACATCTTCTTCCGGCACATCAAGACCTGTGCAAGGAGGCAAACGGAGCGCGCACTTGTTGCGTTCCCTTCGACGTGAGGTGACAGGCTCAGATTCAGCGTACCCCCGAATCACTTCCAAGCGAAGTCTTTCCCTCTACTCTCAGTTGATCCCAGTTGGGATCGTCACCGTCCATCGGGACGGCGCTGGCAAAACCCACGGCGCTGACTCTTGGAATGGCAGCAATCTGGTCGGCGATGTTGTTCTGGGTGCGAGTTACCATGAGCGGATTCGATATCAGCGTGTCCGGGATCGAGATGCGCATGGTCTCGACATTCGCGGAGTCCGAGAAGCCCGGCTCGACATGGCGTAGAGCGGCAAAGGTCCGGATCATGAGCGTCGCGCTGACCAGTAGCACGAGCGCCATGGCGACTTGTGCGACGACCAGCACGTTGCGCGAGCGCTGATGCGCGCGGGTCGTGGTTGACGTCCGGTCGCCGCAACTCACCGCCCTGGAGCCACCTGCGTAGGCGTATTTCCAGACCGGAATAGATCCAAAGAACAAACCAGAAACTACCGAAAGCAGGAAGGTGAAGCCGAGGGATCGCGCATCGAACGAAATCTCGCTCAAGCGCGGCAAATCCGCGGGACCAACAGAAGCCAGAAGCCGCACGACCATATCGGCAACCGCAACCGGCGCCCCCTGCAAGACTGAGCACCAGGCTTTCCAGAAGCAATTGGCGGGCGATACGTCCGCGATCTGCACCTAACGCCGCCCGGATGGACAGTTCTTGCTCGCGCGAATCCGCGCGCACCAGCAGGAGGTTCGCAATGTTGGTGCAGGCGATCAGCAGTACCACGCCAACCGTACACATGACCACCCAGAGCACGGTGCTTACGTTCCCGATGACCAACTGCTTCAGCGAACGAAAATTCGGAGTAATCCTCCAGACTCTGTATAGTGCGGATTGGTGCCGGGGCCGTTGGACCATGAATCCATCCAGACGGAAATGAGGCTGGAGATATCTGCATTCGCCTGAGCCAACGATGCACCGGGCTTCAGGCGGGCAATGCCGTCGTAACCGAAAGGTGCGAGCTTTTGATGGACACGGTCGACCGCCATCGGAATCAGAAGATCGAAATCCTGATCTACGATTCGGAAGCCGCGAGGCATGACTCCGACGATCTCGCGCGACTGGGCGTCAACCTGCAGAGTGCGTCCGACCACGCCAGGATCTCCGCCAAAACGGCGCTTCCAATAGCCATAGCTCAGCATGAGGGTTTTTCCACCGCGAGGATCTTGATCGGCGTGGGAAAACCAGCGGCCAAGCAAAGGAGGAACGGCCAGCGTCTCCAGGATGCCGTCGCTGATCAGGTCGGTCGCAACCTCTTCCGGCTGTTCCACGCCGGTGAGACTCGCCCGGCCTGAAGTCCATATGCCCATCGACTGAAGCGTCTGGTTGTGATCGGAGAACGTTATGTACATCGAAGGCGAAAGCTGAAGTCCGCTGGAAAAGTTCGCCAACCCTCCGGCGCCGGGGGCATCGAGCCGGAGCGAGATGAGATGGCCCGATCGCGGATAGGGCAGCGGATGAAGCAATACGTGATTGAGCACGCTGAAGATGGCAGAATTGGCACCGATTCCGAGCGCCAGCGTGATCACGGCAACCGCAGTGAACCCGGGGCTCTTGCGCAACTGCCGCAATGCGTAGCGAACGTCTTGTAAGAGGCCGGTCATAGTTGTTCCTCACTCATATCGCAGCGCCACCATGGGATCGACCTTCGCCGCCTGGCGTGCCGGAACCAGCACGGCGACCGCGCTGGCAAGTACGCTCAAAATTCCGACAATTCCATATGTGATCGGATCCGCAATCGCGACACCGACAAGAAAGTTGCGGATCCAGCGTCCTGCAAGCATCGCGGCCGCGCATCCGCACACGAGGCCTGCGCTGGCGATTCACATGCCCTGCCGCACTATGAGGCCGAAGACATTGCCGCGAGTCGCTCCCAAGGCTAGCCGAATCCCCATCTCATGAATTCTTTGTCCAACAACGTAGGCCAGCACCGCATAGAGCCCCGCCGCGGAAAGCAACCCGGCGATCCATGCGACAGCTGAAGTGATCTGCAGCCTGAGCCGCTGCGTCTTCATATCGTCTTCGACGGCTTGCCGGAAGGGAAACTCTCGATTCGTTGCAACAGTGTACATCTAAATGCATGTGGTCACAGATTTCTACTCTGCTGGACCCACACCAACCTCGTGAGTTCAAGCAGTTCAGTCAAAACCCCACCCGCGAGTTTCAGAGTATCCATAAAAGGAGAGCCCTGTCGTAAGTACTCTCAGGTTGAGGGGGCTCGACGATGAGAAGTGATTTCCCCGGAGGTGAGCTAGTTCCTCAGGCCGTACACATCCAGCTCGCCCCTAGGATTCGGAGTTCCGAAGGTATCGTGTGCCGTTCCAATAAACACTTTGCCGTTGGCCACAATCGGTGACGTGAACTTGATTCCATAGCCCGCACTGTCGGAGGGATTTTCCGAGCTGTCATACAATTCGGTGGAGACGTTGCTGGCATCAAAGGCACGCAGGACCGCAGTCGTTCCCGCAGAAGTCTGTATCGGGTCTCCGTGGTCAATCATCCAGACAATCCCCGCAGAGTTTCCGGCCGCAGAAATAAAAGGAGTCGTGCCATAGCTCGAAGGCAAAATACTGTCGCTCGTATAAGCACCGGGCGTGAGTGTCCCGTTGAAGGAAAATTGGCGAAGTGGCCCGGGCACTCCAACCAATGACGGAGTCACGCCCAGATAGATCGAATTATTGAAATACGCCGACGAGGCGAAAATCTGATACGAGTTCACTTCCGCAGTGTGCGTTCCTAAACTGTCAGTGCAACTTTTGTCGTAAGGCGAGATCAGATCTGACTCGAACCACAGAGTCTGCGTGGCTCCGGCGTCGTTGGGCTGTTCGCCGCCCAGGGCGGAAGTGTTCACCAGATAAAGCTTGCCCATCTTTCCGCCGCCCAGAGCTTCGGTTGAGCCCGGAATAAGTAGCAACCCACCCGCCGCCAGATCTGAATCGGAGCAGTCCATGTACTGATAATCGAATGGCGTGAAGTGGTCGAGCAGATTCAGGTTCGGGTCGAATTTCAGTACGGAATCACCGAAAGCAGTTTGGCCGTCGTAAGGGCCGTTTCCCGTGGTCACGAAAATGTTTCCGTTGCTATCGGCCGCCGGGCCGCCACCGCCCATCCACACACCGCCGGCTCCTCCGTAAGTTCCTTCGCCATTAAGGTTCGGGCTCGCATTGAATACGCCGGTCTGCGCCAACGTCTCTTCGTTATAGGCCAGCAACCACCCGCTATGGCAACTGCCAAATCCGATGAAAACCGATCCGTCGGCGATCAGCAGCGCGGCTCGCTGTACACAGTCGTTCGGCAGAAACACGACACCATTCACCGAATCGGAATTCGTTCCCGGCACCTGCGCCTTGAGGGTGATCGCACCGCCGGACTTTTCGTTGCCGCTAGTGATGTCGAGAGCATTCAGCCGATAGGTTGCACCTGACGATGACGAAGTCTGCATCGAGACTACGTAGATGGTGTTCGAGTTTAGATCGATCGCCGGTGTCGATGTGATGCCCGTGTACGGCTGAATCGTGTCCGTGGTAGCGGGCGTTTCTCCGGATTGTAAAAGCGAGACCTGCCATAGCGGCACGGGGCTGAACTGATCAGCCTCAAATGCGTATACGCTGTCGTTTTCTGTTGCCACGAACACTACGTCATGCAACGCGCCATTGATACTCAGATTCGAAACGAAAAGTGGCTGAGCGTATATGTAGCCGTCGACAATCCATGAGTAGAGTTTGCCGAACCCTTGCGGGCTGACGTTTTGCGGCGTAAGCACGCCTTCACCCGCGTTCAACCCCGACCGGGAGTTGTCTCCATGCCACGTAAGGATGTTTGCCCCAACGTTTAAATTCGCCATCGCTTTCTGGCCGCCCAGACTGGCGGTGATCGAGGTTGTTCCCGCGCTCACCGCCGCGATCGTACCATCTAAAGTCACTGTCGCGATTGAGGGATTCGCCGTCTGCCAAACTGCAGTTGTAGTGACGTTGGCAGACGTACCGTTGCTGTACATGGCGTTCGCCGTCATTTGCTGTGTAGCGCCGATGTCGATCGACACCGTGGCCGGGGTCAGCGAGAGCGCGTCAATCGTCGGCGGGGGATTGCTCTTCGTCGGCGGCGGCGAGCTACTATTCCGCATTCCTCCACTTCCGCAACCTGTGGTGAAGATGCAGCCACAGAACATCAATACAACAAGAGGGCCGGAACGACAAAGTGGCATACTCCCTCCGTCCGAGACGCACCTATATCCAGGGAGAGGCGTTGGAATCGAGAATTTAGGTGATGGAAGGCGCTTTTTGGTTGCTGATGCGCAACACCGAAGCAAGGTAAAAGATTCTTGCGACTCACCTATGGGAGGGTTTGCTCGAGAGCCGGTGCAATTCTGAGTTGGCGATGCCCTAGGAAGTCATCCGAATCCAGGATTGCCCATTCGACGCGACCGCGTCGATAATCTGCGCGGAATCCCTTTAATTTAAGATCGCCCGAATCGCTGGCATATGTCACTCGTCTTGGAGAAGGAACTACTTCCGCGTCATCCGCAGCTCGATGATCATGCGCTCTTGTCCTTTGTCGTCGATTAGAAAGTGGCGATGGACGAGAACGCGGCCGTCTTCCTCAAGGTGCGCACGGGCGACGGTCTTGCGTCCAGGATGTTCGGTATCGAGGGGCGTGGCCCACAGGACGATGTTTTTGCCGTCGAAGGTGCCATCGCTTTGGCGAATCGACATTGTCGTTTGTCGCGAGTCGTACCACACGGTGGTGAAGCGATTCGTCTTCGAATCAAAGCCAGAGATGCCCGTACCAGTGCTCTGAGTTCCGTCCGGATTGATGAAGGTGAAATCCGACTGCAGAAACTTCCTGTCCTGGATCATGTACTGCTTGCATGTGCCCTTCGTGACGATTGGTTTCCCCTCCTTCGGGAAGAACGTCTTGACGACATCCCAATCGCCCGCAAATTGCGCGAGCAGCTTCTGACCGGCACCTGGGGAATTTGGCGGTTCATACTGAGTGTGGGTTTGCTGCGCAACTGCAGCAGTGGCAATAAGCATGGTGAGGATAATCCAATTCTTCATAGCACGCGGATGATACGCGAAAATCGCGATCGTTGCATGCCCTTAATGGCTTGCCAAACTCATGAATGAAGCGGTCAATGAGTCAAAGAATTACTACGCGTGGTAGTTGATAGATCGTCTTGTTTATCGTGGTCGGCATGCGAATTTCTCGGTGCATTCGGCTCTTCACCTTGGCTTATCTGTTTTCCTGCATTCTCCGACTCGATGCCCAAACGCCAGATACTGGTGTCGTCAGGGGCACCGTCTTCGACCAGAGTCATGCCGCGGTTGTGGGTGCGGAGGTCACGGTTACCAACAACCGGACTGGAATGAAGCACGTGTTGCAAACCGATGCAGCCGGTAACTTTGTCGTCGCAGGGCTTTCAATCGTGGGCGACTATGACGTGAGCGTGAACAAAGAAGGATTCGCTCTCGCTCAGACCAAAACCGTCACTTTGATCGGCGGCGCAGTGGCCAACCTTGATTTTCAGCTGGCTGTCGCTGAAGGAAAAACTGAGGTTACTGTCACCGGAGCGGAAGGTACGGTACGAACCGATATGCCGCAACTCGGCGATCTTCTGGGCAATCGGCAAATTGAAGAAACACCCCTTCTCAACAATCGCATTACCTATCTGCCTCTGCTCAATGCCGCGAATCGCCCCGCGATCAATCAGGGCGATGTCTTTATGAATCAGGACTTGTTTACCACGAATGGAACAGGGCGTCGGCAAGCATGGTTTGAAGTCGACGGCGCCAATTCCATAGACATGTGGGGACGGCAAACTATCTTCACGAACCTGCCGGTCGAGACGCTCGATGAGATGAATGTTCTAACGAACCCGTTCTCGGCCGAATACGGAGGCAGCGCGGGCAGCGCCATAAATATTGTCACCAAAGGTGGCGGAAATGGGTACCACGGTAGTATTGTAGGCAATTTTCGCCCGTCAGCGACCTCGGCCGATCTGTGGGGATTCACTCCTGGAACGGCGACGAGCGGGAATCAGCTGACGAGTGACGAACTGTATCAACCCGCGCTTTCGTTTGGTGGGCCCATCGGAAGCGACAAGCAAACTCACTTTTTCGTCGCCGGCGAGTACACCTGGGAAAACAAGATTTCTCCCGTGACTAATGCGCTTGCTCCCGGCGGATTTGAAGGGAAATATCGCGATTGGATGGCGCTCGTTCGCCTCGACCATCAGATCGATAGAAACAACAATTTATTCTTGCGGCTCAATGCCGACCACTTCGTCGATACCAATCCCAACGGAATCGTTGGCGGAAATAGTTTGCCAAGTGTGGATCGCGTATTCACGCGCCGGACCTACACAGCAGAGGCGGGCGAAACGGATGCCATCAGTCCGAACTGGCTGAACAATGTTCGCGCAGAGTTTCAACTCGCTTCTCCGATCACGCAATTCAGCCCGGTAATCTACGGCACCGAGTTTTCGGTGCCGATTGCTGGCGCTGCCACATTTACCTCTGGCACATCTCAGTCGGCCTTGCTGCTAAATCATCAGTTTGAAGTGAATGATGTGGTCTCGACAACGCGCGGGCGCAACAACTTGCGATTTGGTGCCCAGGTCATTCATGCGCACACTGGCGGCGACAGCAAAGAGTTTGGGGGCCCGATTTATCTTGGAGAGTTCGTCTATAACACCTGCACTCTGTCCGTAGCTGAATGTGAGAGTTCGGCATACTTGGACGACATCAGCAACGTAAAAACCTACACTCAGAGCTATGGCAACGCGAGCTATAGCGTAGGCGACACGCTCTGGGCGTTGTTCGTGCAGGAAGACGTGCGAGTGCGATCTAACCTAACCGTGAATCTCGGTTTGCGTTATGAGCGGCAGACATTTACCGACTCCACGAAAGACTTCGGCCCGCGTGTTGGTTTTGTCTGGGATCCGCGGGGCGATGGAACCAGCATCGTCCGTGCCGGATTCGGAATTTACTACTCCCAGATCGTCGACAATTCCGAGGCGAACTATGCGCTGACCGGACCGACGGGAGTCTTCAATTACACGGCAACGCCGGGCGAAGTTGGCTTTCCAGACAGCGTCGCGGATGCGCCTCTGCCTGCGTTTCCCGCTGGGGCTCAGGTACCCTTGCGGAGTCTCTATGTCCGACCGGGACGGAGCGCTTATTACAATCAGTTCTTCCCCACATCCACATTAGTCGGATATCAGAGTGGGCTGTTCAGTCCGTATACGGAACAGTGGACCCTTGGAGTCGAACATGCCCTTGCCCCTAACTGGGTTCTGAGCCTGGACTACGTTGGATCGCACACGATAAAGATCAATCGCCCGCTCGATGTGGATCCGCCCGCACCATTCGTGCGCACCGCTCCCGGGCAAATGCGTACGCCGCAGATGGCCAATTGCACTCGGTTACTGTGGACTTCCTTTTATTCGCAGAATGGCTTGACCTGCGATAGTTCGAGCGCTCAAGGCACGCCTTCTTCCGTCCCAATTCCGGCCTACTCGGTTATTCAAGCCGATGTGAACGATGGATTTGCCTTCTACGACGCCTTGAACGTGAATCTGAACCATCGTTTCAGCCGCCGGCTGCAAATGCTCGCCAGCTACACCTGGTCTCATGCTCTCGACAATGTTGACCCCGATATTCCAAGTCAGAATCCGAATGATCCAAACTTTGCCGGATACCAGGAGTACGGACCCGCGATCTTCGACGAGCGCAACAGGTTCGTGCTGAGCGGAACCTTCGTTGCACCGTTAAAAATCAACGTTGGCGGCATTGGCACATTCGGAAGTGGCCTCCCATACAATATCGTGACGGGAACGACGAACAGCGGCGACACCGGCGCAACCACAGATCGTCCGGTCGTCAACGGTGTAGTGATTCCGCGTAATGCCGGACGTGGACGATCGATTTACGATGTGTCTCCCTTTATCGAACGCCGATTCCCGCTATTTTCCGAACGGGTAGCCTTGAATCTTCGCGGCGAAGCCTTCAACGTGTTCAATCATCCGAATTTCGTCGGCTACATCTCGACTTGGGGAAACGGTGCGACTGCACCCGCAAATCTCGGAACCCCGTTAACGGGCATCACAAACCAACTTCCGGCTCGTTCGCTGCAGTTCTTGGTGAGTCTGATATTTTGAGGTCGGAATCTTGCTAGCAATTGGGCCGCTCACACTGCGATCTCATGAATAACGGCTTGATCACGGGCTTCGTTATCATACTCTCGCCCATCATTGCCGAATAAATCGCGTTTATGCTCAAAATCTCCGAAAAAGGCGAACGAAAAGCGCACGATTGTGACATCGCCTGTGTCTGTTGAAAAACTCTTCCGCGCGAAATTCTCAAAAATAAATTTGCGCTAGGATGCCCCACAAACGACTTTCTCAATTTTCTAGGCATCTTATATCCCCCAAATGTCGGCGCTTTTGGAGGAAACTGGACTTTTTCAACAGACACGCCTGTTTTCGACAGTTATCACCTCCAAGGTGGGGGTCGAGTTTGATCTCTACATGGCTAGGGGCGGATGAATAGTGCGACAGTGAAGACCACGAAGTTCATGCAAGGAAATAAGGCAACCGCGGGGTTTTTCTTCCTAAACATCCAGACTACTCCCACAGATAGCGGATAGATCCAAATACACCACGTACCGATATATACCGACAACGTAGGCTTTGCATCGTAGGCCATCGCGATTAGTGGAGCTACGACGATCCATGGCAGCAGTAGAATCAGCCAGACGAAAAACAAGAATTTTCCCTGCTTTTCTGTCAGCAGCCCACGAGATCCAGCCTCAACGTCCAATCTTCTCTCCGAGAACCTTCAGGATACGTCCCTTGTCAAGAAGCCAGTATTGACGCAGTAGGGCTTGGTTGGCGTAACATCCCCATTGCACTCAAAATGGCCCGGCTGGGAATTTGAGTGTAAACGCTGGTTTGGATAGTTACCGTGGCAGCAAGGCGGTTTGGATTTGCGAAGCTCTCGCGGCATTGTTTCGACCAGCAGCCCAGAACAACCCGATTGCCAGTATGGCGAAGGACGACCACCACACAAAGTACCCCGCGCCGAGGCTCGATATCCAGCCATCTGGCTTGAGTCGGAGATACCAATGTGCATTAAACAGGAAGGCAGCCACGGCAATCCACGCGGACCAGCGTTGAAGCGAGCGGGTTCCCCACAACACTACCCACGGCGAGCCTACAACGAAAAACAGGGAAGTTAGTGCGCTCAGAATTGCGAGCAGCACGCCGTACCCTGTATAGAGACGCTGACTTGGAACAGTCTGACTGGCGGCCGCGACAAAGGCTTGCCAACCTTCAAATGGGCCAAAGTTATCCCCGCCGACGCCTGTGACAACAGGAAGGACCCAAGCTGTAATGTTAAGGATCCACGCAAGCGAAATCAGAGGATTCGGTCTTCTCATCTCCGCCCTCCTCGACGCTGTAGAATCACCGACCATAAGTATAGTCAAGAAGTACGGTTGTTGATAAATCGCCTTAACACTCGAATCCCCCGGGCAGGGGTTCTGAGTCAAATGGCCTGTCTACAACAATTGACTACAACAATTGACTGGTCGGTGGAGAATCGTCATGATCGAGTCTGATCTCCCAGCGCCGGCTCGATCCTGCCAAACTGCTATTTCCCCCGCCTTACTCTAAGAATCTCAGCAGTTATGAAAGCGGTTCGGGATATACTGCTGGCCTCAAAGGAGGCCGGTATGCGAATTGGGCTGCTCAGTCTTTCGCTTCTTGGGATGCTGTTGGTTTCGGCGGTCGTGCAGGCGACTGCGCAGGTTTACTATCTCGCCCTCGGTGACTCGCTTGCCATCGGAGTTCAGCCGTCTCTGAGGGGAGACGTGCCCACCAACCAGGGCTATGCCGACGATCTCTACAAGGCGTTTCGGCCGGCCATTCCGGGCCTGACGCTAGTCAAGCTGGGATGTTCGGGCGAAACCACAACCAGCATGATGGATGGAACCGTTTGTAAGTACCCGGAAGGCAGCCAACTGAACGCGGCTGTAACCTTTCTGGAAACACATCAGGTCGCCTTCGTCACCATCGATATCGGCGCCAACGACATCGACCAATGCATCAATCCGAACACCGGTGCGATCGATGGCGAGTGCGCCTCTCAGGCCGGCATCACCGTCGGTACGAAGCTGCCTCAGATTCTGGCCGCTCTTCGCGCCGCCGCTCCAAATACCCACATCGTGGGGATGAACTATTACGATCCTCTCCTGGCTGCATGGGTCCTGGCCGCGAACGGGCAGTCTCCTGCCCAACTCTCGGAAGTCGATACGGTCGCTTTCAATGCTGTACTGGAAGCTTCGTATCACGCGCTCTCGGTTCCGGTGGCAGACGTGGCCGATGCGTTCCACATGACCGACTTCAACAACATTCCGTTCATCAATCTTCCGGTGAACGTTTTTGTGACGCTCACCTCGACATGGATGGCGGCGCCAGCGCCAATCGGGCCTGACGTTCATCCCAATGCTCTCGGATATGCCACGATCGCCATTGCTTTTGGGAAAACGATTGCGCATCCGTGATTTCGGAGAATGCGTCGCTCAGTTTGTTTTGACATTTCGTTAGAAAACCGGGCGTGCCCAATGTTTTTCGAGCACACAGGAGTTTTCTTTCAAGAGCCTGATTGCTTCCCTCCAATGTCCCTCCCTCATGACAGATTGAGCGAGTTTCAATAGCTCGGGTTTACAGTCATTTTGAGACATTGATTTATCCCCGTACGTGCCGCGATGCGCTTTCAGTGCGATTGTAACGAGGATTGCGAAGGTAAAATCGGCGACTGTGGGCCATCGCTGTCGAAATATAGCGATAACACTCAAAATGGCGCGACAAGGGCCACAAGCAGTCGCCGGAGGATCTCGCTCACGAAAGCGGATTGGCACGGTCGTCCACAGGCGCGATCGAGCATGGCGAGAAGAATCCCCGGCTCACGATGATGATAAAGCTGGCGAATACGTCTAAAACCCTGTCGGGCAACTGTTCAGGTGAGCAATCATGCCGCGCTTGCTTTGGCTGAGCGCAGGCACGCAGTGACCTCACGGATGACCTGCTCATAATCAGCGGCAACGGCGCGCTCTACATGAACACTGGCGCCCCTTACGCCTGCTTCTTGCGCTAACCTCTTAAACTCATTCTGAAGGAAGTCTTCCAACTGCTTCGGTGTCAAGACTGCCGTTGGGATAGTAATGGACTTGCCAGCCGCGACCTCGATCTTCACGGAGTAAGGAGATTCAAACTGTTGCGTTTCTGGGACCATTCGACACTCCTCTGTCTAGCGAAAGTCGGCCGACGAACATCGTCTGAGGCGGACGAAAGTGGCGGAAAGCGGTCACCATTGTAGCCCTTCCTCGTGCATCGGCTAAACAGCCAACCGCAGAGCCTAGTTCCCCGGTTAGGCATTTTTATGTGTACGTGGGTAAAACCAACCGTCCCGTGCGCCGCATCGTGTTCAAGTCATATTCAAACGCGGTGCCGCAAATGAGGCAGACCTGGTAATCCTGGCCGTTCGTGCCGCTGTGCGGCCATGAGAAGCGATGGGGGCAAAGCCAACGAAGAATCTGCTTGAGGAGTGCTGACATGAACTACCTCTCGACGAAGAACATCGGAAATTTCTGGCCAGAGAAGAGTCTTGGTCCGTGGCGATCGCGACCTTCTACCCCGAAGGTAGCATGAGGGCGCTGAGCCAATTACGCACTCTAGTACAACACGGTCGGGATTAACGGTCACTCTCCGGTCTCATTACCCCCACGACGCCGCAGCCGTGCGCCCACGTCCGACATCGGAAAGGAAGGCCGCGTACGATTCATACCTTTCGCTCTTTCGTGGCTTGAGCTTTATACCTTCGAGATGTGTTTTCTCAGCCTCTTCAACCCTTCCTTGTGCGAGGTATGCAAGAGCTAACCCGATGCGTGCGGAATGAGACTCTTTTGATTTGGAGCGCCTCAGAGAGGATTGACTCGGCTTTCTTGTACTGCCTTTGTTTCAAATGGACCTGACCCAATCCGTACAGCAGTCACTGCACTTCAGGTCCGCCTGCGCCACAGAGAATTGAGCTCAAGAGGTGCTGGAAAGACAGCTGGATGGGATGCTTCGGAAAGCCCGTACAGATCTGCCATAATAGGCACGAATGTGTGGCCGCTACCGACTCTCGCACCGCAAGCAAATCCTCGCGGAGCATTTCGACGCCAGCCCGTTCGACGATGACTGGGAACCGCGTTACAATATCGCTCCCACCCAGCCGGTTCCAGTCATCCGCCAGCATCCCAAGGAACCAGAGCGCTTGCTCTCGCTGATGCGCTGGGGATTGATTCCATCCTGGGCGAAGGACACATCCGGCTCTGCAAGGATGATTAACGCCAGGTCGGAGACAGCCGCGACCAAACCGGCATTCCGCGATCCTCTGAAGTTTCGCCGTTGTTTGGTTCTCGCGGACGGTTTCTATGAATGGCGGCGAACCGGAACTGCCAAGCAGCCATACTGTTTCGAAGTCAACGACGGTGAGATGTTTGCATTCGCGGGTCTGTGGGATGGCTGGAAAGATCCGAACGGACAATGGATCAAATCGTGCTCGATCCTCACGACCACCCCGAACGCCGTTACGTCCCGAGTCCACGACCGCACGCCAGTGATCCTAGGACGAGACGATTACGATGTCTGGCTGGACCCAGGCATGACAAATGTCGACGCGATATGCGATCTGCTCAAACCCTACGACGCGTGTCAGATGCGGTGCTACCCCGTGAGCAGCCGGATCAATCAAGTCGCCAATGACGACGAGGCTTGCGCAGCTCCCGTCGAGATTGCGGAAGCACAACCAGGATTGTTCTGACATGCCCAAATCTTCGAAGAAGAAAGAGCGATCGCAGACTCTCAAAGGCTGGCAACAGATTGCTTCCTTCTTGGGGCATCCAGCCGCCGTCGTTCAGCGCTGGGCGTCCGAAGGAATGCCGGTGCACCGAGAAGGCCGTTATGTAGTCTCGACGCCCGAGGAATTGAACGCTTGGCTCGGAAAGGCATCCGGCAAACCAATCACTGTCGCAACTGAAAGTATCGATCTGGCTGCAGAATTAAAACGCGGGCTGGCGTTCATAAAGAAGGAGAAGGACGCGAAGGCTGCAAAGTCTCAGTCCAGGAAAGCGAAGCGCCGATGAAGAAGCCCGTAATTCGTGTTACAAAATGGCTCGCCGACATCCCGATTGAAGCCACCTGTACCGCGTGCCCGAGTGTTTCGTTTAGAGCGAAAGGTTCCAGTCATCGGCCCAACCGCGAGGAGCACCAGAGATCTTTGCAAACGCAGTTCGATGCTCACTGCAAAGCAGAACACTCGTCCAGCATGAACCCGTAGGATGCTGCCTCACCATCAGGTTCGCCGAAACCGGCAACGCAAACAGACAGCGCGGCCAGCGGGTAACAAGCGATTTCGATCTTCGGCTATAGTTTCTCCTATTCGCCGGAGTTCTGTGGAAAACGGTATCAGTGGTATCAGTCTAAGTCGGGCCGGGCGGGAATTGGGTCACTTTGCTGGAGTGATCGTGATATTTCGAAAAGCGACATGTCCCGCTTCACTACCCTGCAGATAGATCGGTCCGGGGAGTCCTTCGTGACTGTCCAAAGCCCCGCCTGTGATGCCTGGAATTTCTTGTTTATCAATAATGGTCTGACCATTCTGCACGACGGTTACCACTCGTCCCACGAACGTGATGTCGTACGTTTGCCATTCTCCTGGCCTGCGACGCTGTTCAGGCGACGGGGCAAGGAAGCCATAAACGCCTCCGGTTCGCATGGTCGGCCCTTCTGGCTCGGGATCGTCTTCGATCTGGAGTTCGTACCGACCACGTAAGTAGACGCCGCTATTTGATCCTGGTGCGCAGTTGAATTCGACGTGCAACTTAAAATCTTCAAATTCCGCATCGCTGATAAGTTCAGGACCATGGCCGGGACTCACCAGCGTTCCGCCTTCGACAGTCCACGTCGACGTTGCGTTCGGATCGCTCATCTTCCAGCCGCTTAGATCCCTGCCGTTGAACAACTGTATCGGCTTCGCCCACTTCGGATTGCTCATTCTCTTCAGGGATGGGGCTCTCTCTCCCGTCCATTGCCATGGCGTTCCATCGGGCCCGGTCGTCGTCCCCACCAGCGTCTTCCCAGACAGCCTGCCCTCAAAGACCATGTCGTCTTTCCTGTCTTCCTCCTCCTTGGGAGAAACAAACGTGATCCGGACATACGAGAGCTCAATCTTCGGGAGCGGTCGCGCGTGTCCCCAACGGCTTACCATTCGAGCTCTGAGCTGACCATTTTCCTGGGTTATCTCCAGCCACGAGGGATATACACGAAGCGGAGTCTTCAGGGTCAAGTCCCAACGTCCCAGAAAAGACTGAACCGACCCAGCTGTATCAGCAGAGTTCTTCTGCAGGGAATACACCCGCATAGAAAACATCAAGACCAACGTTGTTAGCGCGAATAGTGTCCGCCGAAGACGCACATTGCCAAGAGTGCTTTTCACGTATGCCATGAATCCTCTCTTCCGCGGGGGATTGTAATTTATCACTTGCCGTACAGGGGGACGGGATCGGGTCGCTGGGAGTATGGGGTGCACGTGAGGATGCCAAGAGTGACTGCGGCAACCGAATCGGGGCTGGCGGGGAGTTAGTGATTGTCTTGTTTTCGCCCAGGATAGTGACAAAAGAGCCAGGCATCAAGCCGCGAGGAGGGGATACGAGGTAGGAGAAAAAAAGTCCGTCCTGGATAGTGACAAACCAGTAAACAAGCGGGTTTGGGCCACGCGGGTGATGGCAAAATGGGGACAGCGCCATCAGGGCTTCGGGGCGCGGTTGACTGAGCGGGGGCATCGACGGGGAAACCCATCAATAAAGTAATAATCAAGCCATCCAGCCTTCGATAGTAGGCATCATCGAACATGATGAACTGGAAGGGCTGTAGACATTTGAGAGTTGCCGAAACTGGATTGAGCAATTCGGCGAGTCCGTGAACCGGCCCGCTGCGCGACATAAAGGTTACCTCTACGAGAGTGCCCGCCAGCCGTGGTTTTGGCAGCTGAAGCAGCCCTCCGAGAGATCGTTCGCAATTTACCGCTGCTATGACGGCCGTCTTCGAAGCGCAGGCTTGCCGTGACTATGCTGTGTAAGTCGGCACGAGGCGAACGCCGCTTGAGATGTGGCTGAGGGAAGTAGGTCATCTGTATCGGCAGAAATTTTCTTGTGAACGATTTTGTGGTCGCCCAAACCCAGGAATGAGGTTAATCGGCAGATTGCGCGGGCCGACAGATTACGAAAGGGCGAGGATAGGGTTCAGTAACGGTTACCGGCCCGAAACGTAGAAAAAAGGACTGTTCGAGTGGCCATTGATGAGATCCATGATTCGCGAAAAATCTCGTTCACTCAAAATTCCCCGGGGGCGAACAGAGGGCGCAAGCTTGTGCTAACGTTTACGGCAATCACGCCACCCCAGAATTAGCGTTCAATTAGCGTAGCCCGCAATGTGAAACAAATAGTCGCAACAGACGCTCGGGTGTATATTCACCCACATCCGGTGAAGTGCGAAAGATCGAGACCGGGTATGGCAGGAGCAAGTTTCAAAGTTTAGTGACGATAATGTCGTGTTGGTCAGTCGGGGCCTTCTCCGGAAATCCACGAAAAGGATTAATGAACATGGAGAAACAGCTATGCAGCACAGCCTATTGGATTGGGATCCTGTGCACAATCATTGCGGTGATCACACGGGCTCTCGCAATGATTGGTGTTTGGGTGGCCCCAGTAGCAGGAGGTGGTGCTGTGGGGAGAATCCCGCTTTCCTATAAGAGCTTCCTAGACGGAGCCATGCTGTTCTTTCTCATGGCAATTGCCAGTTCTGTGACCATGTGGGTCAAAGCGCAAAAGTTGTAGAAAGTCTCAGTGGGTCATTCGAGAACGAGAATGGAAGGTACGGAAAATTGCCGCCGCCTGGCGCATACGCGTGTCAGGCGTAGGGCGTTCCTTTTCTAGCGGGTAATTGGCGATAAATCGCCATTCACTTATTGACACGGATCGCTCTACGAGCGCACCGACCTGTTGGTGCCGCCGCGTTTGGTCTGGCGTATGATCTGAAGCCATTGCCCAGTCACATCGCTCAGCCGCGACGCGCGTGAGGACGATTTTTCACGTTCCCGTAACCTTAAATACCGAGGTGCAAACATGACTGCTTTTCTTTGCAAGCTGCTTTGGTCGGACGAGGGGGGACAAGACATCGCCGAATATGCGGTAATGCTGGCTGTTATTCTGGTATTGGTGGTTGGTACGATTCGTCTGATCGGAAGCAATGCGAACAACGTGTTTTCAAATGCAGCCAGTTCGATTCAGTGAGCCAGAGACTCCGAGGCAACCTTCACCGAAGGCTCGACGTGCGCGAGCTTCTTTGACAGAACAGCAAGCAGTCGTTCGATTTGCTTCTCTTCTGCTTTTCGTTCGTTAGCCCGCTCTTGTGCGTTGCTTTCGTGGCGTGTGGGCTTGGAGGGTAAATACATTGTCACGATGTCCGTCCTTACGCTGCGCCGTTGCGGTTGCACAGTGATGAGAGATGTATTTCTTCCACAAGTAGTAATGGGCTTCTTGCTCCTCCGTCATCCCCACGGGTGTCAGAAATTTCAGGTGACAGGCCGTACACTCGGCAAGAACGGGAATATTCTCGCGGTACTTGAGAACTGAAAATCCAACTTCATCCAAATAAAACATACGATCACTTCTTTGGGAAGGCTGCCACGATTGCATAGTTGGCTGCCATTGCTCGAAACGGAGGTTGTGTCCTTAGGTAAGCCAGCAACGCACAATTAAAGGCCCACAACTTATTGGGGCGGCGAGGTGGAACCTCGGCTGAGGTGGGACGTTTCGCCCAATGACTACTTCCGCCGTACCCAGAAACTCTAGCACACCCTTCAGGAACGCACTCTCAGGACACTACCGCAATGGCACACTAGGGCTGGCCTGTGGAAAATAATTCACAATTTCGTAACCTGCTGGACACGGCATAGGTTCGGCGTCTACATGGTTTCGGAGTTGGGATGCAACCGTAGATCAGTCGGCAATCTCGGATTCCGTGTCGCTGTGCCCCCGTACATACATTGCAGAATGGGCACTTTGAGCTGCACAAGCATACAGTGCCGCAGGAGCGCAAAAGGCCTCCCGGGGAGAGTGATGGGCTAAGAGCATTTGCGGAGAGAGCAACGGGCGAGCTGGGCGCGGAAACGAAAAACTTGCGTGGGAGCGAGAGGCTTAGGCGCGCCGGGAGACTTTTCGAGAATCGAAGAACCCGGCCCAGTCTCCTGGCGTGAGTTCCTCAATTCCTGCTGGTCTGTATCGCCCCTATGCGACTAACGATAGTGGAACGTCGGTTGCGCCATGATTTCAGCAATGTTAAAGTCAACCGCTACCGGTTCCCGCATTTTTATACTCGTGACAAACGAGGAATACTGACGGCGTGAGTGGTGAAAACAAGGGCTAGCATCATGAAGTTGAGGCCAAAGATTTTCGTCAAATCGTGCTGTACGCGAGTACGTGGGAGAGCTACTACCTGCCGATGGCAGCTTCTTACCACGAGCGGACCGCCAACGGGTGATGAACCTGGAATCGAGTTGTTGCGTTCGTCGGAGTCGATTTCGCAGCACTAGTCGGGAGTGAAGTTTGGGCGCTCCTCTCACTCGTTCGAGGACCGCCAAGCTAGAGGTCCAGCCCCGTTACGACCTAAATTAAGAGAACGCGCACCACCGCTCATCGATATTAACTATCGGGGGAAGATGATCCGCTGGCTTTCCAAAAACAAGTTTTTCTGGAAGGCGCAGAACGCGCACTTTCGATTCTGCCGAATCAGTGACTTCGCAAGACAGCGCCCGGGACGTTTTTGGAACGCCGGGGGATTTTGAGTGTAATCGCATCTGATAGCGTCAGATGACCCGGGCGGTCACTCTTAACGGCTCGTAGTGTGGGGATTCTCGCCGAGTGGTTCGCACACCACACAAAAAAAAACGGGCGGATGAACCGCCCGTAGCCAATCCCACAAAAAACTAGAACTGACCGCGAAGGATCTCGGCGAACTTCGCGACGTTTAACGTCCCCAGCCCGACTGCGGGACTATAGCCGTTGCGACCGTAGTAGAACCAGTTGTCGCCGTATCCGATCACGTTCAACGGCGCACCTGGATACCTGTAGGCCTGGCCGCTTAGCGCGAGGCCATAGAGCGGGGAGTTCAGCAATCCGAGCCGGCTGCCCTTCAAGTATTGTCCCAGCAGGGCCGAGACGCCGTTCAGTTGCGGCCCGACAAAACTCGTGCCACCCCAGCCCGGCTCGATGCCAAATCCGGAGA
>Ga0335072_10004810_pt1 | contig 19957 bp, 14 predicted proteins | sample Lox_Sample_21_FD_206725 | JGI IMG/M metagenome (GOLD analysis project Ga0335072, IMG submission 206725) | Soil microbial communities from Loxahatchee National Wildlife Refuge, Florida, United States - Lox_Sample_2.1 | ecosystem: Environmental > Terrestrial > Soil > Wetlands | place: USA...
TGGTCGGGGCGAGTGGATTTGAACCACCGACCTCCTGGTCCCGAACCAGGCGCTCTAGCCAGGCTGAGCCACGCCCCGAATTCGATACATCTTTACATTGAGTTTACCCTGCCACACTCCGCACCGCAACCGGCCCATCCAGAGAACGCGGGACACGCCCGGGTTTCTGACAACCAATCATTCCACTCCATCCCGTCGTCGGTAAGGCTCCTTACTCGTTAATCTCGGCGTCGCGTGTTAGAGTTCTGCAACCAACCCTCCTCCTCGCAAATCCAACTGGTGGGCACCGGCGAGCAAGCACACGGAGTTCGCTGAGCAGGAAAGACAAGGAGCATCGACATGAGTCAACCGGTTCAGACAAATTTGGCGCCCCCCTTTACCCGCGAGACCGCGATTCTGAAAGTTCGGGTTGTCGAGGATAAATGGAACACTCGCGATCCGGAACTGGTCGCGAGTGGATACGCCGAGGATTGCTTTTGGCGGAATCGCTCTGAGTTTCTTCACGGCCGGGCGGAGGTTCTTGCCTTTCTTAGAAGAAAATGGAACCAGGAGTTGGATTATCGTCTCATTAAAGAGATCTGGGCCTTCGAGGGCAATCGCCTCGCCGTGCGTTTCGCCTACGAATCGCACGATGACTCTGGACAGTGGCACCGCTCCTACGGCAACGAGAATTGGGAGTTCGCGCCGTCGGGTCTCATGAAATTCCGCCACGCCAGCATCAACGATCTCCCGATTCGTGAATCGGAGCGCAAGTTCCGCTGGCCAATCGGCCGCCGCCCTGACGACCATCCCGGCCTTTCGGATTTGGGTTTGTAGCGGCCATCACGCACGCAAATGGGACGCTGCAATCCTCCGTTGGCGCTCGCGAGCCGAGGTGTCTGCGGCCCTCTTTGTGGCAAGAAAACGAGTTCCTTCCTCCGCAGCCTGCCAATGGTGTGCTGAATTCCCCATTTGGCGCATCGCGACTTGGTGAGTTCTCGCCCCACGGCTGTGGAAGCATCATTACCCAATGCGGTCGCCTCTGGCGCTTGTCTCTCTTCCTAGTCCTTTGTGAAGATAAGGGAACCGTTTATCATTCTGCAGAAGACTGAGCAAGCGACCCGGGCGGCAAACGGCAAGACCCACAATGCGATTAATCCGACAGCTTATCCGTCCACACCTTGTGGCCCTGTTTTTCATTCTGATTGCCATGCTTATCGAGACGTTCATGGGCTTGGCAGCGCCCTGGCCTGTGAAGGTCATTCTCGACAATGTGGCTGCGGACCATCGCCTGCCCAAATACGTCGATCGGCTTCTGAATTCCGCTTTCGGCCAGTCCCTCGGTCACGGCAAATTGGAAATTGCCGCGTTCGCCGCTCTCGCTGTTGTCCTCATCGCCGCAATCGGCGCCATTGCTTCCTACATCGACAACTATTACACCGAAAGCGTTGGCCAGTGGGTGGCGCACGATCTTCGCTTGAGGACCTACGAGCATCTGCAGCGTCTGTCTCTGGCCTATTACGATAGCCACCAGACCGGCGCAATCCTGAGCACGATCACCAACGACATTCAGACCATCCAGAGTTTCGCGTCGTCCTCGACTCTCGGAATCGTGGTCGATCTGCTCACGATTGTTGAAATGCTGGTGCTGATGTTCTGGCTCAATTGGGATTTCGCGCTGATCGCCGTCGGAGTCACGCCCTTTTTGCTGCTTCTGATGGCGAGATTGAAACGCGCCGTAAAGGAAGCCACGCGCAATGTCCGGCTTCGCCAGGCGGATATTCTTTCCGTCGTTCAGGAAGGCCTTGAATCTGAGCGCGTCGTTCAGGCATTCGGGCGTGAAGAGTGGGAGGAGGAGAAGCTTGCGGGCGCCAGCCGCGCAACGGTCGATGCCGCCCTGAAAGCTCGCCAAGTGAAGGCTCTTTCCACCCCCGTCGTCAACATTGCCGTCGCTCTTTGCACCGGCTTCGTCCTCTGGCGCGGCGCCTCGTTGATTCTTCGGGACCTGATGACCGCCGGCACTCTCACCGTGTTCCTCGCCTACTTGACCAAGTTCTTCAAGCCCGTGCAGGATTTGGCGAAGATGACCAACACAATCGCTCAGGCAGCCGTTGGCATCGAGCGCGTTCAGTCGATTCTCGATGCCGACACCGTCATCCCGGAAAGTCCGTCCGCCCAGGCCCCGCAATCGCTCCAGGGAGAGGTAGTTTTTGATCGCGTTGCGTTTGCATATGAAAAGGACGACCCGATCCTGAAAGATGTCAGCTTTCAAATCTCTCCCGGCCAGCTCGTCGGCATCGTCGGCCCCACCGGAAGCGGTAAGACAACAGTAGTGAGCCTGATCGCCCGCTTTTACGACTCCACATCGGGCAGCGTCAAAATCGATGGCATTGACGTCCGCGACTACAAACTGCGCAGCCTTCGCGATCAAATCGCCTTTGTGCTGCAAGACACGGTCCTATTTCGTGGAACAATCCGCGAGAACATCGCCTATGGCCGTCCGACGGCCACGCAGGCGGAGATCGAGCGGGCCGCAAAACTCGCCAATGCCGATGAGTTCATCGCGCGCATACCTCATGGCTACGACACGCTCGTCGGAGAGCGCGGTATGACGCTTTCCGGAGGGCAGCGGCAGCGAATCGGCATCGCGCGCGCTATCATTCGCAATAGTCCTATTTTGATTCTCGACGAACCCACGGCCGCGCTCGACACCGAATCCGAGCGTCTCGTCATCGAGGCTATGGAACGGCTGATGAAGGGTCGCACGGTCATCACCATTGCGCACCGTCTCAGCACAATTCGCGATGCTGATAAAATCATTGTGCTAAAGGGCGGTGTGGTCGCCGAGCAGGGGACGCATCAGCAGCTTTTGGATCTCGGGGGTATCTACTCCGAGCTTTATACGATTCAGCTCGAACCCGCCTCCAAAGAGAACGGCCACGATCCGTCTCAGGCTAAGGCGAAGGATACTCCCGCCGCGGGAACGTCAGATTCCGCCGCGGCATCCAAAATGGTCCGTTTTCTGCGCCCAAGCTGAAGACTGTGTAACCGCGCTGGTTTCCGCCGCGCCGGCTGCATCCTCTATGCTTTCGGCGGGCGGCTGGTTCGAATATTGTTGGGAGGCCCTGTGTCGCGTTCGCTGCTTGTCTTACCGGATGATTCGCCGAAGCCTTTTCTCGATGCGATCGAGGAAGCGGAAAAATCTCTCCGCATCAAGATGTTTGCTTTTTCCGATCCCCGCCTGCTCCGCGCCGTGATCGGCGCCAGGAAGCGCGGGGTCGACGTGCGCGTGATGCTCAATCCCGCGCGCCGCAGCGGCGAGGCGCAAAACGAAGATTCGCGCAGGAAACTCACGGCCGGCGACGTCGAGGTTCTCGACAGCAACCCGGCTTTCGACGTTACTCACGAGAAGTCGATGGTCGTCGACGACAGCAAGGCTTATGTGTGCTCCTTGAACTGGGAAACCAAGAATCTCGAGGAAACTCGCGACTATGCAGTCGTGACATCCCACGATCACGAAATCGAGGAGATTCTCGCTTGCTTTGACGCCGACTGGAACCGCAAGACTTTCAACCCCGGCGAATCGGCCCGCCTCATCTGGTGCAAAGGAAACGCTCGGGAGCGCATCGCCGAGGTGATTGACAGCGCCAAGCACTCTCTGTTCGTCCAGAACGAACGTTATCAGGACCCCATCATCATCGAGCATCTCGTCCGCGCGAAAATGCGCGGCGTGAAAGTCCACGTGATGGCCCGCCAGCCGCACACGCTGAAACAGGAAAAACTTGTCGAAGCCGTGGGAGGCTTGAGGGTGATGAATGACGTTGGCATCAAGGTCCATAAGCTGAAGCACTTGAAACTGCACGCAAAAATGCTTCTCGCAGACCAGCATCATGCCATCATTGGCTCCATCAACCTGACTCCGGGAAGTTTCGACAGCCGCCGCGAGCTCGCCATTAAAGTTGACGACACCGACGCAATCGAGCGCCTGTGCAAGATCGTCCATCACGACTGGAAAAAATCGCACGCCCTCGACCTCACCGACGAGGGACTCCAGAAGGACCTTGAGGGCCGCGTCGAGGCCGAAACCCTTGCCCTGAAGACCGGTAAGAAAAAATCGAAATAGTCGTCCGGGCGCACGCCATCCGCTCCCGTGCGCAAGGCGCTTCCGCCGCCCTCACCATTCCGGTTACATAGCTGCAAGTTTCCGTTGAATCGCGCTCAGTTCTGGTAGTCTGAACAGTCTAGAGGGGTTCGCTCAAGGAGAGTTTGCTCGATGCCGTCATCTAGAATTTTGGTCACCGGCGCGGGAGGTTTCATCGGCCATCACTTGGTGAAGCGTCTCAAAGGCGATGGCCACTGGGTTCGCGGCGTGGATTTGAAGAGGCCCGAATACGAGCCCACCCCCGCCGATGAATTCGAGCTTCTCGATCTGCGCGAGTTCGAGAATTGCCTCCTCGCTTCGCGTGGCGGAATCGATCAGGTCTATAACCTGGCCGCCGATATGGGCGGCATCGGCTATATTACGTCGTGCCTGGCCAGCATCGCGCGCAACAATATTCTGATCAACGCCCACATGCTCGAAGCCAGCCGGAAAAACTCAGTCAGGCGCTTCCTGTTTTCCTCTTCGGCTTGCGTCTACGCCCACGGCAAGCAAACTTCGGCGGACGTCACGCCGCTTGTTGAGGAAGATGCGTATCCGGCCCAACCCGAGCCCGGTTATGGCTGGGAAAAGCTCTTCGCGGAAGAACTCTGCAAATACTATCTCCACGATTTCGGCTTTCACACTTTTTCTGTCCGCTTCCACAATGTGTACGGGCCGCTCGGAACCTATGAAGGTGGAAAGGAAAAGGCTCCGGCCGCCATTTCACGCAAAGTCGCTCTCGCTCGCGATGGCGGCGAAATCGAAATTTGGGGCGACGGCCTCCAGACTCGTTCCTTCATGTATATCGACGATTGCGTCGAAGGGCTCGTTCGTCTGATGGCCTCTGGCTACCACGAACCGCTGAATCTCGGCACCTCTGAGCTCGTCACCATCAACCAGCTTGTGGATCTCGTTTCGGCAATTGCGGGCAAGCGGCTGGTGAAGCGCCACGATCCGACCAAGCCTCAGGGCGTCCGCGGACGCAATAGCGACAACTCGCGTCTCTACAAAGTCCTCGGCTGGGAACCGGCCATCACTCTCGAAGCCGGCCTAGACGTCACATATAAATGGATCGAATCTCAACTAAAGCAGGCACGGCGCGTTCCCGCGCAAAAGCAAACGGCGAGAGCCTGAAAAAAGCAGGCGCTTCCCCGCGTTTCCTTCAGGAGCTTTGCAAGGTTTCCCTCACGGCGCGGTATGCCTGATCAATCGCCACATCCGTGTAGGCGTTTGCTCCCGCGTCCGAATTTGCAATCGTGATTCGACCGAAGGGTTTTCTCCCCAATACCCACGGTTGCTGCCCTTCTGTCCATGGCGGATCGAACAGGGCGTTCGGCGTAAAAGCATATCCGTGCGCCCAGCGGTTCACCGTTATCCCGTCAATGTCGCGCGCCGGGTCGAATCCTCCTCCGCTCAGCATCCGCGCCAGTTGGTCGCGAATATTTCTCTCGAAGGTTGAAAAGGGCGTGGCGACCAGCTCGTAGCGTCCCGCTCTATGCTGGTCTATTTCGGGTAGCCCTGGTTTGCACGGCGTGCGCAGCATGAACAGCACGGCCGGTTCTTCCGGCTTGCTCGGGAACTCATACGTTCCGATGCTGACCGGAAAATCGAGCGCGGTATGCGTGTGATAGCCCGCCGGCGCCACCACCTGGTGTACGCCCAAATTGTGAAACGAAGTCCAGTTGCGAATCGCCACGTGCGTGTAGACGAGCGGCGCCTTCACCAGCGACGCCAGCGCTTCTTTCTGTCCTTCCGGCATCTCGGGGCACAGGTACGGAATCATCATGTTGTAGCAGGCCAGCACGCATTTCTTCCCGCGCACCGACTGCAGCTTTCCGCCCCGCATGTACTCCACTTCCACTTCTTTTGCCGTTTCGATGGGGCCGGTGTGCTTCACCTTCACCGCCGCGGAATTCAGCCGCAGCCGCACCGGCGAACCCTTGTCGTCGAGCTTCGCGTATTCCGCGCGCGTCGTCACCACGTCTTCCATTGTGCCGCCGGGAACCGCCCCCGGAATCAGATGGCGCACCAGCAGCCGCGCCACCGACGCGTTTCCATCCGGGAAATGAAAAATGTACGGCTCTCCCACATCCGGTTCGCCCAGGTCCAGCCCGTCGAATCCCGGATAGATGAACGAAAAATAGTCGTCTGGATTTTCCCAGCAGGCCAGCGCCGACACGGCGTCGATTCCCACGCAGAAGAGATCGTGCGGATACGTCTGAAAAAACGGCAGCGCTTCAGGAGTCAGCTTGCAGTACTGAGTCAGGTAGTCGCTATAGCTGATTTTCCCGAGCTTCGCCATTTTTTCCTGCCGCGTCAGCCCCGGCAAGTAGTCCACTTTTTCCGTGTAGACCCGCGCGATGTCGCGCTTCACGACGTCGCCCAGTGGCGACTTGCTCAGGAATTCCGGCCACGGAGTCGTGTTCATCCCCGTCACCAGACGGTCTTCGCCGAATGTTTCTTTATTGAAAAAGCACGCCGTCCCGAGCTTCGTGTACAGCCGCTGGTCGTAATATTTGTAAAACCTCTTCGTCTCGATCCCGATCTCTTCGATCAGCCCCTTCGCCACCGCGCTGTATCGATCCGGGCTCTCGAGCGACTGCGTTCCGCCATAGCTCAGCACCATCCGCCCGCCTGCTTCAAACTCGTTCCGCTTCGCGTGCCCTCCAAAATCATCGTGATTGTCCAGTATCAGAATCCGCGCGCCGTTCCCGGCCGCCTGTCGGTAAAAATATGCCGCCGCCAGCCCGCTGATTCCTCCACCGACTACCACCAAATCATAGCTTTCGCCCGTGCTTTCCGCTTTCGGCGCCGACTCCCAGAAGACTCCATCGCGCAGTTCGTGCGGATAGGTAAAGGACCCATCATGATTCCCCCGCATCCCCTCCAAAGCCGGCGGGTAGTATTTCGGACTCTTTTCCGGATCGTAGCCTGCCTGCGCAGCGTGCAGCCACGGCGCGCCCATCCCCAGCGCCGTGCCACCTATGGCGATTGCGACGCCGTCAAGGAAGTCGCGCCGCGTGATTTCGCGGTCCATCCCCAATTCGCGGTCGCGCGAGTCTTTTCCCACGCTTCCCTCCGCCGTCAAAATGTCGGTTGCAGTGAAAGATTCGGATGTCTGGTGTTCCGGCCCCCGCGGAATACCCCAAACGTTCACGGATTATAGCAAGGTTTCTCGCTTGGGATCCGGCGTTTCGACGCACGTATCGCTGCGGCAAACCTGCGAAAGGAATTCGCAGCTTTTCTCGCAGGCTTAGAATGATTCGGAAGGTAACGACGTGGCGCGGCCCAGAAATTCCTGAAGATTTTTCTCGACGCTATTCGCGGAGCCCTTTCCGATCTTCGCTTCCAGTTCCTTTCGCGCCGTGGAAGCCGTCTTCCAATCCTCGCCGCCATCTTTCTCCAGCAAATTCTCGGCGTGCAGCAGGCAGGCGTAAACCAGCTCCTTCGCGACTTTGTGGCGTTGCAGAAACTGTCCGTAGTTGAACCAGTCGATTCCGTCGCTCCGCGCATCTCCGTTCTTGCCATCCAGTGCCAGCGCGCTTTCGTAATCGGACGCTGCGCCTTTTGCATCGCCCATTTTTTCTTCGGCATCAGCGCGGTGCACTCGCGCCACCGATTCCAGCTTCGCATCCCCCGCCTGTTCGGCGCCAAGAACGCCCGCCTGATAATCCATCACGGCCTCAGCCGTGTTTCCCAGCTTCGCGTCGTCGTCTCCCAGTTCCGTCTCTGCGGTTGCCACCTGCTCTGGCGCCGCTTCCGGATCCTGCGGGAACTCCTGCGCCAGTTTCAGATATGCCTGCCAATGCCGTACAGCAGCCGCCGCTTGGCCCGAACGGTCCAGCGCTTCCGCCAGATACAAGTGAGTGTTCGGCTGGTTCGGGTTTGCGTCAACGGCTCTTTCCCACGATTCCACCGCCGTTTCCGCGTCTCCGCGGCGCGCCGCCAGCAAACCGTAGTTCACCAGCGCATCCGCATTGCCCGGATATTTTTTCAGCATCGCGTCGTAGAGCTCGTACGCCTCATCGTATCGCCCGTTTTCGAGCAGCACCCGTGCATACTCGTTTTGCAGCCCCTCGCTCCGCGGATTCAGTGCGATCGCTTTCTTCAAAGCGTCCAACGCTCCCGCGCGATTCCCCTCCCTCTCTTCCGCCTCGGCTACGCGCGCTTGCAAAGCAGCGTCGTACGAATTCATGTCCACAGCGCGCAGCAGCGCCGGCAAATCTCCCGTCGACGTTCCCAGCGCGAAATGCACCTGGTCCCACCCGCCCCACAGGAAGAGCACGCCCGCCAGGCTTGCTCGCAAAGCCGGTGAGCGCCACGCGCGCCCGCTCCAGTCGACCGTCGTGGCCGGCGTCGCAGCGCCTCCTTCCTGCTTCGCCTTCACCGGTTTTTTTGTGCTCGCCACCTTCGCTCCCCGCTCGATCAGCAGCGACGAAATCTTCGTGTCGCGCAGTTTCCACAGCGCTCCATCCAGCATGAAATGGTGGATGTTCACAATCGCCGTAAAGATCAGGAAGCTCGACGTGAAATCAAAACGGAAGATCTTGCTCACCAGCCACGGGCCGGGTATGAACAGCGCGATTCCGCCGGCCACTAGTGTCAGGAAATACCCGGCCATCTTCCATCCCGATTGCCCCGCCGCCTTCGCTTCGCGTCTCTGGTAATAGCTGGTAATCCACAAATACTGCGCCGAGTGCATCACTGCCAGAATTCCGCTGCTGTACCGCGTCTGCGGAATCTGGTCCGCCGAACGCAATTCGATCAGTGTCGGCAGCACGAACCACAAAAATTGCGTCGCAGCCAGCGTGATCGGCGCCGCCATCGCCTTCCACCCGCGCTCGCTCACCAGTTTCCTGAATCCGAGCGCGACGAAGACCGCAAACGCTCCTCCCAGTGCCAGCCGCACCGGCAGCGTGAACTTCCCCGGAATGTTCAGCGACAGGATCAGTGGATCGCCCGATCCGCCCGTCTCGAAGCTCGCCAGCAGCATCAGGTAAGAAGCCACAAAAGCTGCGCGCAGCCATCGCCTGTCCAGCGGTTCCACGCTCGCACCGCTCCGCCGCGCGAACATCATCATCAATCCGTAGTTTTGCCCCGTGTAGTGCCATGGGCTCCAGCATATGTAAAGCGTGAAAAGCCACGGCAGCAGCGCGGGAACGATGTGCACCACGGCGCCCGTAGCCGCCAGCAGCAGCGTCAGATGCAGCGTGAAGAACTTGTATTTCTCGAAATCGCTCCGTGTGTGATACGCGCGGTACACCGTCGCCATGAAGTGCGGATAATTGAAGACCAGCGCGAGAAAATAAAATCCGACGGCCCAGCCGTGCGTGTTTCCCGGCGTCAGCCACATCCCCAGCGCCAGCAGCGGCGCCGACCACGCTCCGCAGCCAACAATAAGGTCCAGCCACGGCCCGTAAATCCAGGGCGTGGGCGCACTCGCTGCGGCAATTTTCGGCAGGCGCATCGATTCGGCGCGCGTATTCATGCAGGAATTCCTTCTAGGCCAGTCTACGTTCGTTCAAAACAGCGGGAGGAGTTGCGTGAAATCGCGATGTTGAAAATGTAACGGAAGCCTTGCAAGACAAATTCCTGCGAACACGGAAACCGGATTTCTACTCCTGCTCGGCCAATGCCGCGGACTCCCTCGCCGCGTGTCCCTTTCCCCAGCGATAGGCCACGAGGCCCGTCACGAAGAGCAGCCCGGTGAGCAAAACCACTTTTGCGACAGCCTCCATCGGGTGCGGCTCGTCCGAAGAAGGCATCACAGAAAACACAATCGTCACGCTCGTCGAAAGAAATCCGACAATCCCCAGCAGGTTCGCCACCGCTCGCCCGCCGGGAATCCGCATCACGTCCGGCCCGGCCGGCTCCCTCTGCAACCGGATGAGTGACGCAAACACGAAAAGATACGGAATGAAGTACGAAATGATTCCCATGCTCACTAGCACTTCATACGCGCCATTCACGCTCGTTCCCGCCTGCCCCAGCAAAATCACGGCAATGGCGCACACGGTCTGCGCGATCACGGCCACGTGCGGCGTCCCCCACTTCGGATGAATCTTCGCAAACGCCGGAGGCAAATAGCGATTCAGTCCCGCCACGAACGGCAGTCGCGCGGACACGGCAAGCCACGCGCTCAAAGTTCCCAAATTGCTCACGGCAATCAGCACCGCCGCCACTGGCCCCACACTCGCCCATCCCACCCTGCCGCCCGCCTGCTCAATCGCCTGCATGATTCCCGAAAGGCCGCTCACTCGGTGCGCGGGTAGCGCCACCAGCACTGCCATCGTCCCCGCGATATATCCGATCGTGACGAAAATTCCCCCCGTCACCAAGCCGCGTGGCAGGTTTTTCCGCGCGTCGCGAATCTCATCCCCCATCAGCGATGCGGATTCCGATCCACCTAGCGCAAAGACAATCGTCGCCACAAAAAGAATGTCGTGAAAGTGCATGTGTGGCCGCATCGTCGCCAGTGTGAACTGTGTCGCTGATCCGAACCTGTGCCACGCCACGGCTCCGAATCCGAGTAATAGTGCAATCGGCAGCCACGTCCCAATCGCCCCCAGGTTGTGCACCCACTTCCCCACCGACAGTCCGATCACATTCAGAAATGTGACCAGCAGGATTCCCGTCAGCGAAAACACCAGAAAATATGCCTTGTTGTCGCCCAGCGCCTGCCAGCGTTCCGGGCCGATGAAAAGCGCATTGCTCGCGGCGAAATACAATATGGCGGGATAGTAAGGAAGGTTGCTGACCCAGTACGTCCAGCCCGTCAGGAAGCCGGGAAATTCGCCGAACGCTTCTCTCGACCAGACGTAGAGCCCTCCCTCCTGTGGATACCGCGAGGAAAGCTCCATCACAGAGAGCGCGAGCGGCAGATAAAATACGCTCCACGCGATCAGCCATATCACGACCGCTGATGGACCTACCGCGGCGGCCGTCGCAATCCACCGCAGGCTGATTCCCGTGACGATGTAGAAGAAGACGAGGTCGCGAAACCCCATCGCCTGCTGCGGGCGAGTCGCTCCAGCCGCCTCAGGCATCAGCGCATTGCACCGCTGGTTTCGCGCATGAGGCGCAAATCATCTCCCGGTCCGCCGCGAAATGCGAGTGGAATCGGCAATCAATAGCTAAGCCGCTCGCGTAGTTGGCTGAGTCAACTTGGGTGAGCGCTAGAAGTTTCCTGATAATGTTCACGAATGAGCATACAGGCTCCAGCCTGCATGCGTACTCAACGCGAGCTTCCTGGCCGTCTTTTCTTCTTAGCTCTTACCCCTTCGCCTTGTCGTGTCCGTAATATTCGTATGCCGACATCGCTTTCTCCCCGCCTTTTTTCCACACCCGCGTGTCCGCCGGCGTCTTGCCGAGCGCCCGCGCCATCTCGCGAATGTGCGACGCCACCGTCCCGCAGCAAGCGCCGATGTAATTCACGCCCATATCGCGCGCCTTCACGGCGTAGTCGGCCATTTCCCGCCGTGTGAGTTGATACGGATCGAGCTGGTCGGGAAACGCTTCCAGGCTCGTGAAATCGCGATGGTCGTGTGTCGTCCGATAGGCCACCGGCTGGCACCCGATGTAGCCTTTCACAGCTTTTCGCATTTCCGCCATTAGCGGCAGCGTGTGTTCCGGGCTACGCAGGCAGTTGATGCCCACCACGTCCGCCCCCGCATCCGCTAGCGCCCGCGCCACTTCGCTTGCCGTCTTTCCCTCCGGCGTGACGTCTTCGTTTTCGAAACACACCGTCACCATCACCGGCAGTCCCGTCTTCTTCGCGCATTCCACGCACAGCAGCGCTTCGCCGAGATAAGAAAACGTCTCGCCGATGATGAAATCCACTCCCTCGGACGTTTGCCAGTCGAGCTGCTCGTTGAACGTCTCCCGCACGCGAGAGTTGGCCTTCTCGCTGCCGGGTTCATACATCCACGTCAAGCTCAGGTTCCCCGCCACCAGGCATCTGTCCCCGGCCACTTCCTTCGCCAGCCGCACTGCCGCGCGGTTCAGCTCTTCCACGCGCTGGTCCATTCCCACCGTCGCCAGTTTGTCGCGGCTCGCGTAGAACGTCAGCGCCTGCAGCACTTCCGCTCCCGCGTCGCGAAATTCTCTGTGCAGCTCCCGCAGCGCGTCTGGATTCTCCAGTGCCACTTCCGGCGTAAATGGTCCCGCGCGCACCCGCCCGCGCTTCTCCAGCTCCAGCAAATATCCGCCGTCTCCCAGCACCGGTCCTTGCGCCAACCGTTCCAGCAGTCCCTTCTTTACCATGGTTTCTCCCGTGGGCCCGATTTTGCCGGGCTTGAAGATTTACGCAGACGCTCGCTTGGCGCTCCCGTTTTTCCAATCGCGCAGCGCCTGATGCGCCGCGTTGTATCCCGGCGCTCCCGTCACGCCTCCGCCCGGATGCGCTCCCGCGCCGCACAAATACAGTCCTTCCATCGGCGTCCTGTACTGCGACCATCCCGGCACCGGCCGCATGAAAAAAAGCTGTTCGAGCGACAAATCGCCGTGAAAAATATTCCCTTCCGTCAGCCCGTATGTTCGTTCCAGGTCGAGCGGCGTCAGCACTTGCCTCGCCACAATCGACCCCGGCACATTCGGCGCGTATTCCGCAATCTTTTTCACCACGCGCTCGCCCAACAGATCCCGCTTTTCATCCCACGTCCCTTCGCGCAGCTCGTACGGAACGTACTGAATGAACGTCGTCATCACGTGCTTGCCTTCCGGCGCCAGCGTTGGATCGGCGTTCGACGCCACCACGCAATCCACCCACAGCTCTTCGGGAATCTCTCCGAATTTCGCGATGTCGTAGCACCGTTCCGCGAATTCGAGCGACGGCACCAGTGTGAACAGCGCCCGCTGCGATTTCGGCCATTCCCGCGGCATCCCTTTCACGCGCGGCTCTTCGCTCAGCACGAAATTCACCTTCGCGCATGGCCCGTCCATCTTGATTCCCGCCACCGCGTTCCGGAACTCTTCCGGCAGCTCGGCTTTCTCTACGAGTTTCAAGAATGTCCGCTTCGGATCGGCATTCGACAGAACAATCTTCGCCGCAATCTCCGTCCCGTCCTCCAGCACCACTCCTCTCGCTCGGCCGTTTCTCGAATCAATCCTCGCCACAGGCGCCGAAGTCAGAATTTCCACACCCTCCTTCTTTGCCGCCGACGCCAGCGCCTGCGTGATCGCCCCCATGCCCCCGATCACGTGCCCGTAAAATCCCTGAATCTCGCCGTCGCCTCCGCTCAGCAAATGAAACAGCAGTCCTAGCGCCGTCCCGCCGTCGTACGGGCCGCCGTGTTTCCCATACACGTTGTTCGCCAGAAACATCGTCTTGATTTTTTCGCTCTCGTAATTCCGGTCGAGAAAATCTCCCAGGCTTCCCGTCAAAAACGACACCAGTTGCGCCGCTTCTCCTCCGCTCAATCCGCGAAACCGTTTTCCCACGCGCAGCAGTTCCATCCATCCTTCGAATCCTTGCGCTCCCGGGTTCGGCGGCGGCTCCAGAAAAAAAGGCTGCAAATATCGCGCCAGTTTTTTCAATTGGTCGTCGATCCGCACAAACGTTTCCGCATCGCGCTCTGAAATCCTTCGGAATTCGCCGGCCGTCCTTTCGCGATCTGCCCACCATGGCACCACGGTCTCATCCGGAAACGGCACCAGTAGCCCTGGATCGCACGGCACCATCCGCAATCCATGCGCGCCCAAATTCAAATCGCGAATCACCGTCGGCCGCAGCATGCTCGCGATGTACGAAGTCGTCGATGCCCGGCAGCCCGGCGCGATCTCTTCCGTCACGCAGCACCCGCCCACAATCTCGCGCCGTTCCACGACGAGCGTTTGCAATCCCCCTCTCGCGAGATAGGCTGCCGCTGTCAGGCCGTTGTGGCCCGCGCCAACGACAATCGCATCATAGGACTTGCGTAGAGGGGGCATTCTTGGTTAGTATGACCGCCAGTCAAATGAAATCTGACTTGCTTTCCATAGCACAGTCAAATAAGAATGCAAGGAAAAGTTGCCATGAATGACCTAGGGTCAAATAGAGCCAAGCCGCGCACTTCCTGGATCGAGCCGCCTCTTCCTCTTCGCTCCCGCCCGCAGCAGGCCCCTCGTCTTGAAGAAAAGCGCTCCAGAATCATCTCCGCCGCTCTCCGCCATTTCGCAGAACACGGCTATCATGCCGCCCGTGTCGAGGATCTTTCCGCGGAGCTCGGCGTCGCCAAGGGCTCGATCTTTCAATATTTCGGCAGCAAGGCCGGCCTTTTCCTCGAAGCCTACAAAAAAGCTGTCCGCTCTTTTCCCGCCTATCTCGACTGCCCCGCTCCTATTCGCGAAAAAGGCTTCTTTGAAATTCTTCGCTACTGGCTCACGCGCACCGAACACTTGGTGCGCGAAGATTGGTTTCCCTACCGTGTGTCCCTGCTGGGGAATTACGGCGTCGATCTCAGCCTCAAGCGCGAGATTAATCGCTTTCTGCTCGCAGAAGATCCCTATGGCAGCGCGGCGTTCGTCCGCCTTGGCATCGCTCGCGGCGAAGTCCGCTCCGATATCGACCCTGCGATGATCGTCTCAATTCTCGATTGGACCATGGAGCGTTTTCAGGATGCGCTGCTCACCGAAGAGCTCGATCCCGGCCTGTTCCCGCATCCGGCCGATCCCAGAAAGAACGACGTGCGCATCGAACAGTTTCTGCTCGTCCTGCGCGGCGCGATTGGAGTTTAGCTTTCGCACTTCATGCCGGGCCGCCCGCCCGGCCGGGAGAGAAATCGATGGACCCGACCGTTAAGGAAATTCTCGCTCAGTACAATTCCGCGGCTCCGCTCAACGAGGCCTACACGATTCCCGCGCCTTGGTACACCGACGAGCGCATCGCCAAGCTCGAGCTCTCGAACGTCTTCTCCCGCACCTGGCAGCCCGTCGGCCGCATCGCACAAGTCGAAAGGCCCGGCGACTTCGTCACCGCCACCGTTGCCGGCGAGCCCATCGTCGCCATACGCGGCAGCGACGGCAAGCTCCGCGCCTTTTACAACGTCTGCCGCCATCACGCCATGACCGTGATGAACGAGCCCTGCGGCCACTCTCCGCACATGCGCTGCCCCTATCACGGCTGGACCTACAATCTCGAAGGCGAACTTCGCGGCATGACGGAATTCGAAGGCGTCGCCCATTTCGAGCGCGCCGACAACGGCCTCGTTCCCGTCCGCGTCGAAACGTGGGAAAAATTCGTCTTCGTCAATCTCGACGCGCACGCCCCCTCGCTCGCTGAATCGCTCGGCAAGCTTGTGGACCTCGCGCGGCCTCTCGGTTTCTCCGGTCTGCAATTCGTCGAGCGCCGCAGTTACATCCAGGACTGCAACTGGAAAGTCTACGTCGACAATTATCTTGACGGCGGCTATCACGTCCCGCACATGCACAAGGGCCTAAGCAGCGTTCTCGACTACACGCATTACACCATCGAAAACGTCGATCGCACCTGCATCCAGTCCAGCCCCGTTTCCGTCGACAGCAAGTCCGAAGCCAGTGCCGCCGCCACGCGCAAGGGCGACCGCGCCTACTATCTCTGGCAATATCCGAATTTCATGTTGAATTGGTACGAAGGCTATCTCGACACCAACGTCGTCCTGCCGATGGGCCCGAACCGCTGCGAAGTGATCTTCGATTTCTATTTCGGCGACACGAGCGAAGCCGCCATGCCCTATGTCCGCGAAAGCATCGGCGTCAGCGACCGCGTCCAGCAGGAAGACATGGACATCTGCGACGGCGTGCAGCGCGGCCTCGCCTCGCGCGCCTATCAAGCTGGCCGCCTCTCCGTTCGCCGCGAGGCCGGAGAGCATCTCTTTCATCGCTTGCTCGCCGCCGATCTGCGCGACTCCCGCGCCGCCTCCGCGCGCTAAAAATTTCCGCTCCCTCTCGTCGCTCTCCCGGAGCGGGCTCCCCGCCCGCTCCTCTTTCATCGATTCGAGTTGCCCGGACTTTAATCCGTGCATGTCTGGCCAGCGCGAACCACGGGCGTCGCAAATCTCGCCCTCGTTTGATCTGTCAATTTGATTGTCATTCCGAGGACCCGCCTGCGGCGGGTCAGAGGAATCTGCTTTTGCTTTTTTGGAGTGCAGCTTGTCCCGATCGAAGCCGAAGGGCGGTCTGTCCCGCTTGCCCTAGTCAAAAATCACCGTCTTCTTCCCATACAACAAAATCCTGTTCTCTACGTGCCACCTCACCGCGCGCGACAGCACCACTTTCTCCAAATCCCTTCCCTTTTGAATCAGCTCTTCCACGCGGTCGCGGTGCGAAATCCTCGCCACGTCCTGCTCGATGATCGGTCCATCGTCCAGTACTTCGGTCACGTAATGCGCCGTCGCGCCGATCAATTTCACTCCGCGCTCAAACGCCTGGTGGTGCGGCTTGGCGCCCACAAAGGCCGGCAAAAACGAATGGTGAATATTGATGATGTGGTGCGGTGGAAACTGCCGTATGAAATCGGGCGACAGCACCTGCATGTATCGCGCCAGCACGATCAAGTCCACTCCCAGCGGCCGCAGCACCTCCAGTTGCCGCGCTTCATCTTCCCCCTTCGTCTCCTTGCGCACCGGAATCACGTGCATCGGCACGCCGTAAAAATCCGCCCACCGCTGCCCATCGGCGTGATTGCTCACAATCGCCGGAATTTCACACGCGATCTCTCCCGTCCTCTGCCGGTAGAGCAAATCCGCCAGGCAGTGATCGTATTTCGAAACGAAGATCGCCACTTTCGGCCGCGCCGCCGAATGCGCTACGCGCCATTTCATCTGGAATCGCGCCGCCACCGGCTCAAACCGCCGCGCGAACTCCTCCATCGGAATTGAAAATCCTTCGAGATCCCATTCCACACGCATCAGAAACAGGTTCTGCTCGTGATCCTGATGCTCGTCCGCGTGCAGGATGTTTCCGTTCGCCTGAAAAATGAAATCGGCAATCGCTGCGTTGATTCCCTTCTGATCCGGGCAAATCACTAGCAATATCGCGCTGTTTTTCAATCGTGGCTCCCGCGCCCCATCACTGAAAATCCCTCGGGATCGTGTCGTCCCACTTCTTCTCGCGAATCAGCTTCCCGTTTTCCGTCAGCCTCCGCTCGAAGTGGTAATACAAATTCTTCGCGTCGCTCTTCAAATCCAGTTCCACGCTCCACTCGAGTAGCCGTCCCGGCAATTCCACCGTCGTCGACGCTTCTCCGTGCGTCGAGCTCACCGCCGGATCGTTGTCGGTCGCTTCATAACTCATCTGCTCGTGATCCTTCATCTTTCCCCACGGATACGTGCTCGCGTCGTTGCTGCTCCAGCCGACGTGCGCCTCCCCGGTAATCAAATCGTGCGTCACCGTCCAATCCTGCGGCGGCCACGTCTCGCCCTCCGACGTAACTCCCGCAGGCGCCGGAGGCGCTGCCGCCGGCGGCGGAAACTTCGGCACGGTCGGCGCTTCCACCGGAACCACCGGCATCTCCATTCGCGATCCGTCCGCGCCGCCAAGATAAAGACTCGTCGTCATCGCATACGGAGTCGGCCAGATCATCGGCCATTGCGCGTTCGAAATCGCCAGTCGAATGCGATGCCCCGCCGGAAACACCCAGCTCGTCACGTGCAACTCCAGCGGAATCGCATAAATTTGCCCGGGAACCAAATCGCTCGGCTCGCTTGACGACTCTCGCTGTGCCCCGGCGATTCCTTCTCCCGTTATCAGCGTCACGGTTCCGTCCGGCGCCACATCCGATAGTCGCGCAAACCAATCCGCCAGCGGAGCCGTCGCCGAAGCGCGCAGATACACTTTCGGCCGCCCGAGTATCGCCACTGGCTTCGCCAGCGGTGCCGAATCATAGACAAGGCTGTACGCGTCCACCGGCCGTTGATCCGGCCGCAAATCGCCCCACCAGAATCCCACCTGCGCGCCAATCGTCGGCACGTACTTCAATTGCTGCTCCGCTTGGTCCGTCGTCGCCTGCGGCGTGCCGGAAAGCGCTCCATTCGCGTGCAGGTACATCGCCTCGACGCGCGTGCCAGCCGCGGGCCACGTTTTTTCCGCTCGCCATTCGCCGGGAATTTCGTGCAGGTTCGGATCGGGCGGATACCAGTGCCGCATGTACACCTCCAGCCGCGGCTCTTCCATGATTCCGTTCTCCTCGCCCTTCAGCCAGTGGTCAAACCACCTCACCGCTTCTTCGCGCCATTCGATCGACGGCCCCGGATCGGCCTCATTCGGAAACGTGTGGTTCCACGGCCCGAGGATCGCCTTCAGCGGCGCGTGTACGTTTTCAAAAAAACTCGGGATGTTGTCGCGGTAGCCGTCCAGAAACCCGCCGATCAAAAACGTTGGCACGGTGTACGCCGCGTAATCCTTCGCCACCGACGCCCGCATCCAAAACGGACCGTTCCTTTGATGGTGCAGGTAGAGCAGAAACCACGGCGTCGTGTCGAATCGCTCGGCCAGCGATTTGTCGTCGGTCGGAAAATCCGGCGCCCGCGTCAGCCCGAGCTCCAAATCCATCGCCAGCTCGAATTCATCCGCGTGCATCAGGCCGTCGAAATAGTGCACGTCGTCGTGAAACAGGTTTTCCGTCGCGCACATCGCCAGGATCGCTTTCAGCGCCGGAGGATGCAGCCCCGCCATCTGAATCGAATTGAATCCGCCCCAGGAAATTCCCATCATCCCCACGTTTCCGTTCGACCACGCCTGCTTCGCGAGCCAGTCGATCACCTGCAATCCGTCCTGGTGCTCGATGTCCGAATATTCCCGGTCCGGCGGATGCCCTTCGCTCGCTCCCGTCCCGCGTATGTCCACCGCCGCCATCACGTACCCTCGCTCGACGAAGTAGGGATACAAATCCCAGTCGCGCGCATACTCCCAATCGTCTTTCCGGTACGGCAAATATTCGAGGATGACCGGAAATTTCTCGCCCGGCTTTGCCCCCTCGGGCATAAACAGGTTCGCCGCCAGCCGCACTCCGTCCTTCATCGGTATCCACGCCTGCACCATTTTCATGCCGGGATAAATCGGTGGGGAAATCGCGTGCTCTTGCGCATCAACGCGAAGAGCGGCAACCGAAAGGAAGGAAACAATTGCAACCGCAACGCTGCAAATAATGTTTCGGCGGAAAATCATATCGTCTCGTCTCCGCCGCTGAATCTATCACACGACTTCGCCGCGCAAGCGCACTCCGCGCAAATTCCGCGCACCATCCCATCGCAAGGAATGACCTCCGGTCGTGCGCGCCGCCCGCCGCTCCTCGCGCGAATTCTCCGCGCTATGCCTTCAGCGCCTGCTCCAGCAGATCGAAGCAGCCATTCCAGCCCTTGCTGTGTCTCTCGCGCTGATCCGCGGTTTGCAATCCTTCATGCGTCAAAATCACTTCTGTGAAACTTCCGCGCGGTTGAAATTCCACCGTCACCAGCGTACCAAGCTGCTCGTCCACTTTCTCCCCCGACGCCGAGAATCTCTGCCAGTCCCACGTAAACACCAGTTTTTTCGGAGGCTCCACGTCCCGGAACGTGATGCTCTGCTTGTAGGTTTCTCCCAGCGGGTTTTTGACCTCAATCACGCTATTGCTGCCCGGCTCCGCGTCGGACGCCGCGTACCGCACCTCGTGTTTCGGGAAGCGGCACATCCATTTCTCGAGCTTTTCTCTCTGCGTCCACGCTTCAAACACTTTCTCCTGCGGCGCGACGAACATTCGCCGCACTTCCACATTGCTCGCGGCTTCCTGGGCGGCTTCTGCCATTTTGAGCTCTCCTCTTTCGCAACTCTATCTTCCTGAGACTCCGCGAGCGCGTCAAACGGATGTTTCCGAGGGGGAAAAAGGTTCGGTGGAAGCGCGGGGCT
>Ga0335072_10004811_pt1 | contig 19955 bp, 16 predicted proteins | sample Lox_Sample_21_FD_206725 | JGI IMG/M metagenome (GOLD analysis project Ga0335072, IMG submission 206725) | Soil microbial communities from Loxahatchee National Wildlife Refuge, Florida, United States - Lox_Sample_2.1 | ecosystem: Environmental > Terrestrial > Soil > Wetlands | place: USA...
TCCATCGGAATCCTTCCATTCCTGGTTCCAGTATTTGTCCGCTCGATGGCTGCCGTTGAAATTTCGCACCCACTCCGGCAAGTCTTCGCGGTAATAAGTCGAGGTGATCCAGGCTCCGCTTTTCGGCTCGATCCAATAGGCGCCATCGCCGGCAAATCCGGCGGGCAGCACGGCTGCGCGATCCTTGAGCGAGACCGAAAACACCCGAGCCTTACCGCCCGTTGCCAGCTTCAACTCGTCGCCAAGCGTGTCGCTCAAAAGGTTGTGCGGAGATGCTCCCGGAACACCCGAATCGGTTCCCACTAACTTGAAGGCGTCGTCCTCGACCGATGTCACCCGCTTTTTCTTCTCCGGATCCCACCATTCGTTCGAGATGATCCCGTGCCCGCTGGTGTAGCTGCCGGTAAAAAGCGTCGCATGCCCGGGAGCGGTGCGCGTATTGGCATAGTCGTAATTGCAATCAGTGAAGTAGGCCCCACGATCAAGAAACGTGCGGAATCCTCCTTCCACGAACAAATCGTGGTAGCGCTCCAGATAATCGCCGCGGAACTGGTCGATCACGATGACCACGATCAGTTTGGGGTGGGCGTTATAGGCGGATGCGAAAGCCGATGGAGTAGACGACACTGCTAGCGACAGCGCCAGCATCACACAAAGAAAACGGGGGAATCTCATCGCGAGCTAGTTTACAGGAAGAGAACAAAGCCGCGGAGCGGCGGAAGATTCCAGCCCACGGCGCAAGCCATAGGCGAGCTGCGCGAAAAAACGCGCCAGCCCCGAAGGGCAAAAGAAACGTCGCCAAGGAACTCGATCCGTCGCGTGCATCTGTTTCTCCTTTCAATTACATTGAATGTAGGATGCTCGACTTAAATTTCGTTCGCGATAATCTCGCGCTGGTAGAAGAGAAGTTGTCTCAACGCGGGATGAATCCGGCTGAAGTTCTCAAAGACTTCCGTTCCATCGACGCCGAGCGGCGTCAGGCGATCACGCAAACCGAAACCCTGCAAGCCCGACGCAACAAAGCATCGGAAGAGATTGCCCGGCTCAAAAAGAACAAAGAAGACGCGTCGTCGCTGATCAAAGAAACTCAGGACCTTCGTGGGCAGATCCAGGAAGGCGAAAAGAAGGCTGCCGAGGCCGACGCTCGCCTGCGCGAAATTCTCACTTCGATCCCGAACATCCCTCATTCCAGCGTGCCCATCGGCGCTAGTGCCGAAGCCAATGTCGAGGTACGTCGCTGGGGCGCGCCGCCAAAATTCGATTTCACTCCCAAACCACATTGGGAGCTTGGGGAACAACTCGGAGTTCTTGATCTCGAGCGTGCGGCGAAACTTTCCGGTGCACGCTTTGCTGTCTACTGGGCTCTCGGCGCCCGTCTGGAGCGTGCCATCGCCAACTTCATGCTCGACCTTCACACCCGCGAGCACGGCTACACCGAGGTTCTTCCGCCCTACATGGTCAATTCCGAATCCATGTACGGCACCGGCCAGTTGCCGAAATTTGCGGCCGACCTGTTTCGCGTTCCCCACGGTGAAAAAGATCTCTGGCTCATTCCCACCGCTGAGGTTCCGGTCACGAATCTCTATCGCGACGAAGTCATCGACGCCTCTAAGCTGCCGATTTACCTCACCGCCTACACGCCGTGTTTTCGCAGCGAAGCCGGCTCCTATGGTAAAGACGTCCGCGGCATCATCCGGCAACACCAGTTTCAGAAAGTTGAACTCGTCAAATTCGCTCGCCCGGAAACATCCTACGAAGAACTCGAGAAACTCACGCACAACGCAGAAACTGTCCTCCAAAAACTCGGCCTGCACTATCGCGTCGTGGCGCTCTCCACTGGGGACATGGGATTCTCCTCAGCCAAGACCTACGACATCGAAGTCTGGCTTCCCGGCCAGAATCTGTTTCGCGAGATTTCTTCCTGCTCAAATTTCGAGAGCTTTCAGGCGCGGCGTGCCAATATTCGTTATCGTCCGGAAGGGAAGAGCAAAACCGAACTCGTGCACACGCTCAACGGCAGCGGGCTCGCTGTGGGCCGCACCTGGGTCGCCATCGTAGAAAATTATCAACAGGCCGACGGTACCGTGCTTATTCCCGAAGCCTTGCAACCCTACATGTGTACTGACCGCATCACACCAAGGAGTCTATGACACTAGATTCGTCTGTGCCCTCTGTGTACTCTGTGGTTGAGACTTGCGCGAATGCTCGACCGGCGCTGGCGATTATCGAATTTGCTATCCCATGAATTCCAAAATAAACTTGCAATCCGAATCGGTCTTGGCCGTCCCAACGGTCCCTGTCTCTTCCATGGGCGCGATCTGGCGCACAATTCGCGGATACATCCTCTGGTCTTATGAGCGCGGCAGTATTCATTACGACATCATGGTTACGCTCATCCTGATCTTCGTTTTCCTCTCTCCGCGCGTCATCAATTTCAAAGACAAGCCCGTGGAGCGTAATCCTGTTTCTACCGGCGTGCTGATTATTCCCGACTCCAAAGGCGGCTTCATTTATCAGATCCCCTCCAAGGCCGTGAATACATCTCCGGGAGCCGATATTTCCGGACAGTTGCAGCGAATCGTCGAACCAATTGCGGGCGCGGTGACCATCACAAAGTATGAAACCGTGAAAGACGCCGCCGGCCATATCCAGAGCTACAAGGTCTGGGTCGACAAAGAATAGGTCGACAAAGAATAGCTTCGTACGCGGGAAACTCCCAGCCGGCGATCCTTAACTAATAAGGGGCTATTGGAGGCTCGAGATTGTCTATGAATCGAAGTGCCGCGACCAAAAGGCCGGCGATGCGATCTCTACTTGCTCCCCTGATTTTGTTTTTGGTGATTGCCCCCGCGGCCTGGCCGGACGACAACTCCGCTGCCCTGGAACGAGTACTTAGTTCCATGGACAACGCCGCCAAGGGCTTTCGTACCGCCGAAGCGAAGTTCACCTTCGATCAATACACAAAGCTCGTGAATGAGCATGATTTGCAGAAGGGCAAGCTCTACTTCCGCCGCCAGGGAAACGATGTAGAGATGGCCGCCGATTTTTCCGATCCCAAACAATATGCCATCTATTCCAATGGCAAAGCCCAGCTTTACAACCCGAAGATAGATACCGTGAATGAGTACAAGGCTGAGAAGAATCGTTCGCAGGTTGACGCCATGTTACTTCTCGGTTTCGGCGGCGGAGGCCACAATCTTCTTGGCAGCTACGATGTCGCTTACGCCGGAACCGAGGATGTCAGTGGTGTGAATGCCGCGAAACTCGAATTGACTCCCAAGTCGAACGAGATGCGCAATAACATCTCGAAGATCGTCCTATGGATTGACCCGGCACGAGGCATCTCGGTGCAGCAGCAGATGTTCTTTCCCGGCGGCGATTATCGGATGGCGAAATACAGCGATATTCAATTGAATCGGAAAGTGTCCGATGATGTCTTCAAGCTCAAAACCACCGGCAAAACCAAGTTCATATCGCCGAACGGCCAGTGAAACAGTACAATCGTCGAGCCTTAAACACTCAAAGTCGAACCAACAGAATCAAGCTGAAAAACATTCCCGGGGACGCTATACTGCACAAAGTCCTTCTTGAAAGCTAATCCTGATGGCAAAGGTGTTCACAATTACAGTTCCTCCCGATCTTTCTCGCAAGCGTCGCGAGCGCACGTCTGATCCGCGCTACGTCGACGGACAGAAGATTCTCGTCGAAGCCATGAAGTATTTGGCCAAGTCCGATCCGGTTCACAATCGGGGAGCCATCGAACTCCTCTCCGAACACGTCCGCACCCGCTTCCGCATGACCGATTCACCGCTGAGCTGAGCGGATAAGGCGGACCAACTTGTAGGGTTAGCTTCTGCTGCGATCCTGCTGCCGTATCAAATCCTAAAACGAGAACCGTAGCGCAAACTGAATCACTCGCGGGCCACGATAATAGCTCGATGTCGACGCCGACGTATCAGTCGTGACTTGACCAAACAAATTATCGAAGCCCAGCGCTCCGTTTTGGAATGTGGGGCTGAAGAACTGCACGTGGTTGAAAGCGTTGAAGAACTCAGAGCGAAACTGCAGCGATTTGCTCTCTGTAAGCCGAAAGTCCTTGGCGATCGAGAAGTCCCAGTTATTGATCCCCGGGCCGCGCAGCGTATTTCGGCCCAGATTGCCAAAGGTGAAAAGGGGCACGCCCCCAGGTGTAAGATTCGGGTCCGTTGCCCCGACCGGCGGACCGACCGTGCAGACCAGGTTGGTCGGGTCGATGTAAAAATGTCCCGTTTCCTGCCCAGGCAAGCAGCTTCCATTCAACCCATTACTCAAATTTGGACTGAACGTTTGTATCTGCCGAGGATTGAATTTCCGTATCGGGCCAATCACATCCGGCCGCTCAAGACCGTTGTCCAACTCCCCTGAATTGTTTTCCGAGAAGAGAGTGAAAGGGTTGCCTGACTGAAAGCTCACGATAGTCGCAACGCTCCATCCGCCAATCAGCTGTCGCGTCAAGCCACTGCTGTGATTTCCCAAAGGTATTTGCCAGATTGGGCTTATAACCAGTCTTTGCGTGGCGTCGAAATCCGCCAACCCACGATCGAGGCGAGGGTTCGTGGGATCTGTGAAAGTAGAAGACCGGGCGCGGAACCCCGAAGAGACATCGATCGTCTTAGATAGCGTATAGGCGGCTCTAAATTGCACGCCATGACTCACCCTTTTGTCTACCGTGAATTGAAATTCATTGCTTGACGAACTGCCCTCGCTGACATCGGTATAGATTTGCTGTGCTCCTGTGGGCGACCCGAACGGGTCCAGCGGACTATCGCATGCCGCGAGCGGCCGCGCGCATTCCGGGTTGAGACCAAAATATCCGTTCGCCTGATATTGCTGCTGCAAGATTGAGAGGAGTGGATAATTGACCTCTGTGCTCGCAATCGCTTTCCTGCTCAAGCTCCCCACATACACAGCTTCCATCATCGTGTCTTTCGTGAGCTGGTATTGGAAGCCAAAGTTGAAGTTTTCGGCATAAGGTGTTCGGAAGTGCGGATCGACGACGTAAGCGTATGGCAGCGCGGGAACGAAGAATTGCCCATAATTCCCGCTAGCTATATACGGGTAGGGGTTGGAATATAGGTTCTGGAAGGGATCCGATACATAGGACCCATTCGTCGCGGCCAGGCACCCATTCGCATTCCCCCCTTGCCCAAAGCAAAGCGGATAATTGTTCGCCACATATCCGAACGGGGGTTGGCCGCCAAACTGTAAATTCAGCGCGCCATCCTCGATATCATAGAAGATCCCAAAGCCTCCGCGCACCACTAGCATCGCATTGCCGAGCACGTCCCAGGCAAAACCGAATCTAGGAGCAAAGTTGTTGCGGTCGGGATAGATCAGTCCACGATTCGGGGTACCGGGGTCACCTGGATACAAGAAACTCGGCGGCGCCGCCGGAAATACCTTTGATTGCTGCCCCGGATACCAACCGATGATGTTGTTGTGCGGATCTTCCTGCGGCGAATTGTATTCGTAACGCAACCCATAGTTAAACGTCAGATTGCGAGTAACTTTCCATGCATCCTGCCCAAAGAAATACAAGGAGTGGGTCCGAATTCCATACACCGCATTTGAAAATTGATAGTAGTTGTCAAAGAACCCGCCGACAAAATCGGCCAGATTGTTTCCAGTAAAGGTCCCGTTCTCCAGTGGGCCATACTCTCCAAACTGAAAACTGCCGTTGTTATAAAAGTCATAATTGAAGTTGTTTCGCACCCACCGCAAATCACCCCCGAACTTCAAATCGTGCTTGCCTTTCGTCCATGACAACGTGTCCTGATACTGGAACGTCACGTCATGAATCTTGGTCGGTCCTCCTGGGGACGGTCCCAGGTTCAGGGCCCCGACAATCGAAATGATTGGCGGCGCCGTGCCTTTCGGATCATCAGGGGTCACGGTCGAGAAGCCGAGCGCCGACGGAGAAGTCGTCGTTGTCGGCACGTATTGAAGCGTGGCAACACGATTCGCCGCGAAACGGAGTTCATTTACCATCGTCGGCGAAATCACTCGTGTCCAGGTAATGTTTCCGGCCTGATAACGATTTGCGTCAGTGAACCCAGATCCTACGGGCACATTTCCACCGGTTGATGCACCGTTAATCACCTGCAATGGATAGCTGTCGGGAGTGTCATTAAAAATATATACGGCCGACAAGGTGTCTTTTTTCGTCAAGTTGTAATCGAGACGGAAGATGAACTGGTCAGCGGTAATATGCGCCACAGGATCAGATTGGAACTGATTTCCGGGAAGGTTTGGCAGTGGCACATAGTTGGTGATGTAGTTTGCAATTACCGGGTCAACTGGCACCTGATTGCAGGGTGTGCCGCCGCAGAGGTAGGGCTGTGTGCTGTCGGTTGTGGGATCAAAAAGTTGCCCATAGTCGTATCCGGTCGCCGGATTGATCGACCCTGTGTAAAGCTCACTGAAATCTCCCGTCCTCTCATTCGCACTCAACACTGGGATCGCACCCGTATTTTGCCCCTCTGCCCGTCGTGTCCCCTGGTACGATGCGAAGAAAAATGCCTTATCTTTCTTGATGGGAAATCCGATGGTTCCGCCAAATATATTCCGTCGAAGTACAGGCACTTCTTGCAGGAAGTAATCACTCGCGTCGAGCGCTGTATTGCGGAAAAATTCAAACGCGCTCCCATGCACGCTGTTTGTTCCAGATTTGATCACCTGGTTGACGATTCCCCCCGAGGTGCGACCGTACTCTGCCGTATAGTTGTTGGTCAGGATCTTGAATTCGGCGACCGCATCAGGATTCGGATTAACAACGATGTTGTTTCCCAAAAAGTCGTTGTTATCGGCGCCATCGATCAAGAACGTCATCGACTCCGATCGCTGCCCGCTCACTGAGTAAGGATTGTTCGAGCCATCGTCCTGATCCGGGGCAAAAACACCTGCCTGCAACAAGCCGAGTTGCAATGTATCACGCTCCACTAACGGAAGTTGCAGAATCCGCTGCGTTGTCTCCACCTTTCCCAGCGTTGCGCTGATGGTGTCGACCTGGGTGACGTCGCCCTGCACTTCGACCACTTGACTGCTGGCTCCAATCTTCAGCTCCACATCCTGTTTGGCGTTTTGATTAATAACGAGAGTAATTCCAGTCCGCACATATTTGGTGAATCCACTCTGCTCAACCGAAAGCGTATAGGTTCCAATCGGAACCAGCGTAAACAGGTACTCACCGTCTTTGTTTGAAGTCACGCTCCGAGAGACGTTTGTGTCCGTGTTTGTAAGCGTCACCTTCGCACCTACCACGATGGCATGCGAGGTGTCGCGGATTGTGCCTGTGATTTGTGCCGTCGCCTGTTGTGCGGCAGCTTGTTGGGTGCATACCAGGGCAAGCAAGGCTGCGAGGTAAAGTGCGATGCGAATGCGAACAACAGGGAAGCGGGTCATCGGGGAAGGGCTCCTCGGGAATGTGGGCATCAATATTGCACGTTCGCTTCCGTCAACACAAGCATGGAATCGATGAAACAAACTGCACCAAGGCAACAAAGAAAAGGGATGAACGGCAACAAACAGGAAGGAATGCGAAGTGACTTCGCGTCACCTTACAGATATCTGGAATTCGGTCTCCAATAATACAGATCGTTACGAATGCAAATGGGCAAAGTTCTTCGATCTGGAATTGACTGCGAGGCATGCCGCGGCCCAGGTTAACAACGCGGGGAAACACTCCAGTGTGTAGCGCGGCTCGGGGTTTTCAATCGTTCCCAGGAACAGCGAGCGCAACAGCACAAAACCGCCTAACAATCCGATGAATCGCAGACTCGTCCACTTTCGCGTCAGCGCCAGCGCGGCCGCTACCACATAAAACAGATTCAACACTCCGAATCCCACCGCCAGCGCCGACTCTCTTCGCTCGTCGTTGAATTCCCACCACCGCGGGTCGGGAGGCAGCAGTTCCGTTCGCGGCCGCAGCCACATATCCAGAATGCGCAACGCGGGCAGGACGACATAATAGCGAAATGGATGTGCCCGAATTCCTTCTGCCGCCAGCCCGCCGAAACGCGCATCAAGCTCTGGCGTCAAATCCTGCGACTTGTTGTAGTCGGCAATCACGTCAAGCGTCTTGCCTCGCGGAGGCGGTTCATCAAGTGCGCGTGACGGCAGTTTCGCAACATCAATCACGTCCCCCGGCACGTTCCAATAAATCTCCTGCACCGATACATATTCGGCGATCCATGTCTTCACCCACCGGTTGAATCCCACCGGAGCCAGTTCATCTGTATCGGTGGCATAGCGCGGGGCAAGCGGCTGAAAATGATGCAGCGTGCGGAAATTCCGCAATGTCCACGGAACCAGCGGCGCCAGCGCAACCAAGGCAATGATGCAACCCGCAGCAAAAATGGATCGCATGCGTTCGCGACCACCGCTTCTGACGAGAGCAATCCCCAAATAGATCCCGATCGCCAGTAGAAGTAGTCCGCCATCCGGCCGCAGCAAAATGCATGCCGCGATTGCCGCACCCGTCGCAATCCAGAATGGCCATCTGCTGAAACCGTCGTTCGATGAACGCTCAATACGCTCCAGCCCTGCAACTGCGCAATCGAGTGCAAGCGCCGTGAAGAAAATCTCGAGACTCTCTGTAAGTACGGCCGCGGCGTAGTTGGCTAGAAACGGGCAGGTCGCTGCCAGTGCAAATGCGGCCGGGCCTGCTAATCGGGCCGCTGTCGTGCGTCGCGCCAGATCCGCGATCACAAGGCAATTCACTACATCGAGGAGCACTTGCGCCAGCAGCACGGCCCGAAGATTTCCCACCCCGAAAATCCAGAAGATCGCCGCCAGGAACGCCGGATACCCGGGCAATCTGGAATCGGTTGGAACAATTTTGTCTCCTTCTGGCTGCCCATATACACCATGCTGCAACCAGGTCGAGGCGATGTTTGCATACACCCGCGAATCGTCAACGATGGAGGGCGTGTACGCGAAAAAAAACAGTCGCAACGCCAGGGCCGCCAGGCTAGCCCACAGAAAGAATCTCCCATGTTCGTGGAGCATTCCGAGCACGTTGGAAATATACGCGAATCGCGTGGATCATCCAGTGATCGCATAAACACTGATTGGATAAACAGCGATCGGATAAAACAAGCTTGCCCCCGGGTTGGGAACGCGAGTTGCGGCGTCCGGCGCTTTCCGATGACCCAAAGACCAGATCGGCCGATGACCCGATGTAGACTGTTTGACCCTTCGCCGCTTGCATCTTACGATTAAGAACGATTCCGAATGGCCAAACAGGTCTTTTACGATCCATTACAGGCGCGCTGGAAGCGGATTCGGCGAATTTTTGACGCCTCCGCTCTCGCCTTCACCCTGCTCGTCATTTTCTTTCTTTACAGTGCCTTGCGCAGTCAACCTCTGCCAGACTTGCGCTGGGGAGCAGAAAAGCGTCCGTACCACGCTCTTACCGAGGCAGAAAAGGAGAGAGCCCGCGAAAAACGCCGCCTGGCAACGATTGCCCGTGCTGGCCGCTTGCGCCAGCATCGCAAGCCCGCCTCTCAGGTCAAGCTCAATTCCGAGGAAGGTGTTCGCGCCGCTTTCTACGTCTCCTGGGACGCCGCCAGTTATTCCTCGCTGCGTGAGTATGGCCGCCAGATCGACTTACTCTTTCCCACCTGGCTTCAGGTTCTGAGCGCCGACGGACGCCTTCAAGGCGTCGATCCGGAAACCAACAATCTGTTCGATATCATTCAAGGCCAAAAAGTCCGTCCGGTGGACCCCAAGGTCATGCCCTTCCTCAAAGCTGAGGACACCAACATGGAAGTCTTTCCCGTCGTCCAAAATTTCGACGGAAACGACTTCGTCCCCGGCATCGTCGACTTCCTCAACAGTCCGGCCGCGCGCGCGCGCTTTCGCCGCGAAGTCGCTCTTTATCTGGCCTCTGATCGTTACCGCGGCTTGATGATCGACTTCGAATCCTTCCCCAAGAAAGGTCAGCTCGGTTATGTCGCGCTGCTTAACGAACTCGGCTCCGACCTCCATGCCAAGGGAATGAAACTTTACGTCAGCGTCCAGGTGCGCAACGCCGACTACGACTACAAGGCGATTTCTGCCGCTGTCGATGGCGTCGTCATCATGAACTACGACGAGCATTTTCCGGGCGGAACTCCGGGCCCGGTCGCCTCACAAGACTGGTTCACTGACAATCTCAAGTCGGCGATTCGCGAGATTCCAAAAGACAAGCTGATCTGTGCCATCGGCAACTACGGCTATGACTGGGTTGAGCGACCCAAGAGAGGGAAGCTTCCTCCCGACGAAAAAGACAAAAGCGTTTCCGTGCAGGAAGCATGGATTGGATCGCGCGATTCTGAAGAAGATATCGATTACGACGGCGATGCGCTCAACCCGCACTTCAGCTATCGCGACGACTCAAACTATCGCCACGATGTCTGGTTCCTCGATGGCGTCACCGCTCTTAATCAGATGCGCGCCGCCCAAACTCTTGGCATTCAAACCTTCGCCTTGTGGCGTCTTGGCTCCGAAGACCGCTCCCTCTGGCGCGTGTGGGACGTTCCGGGTGAAGCGAACGCTCCAGACCGGCTGAAGGACGTTCCGCCCGGTCAGGATGTGGATATGGAGGGCGACGGCGAAATCCTTCGCATCGAATCCAGGCCTTCTGATGGACTGCGCGAAATCAGCATCGACCAGGACACCGGTCTCATCGACGATGAGAACTTCAAATCTCTACCCGAGCCATATCGGGTGGCGCGCTACGGCGCTAGTAAGAACCAACTCGCCTTGACCTTCGATGACGGCCCCGACCCTCAATGGACGCCCCGCATCCTCGACGTTCTCAAGCGAGAGCAAGTGCCCGGAACGTTTTTCCTCATCGGCATCCAGGCCGAAAAATTCGCCGGCCTCACCAAGCGTATTTACAAAGACGGTCACGAGATCGGCAATCACACTTTTACCCATCCCGACATCAGCGCCATCGGCTCGGGCTATATGCGGGTGGAACTCAATCTTACCGAGCAATTGTTTGCCAGCCGGCTGGGCATTCGCACCATTCTGTTTCGCCCGCCCTATTCCGTTGACGCCGAGCCCGATACCGAAGATCAGGTGAAACCGCTTGAAACTACCCAGAACATGGGCTACGTCACCATCGGCAACAAACTCGACACGCGGGATTGGAACGACGATCCGCCGTTGACTCCACAGCAGATTGCCGCTCAGGTTCTGGATCACCTGCCTCCCTGTAAGCCCTACGATCCGCAATGCGGCAACATCGTTCTTATGCACGACGGAGGCGGCAATCGCGAGCGCACCGTGCTCGCGCTTCCTCTCATCATCGAAGGCGCTCGCGCTCGCGGCTTCGAGTTCGTTCCTGTCTACCAGTTGCTCGGAAAAACCAAAGCCGAAGTCATGCCTCCGCTGCCTCCCAGTGAGCTATGGTCCGCGCGCCTGAATTGGATTGGCTTCTGGCTCTTCAGCGCGACCATCACCGCCATCACCGTTATCTTTTTCCTCGGCGACATCTTGATGACCGGACGCCTTGTCTTCGTTGGAGTTCTTGCCCTTTACGACCGCCTTCGCTCCCACGCATTCGGCACTCCGGCCGAGATTGCGGCCTATAAGCCCAAGGTCGCCGTGCTCATTCCCGCCTATAACGAAGAGAAGGTGATCGAGCGCACCGTTCTCGGCGCGCTCGATTCGGACTATCCCAACTTGCGCGTGATCGTCATCGACGATGGCTCCAAAGATCGAACCCTCGACGTCGTCCGCCATGCCTTCGCGCCCGAAGCAGCCGCCGGCAAGGTCATCATTCTTACCAAGTCCAACAGCGGCAAAGCCGACGCCCTGAACTATGGGCTCGAACACATTGCCGACGCGGAACTCTTCGTCGGAATCGACGCCGATACCATCATCGCTCCCGATGCCATCTCCAGGCTCGTCCCGCACTTCCTTAATCCCAAGGTCGGCGCCGTTGCCGGCAACGCCAAGGTCGGCAATCGCGTCAACCTTTGGACCCGCTGGCAGGCTCTCGAATACATCACCAGCCAGAATTTCGAGCGGCGCGCTCTCAACACTTTAGGCGCCGTGAGCGTTGTGCCCGGCGCTATCGGCGCCTGGCGCGTCTGCGCCGTCCGCGAAGCTGGCGGCTATCACACCGACACCGTTGCCGAGGACGCCGATCTGACGATGGCCCTGTTGCGCAACGGCTACCGCGTCCAATATGAAGACACCGCCCTCGCTTTTACTGAAGCTCCTACGAACGCAAAGTCCCTGATGCGGCAGCGCTTCCGCTGGTCGTTCGGCATCCTTCAGGCCGTCTTTAAACATCGTGACGTGGTCGCGCGCGAAGGTGCATTGGGCTGGATTGCAATTCCAAATATCGTCATTTTCCAGATCCTGTTGCCTCTGGTCTCGCCCTTCATCGATGTGATGTTTGCCGTGGGCGCGATCTGGTATGCCATCCAGAAGCACTTCCATCCCGACTCCACCGATCCGGCCAGTTTCCAGAAACTGCTGGTCTTCTTCGTCGTCTTCTTGATCATCGACTTTGTTGCTTCTGCGATGGCCTTCGCGCTCGAGCGCCGCTTGCCCGAGGCCCCCGAAGATGGCTGGCTGCTCACCCAGGTTTGGCTCCAACGCTTTGCCTATCGTCAATTATTTTCTGTGGTGCTGTTCCGCACGCTCAAGCGCGCCATTCAGGGTCGTCCTTTTGCCTGGGACAAACTCGACCGCACCGCCGCCGTCAAGTACGTTCCCGTCGAACGGAGGGACTCGGTAAATGTCGGGTAATTGCACAAGCCCTTAACGCGCTAAAATGAGTCAACTGCCATGCCCCGCACTATCATTGAGCCCTTCCGTATCAAGAGTGTCGAACCCATTCGCTGGACCACCCGAACCGAGCGGGAGCAACGCCTCCGCGCCGCGAACTACAATCTCTTCCTTCTGCCCGCCGATGACGTTCTGATCGACCTCCTCACCGACTCCGGCACCGGAGCGATGTCCACCCATCAGTGGGCTGCCATGATGGAAGGCGATGAAAGCTACGCCGGAAGCCGCAGCTTCGACCAGTTCCGCGATTCCATTCAAGACATCTTTGGCTACCGTCACGTCATTCCCACCCACCAGGGCCGTGCCGCCGAGCGCATCCTCTTCAATTGCACCTGCAAGAAGGGCGACATTGTTCCCAACAACACCCATTTCGACACCACCCGCGCCAATGTCGAATTTGTTGGCGCCGAGGCCGTCGATCTCGTCATCCCGGAGGGACGCCAACCCAACGTCAGCCATCCGTTCAAAGGCAACATGGATGTCGCCGCCCTCGAAGCGCTAATCAAGAGAGTCGGGCGCGAACGTGTCCCGCTGGTCATGCTGACCGTCACTAATAACTCAGGCGGTGGTCAGCCGGTTTCCATGGAAAACGTGAAAGCGGTCAGCGCGCTCTGCCGCAGCTACCAAATTCCGCTGTATTTCGACGCCTGCCGCTTCGCCGAAAACTCCTATTTCATCAAGTTGCGAGAACGCGGCTACGAAAAGAAAACTCCGAAGGAAATTGCCCAGGAGATGTTTCACTATGGCGACGGCTGCACTATGTCCGCCAAGAAAGATGGAATGGCGAATATCGGTGGCTTTCTTTGCACCAATGATGACTTACTCGCCCAGCAGGAAAAGAACTTACTCATTCTCACCGAAGGTTATCCCACTTACGGCGGTCTCGCTGGTCGCGATCTCGAAGCCATCGCCGTTGGCGTTCAGGAAGCTCTTCACGAGGACTATCTCCAATACCGGATTACCTCGACCGCCTACCTGGGCAATCATATCTCGGCCCAGGGCGTGCCTATCGTCCAGCCGCCCGGTGGCCACGCCATCTACATCGATGCGCGCGCCTTCCTGCCCCACATTCCGCCCGGCTCCTTTCCCGCCGTCGCCCTGGCCAACGAACTCTACCTGCAAGGGGGCATCCGCAGCGTCGAAATCGGCACCCTGATGTTTGGTGCCCAGGCAAAAATGGACTTGGTTCGCCTCGCCATCCCTCGTCGCGTCTACACCCAAAGCCACATCGATTATGTCGTCGAAGTCATTCTCGATGTTTGGCAAAAGCGCGAAAAGATCCAAGGTTTGAAATTGATCTACGAAGCCCCCTTCCTGCGGCACTTCACCGCCCGGCTCGAACCTCAATCGGCAAAAGGAGCCAGGGAAACTCCCGAGCCCGCCGAAGCCGCTGCGCGGATCTGACAGCAGTCTTCGTGATGTCATCCTGAGCGACCTGAAAGGATTCGCGCAATCGGAGTCCCCTTGTGGAGTCCAAGGGTCCCTATTCCGTTACAAATACGTCTTTTTGCGGCATTAGGCGTTAGAATGACTTAGCACGCCCGTTCAGAACGTCGATTCACAAGACCAAAGTAAGCCTTCATTTCGAGGAGCCCGATGGCTACGACTGCGCTACCCAAGACGAAGATTTCCGGCGGCGGCTTTTTACTGGAAGAACGTCAGACCGCCGACGTCTTCACCCCCGAGGATTTCTCCGAGCAACACCGCATGATTGGGCAGACCACCGATGAGTTCGCCACCAACGAAATTCTGCCCAACATCGAAAAAATGGAAGAGAAAGAGTGGTCGGTAGAACGCGATCTCCTCAAGAAGGCGGGTGAGCTTGGCCTGACCAGTGTCGAGATACCCGAAGCCTACGGCGGTCTCGAGATGGATAAGGTCACCGCTGCCGTCATCGCCGATCACATCGCAAAGTATGCTGGGTTCGCCACCACCTGGGGCGGCCACACCGGCATCGGCTTGCTTCCCTTGGTTTATTTCGGCACCGAGGAACAGAAGAAAAAATATCTCCCTCGTTTGGCCAGCGGAGAAATCGTAGGAGCCTACGCTTTGTCGGAAGCTACTTCCGGTTCCGACGCGCTCAACTGCCGCGCCCGCGCCCAGCTCTCGCCCGATGGCAAGCACTACATCCTCAACGGCGAGAAAATGTGGATTACCAACGCCGGCTTTGCCGACCTGTTTACCGTCTTCGCAAAAATCGATGGCGAAAAATTCTCCGCCTTTCTGGTTGAGCGCTCCTTCCCCGGCTTCTCCACTGGCGCTGAGGAAATCAAGATGGGCATCCGTGGCTCTTCCACTTGTCCCGTCATCCTCAACGATTGCCAGGTGCCGGTAGAAAATCTGCTCGGCGAAATCGGCAAAGGACACGTTATTGCCTTCAACATTCTCAACATTGGCCGCTTCAAACTGTGCGCCATGTCCGTGGGCGGTGCTCGCGTTTCACTCGAACACGCAGTCGCCTACGCCAGGCAACGCAAAGCTTTTGGTAAGGTCATCGCCGATTTTGGACTGGTGCGCGAAAAAATCGCCAATATGGCCACGCTGATTTTTGTCGGCGAGTCATTGGTCTATCGCACTGTGGGCATGATGGATGCTTTGCTCTCCGAAATCGATAAGGCCAGCCCCAATGCCGCCAAAGAAATCCGCAAGGCGATCGAAGAATATGCGGTCGAGTGCTCTATTCTCAAAGTCTGGGGCTCGGAGATGGTCGACTACGTCGTCGATGAGACGCTCCAGATCTATGGCGGCTACGGTTTTGTCGAGGAGTATCCCGCCGCGCGCGGCTACCGCGACGCCCGCATCAATCGCATCTTCGAAGGCACCAACGAAATCAACCGCCTTATCATCACCGGTTTCCTCCTGAAGCGCGCCATGAGCGGCCAATTGCCGCTGATGCCTGCCATCAAGAGGCTCATGGATGAAGTCTTGAGTGGTCCATCAACCGGAGAAGAAATGGAAGGGCCGCTCTCCGAAGAACGCAAACTGGTCGCCAATGCCAAGAAACTCGGCCTCTTTGCCGCTGGTGCTGCCTCGCAAAAATATATGGCTGCGATCCAGGATCAGCAGGAGGTCATGGCCGCCATCGCCGACATGACGATCGAAGTCTACGCGATGGAGTCGGCTGTGCTCCGCGCTCAAAAGATTGCCGAGCAGAAAGGTGAGTCGGCCGCAGCGCTGCCCATTGCCATGGCCCGCGTCTACATGATGCAGGCGCTCGACAAAATCGAAGCCGCTGCTAGGAAAGTCGTCGCCGATGTCGCGGATGGGGACATGCTGCGCACGCAATTGGCCATCGTGCGTCGCCTGGCCAAGCACGAACCCTTCAACACGATTGCTCTGCGCCAGCAAATCGCGCAGAAAACGATTGAGGCAGGGAAGTACTCTCTGGCTTAGTCGGTCGCTGATAACTCCCTTGTTGTCATCCCGAGCGGATCCGAATTGCCGCATCGCGGCAATTCGGAGGTCAAGGGACCTGCTTTTATGGAGGCGGCGAAAACGAGAACAGCCCCGCCTCACTCTTTCGGATAATTCGGGTCCGCCTTCACTTCCTCAATTTGCTTCGTGTGCCGCTCGCTGTGCGCCGAGATCAGCAGGATGTATTGATACGCGTCCAAAGTCCCCAGCATCGGATGCGGACCAAAGTGATCCCGGAGGTCGTCGTTTGTGGTACTCACGTAATCCATCGTGGCCTTGCGTGCCTGTTCAAAGGCTTGCACCGTTTGCTCCCGCGTCGCAAATCGCCCCGTGGGCTTCAGAAAGTCCGGAGCCTGTACCTTGTGTGTCCGCTCGGGTATCAGCGTCAAAATCTGCACGTCTGTCACCTTGACCTCGGCCCGTTTCTCAGGAGTGGCGGGTCCAGTCATGATCTTGCCCTGCACGAACCCCAGGATCATGCCCTCCGCGACCGTGATGTGTTCCGATACCTCGGCAATCGACCAGCGATCGGGGGCAGGCTTGAATCTCCACTGTTTCTCCGAGAGTCCTGATATCGACTGCAGGAAAGCATCATGCGTGGCCTGCAAGCTTTTAAGGGCGGCTGCCCGCTCCTCCGGGGTCAGAGTCTTTTGCGCCACCGGCGCTCCACTCGATTGCGCCATCGACAGGGACACGCTAAATAAACAGAACGCCGCCATTGACAATACGCGGAATCGCTTCCGTTCCATGATTCCTCCATTTTTGTTTGTTTTTGGCCGGGCTGCCACCCACACATCGGCAGGGAGCTTACCATAACTGAAACGAACGTTTCAAGTATGAATAGTCTGGTCGGCCATTGACTCCTTTGCGGATGTCATCCTAAGAGGAACAATCGATCGGGCGCTGGCCTCCAATCATTTGCCCGAAAGGAACGAAGCCCCATTCATTTTTACCCGGTGATATCTCTTCTAGAACCAATCGCTCCGATATGCCACCCACCACGCCACAACGATGATCGGAATGGTCGCAAACAGCGCCCACCACAGCGGCAGAACGAAATCGGCAATTAAGCCCAGTAAAATGAATACGGCCCAGAAAACCTTGCGCTCCATTTTTGAACTCTCACATTCTGCCGGCGTTATGTTGAGGAGCTTCGTTGACTCAGTGCCTTCAGCTCTTCCATCACGCTCTGGATGAGTTCTTTGGCGTTGCTGAGATTCCTCATAACCATCTGGATATCCATCACCGGTTTGCCTGGCCATCGCTGGCTTTGGCAATAGACGCCGTGCTGCCCCACTAACGCCATTGCGTCCGTCACCAGGTCCATGGTCACTGCCAGCCGCCCCCGCGGCACGCCCATGCGCGTTTCAAAATGTTCCAGCTCTTCCTGCTTTTCGTCAAAGACTGTCATGCCCAGATTCTAGCGGCAAAGCGCATATAATTCTCTCGCACGAAGGAGGAAAGAACTAATGAAGAAGTTAATCGCCGCCACGCTCGCACTGTTCATGTTGGCCACCCTCGCATCCGCCCAAATGGCAGGGGGCAAGAAGCCCGCCAGCCCGCCCGCTAGCACGCAATGCAAGTTCTCCGATGGCAAGAGCATTAAGATCGACTATTCCAGCCCCCGCGCCAAGGGCCGCAAAATCTTCGGCACGGGCGATGCGCTTGTTCCTTACGGCGAAGTATGGCGCACGGGCGCCAACGACGCGACCACATTCGTTGCCACCGCCAACGTGAATGTCGGCGGCAAGGATGTTCCGGCAGGGAACTACACCATCTTCACCGTCCCAAATGCCGACAAGTGGATGCTCATCATCAACAAGAAGACCGGCGAATGGGGTATTCCCTACAAGTATGAATCCGATGAACTGGGCCGCGTGCCCATGATGGTCTCTAAGACCTCAGGACCGGTTGAGAATTTCACCATCGCCTTCGACCAGGCGGGCAGCAAGTGCACCCTGCGCATGGAGTGGGAGAATACCCGCGCCAGCGTCGAAATCAGCGAAAAGTAGCACAAGAACAGTTCTTAGTTCTCGGTTCCCAGTTCTCAGCGAGAAAGTCCAGGGTTTTTCTGAGAACTGACAACTGAGAACCAAGAACTGCTTTCAGCGTTACAATGTGCTCATAGCTCTTCGTCAGCATTTCAAACGGGAGGTCCCCATGCCCGTATATGACTACGTCTGCAACGAGTGTCATAAACCCTTCGAACTGGTTCTCTCACTTCAGGAGCACGACAAAGAGATCAAGTGTCCCGCCTGCGGCAGCAAGAACGTGGAGCAGGAAGCAACCGCGTTCTTCGCCGTCGGCAGCAAGAAAAGCTAGCCTAGCCACCGGACCACGAACGCGCCTGGTTCAACGGCCACCTGCCTCCTAACCAGGCCCTCAGTGTCCCCTGGCCCACGCTATACTGAATCCGATGCGGCAGATGCTGCGCTTCCTCTGGAACTCCACGCGAGGACACCGCTTCGCGCCCTGGCGCAGCCCTTATCTTCTTTGGCGCATGGAAACCTACACCGGCGTCAAAATGACCCAGATCGGCTTCCTCGAATTTTGGGAATTTCTTTGGACCGAGCGCGCCAACCTTTGGCGCTTCCTTAAATGGACGAACAAGATGGACGCCTGCGTCCATCCCAAAGCAAAGAAAGCTTAGCTCCCGGCATCTACTTGCCTTCCATCACCACGTTCACTTCGCCGCCCTTACCGGCGCTTAATAGCTGCTGTGCTGATCCTCGATTCGTCGCGATCTCCAGAAAACCCATGCTTCCCAAGATCCCAAACGCTTCTCCTGGAGTACCCTCTGCATAGTTGCCGCAAATCCGCGTCACCTGCCCTTTTCCAACCGCAATCTTGAAAGCAGGTTGCGAAGTTCCAAATAGCCATGGAACATCCGTCGCCGTGATATTCGTAATCAGATTGCCAAAGCGATCCGCCTTCAGCACCACCCCTCGCAACGTGCGCTCGTCCACTGGTTTTGGCCGTGGCACATTAAAGCGCGCAAAATCGGTGATCTCCTCACCAAACCGCTCCGGATCGACTCCCTTTGCCAGATACGCCGCCACCGGAGAAAAAATATCGCGTCCATGAAATGTGTTGCTGCGCGGCTGCAGAAAATAATGATCCGCTGTTACGTGGCGAACCGAAATCCTCTCCTCCCGATCGTAGACCAGCGAGAGCACGCCATTATCAGGAGCCACAAACAGATGACGGTCCCCCGTCAGTATGATCGGTCGCCGCGCCGTTCCCACGCCCGGATCGACTACCACCATGTGCACCGTGCCGGCAGGAAAGTAGGTGTAAGCCTGCGAGATAGTCAGCGCGCCATCGAGAATGTCGAAAGGCTGCACCGCGTGGCTGATGTCGACAATTTGGGCGTCGGGCGCCGTTTCCAACAGCACCCCCTTCATCGCGCCAACAAAGTGATCGTTTAATCCGAAGTCAGTGGTGAGAGTAATAATGGCAGTGTGTGACAATCGCTTCCTCGTCAAACTCGCACGCCTTATGAGTCAAACGAAGTATCAGATGTCACGAGGCTCGCGTCAAGGCAGATAGCTCTCAGCTGTTAGCTCCTGGCTCTTAGCAAAAGCTGCGAACCTGAAAAGAAACTTGGCAGCAGCACGAGTGTGGGCCTAAGGCTTCCTGAGAACTGAGAACTGAGAACTGCCTCTCTCAATCCACCTGAATATCGCCCGACCCGGTATGCACCGAAATCATCGGGC
>Ga0335072_10004812_pt1 | contig 19951 bp, 14 predicted proteins | sample Lox_Sample_21_FD_206725 | JGI IMG/M metagenome (GOLD analysis project Ga0335072, IMG submission 206725) | Soil microbial communities from Loxahatchee National Wildlife Refuge, Florida, United States - Lox_Sample_2.1 | ecosystem: Environmental > Terrestrial > Soil > Wetlands | place: USA...
CGCTATGCAAGCTATAAACAGAATTTTGATTTCCACCCTCGTTATATCAATCTCGAGTTCTCATAGTAACATTATCAGATCCTCATGTTCGTCGGGGTAAAAGGTGTACTTGAGATCTTTATAAGCGTCGGCGGAGGGCGTGGACATGTGATTCCTCTTGTTGTTATCGAGTTTCTTGGAAATATCGTGTTTCTTGAAATGATCAGTTTTCATAGAGCCATTCAGTCCTTCGGGATTATGGATTTCTTTAGGGTCATCAAGTTCTTTGGGCTCATCAAAGACCATGAAATCACCGGGGGACTCGGTACCATTATGGAATTTAGAATCGCCAGATTTGAGGCTGTCAAAGAACTTGGAGTCTTCGGGAGATTCGTTGACATCTGGGGAGCTGAACACATCGAAGATGCCTGAGTCCTTCTGGTCATCGAACTGCTCAGAGCTCGCAATAGAGACATCATCGGGTAGCGCGACATCTTCAGCCTTAACCAACTCTGTTTCGAATAAACTGATATCTACCAGATACTGATGAGTTCGAATAGGTCGTAGCGCTATAGAAACTTTCACGCCACCTGGGATGGTCTTAGAGGCCCGATCACGGAGAAAGTTCTGCTGATCTTGGGGGTGCGACATATTGAACTTGTCAACTTCCATTTCCAACTCCTGTGGTTTAGCTGGCACGAAAATGTTCGCAGTAGGGTATTTTCGGCCACTAATCCCGAGAACCACTGCAAAGCTGATTGCATCTTTCTTCGAAAATAGGACTGCTCCACAGTCCATTTCAGTGAGAGGGTCGCAATGAGAAGTATTTTCAGTGATCGTCAACAAATTGTTATCGGTGTCCCAGCTTTCGCACCTTGTACAAAAACGGGATCTATTTGAGATACTGTATCCGAACATCGCCGTTGTCTTAACCTGGAAATAGAACGAGAGTTCTGGAAATTTCTGGTTGTCTGATAGCGAATCGATGGGTTGTTTGATATACACGGTCTTTCGCCCAGGGTTTTCGTGATTCTTTGGAGCCTTCCACAACTCCAGTCCGCTATCATGTACTCTCATGTACTGATCGTGCTGTCCCTGTTGTTTTAGTTTTATAGCTACCGGAAAGATAGTTTCTTCCGTCTCATCCAGCCGCCCGCAATTAAGGGGCGCAAGATATTCCGTGGGAGCATCGGACTTCATTGCACCATTTGTACCCCAAGAGCTAGATCGTAGTGGTTTCTCAAGACGTAAGTCAAGACGCAGACCCTTATTTGTCATAGCGAATTGGGGTCTCTCCTCGTCGAACTGGAAAGGTTTGATGTCGCCTGAATCTGCAAATGCTTTCGGAGAGTTGGCTAGGAGTCCTCCTTGATCAGACATATAACCCTGCCAGGCAAAGATTGACTCGTCATCACTTCTGCTCAGTATTTCGAGCTGGAGCCTGATAAAGGCATTATGTCCCTCTCCGTAGAGCGGCGCCATATGTACGCCGAATAAACCCATGAGACAGTACGCCGTATCCTCCAATCTGGTAGTTACTCGTCCAGAAGCCCAGGACATCTTTTCTGCTACACACGCTTTATCGATATCGAACAAGGAGCTGATACCTGTCCTTACTGTTATTATGTCCTTTAGGCTACCTTTTGTTCCTATCTCATTCCAAGAGCAATCATAGAACACTACAAAGGAAGGGGCTAGAAGCTCTTGTAGTGTCCAACCCCTTGTGAACCATTTGCTTTCTGAGAACTGCTCATGGTGTCCTTCTTTGACGTCTGACAAGTAAGCATAGCATACTTGAGCATTTTGATACCATCGATACATTGAATTGATAGCCTCAGAGAGTTCCGCACTGCTTGTCTTATCGATGCAGCATGTATCTATCCAGACAAAATCGATGTCGTCCTCCTTCGCCTGATTGCAGCAGCCTTCAATTTTTGCAAAGCCCTTCATTGTCCTTGCTCTGCCGGCTGCCATGTCCTGAAATAAAATCTCGAGCTCCTCCCATCGATGCGACAGTATCGCATATGCCGGGATGTTCTGACCAGAAAACTCATGGAGTTCGAAAGTTGTCACGTTTAGCAAGCGCATCTTGAACCAATCAGTCGGCACGAGGTTTTGCGGCCTAAGGTACCATAATCACACTGGATCGAGGTGCTAGACTCCAGCAACAGGGCGGAACCTAGTGAAGATCTCAGGGTGATCTGATGAGAAAAGCATTAAGGTCAGCCCACACTCAGAGAAAATGGGGAATACGCCACCTCGTACTTACAAGATGCCCCTAGACCTAAAGCGTCAAGATCGCAATCTTCAGAAGTCAGCGACATTCAATTGGCTCGGGATAATAACCCCATTTTGGAAACAGCCCGAGACCAGATTACTAGCAATTGGCTACCAGGATTTCAAATATGCAAATCGAATATTTAGTAGAAGAAAGAAAAAAGGACCGTATTAGTTAATGCTTAAGACCCTACCGAAAGGCAAGTCCCTTTAGCTTATAAGACGGGGTATTTTCTATCCTCGGTGTATTCCCAAAATTGCTCTTTAAGACTATACCTTTGGGAACTTGATAACATCTCCCCTATAACTCCCGAATACTGTCAAGCCTATATATTTGATTATTCTCTAGTTATGAAACAAATATAAGCTGTATGCGCTTGTATTTATTAGTTCATTCCGTAGAAATTAATCTGTATAAATGCAGTGGCCGCATCACTAACCACTTGCTGTAAGTTAGGACTAGTGAAGCTAAAGCACTATTTACCGAGAGCATTTTTCCACAGCGCTTTACCGGTAATTGTTGGATTAACTTACAGTATGAGCCTAGTGCCCATCTAGATTTCTAGTACGACAAAGCACATACAGTACCATAGACGTCTAAATAAAGCAATGTACTAAAACAAATAGTCCTTACTTGTGAAAAACCGAGTTTGAAACAATTCCTATCTAAAGAACATAAATTTTCCTATTCTCAGGTCCAGACCCAAATTTTTAGTATAAGGTCAGGTTCCAACCTATCATCGTCAGTATAATTAAGCTACATGACCTGGTCTCAAGCATCAATTAATACGATATAGCAAGCTAGGGTTGACTTAGCTCCAGACTGTATTACTCGAGATTCTTCTCGAGAACCAGGGTTACGCGAGGAGATTCCGCGATAGCCCAAGTTGGTCTGCTTGAAACAAGCTGAAACGATTTTGCTCCCATATTAAAGGTACAGATATCGGCAAGTCTTGATGATACTCTTACGATGGCTAAGCTGCGTTGCTTTCGTAACTCCGCAAGCTCGCAGGCCTATCAGGTCCTCGCGAAAATTCATCCTGACCGAGAGATTATTTATCCACCTCCACTTTTAATCAGGAACCCTGTTTCGACCCCGGATTATGTCAAAATTCTTTGCCTTTTTAATCGCAGTGCAGATGAGCCTATTATTCAGGCGCTTCTACAGTAAGCATAAAATGCTTTAATGTACAGTGATTAGTTGTACTCTAAGCCCGTTTTCCCTTCCAGGTCAAGCCTCAGTGGATGCAGGAGGACCTTAAGTCCGCTACTTGTATGATACAGCGCAACATCTGAGGCAGACACGGGACAGACTGAGAACCGCCAAGTTGTGGACTTGACAAATGACCATGATACTATTGATCCCACCGGCTACGATTGAAGATCGACAGAAGTAGAATTTCTCCTCGTGATGCAACCAAACCTCCAATTCGACATCGATCGACTGAAGGGACTTGGAACATTGTACGTATCCGACAAGCGATTAACGAAAGTCGGAAAAGTGCTTTAGCCTGAGTTGGGGAACGTAACTGAAGGGAACAGTTAAGGGAAAAAAGCCGCCTCCTCAATTTTATTTTGCCAATATGCAGATTGCACTAAAAGAGACCATGCAAAAGAATAAAACCAGGACTGGCAGCGTGTTACGAAGATAGTGAAGGCATGGTGTCATCACTAAGAACGCATATACGGAGTGCAGACGCAGCTAAGCAGGAGTTAGTACTCTAACCCAATGGATTGAGTTATTTACTGACTAAATAGTAGTGTGACGGATAAGAACCCTGCGCCTGGTGTGCAGGGAGATAGGGCCTGACCTGCCAGTATACGGTCTCAGCACATGTTCGCAAGGACGGTATAAGATCGGAGTTACACTTATCGCCAGCGTAGTGAGCATATTCTAGACTGAGCAATCAATCTGCCAGGCGACTGAGATGGGACAGCACATAGAAGTCAACTGCAACAAGGCCTAGGATGAGGTGTGTATTACTACGTTCTAAGACACTTTTTATCTTAGATCAGTCGGGCCATTTCCGCCAATAAGTTATAGACATTATTTAAACCCTGCTTCTAATTAGAGTATAGTCACTCCTTATAAGTTGTATCCTCCAAACATTCGGTAAAAGAAGTTCACAGTAAGAAGCCTATCGTTATTGATATCGACGAGCTGAGCAAATAGATACTATATATCGACAGTGGAATACCATTAGGGGCAAATCTGTGCTAACCCAGTATTGTTCGCTCAGTATATAGAGGTCTCTGTGAACTCTCTGAGGCTATCCATAATGCCTTTTGTAGGCATCATACACAATATCTCTAGTAGTATAGGTTTCTACCTGTTGCTCTAAGAGTCAGAGAGAACTCAACTCTAGTTGTTTTTTTGCGCAGGAAGTTAGCTCATTACGTCTTGAACTCGTCGAGGTAATAACATGCTATTTAGTTGGAAGTATATATTACCATTTTACATTCGTTCTCCTTTTCCGCCCGTTCACCGGACTCTACGTCCTTGGCCCGAGCGTCTCCCTTAGGTAAGTTTGCATTGAGGCCGATACCATCGCCTCCCTCGTCTACTTATTTCGCCAACTATACAGCCTTCGAACTACACCATCATTTCTCACACCCACTAAACCAACCTGATGCTGACTGATTCCAATCTCGTGCCCATCGTCTCATTCCTCTGATTCGATATGATCTCAACCTGCTTGGCGCGGCTTCACTCATTTTACGCACAGTTAAACAGAGAGTTGACCGCCATCACCTTGCAAGCTTCTCACCGGGCTTTACTTATATACTCTTACACAGGATTGTCTTGAGATTATAGGTTCACACTTCCAATCGAGGACTAGCGCTTATCCCTTACAACAATCATACTTTTGGCCGCTTACAGTAATTGTCAGCCTGGAGAGTGGGTGGACTTTCCAAAGTACGGCCAGGTTCCGCTGCAAGATTGAGAAGACATCAAATATGATATCCAAGATACTACCTCGACGATACCTACTACAATGAGGATAATGGCAGCAATGACGAAACTATAAGATGATACAAGGCAATCTGTTACGATATCCGCCTCTCTGTGGTAAGAACCGTACACATGGAGAACTAGACCTTCTAGCTATGGAGGTTACTCTGTCTCATCATAAAGGAGCTAATAAGATGCCCAAATCGTATGTTACATCTCTCTTATTGCGGTCGACTATGTTATGTAAAGCAGCCGTCTTTCTTGCAGAAGTACCAGCGACATTCACAATTCGTCCATACCAGCCTGGAGAATCCTCTTCATGCGCTAATCACCCTCGGCTCAGACGCTGCTAAGACCCTGCTCAGGCACTGCTCACCTGTGCTCAGTCACGTTCTTCCACTCTTTATCAAGAGCTAATAATGGAGTTCCTAAATCACCTATTCCGTGTGGTTTTCGTCAATTTTAGCCGACGATCGCACAGGTGCATGTTTCGGCTCCTGGGGTCCAAAACTGCTGTAAAATTAGATCCAGCTAGAATGTTGGTGGCAGTGACTATAAGGAATAAGGAATAGAAGGAAGGAAAAAGAAAGAAAAAAAAATTGAGCTCCGTGACCGGGTCGAACGATCGACCTTAGGATCTGCAATCCCACGCTCTATTAAAACGGTTAGTTATTTCGTCGCGTCGTGAAAAGTTGAAAGTTCGATTACTGACCTACCACTGAGCTAACGGAGCCGTATTACATAAATAGCCATTATTTTCTATCATGAAACTTAATAAAATTTTGCAGCTTTCTTTGATTCGCATTTCATGTTAAATGAAGTTCAGGTATGTCACATCAGGTATCAAGGATTTCCCACTTTACCAATACAGCAAAACTACTTGATAAAAGGATAAAAACAACTTACTGACATTTCAGACCGTGCAGTGACCAAGGACGAAACCACCCTACAAACTCGATATCTCTCCAAATGCGCTAAACCCATTCCCCCTTCGGCTCGTACAAAAGCATATTACTCAGCCCTCCGGCTCATGGATCTGAATTCCCTCGCATCTTCCCATCTTATCCTATACTCCTCGAACTTCAGGTCACTTTTTACAGCATCCAGTCTCTTCGCGACCTGATCTACTGCCCAGGGTTCATCTTTGCTGTCACCTTCGAACTCGCGGTTCAAGGCTTCAGTAATCTCGTCGTTGGACATATCCCAGTAGGCGCGCATGAAGACTATGAAGCGTGTTTGGATGTCGTTAAACTTGGGGTTTTCGATGGGTGTGTGCTCTCTGATAGCAGAACGAACTTTCTTTGGTGAGCGGGCTTTGGCTGGAGTATGCTTTGAGATTGATTTACGAGATCTGGTAGATTTGCGTGCTTTGCGTGCTTTGCTGAGCTCCCGGTGTCGTTTGCATGGTTTTGCAATGCTGTAGGGATACTTAGCAACCTTTCCTTGTTCGACAGGTCTTCTTCCCAATGTGGTGGTGATGTCTGGTTCTCCCTCATCATGTGAAACGGCTCCCCCCTCATAATCGGAGAGTGCGAGATCAGATGGTTCCTCATGGAAGGTATCGAACGGGTGGAAGTTCCTAAATTCCCAAATAGGAATTCGAATCGGTTTAATGGTGTCGAGGAGAATGGGGTCGGGAGGGAATGGGAATGGCAGAGTTGGGTTGATGGTGTCCGCTCCTTTGAAAGTTAGGCTAAGGATGCTGGGGTCGATACCGCTCAAATCGGATATGACTGGATTCTTTTGGCTTGGAAGAAAATATGGTTGGGCGGAAATACCCCTTTCCGAAGCATAGAACTGCTGCTGACCTGAGCTGACCTGCCAGGGACTGTGGAACTGCCGTGGATTGTACAAATGCGTCTGGAGAGCGTTGAGCCTCTGTTGCGAGAAATGGCCCTGTTGGGGAAAATAACCCTGCTGGAAGAAAGTGTCGTGCCTAGAAGGAGATGACCCCGATTGGGTTGGAATATGTTCTCGGTGTAGAGTTACCTGCTTTCTAGGATGCGCTGAATGCTGCCTAGATGTCTGCTTTTCAATAGTAGAAGACTTCTGTAGCGTCATTTGGACTCGACGCTTATCACGATTCATCATGCGATGGCTGAGAGTGAATGGTTCCTCGCCAGAACGAGTATTTTGCTTGGAAGACTGTCTCCGTGTTGTCTGGACCTGATAGTTACTGCGAGTCATCACACCACGATTACCAGCCGATTCTCTACAGCCTAGAGAAGACGTGTCTTTCTTGCAAGGTTTCCTACGAGTCACCTTTGAATGAATGGCAGTCGGGGCCTCCTCCACTGGAGATTCACGTTCGCTCAGTTCGCTTGATGAAGACTCTGCATAGCTTCGGGGAAGAGTGTTTATCAGTCTGGAAGGCTGTCGCCGGGTTGCTTGGACTCCAGACTTCCGACGAGCTACCATAGGATGGCTGGCAGCTGGATTATCCTCACCCGAGGATGGTGCGTCTTGCATAGGAGAATCCCCAGAAAATTTCGACCGTGTCATTAGAGATTCGCATTCGCTGAGTTCGCTAGAGGAAGACTCCTCAAAGCTTCGTGGAACAGAGCTATAGTTACTTGATTTGGAAGTTGACTGGATAGTCTACGTCTTTGATTATGTGCAGGCTGCGGTATAAAAGGGAGAGTGAAGTTGATCAAGCCCATCCCGCTGTTTTGAGGGATTTAAGTTGGCCATTTCTTTCATGTAGAAATCTCCTCATTTTTGATGGCTGAACAACAATGTCTTTGTCCTCACGAGGCCGCATCCGAACAATGCATTTGGAACAAGGATCGAACCCATCTACCAATAGACAAAGGAACTCGGACCTTGGTCTCACAAGATCCCTACTCAGCTCACTAATCGGTTGAAAAAACCTGGTAAAGTCATGAAGTAGTAGAATTATCCCGAAATGTAATGTTAAGGCTATACAGCGTCTGTGAAGAAAGACGGGACGAGTATATGGGCAGACATGAAAGCATTGGTGAATAACAGAACTATTCGGCTCAATGTGCATATCTCAGGCGAGGGAAGAAGAGTGGAGAAGAAGAAATCTGAAGGGTTTTTCATTGACTACGAAACAGCTAGAGAAATAAGCACTTCATGATATCTTGCACACCCAGGGCCACAGAACAGGAGATGGATGTATCACTGAGTTATTGTTGGTTTAGTGTAATTCACGACAATAGCCTTACACGGTCTATGCTAAAAAGCACAAATTAATGGTGAAACCTGGAGGAATAAAGAGGTAAGCGTAGGAGAGGCTGGGTGGAAACGTGGTCATGTGATAGACTATCCTCTTTGGGCTTGGTCATTTAGCTAGAAAATCTATATATTGTCATCGCAAGCTATACGATTACTTGAGTCTGATTGTCTGATTTCGTTTTTAGGGGCTCTGGCACGGTGTTCAGAGTGCCCATGTTTTGAGTCTCCCTGCGACCTTAGTGTCCAGTGCTTTTCAGTTGTCCTTCCACTCTCTCGCCCTAAGGTTCACTACTCAATTCGTTCACAGCACGATACGAGAGTAACTTGGTTCTCTTCGATTTCAATCTGCTGTCTTATACGCTAGATTGGCCGAATTCTCTACCTCTCTCAAACTCGAATCTCGAGCCTCATCTTGCCCGTAAGCCCTGGCAGAGGCCGTTCATTGGTTTAGTGTTGCTCAGGTTGAACTGCAGCACGCAGCGTCACGCAGTTCAATCTGAGACGATAAGTAACTACAATCGAAAGCCACATCAGTCTACGGTCGAGTACCAGGATCACCACTCAATCACATATACGCTTCCAACAGGCCTGGGGCCTGAACTCCGAAAAGCTTCCTCTTTCCCATCATCTGCGGATATAACAACGATGACTCATCTTAACAATCTAATCCAGATTTTAGGTCTGCGACTGCGCTTTTGCCCTACTCAACCTCGTTGTCAGCTTAGGCGTGTCGTCGCAAGCTCCTCGTCTTGTCGTACATCAAAACAAAGCTCGCGTTTTTACAATAGCAAGACTCTTACTACCACGAAAACGGATGACATCAATATTTCTGCGACTGCTCCACACAATCTGATTATGGTAACCCTTCCAGCCACTGCTCTGCTACTATTAGTTATTAATTCCTTTGCCTTAGCGCAAGACACAGCGGCCCTTAGCACAAATACTATCTAATAATATTCGTACTCGTAAACTCAGCATCGATGATGAGAAGATTACTATATTATTGGAGACTCCCAATGATATTACTCGCCTCAACCAGACAGTTGAAAACTCCACTCTTACAAGTAAGTTTTCCTCTTAATCGTGTCATTGGCAGTCACAACTAATATCCTAGACACTTCAGGAATACCACCCTCTAATAATCCACCCACTCTTCCCCAGAATCCACTCTATTGTCTTCGAGAAGATACTGTAGCTGCACTCTGGGAACAACTTCAACGAGTTAACGTCATACATATCCGAGGCACGCCAACAACCGGCAAATCGGTACTGGCTAATCTCTTCAAAGCATATATAGAAGAGAAACGACCAGACATTCGGATACATCTGTTTGACTGGCCAATAAACACCAAAGAGTTTGAATACGACACTTACTACCACCTCCTTAATAGGCTCACAAAACAACCAGAGACTCGATCAGACACTTGGTTGCGAAGGCAGAATACGCTGATTATTATTAATGAAGTACAAAGGTCATATACATTCTACAGCTTTTGGGATCAATTCATAAAGTCTTTGGCCTCAGATGGAGGTGGTCCTTTAGTTATACTTTTCTCATCCTTTAGTTCTGCTGCTAGCCGCTCAATTGAAATCCCCGTCGAAATGGGATCGGCCCCAGTTCAATTTCGACCCGATCAAAGGATCTCTATTCAGTCACTATCCTACACAAACCCAAAGGTTTCCTTGTATTTCAATCGTGAAGAATTCAATGATGCCGTGGCACGATTATGCAAAGGTGATAGAAATGGTTTCATTCCATCGAAGGAGCTAATGCAACATATATGGGAGCTCACCAATGGACATCCTGGAGCAGTAAGAGCTGTTATGGAAGTGCTAATTCATTCAAAAGTTAGTATTAGCCAGCTTGACAACCATGCCAACTAACAAGGTTAGGACCTAAGAGATTTTCGAACAAGCAACTTGGAAGTACCCCTTGATGCAGCTCTAAAAGTGTTAAGCGATGACGAAGAGTTCGTTAGGTCTTTGAACTATGGATATGGTGGTTTTAGCCGAAGTCTACTAAGGATAAAAGATTTGCAAAGCAGATCAGACCTTATACCATTTCTTAAAGGCGTTATTGCCTCTGGCCAGTCAGAAGAAATATCGGAGTCCAGTTCAGACCTCACACTCCATAAAGGCGTTACTGCCTCTGGCCAGTCAGAAGACACATTGAAGGCCCTCGATCGTTGTTACAAGAAGGGATGGCTGCAAGCAGAGTTGTTGGCGAACGGGAAGAGAGTTTATATATTTCCATCAAAGCTTCATGAGAGGTTTGCGAAAATTCTGCTAAGTAGCAACGTTCAAGAATTTCCGCAAGACCGATTTTCTTCTGTACGACAGCTCTGCTTTGAGGCAATACGCAAATTCTCTCCAGCATTACTCTCTTCTACTAAGCCTACTCTTCGTGCAGGTGCGGTGGTACCGCCCAAGGAAGCACAATATACACAGGAGCTTTTTCGTGCTTGCTATCACATATTTGGACAGAAGCTATTCCTTACCTCTAAGTGGAGTGGCACGTCTTCTAACGGTCGGGTGGACTTCTATATCAAGCCTGTCAAATGGGCAATCGAATGCCTTAGAGATGGGTCTGATCTTCTTGAGCATATTGAGAGATTCCGACCAGGAGGGACATATTACCCATGGATTGTATCTGGAGAAATCCGGGACTACATCATACTAGATTTCCGGACGTCCAAGCCAACTAAGATCAGAGATGATGCCCCATTTCTGTACTCTGTTGTCTTCTCCAAGGACTATACCGGCTACGAGATTTACGATGCAAAACTCAACCTTGTGGTAGAAAGAGTTGCTTTATTAAACAGCAAGGATTAGGAAGAGGGAACGAGCATTTCGAAGAGGGTTTTTGTTTGTAGGGTATTGCACTGTGCTTGAGAAAGGAGGGCCATAAATACAACTACCTTATAGTTTTTCTGCTGCACAGTGTAGGAGCTGGAGTTGCTATTGGAGGAGCTAGGTGGGATGTATAGGCAATGGTGTTTTTGACTTCCGGGATACATATGAATGTCTCACAGAATTGCGGATGAGCTCAACGAATCAATTATCTTGCTACCAAACTTCAATTGTCCTTACCAATTTGATAGCAATGCTTGCAAACCAGCGTTATAATTGACTCGAATCAGTTACAATCGCGCACTAGCTCGCAAGAACACTACCTAAGGGCCTCCGAGCTGTAGGACTCCCGCATTGCGTGCAGATGCCCACTGGTGTCAGCACATATTCCAAACGCAGGTTGTGCGACGGATGTCACATGCACACTGCGATCACTGCCACAGCCCCTGATTACGGGTGCTCGACAACTGCAGTTAACAGGGGTGATGTCAGAGGCAAGTGGGACAATTGTGTACATAAGGGACAACCACCCTCTCCAAAGCTCTCTTCTTTTCTCCTCAGTTTAGTATCTTCGATTAGTTGCAATCTACAAAGCGGATTACTCTTGCAATTTGTACGTGCCGTCACATACAGCTACGGATGGTGGAGTCAATGGCTTGGCAGTTTTTTGATCAAATTGACTAAAAACTCATTTTGATCGGTCGCCATATAAAGTTTCAACAGCACCATTGAAAGTTCAATGTTCCTAAGAATCAACCTTCCTATAATTGACTGAGTGTTCGGTGTTTTTACAACGTTGGTACCGTTGATAGGAAACAGTACCGACGTTGCCCAAACGAACAGGCCCTAAGGCTCTAGTGCTAGGTTCGTAACAATAGGTTATTTCATTTTCACTTGGCCCTTATTACATATCCATTCATTCCATTCTCGTTGCCATCAGACCTTCGCAACTAAGATATTGTATTGCGTCGAGAGTGCAAAGGTAATCTACCATATGTACCATTTAACGCAGAATCGAGAATTGCCATTTCGTTACTTACAGAAGGCTAAGGCAACCGATCTTTCATCTTGGTTTAATTTGTTTTTTAGACTGAAAAATCCTTACAAATATTTGCATGCTTGTGAATGCAATTGGCAAGGCCTGCTTTGTCAGCATGATCTCCTTTGTAGTACCTCGCCACTACCATATTTATTGACGAATTCTTCGACGCAACCTGTGACGGCACGTACAAAATGCAAGAGTAATCCGCTTTGTAGATTGCAACTAATCGAAGATACTAAGCTGGGGAAAGAAGAAGAGAAGCAGGAAGAGAAGGAGAGAGAGCCGTGGCCTTAAGGGCCTCCTTACTGTCAGGAAGTGCTTACGTAACATGGTGATATCAAGGGGGTGATTACCTAATAAATGAGGTGGAACCTCTACTTATAGGGGAGCACCCTGAGTCATTGTTGTATAAGCATCCATCAATATATATACATATACAGGTCTAACAGCCTGAACCCAAGCCATCCGCTGCTACATTTATATGTACGTGACTGCTACTATCGCGTCTATTTCTGTTAGTTACTGTTAGGAAGTGCTTACGTAATGTGGGATATTACCTAATAGATGAGGTGGCTGGGATACCTCTACTTATAGGGGAGCATCCGTAGTGTTGAGTCAACTAAGCAATCATTAATACAATCAATTGAATGCATATGCGTGCAGGCCTAACAGCCTGAGTAGAAGCCATCCGCTGCGAACTTTATGTGTGCGTGACTGCTAATATCGCGTACAATTCTGTCAGTTACAGTTGGTAATATTGCTTAGGTAACGAGTCACGAGTCAAGAAGGCTAAGCCCGATTTGGGTCCTTCCCACCCGCGAAAACACAAATTAGAATGCTATATATCTATATCTCCACACCTCAGCCACTTCCCGAATTATGTTCGTATATTGAAAGCTTATGGCAAGCTCCTATTGGCCTACCCAGTGGATTTGTCTGGAAATAACGCCTTGCCAGTCACAAGCGCAGCATACAATGGTTAGTGCCATAACCAGTGGTTCCCAGATTTTCTGTTCCCTAATCCCAGGAACAGAACTGTACGAGCCTTGATTATCTTCTATGCGTTACCCAATTTCCTCTAAGGTTCACCTTTCAAGGTTAGGCATATCCGGTTTCGGCTAACTGTCAAGTTTTGTTTGTAGAAAATTACATTGCAAGGATTCTGCCCCGCTCTTGCGGATAACCATCGCCATAATGTTGAGGACATAACCTAATTTGCAGTGGAGAGTTGAAGGCCATTCTAGACAGGTTCTAGACAGGACTGCCGCGAATGGCGTCCCTATTTCATTTCTTCTTAGGGCTTGCAAGTGATCTGGTTAGGTTTCTTCTAGTATCATTTTGCCGCTAATTTGCAAGGCATTATAAATTCAGTTACTCCTCTTGTAAAGGCGAACTTTTTCATTCTCTTCTCTTCTGATCTCCGATACAGTGGAAGGGAACATACAGACCAAAGATGGCGAAGGAAGTACTCAACCCGGCATCAGTAGAAGTATGATACCGCCGGTGGAGTCATCCAAATCGATCCCATTGTCGATGCCAGAGTTACAAGGAAGTTTGACAAAAGAGTGGTCCTTTGCTATTTGGACTTTAGCTGCTAGCATTCATTGACCAATACTAGAATTGATGGCCTAGTGACAGATTTGAACCTCGGAACAGGACCTATGTTCAATATGCTATCAATATTGGTGTTCTGATCCTCTGTCTGATCGTTACTGCGACGACGATGTCTATTGCAAGTTGGAGAATCGGAAAAGGGATAGGGGCGAGCGGGATGAGAGGCTGATTGGGGATCAGAATCTGCAGGGGCATAGACACCCGCAATTTAGATATACTATCTAGGACGAGCGATTTAGTAATTGAGGGTGCACGATCAACTGGAATGAATCAAAGCTCGTATTCACAATCCTCTCCTGCGATAATATGCTTCTTAACGCCCTTTTAATGCCAATTGTGAAGAGACACTTCCGACTCTATACGCAAATCATACACTTCCCATGCCTCCTTATGCATTGCAGTAACTTAACTTACGCTAGCTTCGCCTTTAGCCATCATGCCGCATCTCCGCCTTCCATGTGCCCGACGTGAAGTACCAAACTACCTCACCACTCCCCCTTATATCACCCAATCCATCTCTCCCCTCTCAATACCACCCCCAACGCAACGCATCCCCCTTCACTCACCCCCATCACGGCTTCCCCTCGTCTTTGGCGATCTTCTCCTCCACCTCCTTCAACAAAGCAACCAACTCCCCCTCCTTGCCCTCAATCTCCAACCCCTGCCTCACCCACTCCCTCGCCTCCTGCACCCTACCCATCTCGAGCAAACACCTCCCCCGGCGCCACCACGCCTTTGCATTTCCCACCTTCTTGGCCTCGACGCTAGCCTCCGCATCGACGGCACCCTCGGGCCACGCCTGCAGCGCCATATGCGCCTGCGCGCGATTGGCATACAGGCCGGCGACCTCGTCCCTTACCAGGCCGCTCGGCTCCCAGAGGGGCCGTGTGAGGGCCATCTGCAGGCCGAGCGAGTAGTACTTGATGGCCTCTTCGGGCGCGCCCCGCCGGAAGGACGTGTTGCCTGTCTCCCGCAGCTTGTTGATCTGCGCCGTACGCTTCGGGTTCACGGGGATCGGCGGCGGCGGCGCGGGCGTCTCGAGGGTGAGCAGGGAGCGGTGCAGGGCGTTGAGGGTTTGCAGCTCGGCGGCAAGGGCACGCGAGGGGCTTTGCGAGGTGATGGCTTTGGAGCTGGGGTCGAGGTGGAGGGGGAGGAGGGTGAAGGTTTCGGTGTCGTTCATTTTTTTGGGGGGGAGTGTATGTGCGGTGTGTAGGATATCGAGAGGTTGTGTGGGCGTGGGCTTTGGGAGAGCCCCGAGTGGAGAAGGGCCAGTCGGTAGGACGATGAATGAGGTTGTAGTAAAAGATGGTACCTAGAAGACTGTCGGGATTCGTGTCATGAATGGCGTCTTTAGGGCAATGAGTGATTGTGCTTTGTGGAGATGGAGCGGGTATGGCGAGGCTGATGGTTCGCCCGTATGCCCGTACGCAGCAAAATGAATTGAGGACAGCTTTCCAAGGCTGAACTTTTCTCCTTTATGCCTTATGGTGGCTGAAGTGCCTGGCCCCGTCCTTGTTAGTCATCCACCCCCCGGCTCCCTGCGGCATTAGCGATGGAGGGCCTGAGTCAAACATTATTCGTCATAATTAGTTCAGAACCCCGCAAGATGCGGGTGGATGTCTTGCACAGCCTTCTGGACACGGGACGTTGGTGCATCACCATAGAAGCCAAGGAGTCAGGCAACATGTTTGCTTACTTGATAATTGGACATGTGCTCTACACGCTCTGCACTGCCGTTCTTGGCATGTGACAGAACCCAGTCTATGAGGTATGACTCTGTGCGGATTGGAAATGATCGTATGTCTCAGCCTCGACACTACGCTTGGGATGGAGGGTATAAGGAGGAGCTCTCCTCTTTCTTTGTCTCCTTCATAGCAGTCTACATCTATATCTATATTACCATCTTCCAAGACTACTATCACACAAACAGAAACCAAACCTCCATCAAACCCAAAAATGATACTCCTCATACTCCGCACCATCATCTCCGAGACCTACGACCTCTTCAACGCCTTGCTCATCGGCCTCGGCAGCCTCCTCGAGCACTGCGGACTCTGAGATCTCAAACTCTCCTCCCTTCAAAACCCTCTCACCCTCCCAATCAAAACATCGTATCAATCTCGCCCGCGCCTAGCCTCGCCACTGCAAGGCTGTCACTCGTATATTCTGTCACGAGCGTGATGACATCAGATCACGAACCGATTCGCCCCTCTCGTTGCGGACTTCTGTCCGAGACAACATTATGCCTACAGGGCTAGCTCTACGCATTAAAAAAAAAAAAGAGTTCATTCTGAAGTCATAACGGGCATGGTTTTTCCCGGCTGGAACGGATGATTACTTGGGTCTTCTGACATTGCTAGGCTTGGCGAGTCATGGTGTAAAATGGCGCATGCATACGGGGGGAGGGGGGCATCACAAACCTTGCATACATAGAACGCGGGCGTATTTAGAAAACATCTCAGACTGGAATCTGACCTGCCTGGACGCAGGGAATATGTTTGCTTGTCCACATTTGCTAGTCAAATGACCAAAGCTCTTTATGTTGCCCCTGCTTATGAAGATGTTTTTTATTGCTTATTAGTCATTAAAGCCTCTTTGAGGTGCTTCTGTACAATAAGTGACTTGATTGTCGTAGACATTCATGATCCTATCACTCCATCCAATGCATCCTGCTAATGAACCTTATGCACCAACCCAATGCAAAATGTGGGCCAAATTCTCCGCATCATCTCAAGAGAAGATTACCATCAATTATGTAAAATCAAGAAGTTTGCCTACTTGGGCCGGGATCTCCATCTCTGTATCCATCATCCTTCTTAGGTCTTTTCCCTCTCAAAAAGTCAAAGGCATTGCTTAGACTTCGTGCCCTGCTGCGTTTCATCAATTCCTCACCTCTGCTCGAGCCTAACGACCGACTTGTACCCGGCCCTGTCACGGGCGACTCTTCCTCGGTAGCAGATTCCGATCCATGTCGCTCTGATCCTAGCTTCTTACGGGTTGATAGCCGTGGCCGTTTGATTGAGCGTTTCCTTAAAGGTGAATCCACACCCCTTCTCAGCGAATCTGCTACGACAACAGTGAGAGATGAAGAGAGTGGTGAGATGAGAGGACCAGGCATGAGTGACATGGAATGTCGTGCTGCAGGTGTTACAGGACGCAGAGTATCTGCGTGTGGAGGTCCGTTCGGACTCTGATCGTGTGGATGAGTGTGTGGATCACCATGTGTTGAAGTGTGAGGCGTGGTTGGGTGAAGGGAGGTAGAAGATGACTGAGTCTGAGCTTCTGAAGGAACTACAGATGATGAAGTTGTGGACTGCATTTCTAGGTTTGTTTGTGCAGTGAGAAGGTCGTCCTGCGAAGACTTCCAAGGGTTATTCGCCAATGGAGACGAGTCTTCAGCCGAGTTGAAAGATGCCTCAGTGGAAGGCGTAAGTCGAACTGCTGGTCGAGTTGGCGCCACCGCAAAGCTAACATGTGAGGATCTCTGTGATGAATTAGGCGATATCTGATCGACTTCGCCCACGCCATCTACAGTTTCTTGCACGGCATGTTGCATATGTTGCGAATTTCTGTGCTTGAAATTTTGATCCTGGTAAAACTCTTCTTCCGCACCAGTATCCTGTGCGACGAGTCCTATTCTTTCCTCACCATCTTCATCTTCTTCATCAATCCGACTATCTCGTCCACTCGTGATGAGAAATACTCCAAAGAAAGTCAACAAACAACCTCCGACGAACTTCGCTGCTCGTTCAGCAGTTGTTTTCTCGAAATCACGATATAGCACCGCACTCCCAACAATTACTGATAGTGTGAATAATACAAATTGAACTGGAATGACTTGTGTTGAGTCGAATCGCTGTAGTGCTTTGTTGACATATCTAACCTGCATGATGGCCGTCCCAATCAAAATGGCCACGAGCGCATAGGTGATTGGTGTCGTGAAGGCCTTCCAGAGGGTTGATGAGAGCATTGAGGCCACACCCTTTGTAGAAAGAGCTGTATATCCGCCGAAAAGTCCAACTAGACCAAGATCAATTAAGAGGGTCCGATTACCATATTTCGGGCTTGCCCACGCCAGTATACCGATCAATAGTATGGTGACACCCATATAGACTTCAAATTCTGTCGTCGTAATGGCACCAATTACCTCGTGTGGACCTAGTTTCTTCTCTTTTTGCTTTGCGCTGAGAACAACAGTCACAGCGCCGCCAACAGCAACTACTACACCCCAGAAGTCTCGCCATCGGAAATGTTCCTTCAGCATGAATGGGGCTATGACACAATTCGAGATCAAAGCCACAACGCCTAAAGGCGAAACGATAGATGCTGGTGCAAATCCATATGCCAAGAAGTTCCCAGTCTCTCCGATCGTCATAAGCATGATGCCTGCCCACCAGTAGGGCGATCGGAGATAGGTTGGATCTTGGATAAGACCATCATCTGGGCAAACTGTATCTTGCGAGTCTGAAGAATTGTAGGACCTTGTCAGGGGATCCGTCTCTTGCTCTGCATCTTCTGTTGCGTCCTCCCTCGGTATCGCGTGACCCTTACCATTTCCGTTTATCGCTGTCGTGCCGTAGCCATTGTTCAAGTTTTTGGATGCCCTCTTTAACCGCTCGCGCCTTTTTTGTTTCTCTTTGTGGAGCCTCATATGCGCATATCTTTGTATATTTAGGGCGAAAGATATGAGTATGTTGCCAACGATAGCTGTAATTATCCCGATGAAGGATGACCACCGTTGAAGCTGGGTGTCTCCATCTCCTGAGATATTCGAAATGCCGGTCCCGTAGGCATGTAAGGCCGTAGCTCGTAACAAAGGTGAAGGTGTGGATGCAGATGCTGTCACTGCGACAGCGGTCGACGATATATACATAGTAGAAAAGAGGCGCTCAAATCGGTAGGGTACCCAATCTGCGCGCTGTGAGCGTGAATGCTCTTAACGCCGAGTCGGATCGCTAGTTAATCATAGAGGAGTGATACATAGCTCAAAGTAAATCAATACTGGAATGATGAGTCGCAAGAGCAGCTAATGGTGTTGTTACCTGAAATTTTACGGCTCGCGTTGTCGTCATTTTTGCTGCCGCAGTCCCATCGCACTAGTGGCGCATAGCACAAATTTCAGCCTCGTCCGACATCGACCTCAAGTCGCCCACACGAGACACTACGATGAGTGACGATGAAGATTACGAGGTGGAGACGCCTGAGCTGGCTGAAGATGATCCTATGAGAGCTTTTTTACCGGCCTCATTTGGAAAGAAGGCAAAAGAGGCAGACGTTAAAGCCCAGATCAACCGTACCAAGCGCCCTGTGGAAAAGCTGCCTGCTTCTGAAGCTCTTCAAGCCATTGAGGCAAAACCCGATGATACTCCAGAGGTACGAGTACAAGAGCCTGCATCAAAAGATTTTGGCTCTGATGACGACGAAGATTCGGACGACCAATCCGACGACGATGACGAGTACCCGATCTCTCACGAGCTGGTGCTTAAAACCCATGAGCGAGCCGTGACAACCGTTACACTAGATCCTTCGGGTTCAAGATTGATCACCGGATCGAATGACTGCACATTGAAGCTTCATGACTTTGCGTCGATGACTCCAACGACCCTCCGAGCTTTCAAAAGCGTTGATCCAAGTGCTCAAAAGTCCTCCGCAAACTCCGAGACGCACCCTATCCACCATGTTGAATTCAACCCAAATGCAGGCGGGCAGCTGCTATGTGTATCGGCGCATCCGCAGGCGAAAATATTGACTAGGGATGGAGAGGTTTCAGTGGAGTTTATCAAAGGCGACATGTACTTGAGAGATATGCATAACACCAAGGGGCATGTCTCAGAGATCACCACGGGAACATGGAATCCTGTGGACCGAAATATATGTGTGACTGCGGGAACGGATAGTACTCTTCGGATATGGGACGTCAATTTTAAGAGAAGCCAGAAGGAGGTTATCGTCCATAAGTCTCGTGTCGCAGGCTCAGCAGGGAGAACAAGAATGACGGCTGTTGCATGGGGAAGCCCGAAGCAAGGCGGAAATAATAT
>Ga0335072_10004813_pt1 | contig 19950 bp, 16 predicted proteins | sample Lox_Sample_21_FD_206725 | JGI IMG/M metagenome (GOLD analysis project Ga0335072, IMG submission 206725) | Soil microbial communities from Loxahatchee National Wildlife Refuge, Florida, United States - Lox_Sample_2.1 | ecosystem: Environmental > Terrestrial > Soil > Wetlands | place: USA...
CGCGTTGACCTGGGTACGGTCGCACGCCACCGAACTCGGCATCAACGAGAGCTTCTTCGCCGATCACGATGTCCACATCCACGTGCCCGCAGGCGCCATTCCGAAGGACGGCCCTTCAGCCGGCGTGACCATGGTAACCGCCCTGGTTTCGCTGCTGACCGATCGCCCGGTGCGTCCGCTGACCGCGATGACCGGCGAGATCACGCTGAGCGGTAACGTGTTGCCGATCGGTGGTATCAAGGAGAAGACGCTGGCGGCCAAGCGCGCGGGTGTGACCGACATCATTCTTCCTGCGGAGAACAAGCAGAACGTCGAAGAAGACCTGACGCCCGAGCAGTTGCAAGGCATCGCAATGCACTACGTCAAAACGATCGAGGAGCTGCTCGTGATCGCCCTGCCCACCTCGCGCGCCGAGGTCAAGCAGGACGAAGAAATCCGCGAGCAGGTATTGCAAACCGTGCCGGTGGGGTAAAAGGCGCGGAGCGCCGGCTGCGAATTGAGCCCGGGGCGCGAGCCCCGGTTTCGCGTCGATAAGGACCGGGAGCCGCGCCAGCGGCGACCCAAAAAACCCTCGATTGCGGCAGATATTTGTCCTATCTACGGGCGAGGCGCGGAGCGCCGACTGCGAATTGAGCCCGGGGCGCGAGCCCCGGGTTTTCGCGTCGATAAGGATCGGGAGCCGCGCCAGCGGCGACCCTCAGTCGAAGACGTACTGCGCCTCCCACCTCATACCAGCCCGATCGAGGATCGCGACAAACTCATCCTCGAACGAACGCTTGCTGTGATGTTTTTCCTGCCCATTGATGTACTGTCGAACCGCCCGCACCGCGGTCGGACTCACGCTGATCGCGCCATATCCATCCTGCCAGGCGAATCCGGGCATCGACCTCCGCAATCGGGCGGAGGAATTGGCCTTCAATTCGCGCATCACATCGGCCACACTGCTCGTTTTCGGCATTTCCAACAACAGGTGCACATGATTTTTCGTTCCGCCGATCGCAACGACATTGATTTGTGCATTCCTTGCCACGGCCTGCAAGGTCCTCCAAGTGCGCGGCGCATTCTGAATGAGAGGCAAGCGCCCCTTGGTGCTGAATATGCAATGCACCAGGTTCAACGCATAGGTGTGTGCCATACCAGGTCGCCGCTGACGCGGCTCCATCCCTGCATAAATCTGCGTCCCGGGGTTTGCACCCCGGGCTCACGTCAAAGTCGGCGCTTCGCGCCTCTGGCTACGGTACTGCTCCGGTTCCGCTCTGGCGCGGCATATCCTAAAGAACCCGCCATATCCCCAGAGAACCGGTGGTAATATTCACGCCCGCGATTACACCATCGCAATTACAGCGATCTGAAGATGCAAGGTTCCGTGTCTGTTCGGAGGGTTTTACAGGATTACACCGCCCCGAACTGCCTGCCGCAGTGATGGATATCACGGTGACATGGTCAGAAGGTCCGGCGGCGCGGCGAAGAATCCATTTTGGCGGATATCGGTTTCGATGTTGACCGGATCGCCCGGGTTGAGCGAGATACGATTGGGTACCCATTTTGCCACCAACCCGTCGTCATCAACTTCGGCAGACCGTCGGTTGCTCCAATTGGAGGCGCGGAGCGCCGGCTGCGAATCGAGCCCGGGGCGCCAGCCCCGGGTTTCGCGTCGATAAGGAGCGGGAGCCGCGCCAGCGGCGACCCAAAGACCCCTCGAATGCGGTGGACATGTGTCCTATCTACGGGCGAGGCGCGGAGCGCCGGCTGCGAATTGAGCCCGGGGCGCGAGCCCCGGGTTTCGCGTCGATAAGGATCGGGAGCCGCGCCAGCGGCGACCCCGCGATCCTACTGCGCGCCCAATTTCCTCATCGTCTGCCACAAGAAGAAAACCAGAACCACCACCAAAATTATCCCGACGATCATCCCCCCTATCAACACAATTGCGGTGATCCGTTCCTGCTCCGGAGTCGGCGGCGTCACGCCCAGGTAGTTCGTGTACACGCGGTACAAAATTCGCAAGAAGAGTCCACGTCGTCTGGGAACGCTGCTCTCATCGCCGGGCTTCAGCCGATCCATTTCCTACTGCTTCTGTTCCGGCGCCAGGTGTTTCTGCGGCATCGGCGGCCAGCCGATTGACGCCCCCTGAAACATCGCCACGGCGATTTCATACCGCTTGCTCCCGTCGTGTACCGCGAAGCGCCGCGGATGCTTCGGGCCGCCGCTCCACATGCACACGCCGGCATAGGCTCCGTCTCTGCGCAGAATGTAATAGCTCATGTCGACATATTGCAGCTTCTTCATGTCGCCATTGAAGTTGTTGACGATCCGCTTCAGCGCGTCCATCCCGGCCTCCTGCGGTGACATGCCGCGCCGCATGTTCTCCACGATCGTATGCGCGCCGACGATGCGAATGTTCTCCTCGCCATTGCCGGTTGCGCCCGCCGAGCCCACGTTCTGGTCGCAATAGCAGCCGGCGCCGATGATCGGCGAATCGCCGGCGCGTCCCGAGAGCTTCCATGCCAGGCCGCTCGTCGTCGTCGCGCCCGACATCTCGCCCTTTTCGTTCAGCGACGAGCAGTTAATCGTTCCATGCGGCGGATGCAGGACATGCTGGATCGCCGCCGCGCGATATTCCGGCTCGATGCCGAGCTTTGCCGCGCGAGCTTCCAGCCTTTGCATCATCTCGTCTTCGAGTGCCGAACGATCGCCTTCCTCATCCGGCAGCTTGTACTTGGGGCTATCAATCCCCGGACCCCACCAGTCCTTGTTGGACATGGTCTCCTTCCACAGCAGCCAGATCTTGCGCGAGCGGTCAGTCAGCAGATTTTCCCGGGGAAAGCCCATGTCGAAGCCGAACTTCTGCGCGCCGGCGCCCACCAGCATGATGTGCCCGGTGTTCTCCATCACTGCTTTCGAGAGCAGCGAAACATTCTTGATCTCCTCCACCGCCGCGACGGAACCGGCCATCCGTGTCGGGCCATGCATACAGCAGGCATCGAGCTGCACCACGCCATCTTCATTCGGCAGTCCGCCAAGGCCAACGCTGTCGACGTTGGGATCGTCTTCCGGCCCGGTGATCACCTGCATGACCGCATCGAGCGTGTCGCCGCCACTGGTAAGCACGGCGTAGCCGCGATCCAGATAGTTGTAGCCGTTCGCGGCGCTGATGATGATGTTCTTCTTGCCCGACGATGGCATCGGGTTCGACGACGAGCTGTTTTGTCCGTGGAGATCGATTGCCAGAGAGGCGGAGCCCAGAGCGGTGGTGGCGATAAAATCGCGTCGCGAAAACTTCATTCCAAAGACCTCACATGAAGCACGGCCAAGCAGCATAGCACGAAGCTACACGTAGCTGAGCCAGGGGCTGTGATGGCGCTGTTTTACGCCTGCGTACCAGCGGCACAGCGGATACAACAGCAGCACAACCATCGCCCACACCAGGTAAACCCCAGGCAGCGGCAATCCCCATCCCGGAGGCGGCGTGATCGGGTAGTGGGAAGGGTCCGGCGACTGGAACATCCAGTGCACCTGCCCGTAACGCGCGTAACAGATCGCCAGCGCGATCAGGTGAATCAGCGGGATGTGCAGAATGTAGTAAAATAGCGGAACTTTGCCGATAATCAGCGCGGGCTGAAGGACGCGCGGAGATTTTCCGTCCAGCGCCCACAGTGCCAGCATCGCCGGGCCCAGCGTCATCAGCAGGAACAGCAGCGACGGCGGATATTTGGTCGTGTTGAGAAACGAAAGCAGCGTGAACGCCGCCGATTTCTGCACGCTCCAGCGACTGGGATCGCCGTAGATGTTGACGGCGCGCAGAAGGATGAACCCGGCGCTCAACGCAAGCCCCATCCGCAGCAGAAAAGCTCTCCGCCGCTTCGCCGGCCAACTGTAAATACGGCCCAGGACAAAACCCACCGCTGTCACTCCCACCCACGGGATCAGCGGATACACCGCAAAAACGCTGAAGCGCGGCGTGTTCACCAGGAAACCCGGCTGGTGCAGGATGATCCACAACGGATTTTGCGAGTTGATGGAATCGAGCAGATTGTGGCCTGCGATCAGTACCACCCCGAAGGTCACGATCGCCCAGTCCGGCAGATAAATCAACCCGGCAAGCACGATCATCGCCCAACCCAGCGCCCACAGAATGAAGACCATGGTCAGGCGGTAGTCGAAGTTGAACTGAAATCCCAGGCAGCGCAGGATCGTTACCTCCAGCACAATGAGCCACAACCCGCGCGTGAGCAGGAAGCGCGACAGCTCGCCTTTGGATTTCCGCCCCATCGACAGACAGGCACCGGTGCCCATCAGCAGGAAAAATACCGGCGCGCAGAAATGCGTGATCCAGCGCGTGAAGAAGAGCGGAACGGTCGTGGTCTGGAGATCGACGGGATTGGCGGGGATGGCAACGAAATCGCGGACATGATCCAGCGCCATCAGGATCATGATCACGCCGCGCACGATGTCGACCGATGCGATGCGTGGGCGCGTTACCGGTGCGGGAGCTGTGGCCAAGACGAAAATCCAAAGGTAGCCAGGTTGAAGGGGCGGGGCTAGCCGCGCCGATTGTCACTTCCCCTCGATTGTCATCCCGACCGAGACGGCACCTGTTCGCAGAACAGGTGGCGACGAGTGGAGGGACCTGCTGTTTGTTTCAGACCGATTTCGGGCCAACTTCCAGCCAAGAGCCCAACAAAAGCCAGAAGCCCCGTTCTTACGATCGCAACTCCTCCTGCGTCTTCACTACCCTGCTCGATTCGCTGGCCGCGGGAGCCCGTTCCAGATGGGAAGCATACAGTTCGGCGATCACTTGCCGCACCCGCGACGCCAGCTTTTCCGTGTCGCGAACCGTAAGGCCAGTGGTCGCAATCGGCGCCCCAATGATAAGCCCAACCTGCCCTGGCAACACGTGAAAGCTGTTCATCGGCAGCAGTTCGTAGCTGCCGACGATGGCCATTGGCACCACCGGCACCTGCGCCCGAATCGCGGCGTAAAATGCACCGCCCAGGAACTCCTGCAGCTCGCCTGTCTCCGAGCGGCCACCCTCAGGAAATACCGCCAGCGGCATGCCGGTCCGCAGCGCTTCGACCGCTCGCTTCAGGCTGCGGAAGGAGGCGTACGCATCGCCGATCACGATCGGAATCTGGCCCGAGCGCGCCAGATACCAGCCGAGAAACGGATAGCGAAACAGCTCCTTCTTTGCCATGATGCGAAACTGTCCCGGCAGGCATGCGTAGAGCACGGGAATATCAATGGCAGAGAGATGATTGGCGGCATAGACCACGGCGCCGGGATGCGCAACGTGCTCCAGTCCGTCAACGCGCACGCGAATGCCGACCACCTTCAGCATCAGTTTCGCCCAGGTGCGGGCGATACGGTGTTGCAGGCGGCCATCGCGATCGAACAGCGACGACAACAACGCAATCGTACCCAGCACTGCCGTGCAGAGATAGACCACCGGCACGAAGCAAAAATACGAGCGCAGCCGGGTGAGAGCTGAGCCGCGCGGTGCGGATTGTTCCTTCGACGTCATCGCTGCAAAAGAACTTTTCACCACAGAGACACAGAAGCACAGAAAAATCAAAGTCACAAATCAAATAAAGAGATTAAAGTCTCCGATCAAAGCAAACATTCGAACTTAAGAAAGCGATTCCAAAACCTCTGTGTCTCTGTGCCTCTGTGGTTAAAACGCCTTATCTGTGTCTCTGTGCCTCTGTGGTTAAAACGCCTTATGCGCGAATACCCAGCGCGCTCATCACCTCGCCCACGAGGAAAATCGAACCTGTCACCACAACGATCCCGCCCGGCTTCGTCAGCTCGCGTGCACGCGCCCACGCGGCCGCCGCATTCTCCGCTTCGTGAATCACTGCGCCGGTTCGCGCTGCGGCTTCGCGCAGCTCGGCCGTCGCCGCGGCGCGCGGATTGTCGACGTGCGTCACCACCACCTGCGTTGCGACGGGAAACAGGATCTCGGTCATCTCGCGAATCGCCTTGTCGCGCATGGCGGCGAAGACCAGCGTGATCTCGCGCTCGCCGAAATTTTCCGACAGCGCCGAGCGCAGCGCCCACGCGCCCGCCGGATTGTGTGCCACATCGAGCACCATCTCGCGATCTCCCGTCGCCGCCGACGGTGGCAGAATCTGAAAGCGTCCCGGCCACTGCGTCTCGCGAATGCCGCGCTCGATTTGCTGCGGCGTGACCTTGAAGCCGAACTGACCCAACTCCTCGGCCGTCGCAATCGCCAACGCGATGTTGCGCAGCTGATGCCTGCCCGCGAGCGGCGAATCCACCTCGATCTCTTCGCCCATCACCGTCAGCGGATAGCGGCTGCGTCCGGGCACGGCCGGTTGATGTCCGGCGAGATAAATTGCCGCCCCCGGCGACACGGGTGGCACGTACTGCACCGCGCTTACGCCACGCGCGTCATGGTCCAGAATTGCGTGTCCGATCACGTCGTTGGCCTCGGGATGCTGCGGCAGCGTCACCACCACGCCGTGGCGGCGAATGATTCCCGCTTTTTCACGCGCGATCTCGGCAATCGTATCGCCCAGATATTTCTGATGGTCGAGCGAGATATCGGCAATGACGGAGACGACCGGCTCGACGACGTTGGTCGCGTCCAGCCGCCCGCCCATGCCCACCTCGAGCACCGCGATCTCGATGCCAACGCTGGCGAAGTACTCGAACGCCATCACCGTCAGCATCTCGAAGAAGCTGGGATGCCAGGGCAGTTTGCCTGCTGCGAGTAATTGCTGCGCCGTGCGCTCGGCGCGATCGTGTACGGCGCTGAACTCGACATCGGAGATGGTCTCGCCGTTGACGCGAATGCGTTCGTTGATCCGCACCAGGTGCGGCGAGCTGTAAAGCCCGGTCCGGAATCCGGCGACGCGCAGAATTGACGAGAGGGTTGCCGCGGTCGAACCTTTGCCATTGGTACCGGCGATCAGCACGCTGGGGAAGCGCCGCTCGGGATGGCCGAGCGCCTCCAGCATCTCGCGTACATAGGTCAGGTCGAACTTGTGGGAGGGCGTCGAAGCCAGCTCGTGTCCGAGGGCGTAAAGCTGCTCAACTGTGCGCTGGTAGGACATCCGGATATTGCGTGCCCCCCAGATTACAACATTCGTACGGCTGGAAAGGCATGCTCACCACAGAGACACAGAGGCACAGAGAAAAAGAAAGTCAAGGTGGACCATCGCCGCTGCGAAGTGCAAAGCCCGCGGCTTCCGCCAGCTGGGTTCACCCCAGAAAACCCAGGGTTCCCGATTTTGGGTTTGCGGTGATTCGATCGGATTTTGTGATTTTTCTTCTTCTCTGTGTCTCTGTGTCCCTGTGGTGATTTCATCTTCTCCGGCATTCTGCCGATGTGGCAATCAGTCCCCGTGCCTACAATCTGGAGGCTTCATGCGCTCATTGTTGTGTGCTATGTCGTGTGCACTCGTGCTCGGCTGTTCCCTGTTTGCCCAGGAGGCGACGCCGGATGCGGCCACTGCCAAGGGCAGCTTCTACGTCGATGGAATCGTCTACCAGTTTGCATCGAACGCGAACTATACGGTGGTGGCGGCCGCCCACTCGGCCATCAATCACAAGTTTGTCGCCGTCAAGGTAAGGGTCTATAACACCGGCCAGCGCTCGGTCACCGTCAAGCCGGAAGATATCAGCATGGCCGATGCGGTCAACAGCCAGACGATCGTGGCGATCTCCGGCGCCGACCTGGCGCAGAAGATGCGCAAGCCGTACAACATGGCGCGCTACGCGGTCAACGGCATTGCCGGGCCCGAAGAGCAGGTGCCGATCACCAGCGACATGCTGAATCCGCAGTTTCTCCAGATGATGCGGGCGATGGCGGCGGCGCACACCAGCGGCGCAGGCATGGTTCCGTCGGCCAACAACCTGCTCTATACCGACACGCCGGGAGCCTTGGAGGAAACCGCGGCCGGGCCCGCGGCGGCTCCGGCGGAGTGCGACCAGGTCTGCCGGCTGCATAATCGCGAGGCGCAGGGCGTCGATGCGCTGGCCCAGCTGCAGCACCAGAACTCGCCCGATTACATCGAGAACGCCGCCTTGCGCGCCAACACGATTCCGCCGCGCGGTAACGCCGTCGGCGTGCTGTATTTCCCGCTGGGAAAGCTTGCGGCCACGAGTGACGGCGCCGGCCACGGGAAAAAGAGCCGTACACTGCGCCTGACGGTTCCGGTGATGGACGAGACGTTCCGGTTCGAACTGCCAGTGGAGTAGAAGGGCATTCACCACGGAGGCGCAGAGAGCGCGGAGGGGTCTTGGGATCGGGTTCCAGCCGAGCGTTCCCGGAACAGTGCCGGCCAACCCAACCTCCAGCAAATACTCCGTGCCCGCAGCCTTCCCTGAGCGTATTCGGCGGGCTTCCGGAGTGGAAAGCCGTCCATTCCCAAAATGGGAACTAACCCGTTCAGGATCAGCAATTTCCGAGGGGTCTAATTTTGCGTTTAAAGGCGATTAGAGGGCCGCGCAGACGCAGGGTAATCGTTTTGCATTACCCGAGCTCCTGAAATCGATTCTAGGGCCGTTTCCGTCGCCGCACGGGGCATATCTTCCGGTGTCGGGATACCGGATTTGTTGTTTCAACTAAAGTGTCGCGCAAGAGCTGGTGTTATGGCATTAACATGCTATAAACTGGCCCTCAGTACCCCGAACGTCCTGCTCCCAGCTTGAAAGCCCACAATTGGGCTATCAGCTTGGGAATAATTTGTTCACAAACATGCTCTAGTTATGAAATTCTTGTCAATTATTCCTTGCGCTCGAAAGAAAGTAGGGGTACTGTTTCTTAGCAATAGCCAGAAATGTTCATTGTTATCGAGAAACAGGCTACCACTCTTAGGCCTAGGTCGGCCGACCATATTGTGGGGTACTCCCAGGTATCGGTTGTTGCAACACAGGCAGGGAACTCCCGCGAGCAAATCCCCTTTGATCGCTAAAGGGGAGCAGCAGGAGTAAGAGCCGCCGCCTTTCCCCGGGCACTGGACTTTTTTTGACTGCCGCACTTCTTCGTCCTTGGCTCTCCGCGGCGCCGGGCAAACCGACCTGCGTTCTTTGAGCCAAGGCACCGGGCTCCTCTCAGAATTCAACGGGCACCATTCTGCTGGCGCGCCTCGGAGCGCGACGGCACCGGGCGCCGCTCACTGACGGCAGGCTGGCCGCGGTCGACTCCATTTCCGCAACCTGTTTGCCCGGCGGTCCTGCATTTGCCGCCACAAATCGTTGGCGCCGGCACCCGGCGCCGCAAGGAGGGCTGTGATGGCCAATCGATCGCGCGCCGTGCTCGGCTTGTTGATGAAGAAAATAGCCGTGATAGCCGTTCAGATTCTTCCACTCCTGCCGCTGGTTCTTGTCCCTGCACTTCTACTGGTGGGAACGAGTCGTGCCGACATCTTCGTGAGTAACTACGCGCCAGGCAACGTTGTCCGCTGTCATGACGATGGCACATCGTGTACGACGTTTGTCAGCGGAGTTGGTACGGCCGAGGGCGTTCGATGTGTCAAACTTTCCAGCGACGTCATGTATGTAGCAGATAATGGCGCTACCATCGGGCTTTATCACTTGTCGGATGGCTCGGGCGACGGGAGTTTCACCATCAGCGGAGCGATCTCAATAGCAGCCTTGGCTATCAATGCCACGGGAACGGTCCTGTTTGCGGCAGATTATGACGCGGGAAAAATCTGGGCCATTGATCTTCCCGATGGGTCGGGACCGTGCACGCATGCAGCTCCCTGCTCTGCCAGCACGCCGGCATCGCACGACATTGCTGTTGGCCCGGACGGCAACGTGTACGGCACCTATTTCTCCTATGGGGCAAGCTATGGCGTGCAGATGTGTCCCTGGAACTCCACGACGAATGCGTTTGGTGCTTGTACTACATTCATTCCCTACGGTTCTGGCGGCGCCCCGGGTCTGGTCCATCCCGGAGGATTGGGATTCGACGGTGCCGGCAATCTCTGGGTGACCAATGCCGGGACCTATCCCACCAACGGAATCTTCGAATTTACTGGCCCTCTGAACTCACTACCGGCAAGGTTCTTGAATTTCACCGCCGATCCTAATTCGTTTCCCTTGGGCATCGATATCAGTCCTCTCAATCCGCCGCAGCCACCGGTTGACTCGTGCAAGGGCTGCATCGTCTTCACTGAACTGGCCGGAAGAAACGACAATGGGAACGGCTCCGTCTCACAAATCGATCCCACGACTTGCACCGGCACCATCAACAGTCCCGGCAGCTGCACATTGCAGTCGACGCCGCTCATCACTTTCAGCCACGGAACCGAGCCGAAATATGTGCATTTTGAAGAGAATTGCCGGGACACAGGCTACCTCGAGATCTGTAAGTTATCGTGTTTATTTGATCCGGTAACCGGATTTTTCAACTTTACCGCCAGCATCTCTGGCGACGTTATCGGTCCGCTGTCGGTTCCGGTCAATGCCTGCTCCGGCCCGATTCAGATTCCGAATGGTGCAGTCAACGTTCAGGAGAGCCAGAAGGTGGGAGTTGTGCTGGAGGAGGTCATGGCTTACGACTACGACTACTTCGGCGATCAGACGAACGCCTTGATCTCCCAGAACCTGCCGTTTACTAATGCCAACGTGAACGTCGTTTCGGGGGATGTCTCCACTGAAACCATCGCAAACTTTACCAACTGTCTTTCCGGTCCTGGCGAGTTGAAGATCTGCAAGGTGGCCGGCTCGAATGACCTGCTCAACGATATGTTTATGTTTACGGTGAAAGGCTTCGGCCCTCCGATGAACTATTGGGTGGAGGCAGGCCCACCGCCTGGAGGTTATTGTGTTGTCGCCGGCATGTATGCGGCGGGAACGCCGGTGCTGGTTACCGAGCCGGGTGGCCAGCATGGCTCGATGACCTCCAACATCGCCGTCGCTCCTGCCGATCGTCAGGGAAAGACGACGAGCACCAGTGTGATTGCCAAAATCGACAGCGGCACCACCGAGGTGACCTTCACCGATGTGGACGCAACCCAGCTGCCCTCGTGCCCCACAGACGGCGCGTTGTATAGCAACGGACCAGTAAATGCGGGGGTGGCAGCCTGGCCCATCAACTTCGGCTTTGTTACCAGCGATACTTTTACCGTGGGGAGTCGCGGCGCCAGCGTTAGTGGCCTGTGTTTCTACGCATGGGTTTACCCAGGAGACATTCCAGAATCGGTGGAAGTCTCCATCACAAGCTCAGAGTTTGGCGGCACGTCGTACTTCGACGGCGCCGTGAATCTGACCTGCCAACTCGTCTGTACCGCAGGACAGCACCTTGGCCCGCCGCCCCGCATCTGCGGCGAATCGCCTTCGCACCCCACGGGAGCACTTAACGTCTACGCTTGCACGGCTTCGTTCGGCCCGGTGGGTCTCGCCGCCGGTACCGACTGGCTTAACCTGCAGAATGCCAGCGTCCCCAGTGGCGACCCGGTGTTTTGGGACGAGAACAGTGGTCCGTCCTCGGCGTCGGAGAATGCGGTGGGGACGATCCCGTCGGAGTCCTTTGTCATTTATGGCATGTCGGACCATTGATTCTGCGACTGCGCCTCCAGGAAGAAGCCTCGGTTGGAGGCGCAGTTGTCCCGCTCAAGCGCTCTTGGGGCTGCTTTTCAGCTCAGTTCCGAGCAAGCGTCTCGGAGCAGGTTCATGAACGCAGATTGTAAGCTCGCGAGCGAACCGCTGATCCCTCGGCTGCGCCCGCGCGCTCTCACTTCGCTCGGAATGAATGACACTGGGAGGGCGACACCCAGATGGACGATGCCCAAGGCCGAATACCGAGCGGCGAATAGCGAACAGCGGCCTTCCTACGCAAACGCCGTCTCTTCGTACGTCCCGTAGACCTCGCGCAGGGCGTCGCAGATTTCGCCCACCGTCGCGTAGGCCTTCACCGCGTCAACGATGAACGGCATGGTGTTCACTGGCGAAATCTGGCCATCAGCGCCGGCCTTTGGTTCCTGCGCGGCGGCTTTCTTCAGCGCATCGAGACAGCGGCGGACCTCGTCGTTGGAGCGGCGAGCCCGCAGCGCATTCAGCTTCTTCGTCTGCGCCTGCGCCACCTCGGTCGTTGGCAGTCACCTCGTCGACTCATTTCCAAGGGAGCGACATCCTGTCCGCTCGACCGATGCCGGCAGCCAGATCACCCAATTCCAGTTTTCTTTCGCCGAGGGCAATAGCCAGGAGTATTTGCGCAGGGTTATCTCGTAACGCACGCGGCTATCTTCGGAGCGGGCGTCTAGCCTTGCGACATTCTCTGTCTCAGAAATCACCTTGGGCGCCTCAAAGATTGTGCTTTCGTCGTCCCAATCCTTCCTGCGATCGTCTATCGCTTGGCCGGCTATTGTCGCCACATTATCCATGCGCCAAGGCTCGTGCCCGTCATTCACAAACTGCTGAAGCTCCATCGCCGCTTTCTTGTCGACCTTCCAGTTCCAGGTTTTGTGAGTGCAGTTGTCACCGGCAAGGGCTGGCACCGAGGTGAGAGCAAGCAAAACGATGACTGGACAAATGCGCCGGACCGGTTTCATGGGGCGAAATTGTACAGCTCGGGTGGAGCACGCCTTCAGGCGTGCATACAAGGGCTTCGGATTGGAGGTTGCGCTTTAGCGCCTGAGGTAAACTTTCACCTCAGCGGCTGAAGCCGGAGCCGTCGCGCCGCACATCCAACTGCACCGCTGAAGCGGTGCTCCACCCGAAAGCAAAGAGCAAACGCCCAATGGCGCAGCGCGAATGGCACACTGACAACTGAGAACTGACAACCGACAACTGCCTTTACGCAAACGCCGTTTCTTCGTACGTCCCGTAGACCTCGCGCAGGGCGTCGCAGATTTCGCCCACGGTCGCGTAGGCCTTCACCGCGTCAACGATGAACGGCATGGTGTTGACCGGCGAAATCTGGCCATTGTCGCCGGCCTTCGGTTCCTGCGCGGCAGCTTTCTTCAGCGCGTCAAGACAGCGGCGGACCTCGTCGTTGGAGCGGCGAGCCCGCAGCGCATTCAGCTTCCGGGTCTGCGCCTGCGCCACCTCTTCGCCGATGTAGAGAATCTCCGGCGCGGGCTCCTCGACCACAAATTCGTTGGCGCCGACCGTGATCTTCTCTTTCGCCTCGGTCGCGCGCTGGAACTGGTAGCTGGCTTCGGCGATCTCCTTCTGGGGATATCCCTTCTCGATGGCCGCGACCATGCCGCCCATCGCGTCGAGCTTGTCAAAATACTCGAACGCGCCGTTTTCCATGTCGAGCGTTCCGCGCTCGACGAAGTACGAGCCGCCCAGCGGATCGACCGTGTTCGCCACGCCGGATTCATACGCGATGATCTGCTGGGTGCGCAGCGCGATGCGAACGGCCTCTTCGGTCGGCAGTGCCAGCGCTTCGTCGTAGCTGTCGGTGTGCAGCGACTGCGTTCCGCCCAGCACGGCCGCCAGCGCCTGAATGGCGACGCGAGCAATGTTATTCATCGGCTGCTGCGCGGTCAGCGAGACTCCCGCCGTCTGCGTGTGGAAGCGCATCAACCAGGTGCGCTGGTTCCTGGCGCCGAAGCGGTCCTTCATCAGCCGATACCAGATTTTGCGCGCGGCGCGGTACTTGGCGATCTCTTCGAAGAAATCGTTATGCGCGTTGAAGAAGAAGCTGAGGCGCGGGCCAAACTCGTCAACATCGAGGCCGCGGCGGCGCGCCCACTCCACGTACTCCACGCCGTCGTAGATGGTGAATGCCAGCTCCTGCAGCGCGGTCGAGCCGGCTTCGCGGATGTGATAGCCCGAAATCGAAATCGTGTTGAAGCGCGGCGTGAACTTCGAGCCGAACTCGAAGGTGTCGATCACCAGCCGCATCGACGGCGCCGGCGGATAAATGTATTCCTTCTGCGCTATGTACTCTTTCAGAATGTCATTCTGAATGGTGCCGGAGATCTTCTTCCAGTCGGCGCCCTGTTTTTCGGCGACCACCAGGTACATCGCCCACAAGATCGACGCGGGCGAGTTGATGGTCATCGAGGTCGTGGTCTTTTCCAGGTCGATACCGTCGAAGAGGATCTCCATGTCCTCGAGCGAATCGATGGCGACGCCGCATTTACCGACTTCGCCCTCGCTGAAAGGATGGTCACTGTCGTAGCCCATGAGCGTCGGCAGATCGAACGCGACCGAGAGTCCCTGACCTCCATGGGCCAGCAGGTATTTGTAGCGCTGGTTGGTCTCCTCCGGCGAAGCGAAGCCGGAAAACTGGCGCATGGTCCACATCTTGCCGCGATAGCCCGAGGCATGAATGCCGCGCGTGTACGGCACCTGGCCGGGATAGTTTAGATACTGGTCGTAGCTCCAGTCTTCGGGGAGATCGGCCTGGGTGTACAGGCGACGCACCGGCACGCCGGAGATGGTGGTGAAGCGCGCGTTGCCGTGCTCGTCGAGGTTGGTGCCGGTGGCGGCGCCGATGGGCCGCTCGGGAGCTTTCTCCAGCGTCGGCGCCAGCGTCTTCTCGGCCCATTCTTTTTCCGATTGCGACGGATGCCGTCCGGCCTCAAACAGGTCGGTTACCGGCGATTCAGGCAGAACTTTCCCATCAGTCTTGCGGCTCGCAGCCATGCTTTACCCCACACGAAGGAAACCCTCTATCGTAGTAGATGCGGGGGAACGGAGCAAGAACGGAGGTGGGGTCAGTCTTTCCAGAGGATCGGGCGCAGGCGCCAGAGTAGCAGTCCAAAGACAGCGCTATAGATCAGGGTGTTGAAGGCCAAACTCACAGGGAAAAAAGTGCCTCCAAGCACTCTGGCATGAAACCAATAGACTGCGACCGCGCAACCAGGCCACATCAGATGGGCGCATACCGTCCCGCCCGCAATCATACAGACGGCGGTGAAGACAAGTGCCACGCCTACGACGATTCCATGAATGAGCCATCGATCCATGACGTTTGTGAGATCGTTTTCAGCTGTTTGTCACCTTCAGAATAATCCCATTGTCAACTCACTTGGCTCCGGAGTCGGTTTCAAATCTCCATCGAACGTGGATCAGCCGATAATCCAGCCGCTTGCGGCGGAAGCGCCGTGAGCCCGGGGTGTGAGCCCCGGGTATGCAGATCCAAATGAAGAAAAGCCGCGTCAGCGGCGGCAGGCCCCCGGCGGCGGATCAGAACAATTGATTCGTATCGAATGCAACGCCGGATTTCTGCAGGAGACTCGCATATTCTTCTTCGAAACGGCGCGTCCGGTGATGCTCCGCCTGGTTCTGGATATACCGAACGACGGCGGGGATCTGCGACGGGCTTACGCTGATCGCGGCGTAACCGTCCTGCCATGCAAACCCACGCCCAATCTCGTTCATCCAGCGCGACGAGTTTGCCTTTAAGGTACGCACAACATCGGCGGTCCGGCTCGTCGCGGGAACCGTCATCAAGAGATGAACATGATTTGAGGTCCCGCCGACTGCAGAAATGTTCACGCCACAATTCCTGCCGATGGCGCGCATGTAGGCCCACAATCGCGGCGGATCACCGATGAGGGCCAGTCGATTTTTTGTGCTGAACACACAATGCACGAATTGCAGGGCGTAGGTGTGCGCCATGCCATCCATTCTCGTTCTCAATTTCCGCGGGGGATGTGAGTGGAATCACCGGGCGACGTGCTGCCGCCGCTGGCGCGGCTCCCCGCATGGCTGGGAACCGGCAACCCGGGGTGTCAACGCCGGGATATGGACGCAATAGCGGATGGAGCCGCGTCAGCGGCGGCAGGAGGCTGTTCCCACCCTCTTTTGTCCCATTCCCGCCAGTCTTTCCGGTGTGACCCCGCTCACAAGCAACTCATCATTTTCTGCTTGCTTCTTTTATAGGAGGAGTAAAATTTAAACAGCAGCGGACGGTAGCTACGGGTGGAACGCTTCATCCGGAGAGGCTTTGCATGGACGTCCATATCAGCTACAAGGTTCCAAAAACCCCCCACCTCGAAAAACTGATCAAACAACAAATAGAGAAACTGGAACGGTACCTGCAGGTTTTCCGTCCTGATCTGGTGCACCTGAAGGGCGTGATTTCGGAGAACTCTGCCCGCCAGGGGATGGTTGTGTCACTGAACCTGCGGCTGCCATCCGGCCAGATGGCGTCACAGGAAAGCGGGCCGACCGCGATTACCGTCATCAAAGCCGCCTTCGAGGACATTACCGAGCAGGTAAAAAAACACAAGCAGCTGCTGCGCAACCATCACAGCTGGCCGCGTCGCCGCGGGCCGCAGCGCACCACGATTGACACGGTTCCGTTCGAGCAGACCATGGCCGTGGTCAAGCCGGAGCAGATTTCGTCCGAGGACATCTCCCACTACATCGACGTGAATTTCCCGCGGCTGCGGCGCTTCATCGCGCGCGAATTGCAATACCGTGAAGACCAGGGGCAATTACCGGCCGGCCAGATCGCGGTCGAAGACGTGGTGAACGAAGCCATCGCCAACGCGTTGAGCGAGCAGCATGACAAGCCCGAGCGCATGAAGCTGGAGCCATGGATGCACCGTCTGGCAAAAGAGGCGATTCAGGACATCGCCCGCGACGGCGCTGACGAAGGGCGCATTCCGCTGGAGCGCGCGCGCGGCCGGCAGAACGTCCAGGCCACCGACGAGGCTGTGCTGCAGTTCCATCAGCCCGACGAAACGCTATCCGACGAAAACCTCATTGCCGATACGGCGGCGAATAATCCCGAGGAACTGGCGGCGCGCCGCGAACTGATCAGCCTGGTGGAGACGACCCTGCGGGATGCCGGGCGTGACGAGCGCGAGGCCTTCATCTTCTACACCATCGAAGGATTCACTTTGGACGAGATTGCCGATATCACCAATCACACCGTGGAGGAGGTGCGGGCGGCGATTCGCCGGGCGCGCGAGCATCTACAACGCGCCTTGCCTATCAAAGATCCCCTCAAAGACAAGCTCGTGGAATATTCCAGGAGCGCGTAGTCGGTCAAGTACCAGAACACCATGACAGGAGAACCGGAATGATCACACGCGATGACATCCGTGAACTCGCTAATTTTCGGTCGCCGGAGGGTTGTGCGGTCACGTTTTACTATCATCCCTCGACGCCCCTTAACAAGTCGCACCGGGAAGAAGTGATCCTGGTGAAGGACATGATTCGCAGCGCACTCAAGGAGGCGGAGAAGAACGGAAAGAACGGTTCCACCCGCGGCGATCTGGAACGGATCGCCGGCATGATCGATCCGCTGCGGGCAAACAGCGGGAAGGCCAAGGTCATTTTCGCCTGCAGCAAGGATGGATTCTGGCGCGAGTTCGATGTTCCTGCGCAATTATTAAAGCCCAAGATCGCCGTCAGCCATCGCTTCCATCTGAAGCCGTTGGCCGCCGTGCTGGACGGAGAACAGCGCGCCTGTGTGCTGCTGGCCGATCGCACCAAGGCCCGCGTCTTCGAGTTGATGGGCGACGAGATCAAGGAGAAGGAGGACTTCGTCAACGAACTGACGCGCCGCGGCAAGAGCGACGGCTTTGCCGGCTACGATGCCGGTCATGCCGAGCGCAAGGTGATGAATGAGGCCGCGCAGCACTTCAAGATCGTCGCCGACCGTATCGAGCAATATTTCGAGCGCGGCGCCTGTGACCGCCTGCTGATCGGCTGTCGCGACGACGTCTGGTCGGAGATCGAGCCGCAGCTGCAGTCGAAGGCCCGGCAGCACCTGGTCGGGCACTTCCGCATCGATCCCAAGGTCGCTACCCCGGAGCAGGTGAAGCAGATGGCGCGCGAGTTGCTCGCCGCCTACAACGACGGCCAGAAGCACGAACTGATCCGCGAAGTGATCGGCGAGGCGCATCGCAATGGACGCGGCGCCATCGGTCTGCGCCGCGTGCTGCGCTCGCTGGAGCAAGGCGAGGTGCTGACGCTGCTGCTGGGCGCGAACTTCAACGCGCCGGGGGTGAAGTGCTACCACTGCGGCCACATGGACCTGCACGTCGCGCCGGAGTGCGCCGTCTGCGGCAAGCCGAACACCGAGCTGGAAGACATCGGCGACGCGATTGTCGGCCACGCCATACGCACCGGCGTCGAGCTCGTCTATGTGTCGGATGACGAGGAATTCGATCGCATCGGACGCATCGCGGCGCTGCTGCGCTTCCGCGCCGATCAGAACACGCCGGCCAAGGCGGCGAGCTAGATCGGTCCAAATTGTGGTTCAAGGCACAGCGGCGAGCTGTGCCTTTCCTTCTGTGTGTTCTACTAGGAGCTGACCGGCTGGAGGGATCGGGCTGATGGCGGAGAGGTGATGCTATCGGCTAATTCCCACCACAAGTCTGGATTGATATCACCGCTGTGCCGAACTTCCGCCACGAATGATGAGACCCCGCATTGCCATTCCCGTCCCGAACTCGAAGCGTCCGATGTACGTCCGGCTGGCGCTGCCGCAATACGAGCAAGCGGTGCGCAGCGTCGGAGGCCAGCCGGTCATCATCGAGCTAAACGCCACGCCGGCGGAGATTGCGCAGGCGGTGAAGGCGTGCGACGGGGTATTGTTGCCGGGCAGCCCGGCCGATGTCGATCCGGAAAAGTATGGCGCCGAGCGCCATCCCAAGACGGCGGCTTCCGATCCCTTTCGCGACAACACCGACGAGCTGCTGTTGCAGGACGCCTACAACATGCGCAAGCCGGTCTTCGGCATCTGCTATGGAATCCAATCGTTGAATGTGTGGCGCACGGGCACGCTGCATCAGGAACTGGCAACGGGCATCAAGCACGCCGCCGGCCGCAAGGTGACGGAGGCGCATCGCGTCGCGATCGATCCCGAATCGAAGTTGGCGGCGATTCTGCGCGATGCCGGCGCGCTGCCCGCGACGAACGAGTTCCCCGTGAACTCCAGTCATCATCAGTCGCCGGATGTGCTGGGCGACGGCCTGCGGCTCGCCGCCTGGTGTCCCGACGACGGAGTGCAGGAAGCTGTCGAGGGAACGTCGCCCGACCATTTCGTGCTGGGCGTGCAGTGGCATCCCGAGCGCTCCTGCGACACCGATCCCGCTTCGCGCGCCATGTTCCGCGCCTTTGTTCAGGCGGCGGCGCAGTGGCACGAGCGCCTGCAGAACAGGCAGCAGGACTTCGAATCGGTAGCGCGAAAAGGCTTTTAACCACAGAGACACAGAGGCACAGAGTCCCGAATTTTTCTTTTTCCGAATTCGGCTCTCCCGCCTTTAAGACGGCGACATTGGTTTTTGCCTTCTCGATTTTGTCTTTGTTTTCTCTGTGTCTCTGTGTCTCTGTGTCTCTGTGGTTAATAAATTTCATTTCAATTACCCTGAATTCTTATGCTCGACCTCGCCTTTGTACGCGATCATCTCCCCCTCGTCGAAGAAAAACTGCGCCAGCGCGGCATGAATGCCGATACCGTTCTCTCGGACTTCCAGACTATCGATGTCGAGCGCCGCGCCGCGATCACTGAAGCCGAGACGCTGAAGGCCCGCCGCAACAAGGCGACCGAAGAGATCGCGCAGCTCAAGAAAAACAAGCAGGACGCGACCGCGCAGATCAACGAGACGAAGGAGTTGCGCGAGAAGATCGCCGAGGCTGAGAAAGTCGCCGAGGAAGCCGACGCGCGTTTGCGCAACATCCTGCTCAACATTCCCAACCTGCCCGACGACAGCGTTCCCGTCGGCAAGAGCGAAGCCGACAACGTCGAGGTGCGCCGCTGGGGCACGCCGCCGCAGTTTGATTTCACGCCCAAGCCGCATTGGGAGCTGGGCGAAGAGCTGGGCGTGCTGGATCTCGAACGCGCGGCCAAGATTACCAGCGCGCGCTTCGCCGTCTACTGGGACTTGGGTGCGCGGCTGGAGCGCGCGCTGATGAACTTCATGCTCGACCTGCACACGCGCGAGCATGGCTACACCGAAGTCCTGCCGCCGTTCCTGGTCAACCCCGACTCGATGTACAGCACCGGCCAGTTGCCGAAGTTCGAGGCCGACCTGTTCAAAGTCCCGCACGGCGAAAAACATC
>Ga0335072_10004814_pt1 | contig 19949 bp, 18 predicted proteins | sample Lox_Sample_21_FD_206725 | JGI IMG/M metagenome (GOLD analysis project Ga0335072, IMG submission 206725) | Soil microbial communities from Loxahatchee National Wildlife Refuge, Florida, United States - Lox_Sample_2.1 | ecosystem: Environmental > Terrestrial > Soil > Wetlands | place: USA...
ATCGAGCCACTCGTCGCCTATAAGAACGAGGCCTTCGAGTTGTTCCGCGACCTGATGAACAGCGTCTGGGAGGACTACGCCCGGCTGATCTTCCACGTCCAGGTCACGCCCGTCGAGCAGGGGAACGGCGGAGCGCCGGCTCCGCCACCGACGCGGAGCCCGAGCCGGGCCGCGAGCTCGTCGACCGGCGGCGGACGCGTCACGTATTCGGGCGGTGGCGGAGGTGCCCAGGGCGCGATGGCGATCGCCGCCGCGGCCGGTGGCGCCGCGGCCGTCGAGAACGGCGCCGGGGGCGAGGAGCCGGCGATGGCGCACGTCGAGCAGCGCCGCGTCGATCCGGGCGAGCAGATCGGCCGCAACGACCCGTGCTGGTGCGGGTCGGGCAAGAAGTACAAGAAGTGCCACGGGGCATAGGCTCGTAGGGTTTCCGGGCCGATTTCCGGGCGCGTCCCGGCGGTACAGTCCAAGGCCATGCCCGACGCCCCGGACCTGCGCGTTTCCGACGAGCAGCGCGAGCGCGCCGCGCAGGACATCCGCGAGCACTTCGCCGCCGGCCGGCTGAACGACGATGAGCTGTCAGAGCGGGTCCAGGCCGCCTACGACGCCCGCACCGAGCAGCAGCTACGCGCCGCGCTCGCCGACCTGCCGAAGCTGCCGGCCACGCCGGCGCAGCAGAAGGCCGAGCTGGCCGCTCGCCGGAGCGCGCTCCAGCGCCGGATGCTTCAGGAGGCCGGTGGCGGGGTCGGCACGTTCGCGCTGTGCGCGGCGATCTGGGCCGCGACCGGGGCGAGCGGCTTCTTCTGGCCGATCATCGTCCTGGTCGCGTGCCTGCTGCCGGTGCTGAGCAACGGCTGGCGGCTGTACGGGCCGGCGCCCGACTTCGACCAGGTCGAGCGCGACCTCGACGCGCGCCGGCGCAAGAACGAGGTCCGTCACCAGGGCCGGGGCGCCGCCCACCAGCGTGCCGCCCGGCGCTCGGGGCAGCACGGCGAACGTGAGTAGCTGAAGCGGTGCCTACCCCTGCTTCTGGTGCCGGATGTGATCCGGCGCGATCACGAACTTGATCCGCTGCTCGCCCGGCTGGCGGAACGGGTACTCGTCCTGGCCGATGTACTTCTTGGTCAGCGCGTTGATGTGCTCGTCCGCCCCTTCCGTGGAGCCGCTCGCCGTCCCCCGGATCTCGACGAAGTTGTACGGGTTGCCGGCCTCGTAGACGAGCGCGGTGATGCGCGGGTCGCGCTCGAGGTTGGTCGGCCACTTCCGGCCCTTGGCGCTGTTGACCGCGACGGTGCCGTCCTCATCGCTGATCCACACGATCGTGCTCAGGATGGTCCCGTCCGGGTTGAGCGTCGACACGACCGCGTAATTGGGCTCCGAGAGGAGCTTCTGCACTTCGGAATCGTTGAGCGTTGCCATGTTCCGCAATGTACCGCTGCTACTGTGAACGACATGACGACGGCGCCCTCAGAGCCTCTTTCGCAGCGCCTCGCGAACATCCGCGAGCAGCTAAAGCTGCTTGCGGACTACCTTTGACCCCGCTGAGCTGAGCGAGCGCGTCGACGCGCTCGAACAGGAGATGGGAGCGCCGGGCTTCTGGGAGGACCAGGAGCGGGCCGCGAAGGTGAGCGCCGAGCACTCGCGCACGAGCCGGAGGCTGTCGGTCTATCGCGACCTCGAGCGCGACGTCGACGACCTCGAGCCGCTCGCCGAGCTCGCCGAGGAGGATCCGGAGATCGGGGCTGAGCTCGAGGAGCAGATCCGGAGCGTGACCGAGCGCCTGGAGCAGCTCGAGGAGCAACGGTTGTTCTCGGGCCGCTACGACACGGGCGACGCGCTCGTGACGGTCAACGCCGGCGCCGGCGGCACCGACGCCCAGGACTGGGCCGAGATGCTGCTCAGGATGGAGATGCGCTGGGCCGAGCGGCGCGGGTTCCAGGTCGAGTTGCTCGAGGCCTCGCCGGGGGAGGAGGCCGGGATCAAGTCGGCGACGTTCCTCGTCAAGGGCGAGAACGCCTACGGCCTGTTCGGCGCCGAGAAGGGGGTGCACCGGCTGGTGCGCCTGTCGCCGTTCGACGCCGCCCACCGCCGCCAGACGAGCTTCGCCGGAGTCGAGGTGTCGCCGGTGGTCGAGGACATCGGCGACGTCGAGATCGACGACGACGACCTCCAGATCGACACGTACCGAGCGAGCGGCGCCGGCGGGCAGCACGTGAACAAGACCGACTCCGCGGTGCGGATCACGCACAAGCCGAGCGGGATCGTGGTCCAGTGCCAGAACGAGCGCTCGCAGTCCTCCAACAAGGCCGAGGCGATGACGATGCTGAGGTCCAAGCTGCTCGAGCTCGAGGAGCGAAAGCGCCGCGAGGAGATCGCCAAGGAGAAGGGCGAGGCCCAGGACGTCAACTTTGGCTCGCAGATCCGGTCCTACGTCCTGCACCCGTACTCGATGGTCAAGGACCACCGGACCGACCACGAGATGGGCGACACCGCGCGGGTGCTCGACGGCGACCTCGACGGGTTCGCCCGGGCGTATCTGCTGAAGTCGGCAAAGTAGCCGGGCCTGATCAGTGCGGTCCTGCGACCGCGCGCCATTCCTCGCGCACCTCGCCCCGGGGCAGCCAGTCGGGCAGGTCGAGCGCGAGATGGCGCGAGATCGCGATCGCGAACGGCTCGTAGCGCGAGCGCAGGTCCGCGAGCCGCTCCGCGCAGGCATCCTCGTCGACTTCGGAGTGCAACCCGCTGCCTTCGAGTCGGCGGCGGAGCTCGGCCAGATCGTCGGGAGGCAGACGGTCGCGGGATCGCGGCTCGGGGTCGCGCTCGACGCGGCGGGTGCTGAGCGTGTACGCGAGGTCCCCGAGCGCGTGGCCGCCGATCCTGAAGGTCAGCTCGGCGGCTTCGGTCGAGCCATCGGGACCGGACGCGAGCGCGTACGCGGACGCGTCGACGATCGTGGTCAGCGCCGCCAGCCAGTTCTGGTCAACGTGCTGGGAGCGGAAGTAGCCGAGGATCGGATACGACAGATGCGTCTCCATCAGCTCGGCCGACCACGTCTCCCATTCGAGCAGGTACTCGTCGAGCTGGGCCCAGCCGCCGCGCTCGCCCGAGCGCTCGAGCAGCCGGCCCGGGCTGGGCGGGGACCCGGCGCGTGGATCGAGCCGGGCCACGGCCGCCTCTCGGCGCGAGAACGCCTGGAACAGCGCGGGGAGGTAGCCGATCGCGATCGCCAGGAACCCGAGCCCGTTGGCCGCCTCGGCGATCTGGAGGGTCTTGCCGAGCCCGCCGACCGGGTCCGACGGCGTCGAGGCGCTGAAGAACGCCCCCGCGCTGAAGTACAGATCACTCCCGAAGTCGGCTGTACCGGGACCACCGAGGTGGGTCGAGACCGCCCATTGCAGCCCGGCATAGCTAAGGATCACGCCGGCGCTCAGGAGCCCGAGAATCGCCACCAGGCCGAACGGACCGAAGATGCCGAGCAGCGTGTCGGCTCCCTCGCGGGGCAGCCGTCGCGCGCCGGCACGCCACGGAATCCAGAGCGTGCGGAGGACGGCGCGCGCGATCGCGGGATCGCGTCTCACGCGCCGCGGAAGCAGGAACACGATGAAGAACTCCGCCAGGAGGAACGCGAGCGCCACCAGGGAGAGAAGGCCGACCACGAGATGCAACATCTATGCTCGCCCCATACCCGGACTGACCATCAATGAAGTCGTATCTCGGGCACTTGCCGAGGATGTGGGCAGCGGTGACGTCACGACGGCGGCGACCGTTCCCTCGGAGGCTCGTGCGCGGGCGGTCATCTCGCAGAAGGCGCCGGGGGTGATCTATGGGGTGGATGCGGCGATTGAAACGTTCCGCGCGCTCGACGGCGAGGTCGTGTTCGAGCGGCTGGTTGATGAGGGCGTGTGGCGGGAGGGTGGGCCGGTGCTCTCGCTTTCGGGGTCGGCCCGCGCGATCCTGACCGCCGAGCGGACGGCTTTGAACTTCCTCCAGCGGTTGTCCGGAGTGGCCACGATGGCGGCCCGGTGCGTCGCGGCGGTCGCCGGTACCGGCGCGGTGATCCTCGACACGCGCAAGACCACGCCCGGCCTGCGCGCGCTCGAGAAGGCGGCCGTCGCCGCCGGCGGCGCCACCATCTACCGCTTCGGCCTGTACGACGCGATCCTGATCAAGGAGAACCACGCGGCGCTCGCCGGCGGGGTGGGCGAGGCGGTCCGGCGCGCTGCGGGTCTATTTCCCGATCTGGCGCTCGAGGTCGAGTGCGAGACGCTGGACGAGGTCGACGAGGCGCTTGACGCCGGTGCTCCGATCATCCTGCTCGACAACATGTCGGTGGGCGAGCTGAAGGCCGCCGTGGATCGCGTGGGCGGCCGGGCGAAGCTCGAGGCCAGCGGCGGGTTCACGCTGGAGACGATCCGGGCAGTCGCGGAGACCGGCGTAGACTTCATATCAGTGGGTGCGATCACCCACAGCGCCCCGGCGCTAGACCTGTCCCTCCTCCTCGAGCCGATTCCATGAACTTGCCGATGTTCGGTGCGACCGACGCACCCCTGCTACTGGAGAACATCCCCGCCATGCAGGATGAAGTACGCGCGCTCGCGCGCGAGCGCGGGGCGGTGATCCTCGCCCACAACTACCAATTGCCCGAAATCCAGGACGTCGCCGATTACGTCGGCGACTCGCTCGGGCTGTCCCAGCAGGCGGCCGGCGCCGACGCGGACACGATCGTGTTCTGCGGCGTGCACTTCATGGCCGAGACCGCCTCGATCCTGTGCCCCGAAAAGCGCGTGCTGATCCCCGACCTCGATGCGGGCTGCTCGCTGGCGGACTCGATCACCGCGGCGCAGCTACACGACTGGAAGGCGAAGCACCCCGGCGCGATCGTCGTCATGTACGTGAACACGACCGCCGAGGTCAAGGCACAGACCGACTACTGCTGCACCTCGGCGAACGCGGTCAAGGTCGTGCAGCACATCTACGACGAGCATGGTCCCGACGTCGAGATTCTGTTCGGACCCGACATGTTCCTCGGCGCCTACGTCGAGAAGACGCTCGGGCGGCCGATGCACGTCTGGGACGGCGAATGCCACGTACACGCCGGCATCAGGCCGTCCGACATCGCGTCCGTGCGGGCGGCGCATCCCGGGGCGGATTTCCTGATCCACCCCGAGTGCGGGTGCTCGACCAGCGTGATGGAGTACGTCGCGGCCGGTGACGTCGACAGCGATGGCGTGTACATGCTCTCGACCGGCGGGATGCTCGGGTACGCCCGCTCGCATGCAGGCGGAGGGGCGGGCGGAGGGGCGGGCGGTGAGCAATTGACCGCGATCGTCGCCACCGAGACCGGGATGCTGTACCCGCTCCGGGAGACGGCGCCGGACATCGAGTTCATCGCGGCCAACGAGGCGGCTCACTGCCGCTTCATGAAGATGATCACGCTCCCGAAGCTGCGCGACGCTTTGCGCGACGACGTCTACGAGGTGAAGGTGCCGGAGGAGATCGCCGACCGGGCGCGGCTGCCGATCGAGCGGATGGTGGCGATTTCGTAGGCCGCGTCAGTCGGAGTCGGCCAGGAGGTCGATTCCGTGGTCGACCGCGTTCCTGACGCGCGGAAGCGTCACCCGCTTGCGCTCGAACTCGTCGGGCGTGTAGCAGTGGACGTCGGCGGGGTCGCCCATCTCGAGACCGTCCCACAGCGAGCCCGCGTGGTAGACCCGCTCGAGCCACGGCATGCCCTCGAACGCGTGCGAGACGAGGATCACGACGAACTCGGGGCCGCGCTCGCGCTGCGGCGGCGCCCCCTGCTCGTCGGCGACGCGCGCGCCGCCGAGCACGGCGACGTCGATCTGCCAGCGGTCGCCGACGCGCTCCAGGTACCGCTGGAGCTCGCGCCGGTTCACGGCGGTGGTCACCTCCACGGGGCGATTGTCCCGATCACGGGCTGCGGGCGCAACGATTCCTTTCGCGGACGCTCAGTATTTGGCGATGGCGGGGACCATCTGATCGAATAGCTGGATCGCGGTCCAATTGCCCGGCCCGTCGATCATCAGCGCGAATGCGAGCACGTGGTGGTCTGCCGTGGTGCAGTACCCGGCGAGGTTCGTCACGTAGTTGAGCGTGCCGGTCTTGGCGATGCAACGGCCCTGGGCGGCGGTGTGGGCGGCGATGTTCTGGACGGTTCCGGTCATTCCGACGACCGGGAGCGACGCCGCCAGGATGCGGCCGGTCGGCGTGTTCCAGATTTTCTTGAGGAGGGCGACCACCTCGTCCGGCGACGAGCGGTCCTCGCGGGACAGGCCCGAGCCGTCGACGATCCGAGGGTGCAGGCCGAGCGAGTCGATCACCGTCGAGATCACGTGCGCGCCGGCGGTGATGCTCCCGCCGGCCCCGAACCGGACCCCGAGCTGCTTGGTCAGCATCTCCGCGAAGAAGTCGTCGGAGGGCACGTCCATCAGCTTCAGCATCACTTGGAGAGGGGGAGACTCGACCGAGGCAAGCTGCTGGGCCCCGTCCGGCGCCCGGAGCGTCCGGTTCAGCGGGCGCGCGGCGATCCCGGCGCCCTTCATCGTCAGCACCAGTTCCTTGGCCGCGAACTCGCCCGGGGAGAGCTTCTTGAACGTCGAGCCGTGGTCGTAGCTCAGCGCCGACAGCTGCCCGCCGAAGTCGGGGACGTCCGGGGCATAGTTGGTCGCCGGGCCTCCGCGGAGCTCGTCGAACAGCGCCGCATCGCCGATCACCCAGCCGGTGACGCTCTTGATCCCGTCTTGCTGGAGCTGGCTGACAAGCTGGTTGGCGGTGGGGCCGTACCCGTCCTCCCAGTTGCGATTGAAGGCTCCGTCGCCGAACGTCGGGTCGCCGCCGCCAACCAGATACAGGTTGCCGTGCCATACGCCGCCCGGCCCGAGGTGGCCGGTGCCGACGATCGTGGTCTGCAGTTGCGCGCTCGGTCCGAGCTCGGTGAGCGTCGCCACCGTCGTGTAGAGCTTCTCGACCGACGCCGGCGGGCGGCCGATGTTGGCCCGGAGTCCGAACAGCGGCGTCTTGGCGGTCAGGTCGTACACGAACGCGCCGGTTTGCGGTCCGCCCTTCGCCAGCGCGCCCGATAGCGCAGCCCGGAGTGCGGTCAGCTGCGGCGACGGGGTCTGCGGCGGCTCCGGCGCGACGTGGAGCGGGGTGGTCGCGGTGTCCGTCGTGGCCGCGGTCGCGGTCGCGGTGTGTGCGATCGGCGCACCGACCGATGCATCCGAGCTCGGCTTTTGGGCGTGGCCCCCGCCGCCACACCCCGCGATCATCGCCGTCACGGCGATGCCCCCCAGAATCCGGCGCGTCAGGCTGACTCGAGCTCCTCCACTGTGTGCGGGCCGACGCACGCCACCGACAGCTCGTCGGCTACGCGCTCGGCTACCTCTCTGACCTCGTCGAACGTTACTTCGTCGAGCAGCGCGATCGTCTCATCGGGGTCGACGTCCTCGCCGTACACGATCGTCTGCTGCGCGGCGTGGCGGGCGATCGCGCCGGTGTTCTCGAACGCGATCGCGCGGGCGCCGGCGGCGTACGCGCGGGCCCGTTCGACCTCGGCCTCGGTCGGGCCGTCCTCGCGGAGCTCGGTGACGATGTCGCGCATCCGCCGGTACGCCTCGAGCATCTTGCTCGATTCGAGTCCCGCGGCCAGCTGGAGCACCGGCACGTCGGAGTAGGAGTGCGCGACCGCGTGCACCGAGTAAGCGAGGCCGCGCTGCTCTCGGATCTCGTCGAACAGGCGCGAGCCCATCGAACCGCCGAGCAGCGTCGAGTAGATCGTGAGCACGGCGCGCTGCTTGGGGTTGCCGGGCTCGATCCCCGGCTGGTAGGACATCCGCAGGTGCGACTGGTTGGAGTCGCGCTCTTTGACAAGGATGCGGGGGTGTTGCGCCGGCGCCGGCTCGTACGGGGCGGGTTCGGGCCGGGTCGGAAAACGGCTGAACAGCTCATCGACGGCGCCGTTCTGGGACAGCCCCTCGAGGTTGCCGACCAGGAACGCGCCACCGCGGTCGGGCGCCCAGCGGCGGTTGCGGAACTCGACGATGCCCTCGCGGGTGAAGGTCTCGCGGATGTGCTCGGTCGTTCCGAGCACCGGACGGCCCAGCGGGTGATTGCCGAACGCTGCCTCGTCGATGAGATGCCCGGCCATCACCGCCGGCTGGTCGTTGGCGCGTGCGATCTCCTGCACGACCACGCCGCGCTCGCGATTCAGCTCCTCCTCGTCGATCCTCGACCGGCCGACGAAGTCGGTGAGCAGGTCGGCCGCCTCGAGCGCCTTGTTCGCGCGGGCGGTGATGTGGAACGCGACCAGGTCGTGGCTCGTGTACGCGTTCAGGACCGCGCCGATCCGCTCGGCGGCCTCGTTGACGTCCCGGTAGGTGGGGTACTTCTCGCCGCCCTTGAACACGAGATGCTCGAGAAAGTGGGCCATCCCGTTCTCTTCGGGCCGCTCGGTCCGGGCGCCGGCGTCGAACGCGACCAGGATCGTCACGGCCCGCGTTCCCTCGACCGAGATCCGGTACAGAGGCAGTCCGTTGGGTAAGGGGGTTCGCGTGATCGAGGGCACCGGAACAGAAAATAGCTGGCCGTGCAAATCCCCTTGCAGGGGGAGGGATCAGGGGGCGTTCCGGGATGGGCCTCGATAGGCTGGCCCGACCTATGGCTAGAACTGAATCACAGCACCGAACCCGCCGGCGGCGCGAAAGCGCTGCTTCGGCCATGATCGCGCCCCGTGAGCCTCAGGCCGTCGGGCCGGTTCCGACCGCCCGGTCGGTGATCGATTTCCGCAGCGTATCCAAGCGCTATTCGAGCGGCGACATCGGCCTCGACAGCGTCACGTTCTCGATCGACCGCGGCGACTTCGTGTTCCTCGTGGGCTCCACCGGCTCGGGCAAATCGACCGTGATGCGCCTGCTGATCAAGGAGCTCGAGCCGACCGGCGGGACGATCCGCGTGGCCGGTCACGACCTCGGCGAGATCACGCGCAAGCGGATTGCCTACTACCGCCGCAATCTCGGCGTGGTGTTCCAGGACTTCAAGCTCCTCCCGGGCCGGACCGTGTACGACAACGTCGCCTACGCGCTGCAGGTCACCGGCGGAACTCGCCGCGACATCCGCGACAAGGTGCCGGACATCCTGCGCCTGACCGGGCTCTCGACGAAGCTCCATAACTACCCCGACCAGCTGTCCGGCGGTGAGCAGCAGCGCGTGTCGATCGCGCGTGCGTTCGTCAACCATCCGCCGCTGCTGCTGGCCGACGAGCCGACCGGGAACCTCGACCCCGAGACGAGCGTCGACATCATGCGGCTGCTCTACCGGATCAACCGCACCGGCACGACCGTGCTCGTCGCCACCCACGATCAGGCGATGGTGGACAAGATGCGCCGGCGCGTACTCGAGCTGTCCGAGGGTCGGATCGTTCGCGACGAGGCCACGGGTCTGTACACGCGCGACGAGACCACGCGCGAGTTCGCCCGCCGGATGCGCCAGCCCCCGACGCGCCCGTCGGGGGTGTAGCGGATGAAGCTGGGGTTCTTCCTGAAGGAGGCGATGCGCTCGATGCGGCGCAGCGCCGCCCCGAGCTTCGCGGCGCTCGCCACCGTGCTCGTGACGATGCTCGTGCTCGGGGTGTTCATCCCGATCGTGCAGGCCACCAACGGGGCCGCCGACAGCGTCCGCGGCCGCGTCGAGGTCGACGTGTACATGAACACGAACGCCACTGCCGCCGACGATCAGCGCGTCGAGCACGAACTGCTCGGGCTGCCGCACGTCAAGTCGGTCCAGTTCGTGTCAAAGCAGCAGGCCTACCAGCAGCAGTCCGCGCAGAACGAGCAGGCCTACCAGCTGCTGGGGTCCAACCCGCTGCCCGACACGTTCCACGTCATTCCGGACAACCCGAGCAATGTTCTGGCCGTCCACAGCGAGATCGCGGGATCGGGGTCCGGCGGGTCGAGTTCGGGCGGCCAGGGGCCGATCGATTCCTCGATCGCGACCGTGTCGAACAAGCAGTCCGACACGCAGAAGATCCTCGAGGTCACGAACCTGGTGACGATCACGGCCGCGGTGCTGACGGTGCTGCTCGTACTCGCGTCGATCCTGCTGATCGCGAACACGATCCGCCTGTCGCTGTACGCGCGCCGGCGCGAGGTCGAGGTGATGAAGCTGGTCGGCGCGACCGACTGGTTCATCCGCGTGCCGTTCGTGATCGAGGGCGTGATCGTAGGCGCGGCGGGCGCGTTGCTGGCGGTCGCGGTGCTGGGCGTGACCAAGGTCGCGGTGCTCGATCCGCTCGCGAGTAGCTGGGGGCTGATCGCCGCGCCACGGACGATCGGGTTCACGGGGCTCGTGATCGTGCTGCTCGCGGCCGGGACGCTCGTCTCGGCGGTCGGGTCCGGGCTGTCGCTGCGGCGGTTCCTGCGGGTCTGAGGGTCTGCGGGTCTGCGGGTCTGCGGGGGGTTGGCGGGCCCGGGCCCGCGTCACCCGTGTGGCCTTCGATACACCGGATTCAGGGCCCCTAACCGCGCACTCGGTGGCTCCTCGGTGCCGAGTGCGCGGAAACGACCCGTATAGCGCCGCTTTCGGCACGCTCGAGTTGATCTCGATGTCGAGTGCGCAGTTATTGACCCCAGGGAGTGTGTGTTAGCGCTCACATTCCTGGGTATAACAAGCTCTTCACATAGCTCCGCTTGCGTGGGAAGTCGGCCGGGTGCAAGCGCACAACCGATGGGAGGATCAATGCGGACCGTTTCTCGCAGCCTCAGGGGGCTGCGCACTTTGGGCTGGACGCGTGTTGCCTTCGTGACCGCCCTAATCCTGCTCTGCACCGGCGGGATTGCGTTCGGTGCCAAGCACGGTCACAAGACCAAGCACAACGGATCGGCCGGGATCTCCAAGCAGACCTGGGGTTCGGCTCACGGCCAGGCCGTCGATCTCTACTCGCTCCGCAACCGGAACGGGATGGTCGTGAAGATCACCAACTACGGCGGCGTCGTGCAGTCGATCTGGGTGCCCGACCGCACCGGCCAGCTCAAGAACGTCGCGCTCGGGTTCCCGAAGCTGAGCGACTACGTCAACGACTTCGAGAACCAGCCGTGGCCGGCCGCCGGCGGATCCGGTGAAACGTACTTCGGCGGGATCATCGGCCGCTACGCCAACCGGATCGCCAACCACTCGTTCACGCTGAACGGCACCACCTACCAGCTCACGGGCAACAACGGTCCGAACAACGTCAACACGCTGCACGGCGGGCCGGACTCGTACAACACGCAGATATGGGCGGCGACGCCGGAGAAGCTGGGTGATGCCGTCGCGCTGAAGCTGACCTATACCGACCCGAGCGGCAAGAACGGGTTCCCGGGGACGGTCACGACCCAGGTGACGTACACGCTCACCCAGGACAACGCGCTCGAGATCGCCTACCGGGCGACCACGACCGCGCCGACGGTCATCAACTACACGAACCACACGTACTTCAACCTGGCCGGAGAAGGCTCCGGGACCGTGTACGACCAGAAGCTGGCGATCAACTCGAACACGTTCCAGCCGACCAACTCCGTGCAAATCCCGACCGGGTTCGCGCCGGTGGCGGGAACGCCGTTCGACTTCCGGGCGATGAAGCCGATCGGGCAGAACATCGCCGATGCGAGCGCTCCGCAGGGCAACCAGCTGGTGGTCGCCCACGGGTACGACCACAACTGGGTGCTCCGCGGGTCCGGCTTCAGGCTCGCCGCCGTCGCCCAGGACCCGGGCGACGGGATCGTCCTGTGGACCTACACCGACCAGCCCGGCGTTCAGCTGTACACCGGGAACTTCCTGGTCGGTGACCTCGTCGGGACCAGCGGGCATGCGTACCGCCAGGGCGACGCGTTCACGCTCGAGACCCAGCACTACCCGGACACGCCGCACCACATCGGCGACCCCAAGTGGCCGTCGGTGGTGCTGAATCCGGGGCAGACGTTCAACTCCAAGACGACCTACAGGTTCACGACGGCCGGCCCGGGGTTCCGGCACAACTTCTAGGACCTCGACCTGTCCGGCCGGGCCATGCGGGTGGCCCGGCCGGCCGGGGCGGCTTTGCTTGCGATCGGGCGTTCGGGCCGGGGCGACCCTGTGTGTGATCGGGCATCCGGCTGGGCGCGGGCCGGACCCGAGTGCCAGGGTCCCCGGTGCGACTACTGCATTTGGGGCCGCAAACGTTCGCGGCGTCGTAACCTCATAGGCGCATGTACGCCCGCCGATCCCGTGGTCCCCGCGTCGCCGTCCTGGTCCTTGGCGGCGTCCTCGTGCTGCTGATCGGCATTTTGCTCGGCGGGCACCCGAGTTGGCTGCCTTCGCCGATACGCAGCGCGTTCGTGAGCCAGAACGACGATCCGCTCGTCAATCAGGTGCTCGGCCTGCTGCAGAACGACTACTACCGACCACTGAACCGGAGCCAGCTCATCAACAAGGGCCTCGCCGGCATGGTGGCGAGCCTCGACGACCCGTACTCCCACTACTACGACCCGACCAACTATCAGGGCTTTCTCAGCGAGGACAATCCACACCTGAGCGGGATCGGGGTGGACGTTCAGGCCGAGTCGCGGGGGCTGCTCGTCGACGAGGTGTTTCCGGGATCGCCGGCGGCCACAGGCGGAATTCAAAAGGGCGATGTGATCGTTGCGGTCGGCGCCACGTCGCTGGCCAGCCGGTCCGCGAACTTCGGCTCGCAGCTGATCAAGGGACGCGCCGGAACGCGGGTCACGCTGACGATCCTGCGGGGGAAGAAGACGCACCCGGTGACGCTGGTGCGGGCCGACATCGTGGTCCCGGTCGCGGCGGGGCAGATCGTCACCTACCACGGGATCAAGCTCGGCGCGGTCACGCTCACGCAGTTCGTGGATGGAGCCGGCGCGGAGCTGCGAACCCAGGTCGAGAAGGTGCTCCATCAGGGCGCCAAGGGGCTGATCCTCGACCTGCGCGACAACCCGGGCGGGCTGCTGAACGAGGCCGTCAACGTCGCCAGCATCTTCATCCCCGACGGCACGATCGTCTCGACCAGAGGTCGCGCCCAGCCGACCGAGGTCTACGTGGCCCGAGGTGGCGCGATCTCGACGAGCATCCCGATGGTCGTGCTCGTCAACCGCGACACCGCGTCGGCAGCCGAGATCGTCACGGGCGCGCTGAAGGATCGCGGGCGCGCCAAGGTCGTCGGCACGAACACTTACGGCAAGGGGGTGTTCCAGGAGATCGAGCCGCTTCCGAACGGCGGCGCGCTCGACTTCACGGTCGGCGAGTACTTCACGCCGAACGGGACAAACCTCGGGGGCGGCGGAGTGAAGGAGGGCAAGGGCATCTCGCCCAACGTCTACGCCGCGCTCGCGCCAGGAGCCAAGACCGACACGCAGTTCACGGCCGCCGAGCGGACGGTGGCGGCCGAGGTGCGGTGAGCGCCGTCAAGGACGCGAGCGGTAGCTCGCGGGTGGCGGTGCTGGCTCGGCATGGCAAGTTCCTCGTCGCCGAGCCGTTCTTCGGCGCCGGGCCCCGGCCGGTGGTCAGCCGCGATCGGAATGTTGCCGTCGGGGACCTGATCGTCGTTCGCGCCGGCTCGCGACGCAACGGACGCGGAGGGGGGAGGGCCACCGTCGTGCGGCGGATCGGCCGCTCCGACGTCGCCCGCGACGTGATCGAGGCGCTGATGGTCGACCGGGGCCTGCGGCGCAGATTCGATCCGGCGGTCGAGCACGAGGCGCGCGAGGTGTCCACGGCCACGCTCGCGCCCGCCGACGGCGCCGAGTGGCCGGCTGATCGTCGCGATCTGCGCTCGCTGCCGACCTTCACGGTCGACCCGGCGACCGCGCGCGACTTCGACGACGCGATCTCGGCCACCACGCTCGAGGACGGGTCCTACCACGTATGGGTCCACATCGCCGACGTGTCGGCGTTCGTGCCGTTCGGATCGTTGCTCGACCGCGAGGCCTACCGGCGCGGGACGAGCGTCTACGTCCCCGGCGCGGTCGAGCCGATGCTTCCCGAGGCGCTTTCTGGACGCGCTTGCTCGCTCGTGCCCGGGCAGGATCGCCTGGCCGTCACGACCGAGCTCGTGCTCGACGGCGCTAGCGTTCGCAGCAGCTCGTTCTACCGGTCGGTGATCCGCTCCGACGAGCGCCTCGACTACGGGCGCGTCGATCGTATCTTCGAGGGCCGCGAGCGAGCGTCGGGCGGCTGGGGCGCGGCGCTCGAGGTGGCGCGGGCGGCGGCCGCCGCGCTCGAGGAGCGGCGTGCCTCCCAGGCGGCGCTCTCGCTCGAGTCATCCGAACCCGAGTTCCAGTTCGATTCCCGTGGGAACGTGGTCTCGGCCGAGCCGGTGGCGCAGACCGAGTCGCATCGTCTGATCGAGCACCTGATGATCGCGACGAACGAGCAGGTGGCGCGGCTGCTGGTGTCACGGCGAGTGCCGACGCTCTACCGGGTGCACGAGCGACCGGACGGGACGGCGGCCGAGCGCCTGATCGACCAGCTCGGGTCGCTCGGGGTGCCGACACCGCCGGTTCCGAAGGGTCACATCGCGCCGCAGCAGGCCGCCGATCTGATCGGCGAGGCGTCGCAGCTCATCGACCGGTGGACCGCGTCCCAAGGTGGACGGGGCCGCCGGGCGCTCACGAGCCTCGTGCTGCGGTCCTTGAAACAGGCCTACTACGACCAGCGCAACCGCGGGCACGCCGGGCTCCAGCTCGCGAGCTACTGCCACTTCACCTCGCCGATCCGGCGCTACCCCGATCTCGTGTGTCACCGGGCGCTGCTGTCCGCGGTGACCGGGGAGGAGCCGGCACCGACATCGGCGTGGGTCGCCGAAGCCGGGCCTTGGAGCTCGGCGCGCGAGCGCGAGGCGATGTCGATCGAGCGCGACGCCGACGATATCGCTAGTTGTTTCCTGCTCGAGCGGTCGCTGCGCGGCAAGGATCCCGACGACGCGTTCGACGGCGAAGTAGTGGGGCTGGCCGGCGCGGGCGCATTCGTAGCGTTCGGGGAGCGTGGGGAGTTCGAGGGGCTGCTGCCGGTGCGGCTGCTGCGCGGCGACTGGTGGGAGCTCAACGAGCAAGCGACGATGCTGGTCGGGACACGCGGTGGCGCCACCATCCGCCTCGGGGATCCTGTGGCGGTGCGGGTGGGAAAGATCGACGCCCCGCGCGGCCGGGTCGACCTGCTCCCGGCGTGGGAGGTGGAATGAGGCGATGGCCAAGGGACGAAAACGAAAGGCGGCCGCCGGCGATGTGGCCACCAACCGTCAGGCGTCGTATCGCTACAACCTGCTCGAGCGCTTCGAGTGCGGCCTGGTGCTCACCGGCACGGAGGTCAAGTCGCTCCGTGAGTCGGGCGTCCAGCTGAAAGACTCGTACGCCGTCGTCCGCGACGGCGAGGTGTGGCTGATCGGGCTCTACATCGCGCCGTACGGTCCCGCGGCGCGGGAGAACCACGATCCCGAGCGGCCACGAAAGCTGTTGCTGCACCGGTCCGAGATCGAGCGCCTGATCGGCCTGAGCCGCGAGCGGGGGCTGACGCTCGTGCCGACGCGGATCTACTTCGCGGGGCCGCGGTCACGGGCCAAGGTCGAGATCGCGCTGGCGCGCGGTAAGGACCTGTACGACAAGCGCGATGCGATCAAGAAGCGCGACATGGCCCGGGATGTGCAGCGCGAGCTCGGCGAGGCTCGATACTGACCGCGCCACGTCGTGCCTGCGCGCACGATGTGGTTGAGTGCGCAGCTATCCTCGCGAGGCTCAGCGCCCACGTGCGTAGCGACGCCGAACGTTGGGTAGCCCCAACCTATGACGATTGGTTCGAGCATTCTCCTGATCGCGGTTGGCGCGATTCTGAAGTGGGCCGTCACGGCACAGGTGAAGGGATTCAACATCCAGACGGCCGGAACCGTGCTGTTCGTGGTCGGTCTCGTAGGCCTCGTGTTGTCGCTGATCTACACCTTCTGGTGGGCGCGGCGCGATTACAACGAGACGCGGGTGTACCGGCGCGATCCGCCGGTCGCCTGAGGTTCTGAGTGTGGGGGCGCGCGCGTTCGCTAGCTGATCGTGCGCGCCACCAGCGTGGCGTGCATACCCACGACCAGTAGCGCCACGAGGCTGAGGTAGACCGCGGCGACGAGTGCGCGGTCGAGCGGCCTGACCCGGTAGTACGCCTCCTGGGCGAGTCCGCCGGCGCGGCGCTGCTGCCAGCGCTTGTACGTCTCGAACCCGGCGAAGATCAGGATCAGCAAGATGATCGGGTTCGGGAAGATGATCGCGAGCGGGATCATCGCGGCAAATCCGACGAACCACATCCACGGGGCCATCGCGGCCATCGCCCGGCCGCCGTCGAGCGGCACGACCGGGAGCAGGTTGAACAGGTTCAGGAAGAACCCGGTGAATGCCAGCGCGCGCCACAGGTCGTTGCCGGTGGCGTGCCACACGAGAACGCAGGCGGCCGCGCCGATGCTGCCGAGGATCGGACCCGCCAGCCCGACGCGCGCCTCAGCTGTCGCGTTGTTGCCCAGCGACCGAGCTGCGATCACCGCGCCGAGAAACGGGATGAACATCGGCCAGCTGGCCTTGATGCCCTCGCGCCGGAGCGCGATCGCGTGTCCCATCTCGTGGATGAACAGGAGCGCAATGAACCCGGCGGCGAATGGGAACCCCCACAGCAAGGCGTACGCGGCGAGCGAAACCAGGATCGTGCCGGAGGAGGCGAGCAGCTTCACCTTGGGAAGCAGCAGCAGGATCGCCTTCAGCTTCGCGAGCGCGGCCACGATCGCGGCGCCGATCGCCGACAGCCGCCGGCGGATCGGGCCCTGGCGTTTGGGCTCGGGCCCGAGCACGGGCTGTGGCTCGGCCTCCAGCGGGGGTGCCTCGGGCGCCCCGACGGGGGCGAACGGCCACTGCGTATTCGTATCCACTACTACAAGATTGTAGGAATCTCCGCGAGTCGTTCCCGGCGATTCTTACGGCGTCCTTCGTTTGATCGGCTCCGGCCGTGCCTGGGTCTAACCGAAGCTATACTCGATAGACACATATCCCCCGGGGACGACAGGCTTCGACGTGGTCGGTTCGTGGGGGTGGTTGCGAGTCGAGGTCCCGGGAGGCCTCGTTAAACACCCGGGAACAAATAAGTGCGAATCACGCAGATTCTCACACCTATAACCTCGCTGTCTAACCACAGCTGAGCGTTAGCCGGCCACCATTCGCCCGCGGTGGCGGTCCGGTTCGACTAGCGGGCTAACCCGGTGAGGCCCGCTCCAGCCCCGCCGGGGACACCTTAGGAGCTGGCCCCCGACAACCCCGCCGGCTAGGCGAGTCGAGGGCGAGATCAGAGAGCCGGCTACGCTCGTAGACGCCACCTTTTGCGCGACTGCGGACGCGGGTTCAATTCCCGCCGTCTCCACCTTTGCAAAGAATGCGAACCGCCCTCCGCACCAGCGGGGGGCGGTTCTTCTATGAGGGCGAGGCCGTCGGGAGTCGTGACGGCGGAGAGCGTCGACCTTGGGTGGTCGGATCGATGCGGTCATGCGGCGCACGGGCGAACATCTGCGATGGACCAACCTCGTGGGCGCAGGACAACCGTCGCACGCCACATGCATGAAGAGTCCGGAGGCGGTTGGAGCGAGTGCGAGCGGCTGGAAGGCGGTGGTCAGCACTCGACCGCCTTCCTGATCAGCCCCGCTGGCCAGACCGACTTGTGATCGCGCTTGCGCAGAGCCTGTTCGGCGGCGTAGAGCGAGCGACCTACGCCAGCGAGGCGGATGTCTCGCCGGCGACCGCGAGCTCAGACCTACGGCCGTGTGGCTACGCCCGCGAACAGTGCCAGGTCGGCGAATCCGAACTCACCTGGAGCCGGCGCGATTGGCGGTTCCGGAGTGAATAGATTGGCGGGGTTGAGGATCCCATTCGGATCGATCTCCAAGAGCCTGAGAACGAAGTCAGCGAGCAGCCGCCCACCGACCGGCCCGAGCTGGTAAGGCCCGAACGTCGTACTCCCATCTAGCTTCTTGCGTGGTTGAAGGTAAGCATCGAAGCCGTTCGGCGCTGGGTCGGTGGAGTTGGCCAATGCCTCGTACAGGATGTACAGCCAGAGAGGCGTGCCTGTGGTAAGGGTCGGCACGGTGTCGGGATCGACGGGCGTCGGCAGTCCCTGAAGTAGCTCGCTTGGGTCGATCGGCGTGTAGCCCATTTGTTCTGCGATCGCCTGGCCTGACGGGATGCCGTAGAAGTAGCCGCGGACGAGATCGCGGAAGGCGAGGTTGATCGAACCGGTGGGCGTAACCAATCCGCCTGTCTGTCCGATCGGCATGAGGAACAGCGAGGCTCCGAGTTGGGGGATGATCTGCTTGTAGGCTTGGAGGAAGCTGTCGGTTCCGTTGGCGGGGTTGAAGTTGCCTCGCGCGAGCTCGTTGACGAAGTTCCCCCAGTCGATGGTCTCGAACAGCGGTCGGCCGCCGTGCAGGTCGTTTGTGCCGTTCTGACCGCCGGTGCCGTTGAAGAGCTGGTTTCGGTTGTTTGGGAAGGCCTGGGTGCCGTTGGTCTTGAGTTGGACCGCGTAGGCGTTGCGAACCATCGGATGCAGACGCATGGCGGCTGTGCTCCACTCGACCGGCACGCTTGTGTACTCGGGGACTAGGCCTGGCGTGTAGAACCGCTTGAGCGACCCGTCGAGGAGCCCGTTGACGATGTCCTGGCCGACGATCTGGGGTAGCCACTGGTGCAGGGTGATCCACTGGTCGTATTTGATGACCAGTTCCATGGCCTGCGCGAACGGGTAATTGAACTGTTCGACGATCGCATTGTGAAACGCCCGCATGGCCACCTGCATCGAGATCGTGACGAAGTTCTCGTCCTGACGGGGATCGGCGACGATAGCCGAGCCGGCGGCATTCCGGGCGACGTCGAGTACTCCGTTGCCGTTGGTTTCCAGGACGAACTTGTTCGCTTTGAATAGCGCGGGTATGACAAGCGGCCCGCCTCCGTATACCTGTGAGCAGTCGATCAGTGGTGACTCGTTGTCGGTGATGCTGTTGACATTCACCGGTGCGGTCGGCTGGGGCACCTGGTCGTAGGAGATGTCGTGACAGATGAAGCCTTGCCCCCAGTAGGTGAACCAGGCGCCGAACAGGGTGTCATCGGTGCCGCCCGGCTCGACCATCGGGGCGTCGGCTCCTGCTGCGGGGGCATTCATATTCCCCGGCGAACTGAGTAGGGTGAGATCGGCGAGTACGGCAGTTGGATCCTGCCCTGCCCCGAAGGCAGGTAGGCTGGGAAACATGCGAGTGAAGTGCGCGTTGAGCGCTTGCGCCCTGACGCGGTCGACAAAGGCAAGATCCAGCGTGGAGAGGGCAAGCGCTGTGGCGCCGGCTCGCTGCAAGAAGGCACGGCGTGTGGTCCCGTGAGCAGGCAACTTGACTCCTGGAGGTGGACGGACGGAAAGAGCCGCCGACCAGGTACCACCTGCGCGCGACTGTCAAACGCACGTGGACGAATGTACGAGTGAACCTACTAACCCCGCCTATTAACTACCCACAGCACCGAGACCGAAACGATCCGCGCATGTCCCGCTTCTGGCTCACCGGCCACCACACGGAGCCAGACTGTCCGCTCGGCGGGAGCCTTGATCCGCTTCGACTGCCGTTCGAGCAGACCCCTAACCGCTCGGTGCGGTCCGTGTGCACCTCACGGTTAGACGCTTCAGCGTCCAAATAGGAAGCCGGAGCGTCTTTCCGCACGACTCGGATTCCACTTGAGGTAGCGGCAGTCGCAGGTAGTAGCGGGTCTCGCGAGGGCCAGCTCGAGATGGCGGGCCGGCCTTCGCGGGAGTCGCCAAAGGCAGGATCACAAGTTGTTCACAATCTCCCACCCCCCGCCTGGGAGGATCCCGCGGCCTTAGAGCCTCGGGAGCGGAGCTCTGACGGCACTTCGACC
>Ga0335072_10004815_pt1 | contig 19947 bp, 14 predicted proteins | sample Lox_Sample_21_FD_206725 | JGI IMG/M metagenome (GOLD analysis project Ga0335072, IMG submission 206725) | Soil microbial communities from Loxahatchee National Wildlife Refuge, Florida, United States - Lox_Sample_2.1 | ecosystem: Environmental > Terrestrial > Soil > Wetlands | place: USA...
ATCACGTTCGCGATTATCTTCGTGCTGGCCCGGGCGTTCGCCAACGGCGGTTCGTCACTCACCGGCATCGAGGCGGTCTCGAACGCGGTCAGCGCGTTCAAGCCCCCGGAGGGCGTGAACGCCCGCAAGGTGCTGATGATCGAGGGCGCGATCCTCGGGACGCTGGTGGCCGGCATCTCCTGGCTGGCGCACGTCACCCACGCAACCCCCTACCAGCTGGGCGTGCCGACAGTGCTGTCCCAGGAAGCCAAGGTGGTGTTCGGGCCCTCCTGGGCGGGAACGGCAATGTGGGTGCTAGTCCAGGCGGCCACCGCGCTGATCCTCTATACCGGCGGTAATACCAGCTTCAACGGCTTCCCGTTCCTGGCCAACTTCGTGGCAGAAGACGCGTTTCTGCCTCGCTGGCTGACCAAGCGCGGGCACCGGCTGGTCTTCTCCAACGGCATCATCGTCCTGGCCATCGTGTCCATCACGCTGCTCGCGGTGGTCGGGTCGAACGTCAACTCGCTCGTGCCGTTCTACGCACTTGGCGTGTTCACCGCGTTCACGATGGCCGGCTTCGGCATGGCCAAGTATCACCACCGGACGCGGGAGCGCGGCTGGCGCTACAAGCTCGTCATCAACTTCTCGGCCGGGGTCACCTCGCTGATCGTGGTTCTGATCTTCGTGATCGTGAAGTTCAGCGAGGGCGCCTGGCTGGTCGTGTTGCTGTTCATCGGCGGCGTGCCGGCCCTCATCTTCCTCAATCGGCAATACCGGATGGAAGCAACCGTCCTGGAAGGCATCGGCAGCCGGGGCAAGCCACCCGAGCCGCCTACCTACTCCCGCCGCAGCGTTTTCGTCTTCGTCGACGACTTCGACCTGGCTACCATCGCCGGCCTCCGGTACGCGCGCAGCCTGCGACCGACCTCGCTGCGCGCCGTGCACTTCGTCATCGACAACATTCAGGCTGACAAGCTGCGGCAGGACTGGATGCGAGCGAACCCGGGCATCCCGCTCGACTTCGTGGACTGCCCGGACCGCCGTCTTGCCAAGGCGGCGGCAAACCTGGTGAGCGCTGAAGCGGTACTGCCCGGCGTTGGAGTGACAGCCATCCTGCCGCGCCGCAGCTACGCGCCCATCGTCGGCCGACTGCTGCACGACCGGACCGCAGACAAGATGGCAGCGGTGATCAGCCGGATCCCGCACGCTGCCGCCACGATCGTGCCATTCGACGTGCGCAGCAGGGTGGAGAGCATGACTCGCCGGGGACAGGCAAAGCCGGGAGCCGGAGCTGGAGCCGTACCGCAGGCCGCGAGCGCACCCGGCGCGGCGCCAGAGCCGGCCAGCCAGCCCGCCGTGTCCGCGGGCAGCAAGGCGGCCGACGGCCAGGCGGAAACCGAAGCAGGGCAGCCGATCGATGCGGGCCTGACCGCTCCGACCAGCGGTGGCAGCTATGAACACCCGGCTCCGCGGCCGGGGGTGACGCCGATCGGCTCGCTGACCCGGCCAGGCAGGGCGCTAGCCGAGGGCCGGGTGCACACGGTCGAGATCCGCCCGGTCGAGCACAACACCGTGCTGGCCTGCGACGTAGAGGATTCCACCGGACAACTCACGGCGCTGTTCTACGGCCGGTCGAACATTCCGGGACTGCGACCGGGCTCGAAGGTGCGACTGCGCGGCCAGGTCGGGATCCGGGACGGCAAGCCCGTCATGATCAACCCCGCCTATGAGCTGCTTGCCTACGGCGAGCCGGGCGCAGCTGGCACCGAGCCCGGCACCGACTCCGGTGGCGGCATGGACGGGCGGGGCGAACCCGGCCGATGACCGGCGCGCCGCCACCCGGCCGCGATCAGCCCGCAGATCACGGCAGGGACCGCCAGGCACCGGGCCCTGGCCCTGTGCCGGAGCGCGACGAAGCCATCACGCAGGGCGACAGCGAGCCGCATGCGCCGAACCAGCCGGGCTGCAGCGAGCAGCGCGGCCGCCGCCAAGGCACGCGTCGGCACAGCCACGCCCACCAGCATGCCCAGCAGACAGTGACCGGCAGTTACCGTCGGGCTCTCACCGTCGTATTGCTCATCAGCATCGGCATCGCCGTGGCCGAGGTGATCGGAGCGATTATCACCGGCGCCCTCGTGCTGTTCGCCGACGCCGCGCACATGGCCGCCGACGCCGGCGGCATCGGTTTGTCGCTGCTGGCCGCCTGGTTCGCGGCCCGCCCGGCGGCCGGCCGGCGAACCTTCGGCTTCGCCAGGGCGGAGATCCTCGCAGCGATGGCGAACTCACTGCTGCTGCTGGGCATGACCGCGGTGATCTTCACCGAGGCCATCCGGCGGCTGACGTCGCCGCCCGCGGTCAGTTCCGGGCTGCTGATCGGCTTCGGCCTGGCCGCGCTGGCGGCCAACGCCTGCTCGCTGCTCGTGCTGCGGCACGGGCAGGCCGAGAGCCTGAACGTCCGCAGCGCGTTCCTGGAAGTTGCCGCCGACACGCTGGGAGCCGCGGCGGTCATCGTGACCGGGATAATCATCAGCGCGACCGGCTACCTGCTAGCCGACCCGGTCGCCTCGCTGGCCGTCGGGGCGCTGATCCTGCCGCGCACCTGGCGCCTGCTCAGGGAAGCCGTCGACGTCCTGCTCGAGGCCAGCCCGGAAGGTATCGACCTGGCTGAGATCCGCCAGCACCTCGCCGAGGTGCCCGGCATCCGCGAGGTGCACGAACTGCACGTCTGGACGATTACCTCCGGCCTGCCGGTCTTCTCGGCGCACGTGGTAGTAGATCCGACGATCATCGAGCGCGGCCAGAGCGCGATCATGCTGGACAAACTGCAGGAATGCCTGCGCGGCCACTTCGACGTGGACCACTCCACGTTCCAGCTCGAACCGGCCGGCCATGCCGACCACGAGCAACCCATGCACGAATAGCCGGGCTTGGCTGGGGCCAGCCGGGCCGGCTACGACGCCGGGCCCGTCTCGAAGTACTTCGGGTTGGCGACGGCGAGCCGGGCTGCCACCGTGTCGGCCAGCCCGGCATCGGCCGGGAACGGGCCGAGTTCCAGCTCCCGAGCAACGATAGCCAGTGAATTGGCGGCAACTCTCGCGTGGAACGCGAGCTGGCCGGACGTGGCCGGGAGCACGCTGGTGAGCAGGTACTCCCTGACGGCTGCCAGCAACTCGCTCGCCGTCGGCCGCCCGTGCGGCGCAGGTTCTCCGATGGCCGACCCTGATGGCCGTGGCCGCCGCTGCGCCGCGGCCGCCGCCTCGTCCGGGCGAAGCAAGAGGAGCAGGTCCCACTCCTGCTCGCAGACCCGGCGGCCGATCGCGGCGAGCTCGACGGAGCGGTGCGCGCCGGACAGGTGCGCCGCCGCCTGGGTCAGGCAGATCACGCCCCAGCGCAGCGTGCCCAGGATCTCCCACCAGCGCAGCTCGGCCGACGACATGTCGGCGCCGCCGGCGGCCCGGTAGGCAGCGAGCAGCTCCTCCCGGCTGCCCAGCCCAGCGACCGGCGCGATGACGCCGAATCGCCACGCCTTCACGCACAGCCAGCCGAGATCCTCAGCCGGGTTGCCGGCGTGCGTGAGCTCCCAGTCCAGTACCGCCTGCAAGCCCTCCGGCCCGACTATTACGTTGCCGAGCCGGAAGTCCCCGTGCAGCAACACTGGCCGGCGCGGTGGCGGCCGATCCCGCTCGAGCTCGGCTAGCGCCAGCTCGAACACCGCGCTCGGGTGGCCAAAAGAGTCCAGCTGGTCCCGGAGTGCGGCGAGCGGATCTGGCTCGGGCAGGAAGGCCGGCACCGGCACTGCATGCAACCGCGCCGCGAACTCGCCGAGCTGGCCGACGAGCACTCGCCGCGCCGTCGCAAATTGCGGGTCGCGGAGAATCCGGCGGGCGATCGTCTCGCCCGCCACCCGGCGCATGACCATTCCGGCGGTATCAAAAGCCGGCCGTCCTTCGCTGGCGCACGATCTTCCCTTGTGGACGGTCAGCCCGGGTGCACGGTCTTCCTCAGCTGCCGGGCCGCTAGAGCAAAACAGCAGCTCGGGCACCGGGAGGCCCGCGTCGTGTGCCAGGCCGATGGCCGCCGCCTCCCGGTCGGCCGCGCCCGGCTCGCCGGGCCTGCCCGGTGGATCCCGGCGCAGGATGAGGCCCGTGCGCGTGCCGTCCTGCGCTACCGCGTCGAACGACCAGGTTTCCTTTGAGGCGCCGCCGGACAGCCTGGTCAGTCCCTCGATCGTGACCGGCCCAAGGCAATGCCGGAGTGCCGCGGCTAGCTCGTTCCCGTCCGGAGCATGAGCGGGGGGCTTCGGGGGGTCTTCCCCCCGGCTAACAGCTGCGGGGGGCTTCGGGCCATCGGGGTCTGGGGTGTCCCCAGGGGGCGCTGTGTCCCCCCGGAAAGTAGCTGCCATCAGCTCTCGGCCACTCCCTTCGGTGCGCGCTGGTGCATGAAGCCGAACATGTACCCGGCCACCCGGCGCATCTGGATCTCCTCAGCGCCTTCGGTGATCCGGTACCTGCGGTGGTGCCGGTAGATGTGCTCGAACGGCTTATGCCGCGAGTAACCGAGCCCGCCGTGCACCTGCATGGCACGGTCGGCGGCCTCGCAGCACAGCCGGTTCGCCCAGTAGTTGCACATCGAGACCTTGTCGGAGGCGGAGAACGGCCCGTCGCGGTCCATCAGCCAGGCCGTCTTGTGGATCAGCGCGCGCAGCATCTCGCACTGCGTCTGCAGTTCTACCAGCGGGAACTGGACGGCCTGGTTGCTGGCCAGTGACTTGCCGAACGGCTTGCGCTCAAGCGCGTAGGCAACCGAGGAGTTAATGCAGTACTGCGCCGCGCCGAGGCTGGATGCTGCCTGCCTGATCCGGTTCTCGTTGAAGAAGTGCTGCACGACTTGCAAGCCCCGGCCTTCACCGCCGAAGACCGCGCTGGCCGGTACCCGCACATCCGCCAGGGTGATATGAGCGTGGTCGGTCGGCATGTTGAACGTCCACAGGTACTCGTCGACGCTGAAGCCGGGCGCCTGGACCGGGGTCAGGAAAGCGGTGATGCCGTCGGCGTCGCCGGGCTTGCCGCTCGTGCGGGCGAAAATCAGGTCGTGTGATGCGACGTGCACGCCGGTGTTCCAGGTCTTCTCGCCGGTGATGACCCAGTCGTCACCGTCGCGCAATGCGGTGGTCTCCATGAACGTGGCGTCGGAGCCGTGCGCGGGCTCGGTGATGCCGAAGGCGAAGCCCGCGCGGCCTGCTGCAAGCTTGTCTACCCACTCGGCCTGTTGCTCCGGGCTGCCGTATTCGACCATCAGCATCAGGCCGACGTTGTTGCCCACGATCATGTGCTCGTTCTGCAGGTCGCAGTGCAGTCCGAGGCCTTTGGCGGCGAGGTGCTCACGGATGACAGCCATCCCGAGGTTGGTGCCGTCGCGCCCCCCGTACTTCGCCGGAACCGCATACCGGTAATGCCCGGCCGCGTCGGCGCGGCGCTTGGCCTCGGCCAGCAACGCTTCCCACTCGCGGCTCGGCAGCCCGCCGCGATCCCAGTCGGTCCGGGCGTCCTCCCGCCGGTGGTCGAAAAAGCGGGCGTTGTCGTCCTGGCGCTCCAGCGGCCGGATCTCCGCTTCGATGAAGTCGTCCAGTTCGGCCAGGTACTCGGCCAGGTCCGCGGGAATGTCGAAGTCCATGCTCGCTGCCTACCACGTTCGGCGCAGCTGGCACTAGAAGCAAACCCGTACTGGCGAGTAATGTCGGAGTTACTGCCGTTAACTCCGGGAGGCGCCGTGAGCACGTACGAGCACTACACCACTCCGGTAGAGCCGGGCACCTGGGATATTTCGGCCGCCGGATCGGCACGGTTCAGCTGGGAGTACGACGAGGGCCGCAGCCGACTGCTCGACCTTTACCAGCGTGGCAAAGACAAGCAGTGGGACGCGGCGAAGCGAATCGACTGGTCGATACCGGTCAATCCCTGCAACGTTATGGAACAGACCGACGAGCTGAACCCGATCTACGGCTCCCGCCAGTGGAACGTCCTGAACCAGAGGGAACGAGACGAGCTGGATCATCACCTGTCGGCGTGGCTGTTCAGCCAGTTCCTGCATGGTGAACAGGGCGCGCTGACAGTTGCGGCCCGCATCGTGGAGTCAGTGCCGGACATGGACTCGAAGTTCTACGCCGCCACCCAGGCGATGGACGAGGCGCGGCACGTCGAGCTGTACTCACGCTTCATGCGGGAAAAGATCGGGCTGTACTACCCGGTCAACCCGGACCTGGCCAAGTTGCTGTCCGACGCGCTGTCAGACTCCCGCTGGGACATGCCCTACCTCGGCATGCAGGTTCTGATCGAGGGATTGGCACTGGCCGCGTTCGGCGTCCACCGCGACCTGTCCAACAACGCTCTGGTGACCCAGTTGCTGGCGTATGTCATGCAGGATGAGGCGCGGCATGTCGCGTTCGGCAGGCTGGCGCTGCGCGATTACTACTCCGAGCTCACCTCGGCCGAGCGGGCGGACCGGGAGGAGTTCATCGTCGAAGGCTGCTACCTGATGCGCAACAGGTTCACCGGGCGTGAGGTCTGGGAGCGGATGGGCTTCGATGTCGAGGAGTGCGTCGCCTTCACCGATCAGTCTCCGGTGCAGCAGGCATTCCGCACGCTGCTGTTCTCCCGGATCGTGCCGTGCGTCAAGGACATCGGGCTGTGGGGACCCAAGGTTCAGCACGCCTACGTCGATCTCGGCGTCATCGATGCCGCGGATTCCGACCTTGACGCGCTGATGCGCGCGGACGAGGAACTTGCCGAGAAGATCGACCGGGAGAAGTACGCGGCCGAACTGGCCGCCCGGCAGGGTGAGGTCGACGAGGCGATCGTGATGGCCAGCAACGACTAGCCGGTTTGCCAGCCCGGATTGCCCTTAACGCTGGTCGCGTTACCAGAGATCTCCGCCGGTCAGCACATACAGGAACGGCACAAGCGGGACGATCACGAAGATCCCCCAGGCGAGCTTCGCGCCAGTGCCGATGTCTTTCCGGCTCAGCAAGTCGATCCAGATCAGCACGACCGCGATCGGATGCAGGAAGCAGATCAGCAACTCGATAATCTTCTTCACGCTCGTCACGGTACCCCCGCCAGGCGTGTTTAGCGCCGGCTTGGCCCGACCGGCACCTAGTCGCCGAAAGGACGCTGCCCGGAAGGCAGGGCTACGATCGGGGCGTGAGCGATCCGATTCCGGCATTTCCCCCGGGCTTTACCTGGGGAGTCGCGACTGCCGCCTACCAGATCGAAGGTGCGGTCAGCGAAGACGGCCGCGGTGATTCGATCTGGGACACGTTCTGCCGGCAGCCTGGCGCGATCCGCGACGGGCAGACCGGCGACATCGCCGCCGACCATTACCACCGGTGGCCAGAAGACGTCGCGCTGATGGCCATGCTAGGCATCGGGACGTACCGGTTCTCCCTGGCGTGGCCGCGAATCCAGCCGGCCGGCTCTGGCACCGTCAACCGGCCAGGGCTTGACTTCTACGACCGGCTGACCGACGCGCTGCTGGCCGAGGGCATCAAGCCAATGCCGACGCTCTACCACTGGGACCTGCCGCAGCCGCTGGAGGACGCGGGCGGCTGGATGGCACGCGACACCGCCTACAGGTTCGCTGACTACGCCGCCATCGCCGCCGAGCGGCTCGCCGACCGCATCCCGACCTGGATCACGCTGAACGAGCCATTCATCGTTACTGCCTTCGGCTACGCGCTGGGCGTTCACGCTCCGGGCAAGTCACTGCTGCTGGATTCGCTGACCACGGCCCATCATCAGCTTCTCGGGCATGGCCTGGCTAACGCGGCGCTCCGGGCTTCAGGAGTCCGCGAGGTGGCGATCACCAACAACTACACGCCTGTGTGGGCGGCATCAGGTGATGCTGCGGACCTAGCGGCCACTGCCGCGTATGACACGTTGCATAACCGGACTTTCACCGACCCCATCCTGCTCGGCAGCTACCCGGCAGGGCTGTCCGCTTTCGGCGTCGGCCCGGACGGGCCCGACTGCGTTCGCGACGGCGATCCAGCCATCATTTCCGCGCCTGTCGACGCGCTCGGCGTCAATTACTACAACCCGACTCGGATCTCGGCTCCCCTGCAGGCCGCCCTGCCAGAGTCCGGACCGGCAGAGGCCGCGCCGCCGGCATCCGCCCTGCCATTCCAGTTCGAGCCGATTACCGGCTATCCCGTTACGGCGTTCGGCTGGCCGGTCGTCCCGGCCGGTCTCACCGAGATTCTGACGACGCTGGCGGGCCGCTACGGCGCCAAACTCCCGCCGGTCTACATCACCGAGAACGGCTGCTCGGTCGCCGACGAGCCCGACGATGTCGGACAGATTGACGACCAGCCCAGGATCAGCTACCTGAGCGGTCACATTCGGGCGGTCGCGGATGCGATTGCGGCCGGTGTCAACGTCCGTGGCTATCTGGTCTGGACGCTCATGGACAACTTCGAGTGGGCCGAGGGATGCCACCAGCGGTTCGGCCTGGTCCACGTTGACTTCGAGACGCAGCGGCGCACGCCCAAGTCGTCATTCGGCTGGTACGCAGACCTGATCGCCGCCCAGGCGGGCGGGCTTACTCCGTCGCCTTAGCGCGCCAGCTGCCGCCCCGACCACCCACTCAGCTGAGTTACCTAGACTTGGCGATCATGCGTAACCGGTGGGCCGAGGTAGTTGGGCACGGTGAGAGATCACCTGCCTGCCCGGCCGCCGCCGTATCCGCCAAGGACGCCGGGATCGGCGGCGAGCTGTGATTTCTGTCACCACAGCCCGGCGGCCGGCTCCGGACGTCGTCTCACCGATCAGCAGCCCTGAGCGGATCCTTGGCAGATGGTTCGACCGCTTCGCTGGATCCGACCCCGGCCTCAACAGGTTGCGGACGGCCCTGGCGGTCGTCCTCACGGTTGCCGTCATCCTCGGCGCCGAGGCCCTGTTCGTGCACTTCACCCACGCCCTGCAGATCCCGGCGCATGGCGCCGCGCTTCCCGCGGCAGCAGCGGCCAAGGTGGCGGTGGCCAACCACGAGTATCTCGTGATCGCCATGCTGCTTGGCGCCGTCGTCGGATTGATGTCGGGCCTCGGGGTCATGGATACCACCGCCCGCGGCCAGCTCATCAGCGTGCTCTTCCTGCCGGTCCCGCTGATTGCGGCACTGAGCCTCGGGATCGCGCTCGGCGCTCACCGGATCCTGGCCCTGTCCTCCTTCGCGGTCGTCCTGGCCCTCGGCACATACGGCCGGCGCTTCGGCCCGCGCGGATTCATCCTGGCGATGTTGCTGTTCATGGGGGATTTCTTCGGGTATTTCCTGCACACCGCCGTCACGCTAGATGACCTCGGCTGGCTTGCCGCTGAGATCGGCGTCGGCACAGCGATCGCCATCGCTGTCCGGTTCGCCCTCTTCTACCCCCGGCAGGCCAGGGCCCTGCAGCGCACCCAGCGCTCTTATGCCGCACGTGCACGTAAAGCGGCCGCCCTGGCGCTCAAAGTGCTCGACCACCCCCGGCATGCCGCGCATACCGCGCGGGCCTCCCGCCGCCTGGACCGCCAGCTCGTGCGGCTCAATGAGGCCGCCCTGATGATCGACGCCCAGCTCGGGGATCCGGGTGTCGTAGCCGACGGTTCGTCGGCTCAGCTGCTTCACCAGCGCCTCTTCGACGCTGAGCTGGCTCTGGCCAATATCGCTCGGTTCGCCGAGGCCATGGCTCGCTTCGGCCTGCCCGCCTCTCAGTATTTCGAGGCCCGGCTGGCGCTGCGCGAGCTGATCCGGGGTGACAACGAGGCAGCACGGACGCATGCCACCCGGCTGACCGGCCTGCTCCGCGAAGCCGGGCCCACCTCGTCCGGCGACGATCGCGCCGTGGTGGTGGTCCCGCATCGCTTCGCCGGCTCGGTCATCGCCTTGGCCGATGCCATGACCGAGTGGATGGCCATCGGCGCCACCAGGGAGGGCGAGCGCGCCTTCCAGCCGTCGGTGCAGCTCTTCGGCGGGTGGTTGCCCGGCTCGGCCCAGGTCAGCAGCATCGCGTCGCTCGAGCCTGGCATGCGGCTGAGCGAGCGGATCGGGCTACCCCTCCATATCCGCACGGCGATCCAGATGGGTGTCGCCGTCGGGGCGGCGACCGCTCTCGGTGTCGTTCTGTCCCCGGTGCGCTTCTACTGGGCCGTCCTCGCCGCGATCATCACTTTCATGAATGCCAACACCACTGGTGAGCAGGTCCGCAAGGCGTTCTTCCGGGTGGCCGGCACCGTCGTCGGCATCGGCGTCGGCTCGCTACTCGTCACCGCCGTCGGCCATCACACCTACTGGTCCATCGCAGTGATCCTGGCCGCCCTGTTCTTCGGCTTCTACCTGATGCGGATCAACTACACCTTCATGGTCATCGGGATCACCGTGATGGTGTCCCAGCTGTACCTCCAGCTTGACGAGTTCTCCAACTCCCTGCTGCTGCTCCGCCTGGAGGAAACAGCCCTCGGTGCGGCCGTCACCATCGTCGTGGTGATGCTGGTGTTTCCGCTGCGGACCCGCCGGGTCCTGCGCCTGGCCGTCCGGGACCTTGTCCAGGCGGTAGGGCGGCTGGCTGGTCACGCTAGCGACCACCTGCTGGATGCGGACCACTGCACGGAGGCCACGCTGCGCTCCGACGCGCGCGCCGTCGACGCCGCCTACCACGCCCTCACGGCTACGGCCCAGCCACTGCGCCGCAACCTTTCTGGCGGCATCGACGAGGACACCGGACGTGCGTTGCGCCTGGCTTCTGCCGCCCGGAACTACAGCCGCAACCTGGTTACCGACACCGAAGCAGCCGGGTTGCTCGACGCCGGCACTCGTCTGGACATCGAACTGGCCAGCGTGACCCTCCGTCGGTCCTTGACCGCGATCGCCGTTGCCTTGACCGGGCCCCGCGATGGGGTCTACACGAGGTCATCGGCGCTCTTCGACCAAGCCGAGCGCCGCGTCGAGGAGCGCTCCGGCATCGCTGACCCGGCGCAACTCGCCATCCGCGACCTCAAGCACATCGACGGCACCATGGCCCGGCTCGCAGGCGGCCTGGGGCTGACTATCACTGACTACGACACCGTGCCCGTCAGGTTAGGCGCTTCAGGCGGCACAAGGGCGGGCGGGTACGTCCGTGCCGCGGACCGGGCACCTCTCGCGTCAGCCCGACTCCGCCGGGCCGTGCAGGACGCCGGGCAGACAGCCAGCCCGAAAACCAGAACCAACTGGCTCGACCTCCTCGTTCTGCGCTGAGGTCCCGGCAGCGGACGTTTCCCATGAAACGGGGCCGCTGCACGACGGACACCGCGCTGTGCCGGCCAGGGATCCGGCCGGTGCATGACAATGAACACTGACGACAGGAGGCGCGGTGGCAAATACCCGCGAGCAGCCCGGTACAGGCACTGCGGCCGGTCCTGACCGGCATCCGCTCGACCCGCTGTCGGCGGACGAGATCAGCCAGGTTGCCGCCACGTTACTGGCCGCGAGGGGTGTCGACGACCGCTGGCGATTCGGCTCAATCGAACTGTGTGAGCCTGCCAAGGACGAGCTCAAGCGCGACCCAGATGGCATCGTCAGGAAGGCTCAGGTGGTCTGCTGGAATACCGCGGACGGACGGGCCTACCGCGCGGTCGTGAGACTGCCGGACGGCGAGATCTCGCAGTGGCAGCATCTGCCCGGCGTGCAGCCGAACATGACCGTGGACGAGTGGCACGAGTGCGATGAGATGCTGCGCCGTCATCCAGCTCTGATCAGCGCGCTGGCGAGCCGGGGCTTCACCGACATGAACCTGGTGCTCACCGATGTCTGGGCCTACGGCGCGGCGCTAGTGCCGGAGCGCCACCGGGGGCGCCGGCTCGGGTGGTCTGACGTCTGGGTACGGAGTAGCGCCGACGGCAACCCGTACGCGCATCACGTGACCGGATTGCATCCAGTCGTCGACCTGAACCAGATGGAGCTGCTGGAGCTCGAAGATAATCATGATGCTGCTGGATTGCCCGAGGTGATGGGCGAATACCGGCCAGGCCTCATCCCGATAGCACCGCTCCCGACACCGCAGCGCGAGCTGAAGCCGCTGCAGGTGACCCAGCCGGACGGGGTGTCGTTCACCCTGCACGGCCAGCTGCTGCGCTGGCAGAACTGGGAACTGCGGCTGGGCTTCAACCCCCGGGAGGGCCTGGTCCTTTTCGCGATCGGCTTCGTTGATGCCGGGCGGCTGCGGCCGATCGCGCACCGGATGTCCTTTGCCGAGATGATCGTGCCCTACCGGGACGCTACGACAGACCACTACCGGCGGACGGCGTTCGACATAGGCGAGTGGGGCCTCGGTTTCATGACCACTTCCCTGGAACTCGGCTGCGACTGCCTCGGCCAGATCTCCTACCTCGACGCGGTCGTGCATGACTCCCATGGCCAGCCACTGACCATCCGCAACGCCGTGTGCATCCATGAGGAAGACGACGGGATCTTGTGGAAGCACGTAGACGAACGGACCGGGCCTGAGGTCCGTCGTGCCCGGCGCCTGGTCATCTCGTTTCACATCACGGTCGCGAACTACGAGTACCTGGTCTACTGGCGCTTCTACCAGGACGGGAACATCGAGTGCGAGGTACGGGCGACCGGTATCATGGTCACCTCGTCCTTCCCCGCTGGCCAGCAGCCGGCGACCGGCGCCGTGGTCGATCAGCGCACCTACGCGCCCTATCACCAGCACTTCATCGTGGCCAGGCTCGATCTGGACGTTGACGGCGAGCCGAACACCGTCTACACGGTCGAGTCGCGGGCACTGCCGCTGACTGACGCCAACCCGCATGGCCTTGCGCTCGTCACTGACGAAACGCCGTTGCGTACCGAGTCGCAGGGTCGCCAGGACTACGCCTGGGATAGCCAGCGGTGCTGGAAGATCGCGTCGGCGCGGTCAGTCAACGGGCTCGGCGGCGCGCCTGCCTACAAGCTGATACCGGGCGGCAGCTTCCCTGCGCTGATTGACGAATCGTCACCAGCGTTCCGGCGGGCGGAGGTCATCGGTCACACACTGTGGGTGACGCCGTACGCGCCCGGCGAGCGCTGGCCGTGCGGTGAGTTCCCGAACCTGAGCGCTGCCGACTACGGATTGCCAGCGTGGACGGCACGCGACCGGCCCATCGAGGACACTGACATCGTGCTCTGGCACGTGTTCGGCCTGCATCACATCACCAGGCCGGAAGACTGGCCGGTCATGCCGACGGACCGGACATCGTTCTGGCTGAAGCCCTGGGGGTTCTTCGACCGGAACGCGGCGCTAGACGTTCCGCCGAGTCGTTACGAGCACGGCCATGAGCAGTGACTGTGATTCCGGTAGTGCCTGACCCGCTAGGTTTCGTGGCATGACAGCTTCAGAGCGGCCGGGCGGCCCGGCACACGGCATTGTGGAGATTTACACCGACGGCGCCTGCAGCGGAAATCCGGGCCCGGGTGGCTGGGGAGCCGTGCTGCAGTACGGCGACCGGACCAAGGAGCTGTGCGGCGGCGAGGCCCAGCCAACGACCAACAACCGCATGGAGCTGACCGCGGCTATCAGAGCGCTCGAGAGCCTGACCAGGAAATCGAGAGTTCGACTGCATACCGACAGCAGCTACGTCCGCAACGGGGTCACCGGCTGGCTCGCTGGCTGGAAGCGCAATGGCTGGAAGACCGCCAGCAAGCAGCCGGTAAAAAACGAGGACTTGTGGCGCCGCCTCGACACGGCCGCGCTCAAGCACGACGTGCAATGGCTATGGGTCAAGGGCCACGCTGGCAACCCTGGCAACGAGCGCGCGGACGCCCTTGCCAACCGTGGGATGGCCGAGGCCGTCGCTGCTGCGCGCGCTAAGCGGCCTTGATTTTGGAGCTGCCCTGATCGGGAGCGCTGCCAGACCGGGAAACTCGCTCTGGCGGGACTGGCGCCCCGCCAGAGCGAGCCCGATGACCGGTCCCCCGGAATCATCTGAGTGGGTCCCCCAGCACACTGTGACATAGCAATTGCTCAGCGTCGTCACCGGGGGGTGGGGATTGACGCTGCGAGCTCAACCGAACATCTCCGAAAACGGGCAGTCTGATTGATACTGACGGCTACGACGGGGCAGGGGAAGCGGAACCGGTCCATACGACGCGGCGCCTGAGCCCGCCGACGTTAACAACCGTGCCGGTAGGCTGACAACTCTGACTAGACCCGGCAGCAGCCTGGTGCGTGAGCTCTGGAGTGATCTTGGCATCAGCCGAACGCCGTGCCGTCGGCGTCGCGTTCTTCGTGAACGGAGCTGTATTCGGTACATTCGCATCGCGGCTGCCGTGGATCGCCGAGCGGCTGCACCTGAGCAGCGGAACGCTCGGCCTGGTCGGCCTCACTACCAGCATCGGCGCGCTCGCCACGATGCCGTTCGCGGCGCAGTTCGTGCACCGCTACGGCCCGAAGTTGACGACGCGGGCGCTGATCACCGCCTCGAGCGCCGCGCTCGTGCTGCCGGCAATCGCCCCCAGCTTGCCGGTGCTCATCGTGATGATGCTGATCTTCGGCGCGCTCACCGGCATCAACGACAACGCGATGAACGCCCAGGCAGTCGAAGCGGAGCAGCGGATCGGCAAGTCGATCATGTCGGGCCTGCACGGCATGTGGAGCCTCGGCGTGGTGGCGGGCGCCCTGATCGGCTCGGCGTCGGCGCGCGCCCACCTCGACCCGGTGATCCAGTTCACCGTGGTGGCCGCCGTAGCCGCCGCAGGCGGCTTCATAGCATCCTTCTGGTTCGCCGGGCAGGCACCGGCCGGTGAGGCGGCCGACGTCGAGGTTCCGTGGTTTGCGTGGCCACGCGGCACGCTGTTGCTGATCGGGCTCGTCGGCTTCGCGTCCATCTTCGTAGAGTTCGCCGCGAACGACTGGTCCGCAGTGTTCATGCACTGGGACTTGCACGCCAGCCAGGCTGCGGCAGCTATCGCCACCGGCGCGTTCGCCGGCTCGATGGCCACCGGGCGGCTATGCGGCGACGCGGCTGTGCGGCGGTTCGGCCCGGCGCTCAGCGTCCGGGCATGCGGCGTTCTGGGCACGGCCGGCTGCGTGCTCGTTGCGGTGAGTCCCGTGGCGGCCGCTGCCCTGATCGGCTTCATCCTGATTGGCCTTGGCGTCTCGGTCGTGGTGCCGCTGGTCTTCGCCACAGCGGGCCGCTCGGGGCCCAGCCCCGCGATCGGCGTCGCCGGGGTCGCGACAGTGAGCTACGGCGCGGGAATGGCCGCGCCGAGCGTGATGGGCGGAGTCGCCGACATCTCATCGCTGCGGATCGCGTTCGCGGTTACCGCGCTGCTCGGCATCGGGATCACGGCCGGGGCCGGACTGTTCAGCCGGGAACGCTCCGGCGCGGCCGAGCCTGCCGCAACGACTGCAGGCGGCGGCTGAGCAAGGTACGGCTGACCACGGCATTGCTGACCACGGTATTGCTGACCACGGGGCCGCTCAGAAGAAGATCAGCTTTACCGCCGAGATGACACCGATCAGCACGACAAAGATCCGCAGCGCCTGGGGCGGCAGCTTGCGGCCGAACCTGGCCCCGAGGAAGCCACCGAGGGTGGAGCCGACCGCGATCAGCAGCACGACGAGCCACGCCACGTGCGCGAAGATGATGTAGACCACAGCGGCGGTGCCGTTCACGACTGCCACCAGCACGTTCTTGGCACCGTTCACCCGCTGCATGCTCTCGTCCAGGAACGTGCCGAGCAGGCCGATGACCAGCACTCCCTGGGCGGCGCCGAAATAACCGCCGTAGGCGGCAGAGCCGAATACGCCGGCCCTGAGCACCGGGCTGAGCCGCTCGCGGTCGGCGGAGGCGGCACCGTTCTGCTCCGCCAGGCGCTTGCGCCTGGCACTAATCCGGCCGCTGAGCCAGGGCTGGATCAGTACGAGCACGCATGCGATGAGGATGAGCGCAGGCACGATCACCTGAAACGAACTCGATGGCAGCGCCAGCAAAGCCGCGGCGCCGGCCAGGGAGCCGGCCGCCGAGATGACCCCCAGCCGGACCAGCCTGCTCCGCTGGCCAGACAGCTCGCGCCGGTATCCGGCCGCGCCGCTGATGTTGCCAGAGACCAGGCCCACGTTGTTGGACACATTCGCCACTACCGGCGGGAAGCCGAATGCCAGCAGAGTGGGGAAAGTGATCAGCGATCCGGACCCGACGATGGCGTTGACGGCACCGGCCGCAACACCCACTCCGAAGATCGCGAGCCCTTCAGCTGGGCCCACGAATTCCTCGCATGAGGAGATCGTATGCGAACGGGCATAGCGGACCACGCAGGCAACAGGCCGCTGTGAGCAGTCCCACAGGACGCAGAAACTGTATCCGGCAGCAGCCGCGGCTGCCCGGCGTCAGGGGAACAGATGGCTCGCGCTGACCACCGTGCGATCAGGGGAACGGCACGGCTCGCGCCGACCACCGTGCTGCCCGCCGTTCGACCTGCAACGGGACACCGAAGCACCGGGACAGGTTCCGCTCGGTGAACACTTTAGTCAGCGGGCCGGAAGCCAGGACGGCACCCTTGCGCATCAGCATGGCGTGCGTGAAGCCCTCAGGAACTTCTTCCACATGGTGAGTGACCAGCACCATCATCGGTGACCTAGGGTCCCGCAACAGCGCAGCGATGCGCTGCAGAAGGTCTTCACGGCCACCGAGGTCAAGCCCCGCTGCCGGCTCGTCGAGTAGCAGCAATTCCGGGTCCGCCATCAGCGACCTGGCAATCTGCACGCGCTTACGCTCGCCCTCGGACAGCGAACTGAAGCGCCGCCGGATCAGGTGCGCGCAGCCGAGCGCGTCCAGCAGCTCGACCGCCCTGGTCACGTCGAAGGAGTCGTAGTCCTCCGCGTCCCGCCCGAGTATCCCGTAGGACGCTGTCAGTACCAGGTCAATGACCTTCTCGTTCACGGGCACCTGATCTGCGATGGCCGAGCTCGACATGCCGATCCTGGTACGCAGATCGGCGATGTCAGCCTCAGCGAGTGGCTGGCCCAGGATCTCCACGCTTCCGTGGGTCGGGGCCAGCAGCGTCGCGGCCACCTGCAGCAGCGTCGTCTTACCGGCCCCGTTCGGCCCGATGATTACCCAGCTCTCGTCACTGCGCGCGGTCCAGTTGACGTCGCGCAACAGCATCGACCTGTCATATCTGACCCCAACACCGCGCAGCCGCAATACCTCAGCCGCCATCCAATTCCCTTCGAGCGCCACCGTCCCAGCTTGAACTTACGGCATGGCGCCACCACCACCCGCACCCGGCGCTGTACCGGCCGACGTGCAGGGCACTGTGCCGGGCGCGAGCTCTGCTCAGCCCCGATGACGAACGGCGAGCAACGCAGCCTGCGTCCGATCGGCTACGCCTAGCTTGGCGAGCACGGCGCTGACGTGAGTCTTCACGGTCTTCTCCGAGATGTGCAGCGTCCGGGCTACCTCCCGGTTGGACTGGCCGGCCGCAAGCAGTTCGAGCACGTCTCGTTCGCGTCCGGTCAGCGCGCCGATGCCGCGGGCCTCGCCCGCCGGACGGGCGGTGACCAGACCGGCTGCTTCGGGCGCCAGCACTGTGTGGCCGTCGTGCACCGAGCGGATGGCCCGGACCAGCGCATCGGGGTCCACGTCCTTGTACAGGAAGCCGGCAGCGCCGGCCTGCAACGCTAGCCTAGGAGCAGCCGGACCGGCCGCACTGGTCAGAACCAGTACGCGTGTGCTCGCTGGCTGCGCCCGCAACTGCGACAGCACGCCCAGACCGTCGAGCTCTGGCAGCTTGAGGTCGAGTAGCAGCACGTCCGGAGCATGCTGCCGGGTTAGCCGTACCGCCTCGGGACCGGTACCAGCCTCGCCGACCAACTCGATGTCGTCTTGCACCTCGAGCAGTACCGCGAGACCCTGACGGACTACCGGATGGTCGTCAGCGATCAGCACGGTGATCGGCCGGCTAGCGGTCATGCCGAACTGAGTTCGCTAGCGGAGCCGACGGCAGATCCTGCCGGGATACCGCGGCCGCTGGCACTATCAGCCGGACCTTTGTGCCCGTTCCCGGTACGGATGTGATTTTGAGCCGACCGCCGACGGACCCGGCACGCTCACGCATCGAGGCGAGGCCGAGCCCCTGCCGCGGCGCGCTGACGTCGAAGCCGCGGCCGGCATCGCTGACCTCGAGAACGATGCTGCGCTGGCGCATGCTCAGGCAGACCGACACCGCGCCGCCGGAGTGCCGTAGCGCGTTGCCGATCGCTTCCTGGGCTATCCGGTAGACCGCGGTCTGCCGAGCCGGGTCGAGGTCGGGCAGATCTTCGACCCGGACGAGCACGTCGGTGCCGTAGGTGCGCCCGGCCAGCGCTGCGTAACCGCAAACCGAGCCGGCCAGGCCGCCTGCGGCAAGCTCCGGCGGGGCCAGGCCGTCGATAATCGCGCGAAGTTCGGCGTGCGCCTCGCCGGCGAGCGCGGCGATGCTGTCGATCTCCTCAACCGCTCGCCCGGGGTCCCGGTGCACGAGGATCGCCGACGCTCTGGCCTTGGCCCGGACGCTGAACAACTTCTGCGACACCGCGTCATGCAGATCCCTGGCAAGCCTGGCCCGCTCCTGCAGCACCGAAAGCTCCCGGCCGCGCTCGTACAGCCTGGCGTTCGTCAGCGCGATCGCGGCGTGCGCGGCGAACAAGCTCACCAGGCGCTCGTCCCGGTCGGTGAAGCCACCGGGCTCGATCTTGCAGGCGGCGAAGATGAAGCCGAGAATCTGATCGCCGTGGGTAATCGGCACGCCGAGGACGTCGGTTAGCTCGGGATGCGCGGCGGGCCAGCCCCAGAAGCGCGGGTCCTTGCGGATGTCGGCAAGCCGCAGCGGCTTGCCCTCGCGGAGCATGACCGCAAGCATCCCGTGCTGGCGGGGCAGCGGTCCGATCGCCGCCTGCTCGCGTGCAGTGAGCCCGGCCACAACGAACTCGGCGAACGTCCCGCCTTCGCCGGGGACGCCGAGCGCAGCGTATCTGGCTCCGGCCAGCGACCGGGCTGAGCGCACGATCATCTGCAGCACGTCCCGGACCGAGAGCTGGCTAGCCACAGCCAGGACCACCTGGCTGACTCGCTCGAAGACCTCATCCTGACCGGGCCGGCCGGGCTGGTCAGCGGCCGGAGACTGATCCTGACCCATATCTTTGACGGTACCGGCGAGACGGGCGTTGCGGATCGGGCGCTGGCCCTAGGACCAAGGTCGTAGCCATGGCCCGGCTGCAGCCCGATGTGCGGAACTGGCCCGCCCGCCTAGCGTCGCTGACATGAATAGACGAGAAGTGGCGGTTGTCACCGGAGCCTCCCGCGGCCTTGGCCGGGCACTGGCTGGAGCCCTGGCGGGGGCGGGCTATCAGCTGATCATCGATGCGCGCGACTGCCGGGCGCTCGAGGCTACTGCGGCGGAACTGCGGGCAACCCGCGACCTGCCGGAGCGCGCGGTGCTCACGCTGCCGGGCGATATTACTGATCCGGCCCACCGTGCCGCGCTTGCCAACGCGGCCGATGCGGCAGGTGGTGCGAGCCTGCTGATCAACAACGCCGGCACACTCGGCGCGAGCCCGCTGCCGGCGCTGGCCGATTACCCGGTCGCCGACCTGCGGGCCTGCATCGAGGTCAACGTCATCGCCCCGGTCGCCCTGACGCAGCTGTTCCTGCCAGGACTGCGGAGCCTCGGCGGGGCCGTGCTCAGCGTCACCTCGGATGCCGCGGTCGAAGCCTATGCCGGCTGGGGTGGCTACGGTGCCGCGAAGGCCGCGCTCGAGCAGGCCTGCAATGTGCTGGCGGCGGAGGAACCGGTGGTCCGGGTCTGGCGGGTGGATCCGGGCGACCTGCGCACGTACATGCATCAGCAGGCTTACCCCGGCGAGGACATCTCCGACCGGCCGCTGCCCGAGGTAATCGTCCCTGGCTTCCTCCGGCTTATCAGTGAGCG
>Ga0335072_10004817_pt1 | contig 19945 bp, 17 predicted proteins | sample Lox_Sample_21_FD_206725 | JGI IMG/M metagenome (GOLD analysis project Ga0335072, IMG submission 206725) | Soil microbial communities from Loxahatchee National Wildlife Refuge, Florida, United States - Lox_Sample_2.1 | ecosystem: Environmental > Terrestrial > Soil > Wetlands | place: USA...
GATCTCCTCCACCAGGAGATCCAGCTCACCCATGCGCGCCTCCGGCAGATTCGCCTCCCGCGCACCCTCTCTCACAAAGCGCGTCACCGCGCCGAGCGATTCGGTCTTTGCTGGCAGCGTCAGTGATTGAGTTGTCGGCAAGCCCTTCGCTCAACCCTCCATAAGCGCCGACTCGAGAGAATCGTGCGGAGGAAACACATGGTTGAGCCTCGTGATCTCGAACAACTGCCTCACCAGCCCGGTGAGACAACAGATGCGAACGTCGCCACCCGCATCCTTTAACTGTTTCGCCACCCTGACGATCGCACCCAGCCCCATGCTGCTCACATACGTGAGACCGCCCAGGTCCAGAATCAAACTGGTAACCCCCTCCGCAATGCACGACTCACACTGCGCCTCGAACACCGGAGTATTCTCGGCATCCATTCGACCAGCCACACGCAACACAACCTTGTCCCGAACCAGCGTCCGTTCAATGGTCACGATAGACAAAGAGTGCCCGACGCCACCGCCATCGTCAATTGTTTCTTAGTCACCGCCCAGCTACACCGACAGCCAGCTCCCTCCGCCGCCATCTGAGCCATTTGCCCGCGAAACAGTGCTTGACTTTCAGTGACAATTCACTACCATATGGTTGTGGATTGCCATATGGTTGTGGATTGCCTGGACACAACATTTGCGGCTCTGTCCGATCCAACCCGCCGGGCCATGGTCGAACGGCTCTCCCGCGGGCCTGCCTCCGTGCATCGCTTGACGGAGCCCTTTGCACTCTCGCAGCAGATGATCTCAAAACATATTGCGACCCTGGTGCGAGCGCGGATTGTAACCAAGACCAGGCGTGGACGAGAGAGCGTCTGCACGCTTAGACCAGAGGCGATCAAGACAGTCAGCGACTGGGCGATCAGCTATCGACAGTTCTGGGAAGAGAGCCTCGACAAACTGGATGCAGTTGTAAAGCAAATGAAGAAAGAGGAGGACGGAGATGGCAGAAAACACGGTTAACGAAATTGAGCGGCTGGTCATTACAAGAGTTTTTGATGCCCCACGCGAGTTAGTTTGGAAGGCGTGGACTGACCCGAAGTACATCATGCAGTGGTGGGGCCCGAAGGGCTTTACCGCGCCCGTTTGCAAGATGGATTTTCGCGTTGGCGGGAAACTTCTCTGCTGCATGAGGTCGCCGGACGGGCAGGAGTGCTGGAATGCGGTGGAATACCACGAGATTGTTCCGCACGAGAAGATCGTCTCCCTGATGTACTTTGCGGACTCGAAGGGAAACAAGATTGATCCTGCGGAGCTCGGAATAGAGCATGAGGCCTTGGAGGATGCGTACGACGTGACCCTCTTTGAGGATCTGGGAAACGGCCAGACGAAACTCACCTTCATCGGCAATGAACCCCTGGAGAGCGCGAAGAACAGCGGTCAACTTGAGGGCTGGAACCAGATACTCGATAAGATTGCTGCCGTTGTTGAGACGCTGGCGCAGACGAAATAAAGCTGGCGCAGGCGAAATAAGAAGCCGAAGCTTTGTTTCGCGAAAGCCGTGGAGAACGAAGTGAAAAAAATACCGTTTCTCGCTATCGTCCTGCTGGCATGCGCATTTCCCGCGCATGCCCAGGACGCGGCGAAGAAAGATGCAGCCATCAAACCTGCCGACCCCGAACTGAAGGTCGTGCTCGATTCCTGGAATGAGATTGGCGGCAAACTCATCGCCATGGCCGAGGATTTTCCTGAGGACAAATACGACTTCAAGCCCACGCCGGCGCAACGCACCTTCGCCGAGCAGTTGCTGCACGTGGCAGGAGCAAACTACTTCTTCATTGATCCCGTCATGGGCAAGAAGCCTCCCGCAGCAGAAGATCCCAAGCGCGACCAATACAAGTCCAAGGCCGACGTTGTGGCATTCGTCAAGAAATCCTTCGCCGATGGCGCAGCCGCCATCCAGTCGAAAGGCGAAAAAGGCCTGACGACGGAGGTGGTTTATCTACCCAACCAGAAGGCGCGCGTTCTCGACATCGTGTACGGTTTCATCGAACATAGCGGTGAACACTACGGCCAGCTCGTTGTGTACTACCGCCTGGCAGGCCTTGTGCCGCCGGAGTCGCGGCCCAAGAAGTAACGCTCAAGACACCGTCGTTATCGCGCGCCCTTTGCGCGAATGGACGGAGATTTTGGTTTTGGGACCTTCAGTATTCAATGTGCCGCGCGGCATAGCGGGGTAGAGACGGCCTTCAGGCCGGCGTCCAAGCGGTTCATTTCTTTTGAGCCGGCTTGCGCCGGAGGGCACCAAAGGAGACTCAAATGCCACATGTTTATCTTCTAGTCGAACTCATCATCCACGACGGCCAATTTGCCGCCTTCGACGCAACCGCGAAACAAATGATCGCCGACACTCCGAACGAGCCCGGCGCTCTGGGCTACGAGTGGCACTTGAGTCCGGATCGCAAGCGCTGCCGCATCGTGGAAACTTATGCCGATGCTAACGCTCTCCTCACCCACCTCCAAGGCCCGGTGGTGCAGCAACTCGTTCCCAAACTGTTGGAGTCGTCGGCCATCGATCGCGCCGAGGTCTATGGGGATCCAGGATCCGAAGCTCGTGAAATGCTGGCGGGTTGGGGCGCAGGAATCTTCGGCCGCTGGCAAGGCTTCCATCGCTAGCTGCGCGTTGTCGAACGAGTGATCTGAATTCTTCCGTTCCGACCGGCTGCACTGCACATTCGGCATCGCTGCGCAATCGCCAACGTCCGAGCCCGGAGGCGGCAGCTCAGTTCCAGCCTGCTTCTCGTCACCTGGGGGGATGCCGCTTTGCCGACAAGCGGCCGTGGCTCGGCTATTGCCTACAGGCCATTGCGCGCCTCTATGCTGTCTATTCCCCCAGCAGCAACAAGAGAACACGGTTTGCCTGACAGGTGCGACCCCGATCCGGCAACGTGGTGTGCATCAACTCCTGGTTACCACACTTAGGCTGTGCCCATTCCAGGAAATTCGATTACCTTCGTTTTTCAGCATGCGTTTTCCTCTGGAGCCTCATCCCCGCTGGCCGCTAATCTAAACGAACCGGACTAGTCCGGCGGCGCAAAGTCCCCAGGACTGGCCGGCTGGATCTTTGAAAAATCGCGCTGTTCGAAGTTAACCAAAGCGATAACAGATAACCGTATCGCCCACGCAAAGTATTGAGCGCCGGATACTTCGCGGTAGCGTGAACTCCTGTGTCTCTGATACTTTGGCGACAGGGCTGTAACCGATTGAAAAGATTTGACTTGCCCTACGATAGAAACCGTTTGTCTTCTATACTTTACCGCCAAAGTATAGAAAAGAAAGACTGACAAAAAGGGGGGTGGGGGGGTAATACTCGCTGATCTGTGTCCGGCCTTTCCGACGTTACTTCTTCGGCAATTGGACTGGTATTTCCAGCATGGGACGGCCCATCCGCTCGGCTTCCTCGGGCGTGATGCCGGCCATCTGCATCCGCCGGTTCTGGATCTCGCGTAGCTGCACCAGCACCTCACGCTCCTGCTCGACGTATTCCTCTTCGGTGATCGAGCCCTCTTCGAGCAGCGTCTGCAATTCCAGCAGCCGCTCCTTGATGGGAGCGTCGTCGGTGTATTGCTCTTCGGCAGCGCGCGCCAGGGTTCGCAGGATGAATTTGAATCCCGAGATAGGCGACAAGAGAAGATCGTCGATCAGCAGCATGATTTATGCGGTTCCGCTGGGCTCCAGCTTCAGGCGAATGTTGACGAAGTTGTAGGGTGGCCACGGCCCGGTGTATTTGAAGTTCAGCCGGTCGCCGAACTTTTTCGCCACACGGTTGACGGCGGCGTCGAATTCGGCTTCGCGCTCCCGCTCCAGCAGGAAGGCGGCGTTGAGGATCATCTTGTCGCCGATCGGTTTGTTGTCGCGCGAGGCGACACAGATGGTGCGCAGCGACTCGTAGATGTCGCGCACGTATTCGGCCGAGCGCTCTTCCAGCGCCTTATCGATCATGCGGCCCAGCTGCATGCGCGCGAAATAGGTCGATTGCAGATGCTTGCGCGTGATCTCCTGGTGGAAACGGTGGATCTCCTCGTGCTCGCGCTGCAGCTCTTCAATGATGCGGTCGCGGTGCCAGGTGACCTTGAGGCCGAACTCCACCTTGCCCGCCATCTGCTTCAACACGTCTTTGACCGACGGGTAGATGCTGCGCAGGACCTCGCGAATATCGTCATCGGTACGAAACACCGTGCCGAAGCTCATGGGAATGATGGTTTGCGTCTTCATCACGGTTTCGATGACGTGCTCGTGAGCGAGCGCATTTTCGCGCGTCGGATCGAAGATGAACACCGCCGTGCGGCTCACGACGGCTGCGATATCGCCGTGTGGAACCACGTAAACCAGTTCGCCGTTGCCCCCGATGCCGAGGCGTCCGAAATTAACCGGCTCGCCCGACTGGATGATGCCGTAAACATAGCGGCCCTCCTGGCGCACGTCGGGCACGGGAATGGGACGAGGGAGGAACTCTGCGGCCACTGCGGACTCAGGCTGCAGCGCCGGTGCAGGCGCAGGCATCACCGCGACAGCACGCGGTCGCTGCGCTTTCTTCTTCACGGCTGTGGCGCTCTTTGCGGCCGAAGCCTTGTGAGCTGTTTGCTTCTTAGTCGGCTGCTTTGGGCTTCTCATAGTTGTTCCTCAAGAGTTTGGAAATGCTTTCCAGAAGCTCCTTGATATCGATCGGCTTGAACAGCACGGGAATGCCAAGTTGCTCCGAGCGCTCCACCGCTTCGGGAGTCGCGTATCCGGTAAGCAAAACCGCCGGCATCGAGGGATTTCTCTGGTGCGCAAAATCGATCACATCGAAGCCGTTCTCTTGCTTCTCCAGCGAGAGATCGCAGAGCAAAAGATCGACGCTTTCGACGGCCAACAGGCTGCGAGCTTCGTCGGACGAAACCGCAGCGCTGACGTCGTATCCCTGCTGTTGCAGAATCAGCCGATACGTCACCAGTACGTTCGGCTCGTCATCGACTACGAGAATGCGCGGCTTGGAATTCATGGCTGCACTTGCTCACTGCACCGCGGGCAATTCGATACTGAACACGGTTCCCTCTCCGACTTTGCTGCGCACCCGCAGCTTGCCTCCATGGTTCTCGATAATGCCCTTGACGATCCACAATCCCAGACCGGTTCCGCGCTCGCCCTTGGTGGTGACGAACGGTTCGAACATGGTTCGCAGCATGTTCTCGGGAATTCCGCAGCCAGAATCGGCGACGGTGACGATGATGTTTTCCCTTACCCGGTCTTTGCGAACCACCCGGGTGCGCACGCGCAGCACCCCGCCGCCGGTCATGCTGTCCTTGGCGTTGACCACCAGGTTCGACAACACCTGCCGGATCTGGTCGGCGGAGCCCAGCGCGGGCCGCAAATCGCCAAGTTGCTTCTCGACGCGGACGCCGGCGCGATCGAGCTGGCGCGCGAACAGCAGCAGCGTGTCCTCCACCACCGAGTTGACATCGAAGTTTCCCACCTCTTCGGCATTGCGATACAAACCCAGCATCTGGCGCACGATGCGCGCCACCCGTTCGGTCTCGCTCTTGAGGATGTCGTACACCGGCGCCGCTTCCGGCTTCATCTGGTCGGTCATCAGGAAAATGCAGTTCTTGATCGCCTCCATCGGGTTGTTGACTTCATGAGCGATGGTTCCGGCCAGACGTCCGGCGGCGGCAAACTTCTCCATCTCGAGCATGCGCCGCTCCATCTTGAGCTGCTCCAACCGGCGCACCGCGGTGAGATCGCGCAGCACGGTAACGGTATAGGCCACGAGTCCGCGTTCGTCGTAGATCTTGCCGGAGCGCGCGTCATACTCCACTTCCTGGAAAGTTCCCGGATGCGTGAGCTGAATGGGAGCGCTTTCGCGATCGGAAAACGAGTAGGTGAACTTGGTGATGTAGGCGTCGAGCTTGGCCTGATTGCGCATTTGCAGCACGGTTCGGCCCAGCTCGGAGCCCAGCAGTTCCTGGGCGAGCGGATCGAGCAGCGCGACCTTGGCGTCGCGATCGCACACCACGATGGGATCGCCAACGTTTTCGATGATCAGGTTCAGGCGGTCGCGGTCCTGGCGAACCAGCTCCTCGGCATGACGCAGCTTATCGTAGTTGGAACGCAGCTCCTCGTCAGCGCGCCGCAGATCGGTGACATCGCGCAGCACCGTTACCATGCCCGTGCGACGGCCGTCCGGCGCAAAGCTGGGAGCGGAAACCGCCTCGAACAGCACTTCGTCGCCTTCAATGGCATCCACCAGTGTCATGTCGCGTGACGAATCGTTACCCGAAACCGCCATCGACGACAACGCCGCCGAGAACAGCAGGTTGTTCAGCTCCACCGCGCGCACGCGTCCTTCGCTGACTTCTTCGGGCAGCCGGAAGTAACGTCCCGCAGCTTTATTCTGCGTGATCACGCGGTGTTGCGGATCGGTCAGGATCACCGGATCGGTCATGCTCTCCATCACCGTCTGCATCTGGGTGATGGTGGTTTCCATATCGAGCATGCGGTTCTGGTAGTGCTCGACCTTGAACAAGCGGGAGTAATAGCGGTTAGCCAGTTCGATGAGCGAGCGCAGCTCGGACAGATCGGATTCGGTGAAGCCGCGGCGCAGCTCAACCACCGCCACCGCGACATACGCCCGCATGTCGCAGATGCCGCAAACCTGTTCCTGCAACTGCAGTTTGAGACGGGAATGGTAGTTCTCGACCGCAATGCATTTGCCGGAACGCGCCCGGTCGGCTTCCCAGCACGCTATCCGGTTACGAAAGATCAGCGGATAGTAGTAGAGATCGCCGCCCTTGGGAGCTCCACCCGCGACCACCGCCGGCTTCAGCGAGTGGAGGATGTTCACCAGCGGGCTTTCCATCGCAAACAGCGAGGTCTGAAAGCGTTGCAGGAAACTTCGGGAGCAGTTCAGCGAGGCAAACGGCGCAACTTCCGAGCTGTCTAAGTTCACCTTGGCGATCAGCCCGCGCGGATGTCCGAAGCCGACAATCTCTTCCAGCAGGACGGGGAAGATTTCATCGCCACGCTCAATGCCGAGCAGACGTAAAGCGGGACGCCGCTTCCTCCCAGCGTGCTGGGGGAGATCGGAGCGCACGCGCATCTGCGGGGAAGCCACAGCAACGTCTCCTGACAGTGACTTGCCTTAAACGCGCGTCGCCGGTCGCCGGGTGCGGACCGGACGTCGCGTGGTTTCAACCGTGGTGACCTCTTCCTCACCCGTCTCCAGCTGCGGACGAGAGACCAGACCGGTGAGGCCCACGGCATCGGCATATTTCAGATAGGTGTCAATGGAGGCGACCACCACGCGCGCCTCGACCGTAATCAGGTCGATGCCCACAAGCGAGATGCGCACCCAGGCGTCGATCACGATACCTTTGTCCAGTACGCGATCCAGTACGTCAATCAGACTCGATCCGCCGGAAACTCGTTCAACGGCCATTCAGATCCTCCTGCCGATCTTCTTCGCTGGCTCTATTTCTTCCTGGAAGCTTTTCGTGATGTCTTACGCGTCGTTGCCGTTGCCTGCACGGTTTCCGATGGCCCGGCGCGCGGCAGCTGCCGGCGCGTCACCGCGGGCAAAACGGCGGGATGCGTGAGATTGGGATCGAACTTCCACCAATTCAGACCGATCTCCTCCGCCTTGTCCACCGAACACACCAGCAGGCGGATGCGAATGGTCAGCAGCTCGACATTGGCCAGCGATATCCGGACATCGCCGGCAATCACCAATCCTTTGTCCAGAACCCGATCGAGGATGTCGAGCAGGTTGGCCGTTCCCGAGACGGTCGGTACGCGTTCCATGAATGATTCTCAGAATTACGAGAAAGTGCGGATATACCGAAGCTTCGAGCCTTCGAGACGCTGCCTCGAAGAGCGGAACCGGGCTTCGACACAATCGCGTATCGTAGCGAAGACGGGACGCAGTGTCAATTTACAGCCTGCGCAAAAACCGGTGAAGCAGCGCCGTTCGTACCAGGCTCACACTTTCCTCCTTTGCTTAGATGCAGCCGGGTTGCCTGGGAAATGGGCTGCAGGTTGCCGCCCAGCCAGCGGCGCAAGTCCAGCTCATTTCGAACGCCCCCTTGTGATCTGTATCACAGCCTCGTGTTAACCGGATCGGAGAAGATGATGGAGTGGTAAACCGCCGCAGCGAGAGAGAGTTCGAGATGGGCTGGATTGAAAACAAGTTCGAAAAGAACTTCCTGGTCACCACGGTTGACTACGTTTTTAACTGGGCGCGGAAATCGGCGATCTGGCCGATGACGTTCGGCCTGGCCTGCTGCGCCATCGAGATGATCGCGGCCTCCACTTCGCGCTTCGACATTGCGCGCTTCGGCTCCGAGGTGTTTCGCCCCAGCCCGCGGCAAAGCGACCTGATGATCGTCGCCGGGACGGTCTCGCTGAAAATGGCGCCGGTCGTGCAGCGGATCTACGACCAGATGCCCGACCCGAAATGGGTGATTGCAATGGGCGCCTGCGCCTCCGTCGGTGGTCCCTTCAATACCTATTCTGTACTGCAGGGGGTCGATCGTATCGTGCCCGTCGATGTGTACATCGTCGGTTGTCCGCCTCGGCCGGAGAACCTCTTCTACGGATTGCTGCGCCTCCAGGACAAAATCGACCAGATGACGATCGCCAAAAAGCCCACCGAGGTACGGTTGCGCGAGGACATGGTAGACAGTTTCAAACAGCAGGTCCGCATTGCGCAGGCCAACTTTGCGAATCCCGGGGTCTCCTGCGCGCCGGAAGATTGCGCGACCGGGTGTAAGCCGGGACAACTGGTGCAGCCGGCAGAAAAGGGCTTCATCGCCGAGCCCTGAAACTCCCACGACGTCAGAGCCGGTTACGATTTCCTTTTGAATCGACTCCAAACGGATAGCCCGTCAATCTTTCCGGATAGCTCCAGCCGGCCATGATCAGCATTGCTCGCCCGGCCTTCAGCCGTAATCGCCTGAAATTCCGCTACCGGCGTGGTCGAATTGCAGCGCGTGCGCGTTGGCATGCCACTTGCTTCTATCAATTGCGTTCTTAGCCAGCGTCCAGCAATGAGGCTGGCAAAGTAGAAACGAAATGTTGCTACTTTGAACAAAAGAAGAAGACCTGAGGAAGGGAGCGCCTCGGGTCTTTTTTTGCGCCCTTAGAGCCCCTTTTGCGGCCGTACAGCTACTTTGCGTCGAACAGTTGCGGCGGCCATGGGATAATCGACCTCGCTTTCGTGAAACACGTTGTCCATACTGCTTGTCCGCACGATTGTCCCGACGCCTGCGCGGTGCTGGTGACGATTGAAGATGGCCGGGCCACGCGCGTCGAGGGTGATCCTCGGCATCCCATCACTCGCGGATTCCTTTGCGGCAAAGTTGCCAAGTATCTGGACCGCGTCTATTCGCCCGATCGTGTTCTCCATCCTGTGCGGCGGGTCGCGCCAAAAGGAACCCATGGCGAGGGCGCTTTCCAGCAAATCACCTGGGACCAGGCTCTGGACGAAATCGTCGCGCGCTTACAAAAGATCTCTGACGAGTTCGGGCCGGAGGCGATCCTGCCGTACTCCTACGGCGGCAACTGCGGCGTGCTCAATGGCGGCTCGATGGACCAGCGCTTTTTCCATCGCTTAGGCGCTTCGCAGCTGCATCGCAGCATCTGTTCGCAGGCAGGCGAAGACGCCATTCTCTCCATCTACGGGCGCAAGATGGGCACTGAGCCGGAGCAGTTCCGCCACTCACGCTACATCATCGCCTGGGGCGCGAACATCCACGGCAACAATATTCATCTGTGGCCGTTCATTGAAAAGGCGCGGCGCGATGGCGCCAGGCTGGTGGTCATCGATCCGTATCGCACGCGCACCGCCCGCATTGCCGACTGGCACATCCCGATCAACCCCGGGACCGACGTCGCGCTCGCGCTCGGGTTGCTGCACATCATCGTGCGCGAAGGCTGGCATGACGCCGACTACATTGCGCGCTACGCGGTGGGCTTCGACGAGTTGCAAAAACGCCTGCCGGAATACCCGCCGGAACGGGTAGCGCAGTGGACGGGTATCGCCAAAGCAGATATCGAACGGCTGGCGCGCGAGTACGCGCAGACGCGTCCGGCGGTCATTCGCCTGAATTACGGAATTCAGCGCTCGCAGAACGGCGGCACTGCGGTGCGCGCGGTCTGCATGCTGCCGGTGATTACCGGATCGTGGAAAGAGATTGGCGGCGGATTGCAGCTTTCTACCAGCGGCGGCTTCGGGCTCAATCGCGAGGCCATGCAGCGGAAAGATCTGATGCTGCGAAGTCCGCTCGCTCGAACAGCGCGAACCATCAACATGGTCGAACTGGGGCACGCACTGACGGAGGTGAACGATCCGCCGGTGAAAGCGCTGTTCGTTTACAACTCCAATCCCGCTGCGGTCTGTCCCGATCAGCATCGGGTGCAGCGCGGTTTGGCGCGTAAAGATTTGTTCACGGTTGTTCACGAGCAGTTCTTCACCGACACGACGGATTTCGCCGACATTGTTTTGCCGGCGACAACGTTTCTTGAGCACAAGGACCTGGTTTCCGCATATGGCCACTACTATCTTCAGGTGTCGCATCCGGCGATCGCTCCGCCGGGCGAATGCAAGCCCAACGTGGAGCTTTTCCGCGAGCTGGCGCTGCGCATGGGTTTTGAAGACCCTTGCTTCGGCGAGAGCGTGGAGACGATGATCGACGCTGCCCTGTCCTCGGGTGCACCGCAGTTGCAGGGCATCACCCGCGAGCGTTTGGAGCGCGATCCGTACCTCCGGCTCAATCTGAACGGAGATGGGAGCGGCGCGCCGTGGCTGCCATTCGCCCAGGGATTTCCTACCCCGAGCGGCAAAGCGCGAATCTACGATGAGAATCTGCTCGCGCACGGCATCGATCCGGTAGCGGCTTTCGTCCCGCCGGAAGAGTCGCGTCACACGGCGCGCGCACAGCGATATCCGCTGGAGCTACTGGCGCGGAAGGCGGACAATTTTCTCAATTCCACCTTCGTAAATCACGCCGGCCATCAGAAGATGGAACCTCACCGTCATACGCTGGAAATATCTAAGAGAGACGCGGAAGCGCGCGGCATCGACAACGGCGATCGCGTGCGCGTCTTTAACGATCGAGGTGAGGTATTTCTGCGGGCCCGAATCGATACCACCGTGCAGCCCGGTGTGGTGGGCGCGCGTCTGGACTGGTCGAAGCTGTCGGAAAATGGGATCAACATCAACGCCCTCACCTCCGCTCGCCTCACCGACCTCGGCGCTGGTGCCACGTTTTACTCCACGCTGGTGGAGGTGGAGCGTGCACATCTCCCTCCCGATCGTGACACGGCGAATGCTTCTTCCGGGCTGCACTTCGCAACTTCGAAGGCGCGCAAGGGTTAGCGTAGCCGTCACGCTGGAATCACCTTGCTTTCGGTTTCGAACCCGAGCAGCCGTACCGTATAATTGCGCTTTCATTAACCCTTTACTCTGAGGTTGCGTCATTTCTTGCCAGGATCAGGGAAGACCCGCCGTGTTGTTGGCGCGCGGGACCAGTGGTTGCGCCACGGCGATTGGTGTCCTCCTCGCACTCCTAGTTCTTTGCATGCCGTGCGTGGCGCAGCAGGAAGTGATTGCCGAAATCATCATTCACGGGAACCGCCGCATCCCCGCCGACACCATCCGGGCCCGCATGTTCACCAAGCCGGGCGACGTGTACGACCAGGCAGCGCTGGAGCGCGATTTCAACTCCCTGTGGAACACCGGATATTTCGACGATCTGCGCATCGAGCGCGAACAATCGCCGAAGGGCTGGATCATTCACGTTTACGTGAAGGAAAAGCCGACTATCCGTGAGATCAAATACACCGGCTTGAGTTCGATTTCTCAGAGCGACATCCTGGACAAATTTAAGGAGCAGAAGGTTGGACTCACCCAGGAGTCGCAGTACGATCCGACCAAGGTGAAGCACGCCGAAGTCGTAATCAAAGATTTGGAAGCTGCGCACGGCCACCAGTTCGCGACCGTCCGCTCCGAGGTGAGGCCGATCCCGCCCGCGGCCGTTTCCCTGACGTTTGTGGTCAAGGAAGGTCCGAAGGTCAAGGTCGGCAAAATCAAGTTCGAAGGCAATCATGCCATCAAGAGTCGCGACCTGCAGAGCGCGATGAAGAACCTGAAGCCCATCGGCATTCCGCACTCGATCTTTCTGGAGGATTTGTGGGCTCGGACGTACGATTCCACCAAACTGACGGAAGACGCAGAGCGCGTGCGCTACTACTACCAGACCAAGGGCTACTTTAAGGCGCTGGTCGGCGATCCCAAGACGCAGATTCACGACACCAGCGGCATACGCTGGTACTTCCCTTTCAAGTCGTCGCCAGGCAAAGCTGTCGATATCACCATTCCCGTTGAAGAGGGTCAACGCTATCGGCTGAAGGAGATCACCTTCACCGGCAATAAGGCGGTCACGAGTACCAAGGCGCTGCGGGCCTTGTTCAAGATCAAGGACGGCGACATCTTCGACACCGAAGCGATTCGCAAGGGCCTGGAGCAGCTTCGCAAAGCCTATGCCGCGCTGGGCTACATCAATTTCACCCCGGTGCCGAACACGGAGGCCAACGACGAAACTCGCATGATCAGCCTGCGCATCGATCTTGACGAAGGCAAGCAGTTCTATGTGCGGCGCATCGAGTTCGAGGGCAACACCACTACGCGTGACAAGGTCATTCGCCGCGAGCTGGCGCTGGAAGAAGGCCAGATTTATAACGGCAATCTTTGGGAGTTGAGTATTCTGCGGCTGAACCAGTTGCAGTACTTCGATCAGCTCAAGCCGGAGCAGGACTCGGAGATCAAACAGAATCCCCAGGACGGCACGGTCGATATCACTCTGAAAGTCAAGGAGAAGGGTAAGAACAGCATCGGCCTGACCGGCGGCGTCAGCGGACTGGCCGGGGCATTTATCGGCATCAACTACACCACGAACAACCTGTTCGGCAAAGGCGAAAGCCTGACGCTGCAGTTCCAGGTCGGCCAGTACGAGCGCAACGAGCAGCTGTCGTTTACCCAGCCCTATCTGTTCGACCGCCCGCTGCAGTTCGGCTGGTCGGTCTATCACAACAGCTACAACTACAACCAGGCGGCGTTGACGCAGATCCAGCTCAACCAGACGCTCGCGCTGCCGCAAAGCTATCAGGCGCTGCTGCAGAACTTCACCCAGACCAGCACCGGTTTCACCACTTCGCTCAGCTATCCCATCCGGCGCTCCTTCAAGCGCGTCGGCATAACCTACGGATTCGACAATTCCTCGGTGCAAACCTTCAGCGCGGCCTCGACCGATTACTTCGAAGCGCTCGAATTCCGCGGCATCTCCGGGCCGAACTCGCTGAACGGAATCATCACCAGCAAGATCGTTCCGAATTTCTCGTACAACAAGATTGACAACCCGCAGCGCCCCCACAAAGGTCAGAGCTTCTTCTTCTCGAACGAAATAGCGGGACTCGGCGGGAACGTGAAGTATGAAAAGCCGACGGCCGAATACAAGCGCTTCATGCCGGTGAACAAAGGCCGCAATACGGTTGGCTTCCGCGTGCTGGGTTCGTGGATCACCGGCTACGGCGGAACGGTCGCGCCGCCGTTCGATCGCTTCTATGCCGGCGGCGACACCGACATTCGCGGCTTCGACATTCGCGCAATTTCTCCGGTTTCGTTCTTCCCGACATCGGTCACGGTGCCGCTGCAGAACCCGGACGGCAGCACCGTTCCCTTGAATCCGGCGAACCCCCGTCAGGGCACGTATAACATTACGGTCCCGGTGGAGCAGATCATCTTCCCCGGCGGCGATACCAACATCATCACGAACCTCGAGTACCGCATTCCGATCGTCGGGCCGGTAACTCTGGCGCCGTTTGTCGATACCGGGTGGGACTTCATCACCAATCCGTCGCAGTTGTCGGTGGCCGGAGCGCAGATCAATACCTTGCAGAGCACGCTCTTCGGTTGTCCGGCGCTCAACGCGGTATTCCAGTGCGTCGGCGGCACCACGCTGCCCTTCAGCAACGAACTGAAACCGGTGCAGGGAACGAATTACCAGACGCGCATGTCGACGGGTGTGGAGTTGCAGGTCATTCTGCCGGTGGTGAATGCGCCATTTCGCATTTACTACGCATACAATCCACTGCGCATCGACGAAGTCGTGAACTCGCCGAATCCGATTACGCGCTCGATGTTCCCCGCGGGCGCGGCCGGCGAGTACACCTACCTGCAGACCATTTCGCTGTATCAGCCGCGATATCTGTTGCAGGAGCCGCTGAAGACCTTCCGCTTCACCGTGGCTACGACCTTCTAGGAAAAACTCGGAAGGGATCTCAGTTGGAACGCGAGCCACCGCCCGCGCGGAGCGCCTTGCTTCGCTCTTCCGCCTTTTGCTCGTCAGCGGAACGCCCCTGCCGTTGATACAGCTTGCCAAGATGGGCCCATGCGTCGGCCGCATTGGGATCAAGCTGTACCGCCTGTTCCTGGAACAGCGTCGCCTGCTTCAAATCTCCCATGGACGCCCATATGGCGGCGCGTCCCTGCGCGATGTCGAAACTGAAGGTTCGTCCTCCGGATGCATTCAACAGTTCCGGAGGAGCGGTGCGCGCCGCTGCATCAAGCTGCTGCAAAGCCTGTCGTGGCTGCCCGCTGATGAAGTACAGGCGCGCCAGCTTTACCGATTCTCTCGACTTAATCGCAGGATCGGAGGTGAGCCGGATCGTCTCCTCCAGAGCATGCGCCGCATCGGCGTTGCGTCCGCTCTTCTGATACAACTCGGCCAGCGATGACCAGACGACCGGCTGATCCTGCGAAATCGCGAGCGCGGCGACCCATTCCTTCTCGGCCGCCGCCGTCTTTCCCTGTTCGAAATAAATCTGACCCAAGCCGGTGCGCGCGGCCAGCAACTGGGAGGGGTCGCGAGACAGGAGCGTCACCATCTGCATCGCCTGCATCGCGTCCGCCGCGCGCTCCTGATGCTGGTACAAATCCGCCAGCGCGAACCAGACGCTGGCCTCAAAGCCCGGCAGCGCCGACCAACCGGTCGCTTCATTCGGCGCCAGTGCCAGCGCCGTCTGCCAATCCTGCTCCGCCTCGGCGCGCCGATCCATGGCATTCAGAATGGTGCCGCGATACCAGCGCGCGTGCGCATTGCCGGGATAAACCTTGATCGCGTTGTCGGCGGCCGAAAGCGCCTCCGGATTACGCCCCAGAGCGTTCAGCACCCGCGCCGTATTCACCCACAAATTAAAGGTGCGTGCCGACAACGGCAGCTGATCGTGCGGCAAAGGCGCGGTAGTGCAGTCGACGGCGAACCGCTTGAGGGTGTCCTGGTTCTGCGGGGTGTTCCGCAGGAAAACGATTGCCACTTCGTCGAGGTACACCGGACGCCAGTTCTGGCTGTGACAGTCGCTCTTCAGCCGATCGAGCGAAACTTCATCCAGCGTGAGCGGAAAAATGATCGTGTTAATACCGTAACGGTTCGCCTCTTGCTGCCACAGGTCGGAGTCAAGCGGTGCGGCCAGCATTTGCGCTCCGTGCTGCGGAATTGCCGTCCCGAAGGGCACTGCACGGCCATCGATATAGTCCCGATATTGGTCGCCCAGCGCCCAGGCAATATAGCCGCCTTCGTTGTAGGTGTTGAACACCCTGCCCGGCAGGTGCTCGCGCTCGATAAACTCCGCGGCCCGGCTCGGAAACCACGGGGACAGTCCCGTGCCGAAGGTCGAAAGGTTCGCCTCGGTCAGATAATGACGGTTGGTCAGCACATCGGCCGACCGCACCACTGCCAGCGCGGCGAAGAGCGCGACCGCCGCGGTTGCCAGTGCCACGCGCACCCGGGGGTTTCGGATCCGCTGCTGTACCCAGGCCGTCAGCGGCATCAGCAGCCAGCCCGCGATCACGACGATTACGCAACTGGCCAGCGCGACCATCCGCACATGCCTGGTGGCTTCGTATCCGGCCAGGAGCATCAGCACCGCTGCGCCCGGCCGGCGTTGCGCCAGTCCAGCGCCCACACCAACAATCAGCACCAGCGCCAGCAGATGAATGATGTCGCTGGTATTGCACGGCGAGAACGAACTCAGCGGCTTCATCCAGTTCCAGCGCAGCGGCGCCCATTCATTGATGGCGCGCGAGTGCAGGGCCATGAGGTGCTGCTGGCGGATCAGGGCATCGTAGATCTTCCATCCCCAGGGATTCACCATCGTCGCAACCGCGGTCGCGGCAAACCACGGCCACGACCGTTTCGATCGCTGTATCGCCGCACGTCGCCGCGACTCGCTGGAAGGAAGCTCAAGCACCTCCAGTGCCACAAACGCAACGATCAGTCCCAGCCCGGCGACAAAGCCCAGGTGAAGATTCACCCAGGCAATCATCAAAACGGGCAACAGCCACAGCGAAGCGCGACTGGTTGTGTAGTTTTGCCAGAGCAGCGATAGAAAGGCCGCGAACAGTACAACCGTGAACATCTCCGCGCGCGGCACGGCGCGGAAGGCAATCAGCGGTACCGCCAGGATGGCAATGGCCGCGGTGTAGGCCGAGCCGCGGCGAAGCAGCAGGGCTACCGTTCCCGCGCAAGCGGTCGCGGCAATCCACGAGATGAGCGCGAAGCCTCCCGCCAGGTACGCCCAGTAGAAGATCAGGCCCGAGCCGACGGGATAAATCCACGGCGCTCCGCTTGCGGTGTAGGAGAAAACGTCGGTCGAGAAAACATGATGATGCTGCGCCACCCAGCGGCCGGTCGCCATCTGCCAGCCGAGATCGGGATCGGCGACCGTGGCCAGCCCCGCCAGGAACGCATAGATGACCGCAATGGCTCCCAGAACCAGGAACAGCCGGCGGCCAAGCGGCGAAATCTCCGCGGGCAGAGCGTCTGGATTGGCGGGATCCGCTAAGGAGCTGGAGTGACCCACGGCAACATCATTCATTGGGGTTCTACTCTATCGAACGGCAGAGGTGGGATACAAGGCTGGGAATTTGCCTTAGACAGCACTGCGCACCACCAAGGTTGTACACTTTCGTTTGACGCTGAGAAGCTGATTTTCCTATAATCTACCAATCCGCACCGCCGAATTTTCCGGTCGGGAAGCGTTTAGGCGAAAGTATGCGCTGAGCGCCGTTGCCCGGCTCCAGAAAGATGCAGTTAGGATCTCCGTCATCACTGGATACCTGAAGAATTCCCGGAGCAGTTCAAGGAGCTACACCAACGCAATGAAGCGCACGTTCGTAAGCACAGCCGTGCTCGCTCTGTCCCTGAGTACTGCGGCCATGGCACAGTCCGCCCCCGCCGCCCATAGCACTATGCCGGCTGCCACCCCGACCACCGGCGCCACCACGCCCACCGGCGTCAAGGTCGGAATCATCGACATTCAGCAGGCGATCGTCGGTACCAACGAAGGCGCCCGCGACTTCGAGGCGCTGCAGAAAAAGTTCGAGCCGAAGAAGAACCAGTTGGCCAGTCAGAACACCGAAATCGAGAACCTGAAGAAACAGCTGCAGACGCAGGGCGACAAGCTGAATGAAGAGGCGCGCAGCACCCTGGTGAACTCAATTCAGTCCAAGCAGAAAGACCTGCAACGCTCGGTGGAAGACGCGCAGACCGAATATAACCAGCAGCAGAACGAGATTGCCCAGCGCATACTGCAAAAGATGGCGCCGGTCATCGACAAGTACGCCAAAGCCAACGGCTACGGCCTGCTGTTTGATTCTTCCAATCCCTGGCCGCAGGGTCCGGTGCTCTGGGCCACGGCCGGCGTGGATATCACCAAGCCGATTGTCGACGCCTACAACGCGCAGTCCGGCGTCGCGCCGCTACCCAATGCTCCCAAACCGGGCAGCGCCCCGGGCGGCAAGCCGATCGGACAGGCGACACCGCCATCCACCAAGTAGGATCGTTTGTTAGATAGAATCAAGGGCCGCAATCGCGGCCCTTTTCTGTTCTCGAAAGGTTCGGATTGGGAAGCCTGAGCGTTGTTAGAAAGCGCCGCCGCCGCCGCCCCCAAATCCGCCGCCGCTGAAACCGCCTCCACCTCCGAAGCCTCCGCCGCCCCATCCCGACCCCGTGCTGCTGGCGCGCGGCGCGGCCACGAATGCCTGGTGCGCATCCATCGCCATGTTGTGCATCGCACCGGCGAAGAAGATGGGGTTGAAGCCGCCGACGAACGGCGTTGGCCCGACATACCACGTCGGAGGATTCTGGACGATCCCCTGGAAGGCTTTGGCCCAGCGGTTCTCAATGCCCAGCGCCATCGCGTAAGGAAGAATCTTTTCGAAGGTGTCAGGGGGCATGCGCTTCAGCCGGTCGGCGTCGACACGGTTGATGAATTCCTGTAAGCCGAGAATCTGGACCTTCGTTCGCACACCTTGCAGCGACTTGGCAGTCATGATGCGCGCAAACAGGAACACGATGATCAGCGCGATCACCGCGGACGCAATCAGCAGACCGGGCGAGCTGAGCACGTCCGCCCAGTGGAAGATTTGCACGATGACGAAGGGCGCCACCGTCGCCACTATCCCGAGAAACACGTAGGCATGTGCCGAATCCGGGTCAACCGAGTACATTCCCTTGCTCTTCAGCTCGGCGAGGATGTCCTCCTTGATCGTCGGAATCGCCACGTAAAACTGGTTGCGCAGCTCAGAGAGGCGGATCTCGGTCGCACCGCCGGCGAACATGTGATTCAGCATCACGCGTTCGTGCGCTTCCAGCGAGCTCGAACTCCACGTACCCGGCTCCTTCAGCGAGTGAAACGTGTAGTCGCGATGTGAGAAGAACACGGCTTTCGAGTCGGTCTCTTCAATCTTGATGTAGCCCTTCACCGCCAGGTCAACCAGAGTGGAAGTGATGTCGCGGGGGTGAACGCTGTCGTCGATGAGCGCGCCTACTTCGGCCGGCGTCATTCCCTTGGGCGGCTCGTACATCGGCGCCACCGACATGTCGGGCTTGGGATCGCGGCCCTTGGTCCACCAGAAGAAGAACATCACGATGAACGCCCACAGCGGCAGCAGCACAATAAAGTTGCTGCGCACGAACCACACGGCGAACGTCAGCTTGCTGGGTTCGCTCAGCACCCCCTTGGTGATGTACACGTCGGCGGTCAGACCCTCGCGCATATCGAGCGACTGGTTGGTATCGACGTGCACATCATTGCCATTGACCGTGACGGTCGCGTTCTGTGCGGCCGAGCCGTAGTAGCCGGTGAACGCCTGCGCGCGCAAATTGTTCACCGCCCCGGGCGGGAACAGGATGATCGCCCGTGCGCTGTCGATCGGCACCGGCCAGTCGTTACCGGTCACGTTCCAGTAGAGCTCGTCGTAGCCGTCGAACCAGCGGATCGCGTTCTTCACCGTGTAGTTGATCTCGACGGTTTTCGTGGTGTCGACCGCACCCGGAATGTAGATCTTCAGATGACGGTAGTCGTTCTGCACGCTGGATTCGTACTTCAGCTTGTGGCCCAGACCATCGTTGACGCTGATTACGTTAAGGAACAGCGTGTAGTTGGAACCGTGCGGACCAGGATATTGGATGGGTATGTCGCGATAGATGCCGTGAAACGAGCCGTTGAAAGCGACAACGATGTGCTCGTTGACGGTCATGGAGCCGTCCTGCGCGACGTTCATATTGCTGTCGAAATGGGTGATGCGCCACTCGCGCGCGAAGGCGGGAGTGGCGAGCGCGAGAAGAATCCACCAACAGGCAATCGCCCGCATTTTGCATTTAGCACTTTGCATTTAGCAGCGAGCACTTGCGCTCTGTCCGGATCACGAAGCCAAATGCTAAGTGCTAATTGCTAAGTGCTCTGAACGCCTTCGGCGCTCAGAACTTCACCGCTACCGGTTCGCGCTGCGTGGGCTCGGTGATGTCGAAGAACTGTTTCTGCTGGAAGTTGAACATCCCCGCGATGATGTTGCTGGGAAAGCTTTGAATCT
>Ga0335072_10004818_pt1 | contig 19943 bp, 22 predicted proteins | sample Lox_Sample_21_FD_206725 | JGI IMG/M metagenome (GOLD analysis project Ga0335072, IMG submission 206725) | Soil microbial communities from Loxahatchee National Wildlife Refuge, Florida, United States - Lox_Sample_2.1 | ecosystem: Environmental > Terrestrial > Soil > Wetlands | place: USA...
AGCTTTACAATTCTGAGCGTTCCACAAGACCTGGTTACCGTTCCGACCTCTTGTAAAGTATTTGTCGGTAGCTTTGTTGGCCAGGAATTGATCCAACAGTGTCCGTCGTTGGCCGTCAAACCCTCTGTTTACAAAGGAATACTTTGGCGTCGTACTACTAAGGTCGTCTTTAGGATTAAACGTATTCCAGTTGAAGTCTTTTAAACCAGGCAAACCCATCTTAACTTCGCGCTTAAACCTCCGTTGAATGTCTTGACATAGGCTTCTACAGAATCGTTGTAATCCGGCTAAGTCTACTCTCTTTCCATGAATTGCCAGTGACGTAAAGTTCTCTCCAATCCAGCTGATGGTCGGTAGTGCATTACTTAAACCAACAATCGTACTTGCCAAGTGCTGAGTCTCGTAAAGCAATCCGAACGGACTTTGAATTAGATCTTTGATATAGATTTGATGCCCAGATAGATCGTCTTCCAATGCGACTCCATCGTTCTCAGGTGACATCAATTCCGCAAAGATACAAGCTCGGATACAATACATAAGTTTTGCAATCATCGGAGTGATATCACGAGCATTAATAAAGCCACTGCCATCTCCGCGAAGACATACCGCCATTAGAAACCTTTGCACCGCACAGAAACCCTCTTCTAAAAGCGATCGTGCCTCCGTCCAACAGAATACAGTGTAAACGACTTGATGGAATATACGATTGAATCGGAATTCCCATTCTTCGTCGCCTGCAATATATAGATCTAATTCCTCTTGAAGTTCCGTCAACTTAGCTTGGATTGATTCCAACAAAGGATACTTAGTCCTCCATTGAATTAGATCGTCGTTTTCCTCGTCGGCTTCACTCAATGCTCTTAACCGAAGATAGAAACACACCAGCCGTCCAAGAATGTTTGCATAGGCATCTTGAGAAGAGATCTCTTGCAATGAATCAAATACATCGGAGCTATCCCTATTTATCAGTGGAATTCCCAAGATGCGGACTACCTGGCACACATTAACTTCCGTCGCACAATTATATTCCCAGTCTTTAATGATAAACAGATGCTGCGAAGATATCTGCGAGCGCAAGCAATTACTTGGAACAAAGGATTGCGCATCGTTGGAATCGAAGCTAAGGCTGCAATCTTCCCTCGGTCAACATCTTTAAAGTATAAATCCCATCTACAATCAACGGTAACTTACAAGCAGACGCACCTGACTTTAGCAATGAATGCATTCATCAATCGCATATCTGTCGTCTCAGCACTCCCTTCAGATGAATCAATTCTAAGTGCATTCTCAAATCGACGATTCAATTCATCTTTCCAAGCTTCTTCTTCAATTATATCTGCCTCTGTAACTTCACGAACTTCAATGTATTTCTTGAACCAGCCACCAAACGGTCTTTGAATCATTGCTTCCATCGCCGTTCCATTTAGATTTCGATGCTGTGTGCTCAAATGTACTGTCATTGAGCGTCGCTTTAATGTATAATGCGAACACAAGCTGCATTTAAATCCATGTACCATTGGAATTCCTTCAATTGCAATTCGAATAACGGAATTGCTTTCAATCCAATTTGCAACTTGTGTAGAATCAATCGGTGCAATTGCTTGACCAATATGTTCTAATGCTTCATTTTCTGTCGTTCGTATCCCATGGTTATCTTTAAGATGACCTTGAATCCAATCGAAAGGGATTCCTATATTGCAATTGATACACACGACAATATTGTATTTAGCGTCATATATCAATGGAAGTGCTTCCGTATCTTCACGATTATTATCTTCAGCTTGCAAAATTGCTTCGTCTAACTGTTATTTAACCTTCCAATAGATCTAACCTTCTGAATCGATCTCTTCTTCTAATTCTTCTCTATCAGCGGCTGCCGCCGCTTCTGCCTCTTGTAGGACTGTGCAGGTCCTTTGATGGCGCACCAATGACTGATAGATGTCATATTCTTTGCCGCACATGCATTTAAAGCGGTCGTTTTCAGCTCGTACCACTGTATTTGCCTCGCTCGTTCTCACTTTCTTTTGATGTTCGCGCCTGTAATGCGCATCATATTTGCCTCTGGTATCAAAGGCAACACCACAGTGTTTGCATATAATATTTGCACGCTCGATTTCAGCCTCCATAGAGCTGATTCTAAGCCAATTTGGCCAAAAAAAGCGGTTGGGATAAAAGCGCTCGTAGAATGGTCAGGGATCGTCCTTTTGTCTTGAAATATTTTTCCAAGAATGTTCTCTCCCTATGTATACAGGCGTACGTTTTTTGTCCGAATTTGTCAGCATCCGTTATAGTACGGAAACTCCCGATTTTTGTATATATATAAGGGCCCGAAATACACCCATTGTGTGTAAGTTACAAAACGGATAGGAAACACATTTTCGACTTCAAAAAAGCGAAGTTTGGTGAAGAGTAACTGTTACTCTTCAGAATTATGCTTGTCGCAGATCCCCGGAGCGCCCACGGAGCTGCACGGCCGTGCAAACAGTTCGTACCAAAAGTATATACTAAGTCTTTGTGAAGAGTAACTGTTACTCTTCTCAGAAGAGTAACGGTTACTCTTCTCAAAAGGTTACTCTTCTCAGAAGAGTAATAGTTACTCTTCACAAGTGTTCACGGCAGCGCCAGCGGGCATTACAGAGCAAAAAAAGCTCGTATCATTAATAACTTCGCGAGCATTGGTCCAATTGACTTGATTTCAACATTTTTGTGTTCAAAATGTCGTTGACGTCATTTTGGACGCCTCTTTCCCAATTGGGTAATGCTTATATCACCTATATCTCAGCAACGAGCGCTCCGTACGAGCTCATGAATATACCATTGAAATCGCATCGTCGAGCTCTATATTCGTACAAAATTTTTTTTTTTTCTATAACGAGAGGTTCTCTTCACAATTTTCCGTGCAGCAAGCTGCACGGATCATCATTGTTGTAGTTATTGCTTATACTATACACACGGAAAAATTCCGTGCACACATATATATAAGGTGGTGAAGAGTAACCCACCTGCTGGACTTAGCCATTTTCACAAGATTCCAAATTAATATATGGGTAACCGCTATTTTCGCTTATTTTGACCCCAATAAAGCCAATGGATTAGTCATCATAAGTTACATTCATATAGAACGCATCATTCTGAACGTACTGATATCAAAATTATGTAATTTGGAGCGATATCCACGGAGATATTGACGAAAAAACGCGCTGGGGGGGTGTATTGTAAGGGCTGACCTGTGTTAACCACACAAATGGTGGCGTTTTACGCCACCACACAATTTACGCCACAAACGCCACGAAAATCGCTAGTATTAAATGTTAACACGGGGGGGTGTTAACAGAATTATATATATAGGGTTTGAAGCTTCGCTTCAAAGTGCGTACTCCGATACCCTGCTATCTTCAGTTGCGAAGCAACTGTTGGGTGGTGGTCGGGGAGGTGGCGGATTTTATATAGATAGGGTAGATAGGGTAGATAGGGTACACAGGGTAGAGGAGACAGGGTAGAGGAGCACCACCACCACAGCACCACAGGCCAGAAGTAACATCACGGGCAAAAAGGGGTGCAACAACAGGTTATAATTTGTGTGGGAAGAATTTACAATATGGAGCACCACGGTTGTTGCAGGTGCAACAACGAAATATTGCAGGGTGCGACAAAGCATGTATTATAGTGTAGGTATTATATATATAGGTTGTAATAACAGGTGTAGTCAGACCCTAATATCTGGTCTCGGGGGGAGCACTAGACCATCTCCTCACTCGGGTGTTCTTTGGCACCGTTATTATCCTCGTTACTTCATCATGTTCTTCTTCCTGTCGTGCTTCTTCCCCTAGTGCTTGACGTTAGTGACATCCACTCGGATTGCAATCATACGCTCCACGATTTTGTTGTCAGTCAAATATCTCCATGTTGCTTCTGCAAAAAAGTTTCCGCAGCGATTATTTGAATCACCCCCACCTCCCCTGTGAACGCCTTCGAATCAAAAACGGGTTTGAAATGTGCGGTACCAATAGCATGACCGTTAACTATCACCGGCGATCCACTCATTCCTCCCACAGTGCTAAGACGGTAGTTGGTGGTGATCGGCGTCCATTTCGTTATGGGCCCATGCGTAATTGTAAGGGTGTTGATAGGTAATAATTCTTCCATATCACGTCTTGCATCCCTGTTTTTCGCAATATCTCCTTGGGTTCGAACAAGATACTGTGGACTGTAGGCGCCGGGATACCCGATAACATCAACACAATCCCCGACTTGAAGCTTCTCTCTTTGTAACTCAATCCATGATGCTGCTTTGTATCCTGATGCAGAGCAGTCTAGTACCATGATGTCGGCTAATGTCTCTTTTGTCGAAACGATTTGGCACTTGAACACTCTCACGGACAAACTTTGATCCCTATCCAACTCATGCTCACCCGCGGTCTGAAACAAAGATTCGATGTTCATCTCGGCTATGTTTGTCCCCGGATATTGAGCAACGATTTCATCGTTTTGTTCAGTAATGATGTGCCGGGCTGTTAATAACGTCACTGGACCAACGAAAAACGCCGTGCCGTAGCTGAATTCTCCCCTTGAGTCGCGAATCGCAATTGAACAGACACATTTCGCTGCTTCCGCCAACATCTTCTCTCTGACCGCAAACTGCGGATTAACACTATCATTCAGACCATGAAAACAGGGATATACTAGCCCTGATGGAAGTCGATCGTTGCAGGTTGGGATGACATTCCAATCATCATCGAACGTCGCTGTTGCGCCAACAAACCGGTTGTTCTCTGCGAGGCACACCTCGTCACATTCCATAACAGGTTCAGCAAACAATATGTCCACTTCTCGTTCTGCTCTACGACGCTTACGGATTTCGAGCTTAGGTTGCAACGTTCGTTTCATTCCGTCGTAGTCATCGCCGTAATGATATTGAGGTCGGCGTTGGATGATCGGACCGCCGCCGGAGGAAACTAAACTTCGCCTAACCCTAAAACCACGCAGTCCTGGCGGCTGCCTGGTCCGTCTCGAAACCGACCAATTTCGAGGAGTTGTCACCACCGAACACAACACACACCACAAGGCACGTCCCACTCCTAATTCACACAAGACTCTCATCCTCCCTTGCATCTGTCACAGTTCGTTTCCTCTACTGCCTAGATCCTTGTATCTTCGACATTTGCACTGTTGCTCGGCTGAAAGCTGCACCGCAAGTCAACAAAGGCCGATCGGCATCAAAACAATCCACCCATGTCCGCACCAACACGCGACGAGTTCCTGAGCCACGTACACCAAAAACTCGTATCTCCGCCAATTCAGAATCCAACAAAGAAGGGGTCACCTACGAAATCCACACAACGCTATCGATGGCGCAATCTGCTGCCGTGGGATGTCGAAGCCGAAGCTCGCGTCTACTGGGATGCGCTCGGCGACGATCAAAAGAACGCAATAGTCGATGTGATGCCTGGATACTGGGACTTTGTATAACAGCAGCTCGAAGCCTATTCTCAACCATTTACCTCGGAACCTAGTCTGCGAGTGCCATTCCGCAATGCTTTCAAACTCCCCATAACACTGCGATTCGAGGCGCCGGTGACGCACATGCTCAAATATGGATTGAAGGGTCTCAGCTAGAAGAGCAGGCACTCGGAAATGCGGATTTCTTAATGGTCTATGACGGAAAGCTTTGTGGTTTGATTGAACTCAAGACATGGTGGAAAGTAACAGAGACCGAAATTGATGAGGTTCGACCAGGTACATAATACCTATCGAGTCAATTTGCTAACAAAAGGCATAGAGCCATTGGAAGGAGAACATCATGGTCGTCTAGCAATAGAACAAACATACGGATACATGTGCTTCGACAAAATGTGTTACGGAATCATGGCCACCTTCAATGCGTTTGTACTCCTGAAGCAACAAACCGGCGGGATTCTCTACATGTCACGCACAATTCCCATCAACTCAACTACTCCCACAATTCTAAAACTTCTCTACTACTTCTCATATTTATGTGCCCTGCATCCTGATCCTTATCCTGAACTCAACTCAGAGGGTATTCCAATTCATCTCAAATCAGCACCCAAAACACCCGACAAAGCTCCTAAAATCCCCGATCCAAATTATCGACCACCTGCTAGAACGACTACTCTATCCCCTTCGAATACTGAAGGACGTCGTCGATCCGCACGACTGCTTTGGAACTTCTCCAACCACAGAGAGTCTACATCTCGATGTTGCGAATCTTGTTTCTCTTGGGTGCAAGGGCTGGCGCGGAACATTGACGAATGGTCCTGTATTCGTCAAATTATGGGATGCATGGAAATTCTCTGCTTCTGATGCCGAACATGAAGCTTGTGTTTACCAGCGCCTTTCTGAATTGTGGACCACTGTCGTTCCTCGCTTTATTGGGTTTGGTCAATGGGGTTTCTGTCACATTCTCCTACTATCGTACCTCGATGTAATTCCCTCCTCCCTCCTCCTTTAGTCTGTAGTGTAGTTTGACTAATATACAGTGTCCCATGTTACATCAGATCAAGTATACTTCGAAGGTCGGCAGAAATGTGATGCAAGCTTTCAGCGAGATTCATGCGAGGGCGGTATGTCATGGAGATGTGAGATGCGAGAACATTCTTGTTAAGCAAGATGGATCCGTTGTCCTCGTTGACTTTGAGGTGAGTACGATTGATGCAGATGAAAGCCAATTGGAGGCGGAGATGAGAGAGGTGAAGGACTTCTTAGCATCATTGAAGAGGTAGGAAAAAGATTGAACGATAAATATGAACTGTCCGGAAAGTATTCTAGCAATTTCTGCGGCTTCATCTCATGTATATAAAGCCCGCACTGTAGCCACATCTAATCTACAATTTAAGTTTTCGAATCGAATGGACGACCCAGGCCCCATTATACAAACCGTCGTTCAAATTGGTGAATGAAAAAGGCGGGAGCTTATTTGCTTCACCTTAAACCTTCACCATAACGCGGTATCTGTTGGCCTTTTCAAGAGTGGAATGAATATTCGGCCCTGTCAAAGCATTGCCACGAATGGTTATAGAAGGGATCGAATCGAACAACAGCGTTACCTATGAAAGCACGAAACCAGTCGATCGACTACATGATTTCGAATGTCAACATGGACAAGCCGGTGGTGCGACTTATCATTCTAGCTGCTCATCGGTATTGTACAGGCTGGAAATGAGTCTAAAGTTTGAAGGCATCCTGACGCTGCGACCATTCACCGAAGGAACAGATCAATATGGTCAGTGGTATAATTTGCCGAAGTGGGTTTCATGAGACTTCTTCACTGTGAGAACTCTTTTCCTCTTCCTCTTCCTCTTGTGCCTCCTTCTCGTGTGCCTCGTCCTCTGTTGCCTTCTCATAATCGGCGGTCATTAAAGCAACCGTCTCGGTATTCCAAATTTTGCAGTCTTCGCAAACCGAGTGATTACAACGGAGAGTTGCTGCTGCAATAATATCAAAGGATGCACTGGTTTTCTTCAAAGCATTTCATATTCTCCGTTCTGAAGTTATGTATTTCGGTTGCCGTGGCATCGAACTGGTTCAACTAGTTTTTGGAGTTGAATCGTACCTAGTTAGCTTCTTAAAGATGGACGAGGGGGACTGCGTTGCATGCTCCCAGCGGACTGCTGTTGGTGAGGATTACCAACGACTTGCGGACGGCAGATTGCTCTGAGATGGGATTGGAAGGGTTAACTTGGTTCTTGAACAGAGACTGGGTTGGCTTACAGCCACGCGGTACAATCTCCTTTGGAAGTGTGGAGAAGCATCTGCAGACTGCTCAAAGTATTATCTCACAAAACTTATCTTCTTCTTTCTAGGAAGTCATTTTATAGCTACTCAACTTTTATCCTCCTGCTTGTATCCTAATCTACTTCGGTTATTTTTCTTTCCAGTCGGACAAATCATCATCATCCTTGAATGGCCACGCTTTCCAGACTTCATTTCGTAATTCCTCCTCCGCTGTCTCGCTAATCTTCCATCTGAGATACTGATTGCGGCGAAAACTATCTTCGTAAAGTTCCGTAGGAATCCACCCTTCCTCATTGCTTCCCAGATCTTGACGAAATGCCGCTAAGGAATCACTTGCCTCGGACCACTCCTTTTCCTCTTCCTTCCATTGTTCGATGTCTGTTGTAGAATATTTCAACGGGCACGGTTTGTCGTTCGCAAAATCTCTCCAGAATTCAATGATGTCTAATAGAGAACTCCGCAACATAACTAAATCTCCGTCCCACGGGAGTCCAACCCGTTTGATGAGCTCGGCACGCACGGCATTCACTCGTCGTGAGAGGGCTTTGAAGTGCCGGAAATTGTATTTTCCACTCGACCGAAGATACAGCTGGCACGACAGTCGACGGATATGCTGGTATTTCAACTCTTCCTTTTCCCCTGCGTCCAATGAATCAAAATTCCCTGGCAGTTTATCTAGCTCCATCACTCTAGACACTCCCTCGCCGTTATTCGAAAGAAAATGTGGATAACCGGTTTGCTTGAAGAATGGTAGTGCGCTTGTTCCTTGCCAATCGATGATTGCTGTAATCTTGAAATCCGTGGGATCGACAAAAACGTTCTCGAGTCGCAAATCAGGATGGCGTAAGATGGAAACGCAATCGTCCGTATCTGGGCAAATATAAGGGACCACTTTGTCAAAGTCATCAAGCAGCCGAAGATGATCCTCTGGCTCGATGGGTTCTTTGGATCTAGAGAAGAAAAATTCCCTTCGGCGTGGTTTTGCAAACTTTTTGTTCCATGCTCGCTCTCTTGCGCTGATAGACAGCAAATATTCGGAGGCAGAACCCCCTAGAGTTTCAGCACTAAGGTCGTGGAGGGGACTTACATGGTCCACGATCGAACTTGAGATCCTGACGGCGGTCATGCCAGAAAGATGGATTAACGTCTGGTCCTATACACCAATTTGGATTGGAAGCACGAGTTACGTCCTTCTCTGGAAGAAACCCACTGAAGAAAAGACTTCCATAACTGGGAAGCGGCGACTGGAACATTTTGGCTTCGACCTGAACGAGCTGATTGATAACTGTCAGTCTTTGCTTTCCGCTAAGCGACCACCACACATCACCTAACACAACACCATTGACTTTCTCCATTATAATATATTCGGCGCCGACTGGGTTTGCTTTGTCCGAGCTCCAAGTGTATACACGAGGTACTGGAATGTCGGCATGCTGTCGCAGGAACTCCATGGTGGCTACTTCACTGGCTGTCATGTAGCGACGAGGAACGACAATGTGATAAGGGATTTTTGCGATAACCTCAAAACCGTCATCCATTCGCAAGGTAAATACTCTGTTGAACCCACCTTCGGCAATTTTTGTGATGGACACGCACCGCTGGCGGTCGACAGATTTTGCAGCAATTTCTTGCAGGGTAGAAACATTAAACGGTACGTATCGATCATCCAAATGCTTTCGTTCGTTGTATCTACGGTTAGCGATGGGTACCTGACTCAAGAAACTTACAGCCACCTTCCTGAAGTGTAGGTGAAGAGATTGTCGTCATTTCCTAATTATCAGAGTTGACGCAGCACACGCTAACCGGTCGCTTGTGTTTCCGTCATCTTCGCTCTGGTAGAAAGGAACGACTTCCTTGAGCGAGTAAACCTGAATGAGTTGATCACCAAAAGTCTCACAGATGAAAGAATCATTGAAATGGAAAGTTGTCCATCGAGAACTGTGGATGTGCCACGATGCGAAAATGTGAAGACACGGGTGAATCGGACAACGGAATAATCTCCCGACTCCAGTCCACTTCAAAATCCCTACACCATCTCGGGAATTTGGTTCAGACCGTGCTGCCGCTTTCGGCATGGCTAAACCTTAATTCTCCAAAGCCTATTCTATTCCTAACTGTGACCCTCGGGACAGGACAGGATCTTCCAATCGGGAGAACCCACGACCATCACATGCCGTTTTTCTGGAATCGGAACGCTGAAAATTCACATGCTGGCCCAACGCTTTCCCGAATTCAAGTAGTTTATCTGGTGTCACCCTGTCTGTATCTCTCCCGTTTTGCCAGTCCCGCATTCGTTCCACCTTGAACACAAGATTACCCGTCCTTTCCCCGAAATCGGTCAGATCTCCAAGTCCTAAATCTCCCAAGTATGTCCGGCCTCACGAAGCACTTGAAAAGGACCCAAGAAGCTCTTCTGCAAGTTAAAAACGTCAAGAAAAAGTTTACGACCCCTTCCGTTTCCCCCGGCAGCACTGTCTGGCCAAATAATTCGAAAGACCAAGCAAGATTGGGCTTCCGTTGGGACCTCGATGTCCCCGTTAAAATCCCAGACAACAGACCCAACGCTGAACAAGGCACAATGCGGGACGCGAATCGGTTCAAGCTTCAGGCTAATGCACAAGCGGAGGCTAAGACTATCAAAGAATGGGTTAATAAGCAAGGAAAGAAGGGAACGCACGCGGACGTGACATTCGTGGACATTCCGGTTGATGCATCTGACGATGAGTTTGAGGAGATCATGGATCCAGATGCACTTATGGAGGAGATCGATTAAATCGATTAACTTTCCAGAATAGTTAAAGTCATACTATCCCATTCAAGCAAGTACTCCACGTGCTAGTGATGTCTTTTGTGTTGATGAATTAACTCCAGATGAAGGAATGAAATCGTTGCGATAATAGAACGGATGGATGGATGGAGCTGACAACTAAGTTACAGCGAGGTTCAAAAGCAAATATCGTTGCAGAGTCTGTGCTTCATGGCAACCAACATTTAAAACAAGGATTGAGTCGAACATCTTCGCTTTGAGAACAGTGCATAGGACAGGGCGCAAAGTTGGGATTATAAACGGCAGTTACTGTCAAATAAGTGCATCATACAAACGATAAGAAAGTAGATCTGAATATGCAATGATTGAACATCCATGTTACTCCAATCCTCGCGATACCAATGCACGCTCCGATGCTCAACCTTAAACTCCTCGAAAATCGAAACTAATCCAAAGACATAGGCGATTCATGTGTCACAGCAATCGTACTAATCCTACTTGACGTCGAAGAGGCACTCTGTCTATTCTGCACTTTGGCCCAATTTTTCTGAAGAATAGCCATTTCCTTTTCGAAATCCGGATCTTCCGATTCATTGTCCAAGTCTCCTTCTTCATTTAACATCGCCTCTTCTCCTATGAAGGGATTTCGGACAACAATGCAGTCATATATTCGTGGTTTCTGTCACATTTATTAGCACGCACTGAATTAGAAAAAGAAAGCAGAGACGAGGTGAAAAGAGGTAAATTCTCCAAGGGAAGGGGAATACATTCAATCCAACTTCCTTTCTCCAGTAGGTATTCCACTCTGACTTTGAAAGATAACTCACGTCATTATTTCCACTAACGAGATAACACAAGACTTCTGCGAGTAACTTGAAAAAGGCGGCTTGATCAGCTGGTTTGCGCATACGAAATGGTTTCGAATGTTCGATGGTGATTGCAGGAGGTTGTACAGTTGCTGAAGCAGAAGTCGTAGGAGGAGGATGTGGTGTTTTGTCTTTGTAATCTGCTCCATAGCGATGGATATCATAGAGATAGGTATTAGGAAAAGTGGCATGAAAAATGTAAAATGTAGCATGTCGCGCATGAAGAAGGAATCCCTATACCATATCAGTCTCAGAAAGAGAAAACGGTGATACTTCCTGTTGTCCGTTGAGATTGCCGAGGTATTGTTGTTGATGACATACTTGACCCAGCAACTCTGCGTAAATTTGTCCTACATGCATGTAATTCGCCGTTTCAACAGTGCGGTATTGAGATCGCTTTGGTTTTGCCTACCATCAAGCGTGAGAGGTGAACAGTCAAGCCGGAAAACAAGTAAAGTCGCAGAACAAGAGTAGGGGAACAAATTTGAATAAGGATGATACCTCAATACAAAACACAGGACATTTTGGCGACGGCGAAGGAGTTGGATAAAAAGATAATCCGCCATCCGATATCGCAGTGACTTCTTGTGTTCCAAGCTGAAACTTCATCGTTTGTCTGGTTCTATTCATGAGTGAGAATGCGGTGATTCAATAAGAGAACTGTCAACAAAATCGGATAATTAACAAAAGGAGGGGTGTTGTACTCAGGAATAATTCGCATTGGATACTTATACCAAGCATGAGTTGCAAGAAATTCCTGCAAAGACAGGAATGTCGCAAGAACAAATGCATTTGCAAATGCATCGGTGTGATGTTCCAGTTTATTACCGGAACCATGAGAATCTGTCGAGGCGGGGGAATCTTCCATTGCTTCAACATTTGGCACCGTTTGCTGAGGCGATGAGTGCTGTTGATCGATTTGCATTGGCTGTTCGACAGTGCTGAATTGGTTTGGAGTTGTGAATTGTTGATCGGGGGTGGTAAAAGCGGGGGTGGACGTGGTGGTAGATGAAGGGGCACGTTTGTTTTGTTCTCCGCGTTGTTTTTCGCGTGCGAGGATTGCAGATAGGAAGAGGAAGCACCCCCTGAAATCGCGGAGGATATGATTTCTCGGCACGTTCAATTGAAATGCTGGAGTAATCTCGGCTCCACCATTGACTTTCCCCAATTCCTCAGCAATCTCCTCAATTTCTACAGTCAACACAACACCCATACAAAACACCGATCGCATTCGCGAATGAAACTGCATACCATTTCTCAACTCATCAGAAATCTCCAATCTCTCAAAAGTGAAATCCGTACAAACATCCCTCTCATACCCTGCATCCAAACACAAAACGGTGTCTTTAGTCCACTTATTTGCAGCAGACGGTATTCTCTCGACAACAAGTGGTTCTTGAAGTTGTTGCTGTTGTGGTTGCGCCATGACTTTGGAAGTTGTCGTTGTCGTCGTGATGGTTGCGGTGTTTCTGGTGTTTGCCGACCACGTCGTCTTTGGACGTGCTGGAGTAACGGTAATTCCTCCGAAGGTGCGATAAGTACTCAGAATAGGACCTACCTCTTTCCTGAGATGACGATGCTGCCCAAGGTCACTCAAGGACGAGGAGGAGGATGGTGACGTTCGTAACGACATTATCATCCATCAGCAACAGCACGACAGGCGGCGATTGTTGTTTTGAAAGCAAATCACAACGGAGTTAGTCGAAGTCAGTCTCAATTCAAATCCTGATTTTGTGTGCTGGCTTTTCATAGTGGCCAATCAGTGTGGCTAACTTGGGAAAAACAAGAGCAAATTTTTGCGCTCACAGTATTTTCCAACACACATCCCGCCAACTCCACGAATCTTCAAAGGCATGCCTCGACTCTCTAGTTCACGTAAGCTTCGTGGATCACATCACAGTTCATGGTTCGAAGCGATCGAAATTCTTGGCGAAAAAGACGCCGAATATCTTGTACGGTGGGCTGGAAAGAATCCGGACACGGGAGAAGAATGGGAAAACTCCTGGGTATGACGACAATCAAGGTCAACATTAGCAGAGAACTGATGAATAGGAACCCAAAGGAAATTGCTCAACGAGTCTTGTGAGAAGCTGGAAGGCGCTGCAGAACAAGAAGCGTTCTAATACGCCAGCTCCGCCACTTCCCGTATTACCTCCGCCGCCAATTCCCATTGTAGATACCCAAGTGGTGATAATGCAACCTGGTATTATTAAAACAATCACTTTGAATGAGACAGCTGACTGTTAGCTCCACCTCGTAGAACCTCCTCTCGTTTGTCTGCGACAAGGCAGCCACCCTTAAATGATGATGCTCAGCAGCCTTCAAGCCATTTAATATCTTGGCCGCCACCTCAAACTGCCTCCTCTAATACCAATCAATCGAATTCAGAGAGAGACCAGATTCCAACTTCTGTTAGCCGTACTTCCAACAAGCGGAACAAATTACAATTTCAAAGCATGCCTCCCTCGTCCACTGACGACTGGTTCGAAGCAGTCGAAATCCTTGATCAAAGGGGGCGAAGTAAATTTAAAGTTTCATGGGCTGGTATTGACCCATCTACGGGGGAGCCGTGGCCATCAACTTGGGTATATCTTCCAGTGTATGAGACTCATTTTGGTAGGTCTGGAGAGAGGATTGCACACCAGCTCTTCTCAATGCCTGGGAAAAGAAAAAGATTACTAGGAACAAAGAGAATCCCCCGATTTCTATTCAAAGTGAATTACCGATGCTCCGCTCTTGTACGCATTCTGTTTTTCTGTGCTTATGATAGCTACTTCTAAGCGTAAGTCGCAATCGTTCGAACAGCTTCCATCGGATCTTTCTTCTCCCATCAAGAAATCCACAATGATTCCAACTCAAAAGATCCGCCGAAAACGTCATTAATTCGACATTCGACATCTCTCACCGAACTGTGAATCCCGAACCCACGGCTCTCACCACTACCGAAATAGCGTCCACACTCAAAGGAAGCTCTGTCAAACACGAACTCACCAATGTTCATCAATCTGAGCTTCCCTACTTCTACAATTTCCGACTCGCAAGTTCCCATCAACAGTACTTCTGCAACGTCTTCCGTCGGACTTTGTTTGGCATAATTTCACGCCAATTCGAACTTATCCGCTTCGTTTTGGATGGCAGTGATACGATCTCAGACGGAGTTAGCAGTTCCTCGCTGTAGATAAGGCGGGAGCGACGTATTTCGGTAATTCGGCGATATCTATGAAGTGGACGATGTCGCTGTATTTCTAGAACCCCCAGCAGCACACCATCCCTATTCTATCTAGGCTATTCGCATTGCCAGTGCTACAGCATTGGCTGGTTGTTCGCATTCCTAATTGAGGATATCAATGCTCGCGATCATCGATTCACGAATCGAAGATTGCATCGATGCTCTCGTCTGATCGGAAAGATGGATGGCAATGATAGTATTGCGATTGAGGAAGTATGAAGATTTGCCATGCTTGACCTCAGCTTTGTATTCACATAATGCCTATAACTTTAGATTTGAAATTTAGGAAATCGTTTTCGCTACAGGGAATTACTGTATAGATGTCGAACACCCAATCTCGGTCTGCCATACGTTATTGAAGCCAATATCGTTGACGTCTTTGGTCCCACGAACTGTGCACGTCTTAGAATAATACCAACAGGTAAGTGAGCACATGACAGGAGGTATTAAGGATAATTCTGGGAATTGGTTCTGACTACAAACCCACTTTCATTAGACGCGGGCGGTTCCCAATACAAATCGCAGCAATTCAACGTAGATTGTTGACTAGATAATGGGTAGAAGTCTACACATTTTGATCACATCGGTTACATGACTGGAATAATTCTAGCAAGTTCTACATGAATTCATCTTCCGTCTGGAATTTGCTAATTCCACAATTCATCCACTTCCTAGTAATGCTAATGCTTCTGTCATTCGGAAATTATCTCCCTGCATTTAGCCACTCGATGTCTTTCTTCTTCCTTCACAGTTGTTGAGGTCGGCGACACTGCTACCCCATCCCATGAACCTTGACGTCTCTTGAGATCCTCTAACACATTCTTAACGGCTATCATTTCCTTAGCAGCCTTGGAGTCCGCATCACCATCTCCATCCACAAGAAACTCCGCAAACTCAAAGTCGATAACCCATACTTTGCCCACCTCTTCCGAAACTAGAATGTTTTCGGGCCTTACGTCGCCATGAATGACCCCAAGAGCGTGAATCTCTTTAAAAGACGCCAAAATTGCGTTTTCAATTTCTCCAGTTAGGCAAGACGGCGAAAGCGGAGAACCCTGAAGTCAATAAGGAAGAAGATTCGGAAATTACCTCGACATATTGCAGGATCAATCCATGGAAGAATTCGACCGGAGTAGAGACATATAATGCAGGAACTACATTCCCCCAAAGTGGTTTGAGTTGCAGATATACATCACGTTCAAAATCTCTCGCAGATGCATCAAATTTCCAAGCGTCCCATAATTTAAGGACGACTTTTGTTCCATTTGAAACGACTTTGGCAATCCAATTCTTTGGGCCAAGATAATTTGCTTTCACCCAGGGTTCAAATTGTAAAATTCCGTAATCTTTATCATCGAATTGAACGAAATCTTCAGCCGTTTCGTAACCGCCCGTAATGGAATAAGCGTGTCCGAATTGTGGCGCCATAACTTGTTGTGGTGGAGCAGGAGCAAGTCGATGAGGTTGTATAATGCGCGGAGCTGCCTCTTCTTTACTGAAAGAGGCCCTTGGGAGCATTACCTGGCCTGGTTGGCCGTTGACTGGCGTTTCGGGAGTATCATTGGTGATCGTACCGAGGTTGGAGAAGTAATATAATGCTTTCATGATGGTGAAATTTCCCGTGTTGTAGTATCCTTCGGCAGCAGCACCTTGGATCTCTCCGCGTGCAGGGAATTCGCCGAACATGCGAGTCATGTATAAGATGCCGCCGTTTGTTCGGTAAAGAAAGCACCATCCTTTCATGGTAGTCAGGATTCCCAGTGTTTTTCCATTACGAACCAAGTATCCATAAAGTTGTTCCACGGCAAGACGCCCATCATGTCGTCCCTCGATTGGAGCCACACCTTCACGGTCAACTTTACGGGAAATCAGACATTACCATCAATAACCTCGTCAATCTGTTGAGGAGTAACTAACCAAGGATTCTTGACTTCTATCACAACTGTCACTCTGTCGAGATCTGTCATGACGAAATCAGCAACACCGCTTAAGCCGAAAGCGCCGGCTCCCTGCGAGCAACGATATGGTACAGAATGCTGATCAGTTGGCAACGGCGCTCCATTAGCGCCATTTGCAGCACACTGGTGAAAATAGACGGGATAGGTGTCAATATTTGCTTTGATATCATCCTCCGTGAGTGTCCTTGGATAATTGGCAATTTGTCGCCACCTCCCTCGAATCTCTTGGAGAGTCGTAACAAGAGCAGCGCGATCTGCGTAAGAGACCTGAGTATTCCAGTAGTCTGAGACGTTTTGTCCGAAATTATTCCAATGGAGCAGTTCATTCCAGCGCAAGCGATATCGACACCTGGTTACAGAAGTGGACGGTTGAGGGCCTTGTCGAAATGGAGGGAGAGGGGTAAGCAGAAGGCTCTCTCGCGCAGTGGAAACCTCAGCAACGTCTGGATCCACGGCAGCCATCATGATGTTCTTTTCTGTGTAGCTCACCGGGAGACTGTCCTCAAAACTCGGAAGAACGAGTTCGGGAATGGCTGCATTTTTATCCATTTTTGAAATAAGGTTGGATGTCGGGTCGCACCGGGAGAAGACAAAGGAACTGAGAGCGTCTAACTAAAATTCTTTATGCCATCGGAATTCGGACCAAGTCCTATGAAATGAGTGTGGGCACTCCCGATGCAGTAATAGGATGGGAGATTAATCGAACAGAATGGTCGAGGACTTGAGGACTTGACAGGCTCGGAGGATTGGCTCGGGGTGAGAAGAGGAATCCGGCTGAAACCGAAATTTATTTACAAATTTTTCATTTTTTTTATTTACCGCACTACGGGCCGTAATCGGCGCATTGCCATAGCAACCATAGCATTGAGGCGCCCCTGTTCAGATGGAGGATACTGGTCAGGACTACGGCGTGATCCTGCCCTGACGTGTGGTTAGGAATTATATACATGGGCACAATTCAACCTTCACATTCTCGCTCACATTGACAATCGGAGGATTACGTATCTTTTGCTTCGGTCCTTTCGACATGTTCGGCATCCACGTAATGACCCTAAGCTTCGTTTTTAGCTCTGGATCTCCATTCAATTCGTCACCCTATGTATTTTTCTTCATCGAGTCTCTTCAACAAAGCGAACCCAGGGAGAAACCTCTGTCGCCCGATGCCTTTGCTCACTGGACTTCTTGAGAAGGTTCTCAATAATCTTCACGACATTTGGCGATGCTGAAAGGGAATCCTGATTCCTGGAAATTCGGTGAAAAGCACATCGATGAGTTGAGGATTTTGCAAAGAGCCGATTGCTAATCCACAACATCCGAGCCACTCGCGAATTGTTCAGTTTCTTGATCATTTCGAACGCAATGGCCCACACGGTATCGTTGTTTGGTTATGGAAATACTAGGTCCGAATTTGAGTGATATTATCCAGAATCTATATTTGAGTCAACAACAGACGGTTCCGTCCATCATTGTGAGATTCCGCAAGCAGGTTCTTAGCGACCTTGACTGTTTGCCGTTGGAGTGTTATCGTTCACACAGGTGTCAGTGCTGACATTTAGACCTGCGGACCAACAACGTCATGATAGAAGTCGATCTGGATTTAGCCAGCGCGTCCTTTGGTACCATAAGACGAGGGTTGCGGCAAGCATTGTACTTGTAAATAGAGCTACTTATGAAGTTATCGAGTGTACTAAACGTCAATTGCAGATACCCCTGTTCCCGAAGACTGGGCACTCAATTTCAAAATTGCGGATCTCGGCGCGGGTAAGCGACCTGCACGTTTCGTTTCGTCCTTTGACATTGGTTGAGGTAAATAACTTTGTGGACAATCCATGGCTCACGTTGATTCAACCGGAATATCTCCGAGCGCCTGAGGCGCTTTTGGGATGTACATAGATGGAGTACTCCCGTCGATATATGGAGTCTCCGGTGTATTGTAATATTCCACGTTAATACTGAAGCTGATGGAATGTCTTTGAATTGTTGGCAAGTGAAAATATCTTATTCCCTTCTCCAAATGAATCTGACGAAACCAAATGGAGCGATTGAAAATGATTGATCGTCAATCTCTGCGGAGAAATGCTTAAGGAATTAATACAAACTAGTGTACAAGGGAAACGTATTTCGGTCGCCCTGGTTAAGTCGTGTTGTGGTTGAGAGCCGAGCTCTCAAGGACACCTTCGAGACGATCCTGACATTGTTCCTGGCGGCAGATTGCTCCAGCGAATTCTCCAGAGACTAAAATTCTGATTCCAAAACATTCTCAGATGGATCACACGGTCGACGAGGCTCGAGCTACCAATTGTCGAAGATATCCTGCTGAGGATGCTGGAAATCTCATCTACACGGCGAGTAATGAAACTACTTGAACGAAAATAGCTTCAGGGCGTTAATATGAATTCGTCAAAGTGGCAAAACGGGTGGTAGTATTTGGATCCGTGGACTAAATGCTCAAGTGGAGTTCGTAGTAGACGAGCAAGAGAATCATGTCCACTTTTGTTCTCCTGAACGTTCCTCTCTGGATGAATGTGAAACAAGAAATGGAGAAGCGAAGTATGGTAGAAAACCAAACATCGAATTGGAGTTGGCAAACCGGAAGGGAGGACAATGTAAAAGAGCAACGAAGGAGACCGACAACTCACCGAATAAGCCGAGTCCCAGAACCCACGCCACTAGCCAAACCGTTGAGACTTTCCTCTCTGGACTGCTGCTAGATCCTGTAAGCTACAGGTTAGGGAGAAAAGAGCATTCGGCTGGCAAGAAATGGAAAGTCCCTGAAGTAGAGTCTACCAAAACAAGCAAAACAAGCGGGTAAAAAAGATCGTGGCTCCCCAAAATCTTCAGATTTAACTCCAAACTCAGACTCCAAAACAGGCTGCCTAGCTGCATTAACTTAACTCTCTTTCATGACACGAATACAACTCCTACTGAACTCCTTTAGTTCGACCTCGAATCGCTCGCATCCGCCTGCACAACCGCTCCTTCCCACCGCATTCTTAGAAGCCAAATTGTGGGTACCGAAATGGCCAATACAGCTCCCACTGTATTTCCTCGCCTCCTCCGGCTGCTGCGACTCGTTCATTCATCTCAGCGATCCAACGCAACTTGACTTCCTCGTACACACGTTTCTTCTCTTCGAATTCCTCCGCCTTTACCTCCCCATTTTGGCTCATACCAATCGAATCCAGGATGTAGCAGATAAAATCAAGATTTCCGTTCCTTCCATCACCCTCTTTAAGATGTGTCGCAATTTCCGCCTTGGTAAAGGAAATGGGAGGAACTCCAGCGAGTCCCAGCTTTGTCCAATTCCTCCAGAAGTTTATCAAACCTTGCCGAAGAGACAATATCCCATTTCGCCTAGTCCAGCTCCTCCC
>Ga0335072_10004819_pt1 | contig 19934 bp, 13 predicted proteins | sample Lox_Sample_21_FD_206725 | JGI IMG/M metagenome (GOLD analysis project Ga0335072, IMG submission 206725) | Soil microbial communities from Loxahatchee National Wildlife Refuge, Florida, United States - Lox_Sample_2.1 | ecosystem: Environmental > Terrestrial > Soil > Wetlands | place: USA...
CTTTGTATGAATATGTTGGGCAATATTGGGACAGGGAAGAATAGCTACACCTCCTTGATAAATGCACCAACCTAAATTTTCATGAGCTTGGTCAACGGCAGCAAGACAAACACTCGCATCCTCCGGATGATAGCATTTGGGAATTCGGCCCTGGAGGTATGACGGTAATGACTATCAGTTTTGCGTCCTTTTTTAATAGTAGAGGCTCACGACATGAAAAATCACAGTGATGAGAGAATCAGAGCAACGAAATCATCGATAAAATGAGACAGAATGTGGCGACAACAGCAACCCATTGTGATAATAGGAATAGATGTAATCCGCGAAACGGCACAACCTCTTCCAGTCTATGTAGCATCTCCCAATTTCTGCTTTAGAAGCTGTAGTTTGATGCCGCAAATTTTTGTACTGTCAGATTAATTTGATTCGTCCATTGTTTCAATTTTTCGAGGGCTAGTTAATGTCCGTTTTGATTTGCAGTGAAACAACGCAGTCCGAGGAAAAGCGCTGCTTATTTAATTCATGCTAGTAAACCTCCGTTCACTGAGTCGTGGAATATGGAAGTGACAGACCAAATACGCCGTGACAGAAAGCCCATCCCCCTCTCGTGACTTTCTACATATCACGTCTGAAATATCCACCTCACATCATCGTCTGCCAGAATCTGCCCCTCCCCCTCAAGCGCAACGTCCGCCGCAACAGCCGCCTGCCTTCTCTGATTCTCCCTCTTGAGAACCAACCACAGCGTGCTGACCACGAGCATATTCGCAAGCAGATAGCCCATGGCAAAGCCGTGGCCCAAGTAGAACCTGGGGCTCGTGTTCGGCCTGTACAACTGCGTGCCCAGCACGGCCCCCATGTTGCCCACCGAGATCTGCAGCGCGTTGGCCGTTGCGCGCTTCGTTTGCCCGGAGACATTGTTCGCGGGCCAGGCGAGGACGATGGCTGTGGCGGGGTAGATGCCCGCGGCGGCGAAAATGGTGCCGACGTAGCTGGCGCCGGGGGCATTGCTTGGGACTGTGAACAGAATGATGTAGCCGACAATCGCCACGGCCGCGCTGATCAGGATGAAGGGCGCGCGCCGACGCGTTTTCTCCGACAGGACTGCTATGAGCACTGTCAGGCAGGTGGCGATGGCGTAGGGTGGCACGGTTAGGAGTTGAGCTTGGGCGGCGGTGTAGCCGAGGGCGGCAATGATGGTGGGAAGAAACAGTGATAATGTGTAGAGAGGCAGACTGAGAGTGTGGAAGGCCAGCCCGTAAAGCCAACACTTGGGATCTTTTAGAGCAGAGAGAGCGTTGTGCCATGCGAAAGGTTCCGTGTTCGTAGCATCGTTGTCGCCCTTGAGACGCGCGTGTATGAAGGCACGCTCAGGTTCCGAAAGAAATTTGGCGGTGGCAGGATAATTGTGGATTGTAAAATATGAGCAAAAAGCAATTACAACCGTCAGGAGACCCTCCTAATAATCATTAGCATGCAACTCTGTAAAAAGACTTTCAGTGGCTTACTAGAATGAATATCCACCGCCAGGAATTTAGTCCTCCCACGCCATGCATAAATCCGATGCCATATGCAAGGATACCTCCAAAAGCACCAGCAAGAGAGGCCGCAGAGAAGAAGAGGGCTATTCTGTAATGCTGCTCGTTGCGTTTATACCACATTGAAAGATAGAAGACGACGCCCGGAAAAAGGCCGCTTTCAGTAACACCAAGGAAGAATCGAACCACCAAAAATCCAGAGAAGGACTGTGTGACCCCCATTAGAGTTGCTACTACTCCCCACAATAGCATCAGTGTCGGCAGCCATGACCGTGGAGTTGTCCTCTTTAAGATGATATTGCACGGAATCTCGAAGAGCACCTGATATAGTCAATAGGCATGTTTCAATTCTTCCTTACTTTTCATAAAGTATACCTACATAACCAATGAAATAAATGGTCAGAGTTGTCAGATATTGGTCACCCGTGACATGTAGGTCACTTGTCAATCCGACAAGTTTAGCATTACCAACTGCCTCCGTTTAGTGTCAGGTGTGATCTATTGGTAAGTGTCTCACGAACCATTGCTACGATCCAGGAAGGATAGCAAATACAGCAGTGTCAGAGGAGGCAATAGTCTCAAATCGAGCTTCCTCAATAAACTTTTCTCATTGATGCCAGTCGGATTGGTGAAAGAGTCATCCGATACTATTGAAGGGCTGGTTTCTGCATGGCCTGGTCCTTTCTTCTCTGTGGAATCCGGACTAACCGCAGCAGCCATGTTTGGGGATATGGACTTTTTATTGCCCAAAATTGACAAACAATTGAAATTTGAGTCAGTTACAATGCGAAGCATGTTTTGAATTTGTGGACAAGAGGAAGGGAACCATGTGAAAGATAATGGAGGAGGACATGTTGCAAAGGCCATTTCAAGCCTCGATGATGAAATCGAAGGCTGGACGAGTAGATACGCAGGTATTACGCCTTCGAGCCCACATTGCTACCGTAATAGACCATACGTTCAGTTGTCCCGCGGCATGAACACACCCCGCGGTATCATTAGCGCATCACGACTGAGCAGCGATGAATGTCGTGATTTGATCGACATGGATAAACTGATATTAAGAAAGATATCTACTCAATTTCAATGGAAGCATATAATTCCAAATAGCAGTTCTGCTTCAAGAGGAAGCCACAAAAGCTACAACTGTGTATTAAATCTAGATGGATACTATTGCTGGGAATTGAAGCAAACTACTGTCCACTCCGGTGAAATGAGGGAAATCAAGGCACTAGACTCGACTAATTCTAGCGCAAAGCTAAAAAGATCACTACCATGACAGGAATATAGTAATCTGCGAACGTATCCACTCTGCTTAAACTAGCCATCACTCCATAGAGTGACAAGAGTTGGCCTTGTTAGCTCGTTCACCACATCGCCCTTTTATGGCAACTTTAGAGATGCCTCAAAGTAGACCGACCTGGCTTCGGCCAGAACGGCCGCTTTTCCTAATGCGCACCCCTGTGTACCCGTTACCAGAATGGCATCAACAAATCATCTAAGTCGACGTCTTGATGGCCTAAAACTACGTTATTGGGATTTAGAAACCCGATATTACGACCTTACAAGGAAAGCACAGAAGCGAATTAGATTCATTATTAGAAACTAAATAAAATAAAGCGTTAGGTGACGTAAGCATCAAGTTTTAGCTGCTCTATATGTATACAGCACCCATGCAGGCCGAGGATATTTTAGTACAGTCAGTTATGCTGTGGACGCCGTGGAGTAGTAACCAAGATTCAGTAGATGCCACCCAATTTACCTCATGTATACATAGCCCACCCCGCATCGCCTACCAATGACAGAAAGAAAAGAGAAAATTTTGGCAGATGTGCCAATGCAGTGCAGCGCCTATATCCCATCCAATCTTAACTAATTACTACGCCGTACGACGCTCCTCAATCATCCAATCGGAAGGCCCTTCTCAGCATCCCGAATTTCTTTTTCTTTTTTGGTGGTACGACTGTACTTAGATCGACAGCCGCTAGACCTGTGGTTGCTGTTCTCTTGGGTCCCAAATCTGGCTTGTCTGAAACAGCAGGCCCTGTTCCATTTTCAAGCTGCTTCTCACTGGCGTCTGGCCCATCAGATGTATATGGCCTCTTATCATTTGGACCAATGCCGTTTGTGTCGGGATGCGGTGAACCCAGAGGCCAATTCTCTAAGGTGCCTGAGGTTTCAGCCCCCTTCGTTACATCCCGTTTCTGGAGTTTAGGGCTTGTAGTCCCGCTAGCTGTCGACATGTTAGAGTCTTGACGAACGGCTTTCAAATCGGCGCGAGTTCGCTCAAGTGGCGTGTCTCGCCTAGCTCCAGACTCTCCCTCTATCTTTTGAATTTTCGAAGTGAGATCTGGTTTCTTGCGCCGAAGTATTGACATAAACGAACCACGCCGTTTCTGATTGGGCCTTGCTATAGTGCCAGCAGTTATGGAAGTTGTAGTTGTAGCACCAATGAAATCGCGCCCAGAGCCGCTACGGCGGAGGGAGCTGGAGGCTAAAGCGGTCCCAGCGTGGGTTGGAGTCACAGTCCTGGCAGGCGGTACCACAACCTTGGCGGCTTTCGAAAGCTGAGAAGGCTTTTCGTCATCTGTGTCGGGAAGATCTGAAGAGTCATCATGAATAGTATTCGTGCGTCGGGTTGCGCTTCCCAAAGATATAGGGCTTTTATTCGCTGTAGGTACAGGGAAATTATCATCCTCATCATCTGAGTCAACAAAGCGGCTGTGAAATGAAGGTCGTACATCCTCTTCGTCACTAGAGTCGGCAAATCGGCTCGCTCTGCTCCGTGCAGCCTTGGGCTTCGGCTGTAGTTTTGATTTGCCAAAGCCAGAGAACCGTGAAGTTGACTTTGGGTTGTCTGGCGCCGGAGAACGTAACGTTGGACCTATTGGATTGTTGCGTAAGGTTCTGCCCAACCCTGTCGATGGGGTATCACGGTAAGCCGAACCAGTGGGCGATAGAGAGCGCAAACTAAATCGACTTGATCGAATCGCTGATGTAGGTGATTCAGGCGACTGGGGGCCGGTTGGCGCCTGTTGCGGCTGCGGGCCTCTCATAGATCTCCTCATATTGTATCCTTCTGTTACAGGTCGCGCACGCTTGAAACTGCTATCGGAATCTGCGGAGCCTTTGCGGCGAAGGGTAGGAGTCGGCTTTGTAACAGGGACGGCAGGTGTTGAACCAGTTGACATGGATATAACATGGTTTTTCACTTCTACCGGACTCGGCTTGATCTCTGGTTGTGAAACTAACATCGGTCGGTACTTCTTCTGCAATGAAGCTTTTGCTTGAGATGAGGGAGCAGTGGCTTCGGAAGTTCCACGCATAGATACTCTTAAGGAACCACTATCCCTCATCGACCTTCGCATACGCACAGGCTCTTCGGTACCGGGGGGCGGTGTCCGCAAGGATGAACGCAAGTGAATAGCCTCTTCATTGGTAGGATGTGTTGCCCGCATAGAAGATCGCATAATTACGGCTGGCCCATGCGGCTCAGCCTTCGCCCCAGGCGCAATCTGATATGTCCGATCAGGGAAATATTCCGTCTTCTGTTGGTTAATTTGAGGACTTGCGGGCGGAGACTTCACAGCGACTTTCTTTGTCTTATTCGGCTTTGATATTGGTTTCTCTTCTTCCTCCGAAGACTCATCTGTTTCTTCGAGAGCGGCCAGCTCAAGTTCTTTTTTTTTTTCAGCTGTCAACCCACTCCAATACTCCTGTGCCTTGTCCCAGCCCTCTTCTTTTTCAGGCTCACGGGGCTCTTTGGACAAAGCAATTTTCACATATGGCTTTTCTTTGGAGCCTCTTGTGGTTGGACTATCTGGAGGCGTCGTTAAGGCAAGAACTGGGATGTTCGGGACAATGGGGCTTTCCACAACAGCATCTAAAGACAAAAAGCCATTACCTTGCATATCAGAAAGATCTTCGGCCGCATCACTGTAAATGCTGTTGTTATCAGACTCTTCAGTATCCTCCTCTGCAGCTGCGGGCCAGTAGGGAAGAATTTGCGCTGCAACTTCACCAACAGCTGGTGACCCGTTCGGACGCACTATCGGTTCTGGTTCCGCAATTCCAACGGCAGATGGACTGAGTTCGGTAGGATGATGTTCAACAATGCTGACTTGACTATAGTCAAGTCCCGAATCTGAGCTGCTCGGAAACCCGCCGATTACGTAAGGCAATTGTTCCTCCTTTTCTGTGTCTTCGATGGTAGGTGAAGCTCGTGTCAAAGCAAGAGATGGAACAGTTCCATTTCCATTGGTTTTCGTCGTGTGAATCTCAGACTCATCGTGGCTAGATGCTGATGACGACGGGAGAGAAGATTCGGAATGGTCGCCATGACTGTCCTCCGACTTTTCTTCAATCTTGGATTCTTGTTGAGTTTCGGGCTCCTGCTGAATAGCGTCTGACCTCTCAACAATATGCTCGGTCGTGCCTACGCTACTATCACTATCAGATATGTACCCGCTTCCCTCAACCGATGTGACTTCAGGAGGTAATGGCTCGTGTGATTTTGAGATGTTTGCAGCGTTTTTCGAGGCCTGATCATGCGCAAGCACCGCGCCAACAGCATGATCGCTCGATTGGCTCAGAGGATGCTGGATCGATTCGCCAGTAGTAGTTGTGAATATTGGTGAAGATAAGGGAGCGGCAGGCTCGGAGGACTCTGTCGGTTTGACAAGGGGACGCTCTTCAGAATCACGAGTCTTCTTCTCTCGCACACTGCCAAATGATGGCAGTGCCGGCCTTGGCTTCATGATTTCATCGTCATTATCATCCATCTCTGTCAGGCCTTTGTTTCTACCTCTGCCCATACCGGTGAGCCATCCACGCTTTCCTTGCGGACTCTGCAATACTGGAGTATCGGACGTGACGGGTGTATCAGATTGTCCAAGTACAACATTGCTGTCATCATCAAAGCTCACTCGCACCGACTTTTTCTTCGGAAGAGGCCGTTCATCAGACATCGCCGTCGATGTGTCAGAAGCTTCACTTAACGAAACGCGGTTTGTAGGAGAACCGACTGGCACCTCTCCGTTTGGCGAAGATCCTCTGATCGGTGAGTGCTTCAAGGCTGATTTCATTGGTGAGATTGAACGGGCAGGTGGTTGATGTCTGACTGCCAAGCTTTCTGGAGTAGTGAGGAAATGTGCATTTCGTACTGGACTAAGTGATTGGACTCGAGCAGGTTTAACACTACTAGCATCACCTTCGCCTGCATCCACGATGGCAGGTATCATAGTCGAGGTAGCTGTGGTCTCAGTCGAGAAAGTGGGGACTGGCTGGTTGACGGCTGGCGTTTGCTGCTGGTTTTGTGCAGTGGAAGTAGATGCCGACGCAAGACCGCGCCCATGACCCATTGGAGCAGTTGGCTTAGGCAGCGGAGTTGGTGAAATGGGGCGTCCATATGAACTCCCAGATTCTAGCTTCTTGAGGGCTGCCTGCCGTTCCGATGCCTTGCTTGCATCATCTTCCGCTTCTTCTCGTTCCCTGTCCTCCCTTACAATTGATGGCTTCTTCGCCAGCAGCATCCCAGCTCTTGCGTTAAATTTAATGAGCTTTTCCGAGTTATCGCTGTCGTAGTCGGACACGGATGACGTGCGAGATTCGACTTCATGACTGTCATCGCTGACGGAAGGCTTCTTCTTCCTTCTCGGTGCAGGTGTGTTCGCTGGTTGGGGTAAGGTTTGAAGCTCTTTGGTCTGTTTCGAAACGTTGTCCGTGGTACTTATAGCATTTACCGCGCTACCTCGAATTCGTCCGCCGACTGTCCCATCTGCAAGATGTGTTCCAGTAGCACCCTGTGGGGCCACCTTTTTCTTTCTTCTGACCGGTTTTTCTGCAGCATCTCGGATACTTTGTTCAATGAATAGGAGTTCTGCTTCCGGCAGAAAGCTTCTGGTATTCGGATCGTAGACAAGATTTTGCTTCTGTACAGGGGCTGTTTTTTGGCTTGCACTTGATGGAGTAAGTGATGTTAGCCGCCTCTGCCCATATGGTGCCACCTCCCGAGACCCTGTAGGATAAGAAAAATTGACGGACCCTCTACTATCAGATCGCTCTATACCTGTTAGCCCTTGTAAACTTGCCTGACTGGAATTCCTCTGCGCGGGCCTCCTCGGAGTTGGATTGCCTTGATATGGTTGCAAACTGGATCCTCTCCCTGTGGCCGGTGACGCGACCCGGGGCAGTACAGGTGTCTCCATACTCGCTGCTCGCCTATTTGTCGGAAGCGCCTGCGGCAGGTTCTTCGGAATTGCAGGAACAGGAGGCGCATCATCTATACTTGGTCGTGCTGATCCCCGATTTGGCGACGGGTCCCGGAACGTCCGTTCGGTCATTGAACCAGAGCTGCCCCTCCGTTCCAGCTGGGATCCTGGGGGTCCTCGTACTGATCCAGAAACTGAGCTGCCCATTGAAGAATTTGAGTTGGTCCTGCGCATTGTTCTCTTCGTTTGGACATCGGCGACCGACGTGGGAGTTGTTGGCCGGGCCCGTAAGGCTGCCGCCGCCGCCGCAGCTGACAAGGACGCATTGGACGCTTGGGGGTTCAGGAAGGCCAACGCAGCTGCGGTTTGCGCGGAAGGATTCGTCTTGGATCCATTGCCGAAGGACTGCAGGAGTAAAGTCAGTATAGATCTCGCAAAAAGGTACCGTCATGCTCTTGATAGCTGCATATAAAAGCTATTGGAGCTGTTGATGGGCAGTAAAGCAGTCCCGGAGATAAGGACATACCGGATTAGAGGGAACTCTTCTCTTCCGGCCAAACATGGTGGGGATATAAGGCGCGAGGCCTGGGTAACCTCTGCCAACTAAGGGCTGATGAGGTTATTGTCGCATTGAGAAGCTGTTGACAAAGAGTACGTGAGAAATGATGATTATGACGCTGCACGGGCGTGGAGCTTCGAAAGGCTTTAGCGAGGCGGGCGGTAGGCCGCGTGCCGGTTGTTGACCGGGATAGTACTGTAAGTCTCCGATTGATGATTGAAGTCTGGGCGGTGTTTTGAGTGGATGGTAAAGTTACGTCGATTTGGAAGGTAGTTAAAGGCGCCCGAAGGTTTTGGCAATAGTATTTAAATTCTGTGTGGTAATGGCATGGGAGACCTAAGTTAATTCTTGCAAGTCCGTGGAGAGTCGGGCTAGAACTCGAAACTAAAAACAACATCTCGATCGACGCTCGGATATTTTCCCACTAAATCCAATAGCATCAAGTCCCGATTCCTGGAAATTTGGCTGTCAATCAAAGTAAATTTTGCATCAAAGATCTGCATTCATCTAGATACCAAGAGAAGTCTTCCTATCCAATCCCTCCGTCAATTTCCTTTCACCTGTAGCCAGTGTGGAGCGCATCGCGCTATCATAGTGCACCAAAGGTCAAGCCACAAATGCAGCGACTTTGGTGCGGGGACAGTGACGTCGCGATGGTCATGTGGCTGGAACTCCCTCTTGCATAGCCCCCTGCCACGCTGAAAAGCTTCTAACTTCATTTCAACGCGCATAAACAGGTCTCGACTTATCACATGTATTCTGAGACTGAAAGGACCGTCCGGGCATTGCTCTAGCCCGACTGGACTTAGGCCAAAAAGTGAATGCTCTTGCGATACTTCATTAAATCGCTTTCAATCGATTTTAATCTTCCTACATTCAACATCTCTTCTTCTCTGCTACAGCCAATGAATTGGTAGACTAACGAGCAAGCAACTAAGTGCAGTATGACAGTACCACCACCTTATACGCCACTCCCACTACTAGCGGGCATCAAAGAGCTCACAGACCATTTTCTCGAAGCAGGATACAATACGAGTCGCAGAAAGCCGCTCATCCTTCTTCTCTGGCTTCCCGAGCTCGCACTCTCGTGGCGAAAGGTTATGCTACCTCTAACGGATAAACTTTATACTGTAGCCTACGACCAACGCGGCTATGGTCGAACGACTGGGTGAGATACAAGCTCATTCTCAGAGATCGAATTATGCAACTTTACATTCTCGAAGGTCACAGATGTTGTACAACAGGTTTATGCATTGGAATATAAAGAAGTGGAAAGTGTAATTGGACACGATTTCGGATCTCTTGCAGCGAGTTTGTGCTCGTTGATGAGGGGTGATATCTTCAAAAGGTAAGTCCAGATGAAACGAGCGCTTACTCCTACTCCTGTAGTCTAATAACCCTCATTCACTAGCGTCCAGAAATTCCCTTTCGATACTGCGGGTAGCCAACCTCAAATAAAGACAGACCCAGAAAATTTAGACAGTGTACACAAACCCCTGGCGGAGCTTCCAACCACGAAAGCATTACAAGTGGTGCTACTGAACCGATTCCACAAGCCATGATATGACAGGCAAAAGAAGATATGCACGAGGTCCTCGGAGGTTATTTCCACCCAAATTTGTTGGTAGGCCTACTCTATATTTGCGAAGCTATCGGCGATTTTCCATCGGAATGTGGAGGAAGGACCGCTAAGTCAGCGGGGTTGGGTGTTACAAGAGAGGGCCTTATCACGTCCGGCAATTCATTTCACTAAAGCGCAGACATATTGGAATGTGGTAAACAGGTTCACCGTGAAAGCCTCATCAGAATGCACAAGTAAGTCTGTTGAACCCGATTCTAATTCGACAAGGAACCAAGATCTTTCCTGTAGCCTTTGTATACATTATATCTCATCTTCTACATCCTTATTCAATTAGAGATGATTTCGACCATCTTGATGGCTGAGTAGGTGATTAGATATATCTGACATTCTATCCCAATTGAGACAGCTCGTTTGCAGGCGACCACCAGTTTCCAAATTCTGTTTGCAGCCCGTACGAGGAAATCCAAATCCGTCTCTTCAAGTTCCTCTTTGAGAGGTATTCGAAGCTTGCCCTTACAAAATGAGCCGACAAGTCTGTTGCGATCTCTAGACTAGAGAGCACATTTGCAAGTACTTTCCGCACTGAAGGAACATACGGCAATTTTCAGTGTTACCGTACGTCACACAAGATGCACACAACCACCAATTAGGACACCCCATCGAGAAGGAGCACCGCGCTATCTAAGTCGGTCTCTGTCGCCCTCGCCCCCAATTTCCGTCACAGGCAAAATAAAAATGGAGAGCGAAAAGGAAGGAAAGAAGTGGCGACGGCGGTGGACAAAAACAGTCAGAAACCTTAATATGGGTCATCAAATCAAGTAACTTGATACAACATTCAACGACAATTATTGCATTTCAATAACATCCTAAAAGTCCAACGACACCAAATCTCCACTGCCTACTATCCCCCTCGGTTCTAACCTTCACAAAAAATCAACTCTTGTCTGATTGCACTTCTTAAATCTTGCCATGCCAGCTTGATCTGTCCGATACCTACGTAATAGGACCTATACTTGCAGGCAACATGAGCAAATATAAACAGATGAGTTAAACCGTTGCATACCATATGTTATGTAAAGGACTACTTAGCCTCCGCCTCCATCACCGCTACTATCACCGCCACTACCACGGTCACTAACAACTTCGCCAACGTAGATGACACCGGTCTTATCCTTATCGGGCATGATGGAGTGTAGTGTGTTTCTATGTAACTAGCGGTGGGTAGTTTCCTCTCCCACACACAAGGACTGATAGTAATATATGGAACTGCTCAGGCTGTAAAATGAAGATGATGACTTTCTGAAGATGTGCTTCCAGAGGCCACTATATAACCGGACAGAAGAAGGAGCCTCTATCCACATTTGCTTCAAAGATAACAAGGCAGGAAAGGGGGTGAGGTTTCAGATACGCGTACACATTCAATTCACTTCTTCATATCAACATCTTTGATGTATGCAATGGCCATTATCTTTCATCCCACCGACGATCGAGATATCCAAGGTAATCTGCGAAAAAGATGGACTTTACATGCTTAGGCTTCTCAGCAAGCTAAAATTATCAACTGCACTTGCATTTCCTCCCTCAGCCCTTGAAGTTGGGAATGCATAACGCTGAGCTGGGCTGCAAAGATATGCAAGCCTTTCCTATTCAGTTCGCACTTTCTCCAATAACAATGGAGGGCTAACCATTGGCAGATGATGAGAGAGGCTAGAAAATCAACGGAATTTGCCTTGCCTTGCTGCCGTAAAACCACCTGGTAAGAAGGATTGGGCCAGTAAATTCTAATGAAGAGATAGCCTTAGCAAATTTTTCGAATACGTTTACGTTATCGTGAAGGGACGGTGTCAGTTTAGGTTAGGGTTCAGATATTGAAAATAAAGTAGAAGAACAACGCGACCCTGACTAAGGTCGGCCAAGAGGGAAATTTACTATTACGTTTATTGATACCTTAGGAATTTCACTTTTGAGAGCAAAGCACTTCTGTTTGAGCGTTTGCAGGTAAATACTGCTGTTCATTATGGAAAGAGTGTGTAGGAGCGAGTAAGCGAGGTATTTTAGGGTCTAATGGAGTGCCTTCTAATGCGACTTAATCTTAGCTGCCGGCGATTGATGCTCTTACTGGTGAGGGACATAACAATGTCACTTCGCCAAGCATGAATGCAGAAGGTTTAGCCTCAAGATTATGACTTTAAATTGATCGGGTAGAAGCGCTGTAGCTGTGTTAATACCACCATTCCCTTCTGTTTATGACAACTCATGAACAGATAATACATCTGAATTTGCGATGTAGACTCTCCCATGTGAAACTTTACGTTAATAGGCAACCCTGTTCGTGATGCACAAACTCTAATATGTATATTCCAACTGAAATTCTTCATAAAGGCTTCATTACCCAAAATCCAAGAAATTGGGAACTTTAAGAGGCCTAAAAATAATAATTATTATTATTAACCCATTTCGTAAATACCAGCAAATATTAGAGAGGAGTCGCCAGCTCATGCATCTCTTCGTTCACCATCAATTATTCTTCCAAGCCAAGCTAAATCCCCGTTTTAAAACTCGCCTTCGTGAAGTCGGACATCCTCAAACCTAGGTCTTTCCCCTCAGCTTCTCCAAAATTGTTCTCTCTTTTCTCGGCCTCCGCATACTCCAAGATAGCGTCAGACTCCTCTTCTTGTTCTTGGCCAACTTCTTATTTCTCTCATCCAACTCCCTCCGACACACCAAATATATATTGATGCTAGCATTAACTGCTGTCACGGCACCGAAAACCAATGGAACTACCTCGAAGCCGGACATTTCACCTCCTACGCTGTGGCCCGAACGCTTGTCGCGATATCAAAGACAGGCCCAGCCAAGACCCTTCGGTTTTGTACTGTGTTACGTAGGGGTAGAAAGCTTCGTGCTCGAGAAGTTGCTGGTCTAAAGAATGGAGAACGTGCTCATCGAGATATTTTGCGAACCGGGGTCCGAACTTATCATTCGTGCCTTATTATCGACTATTACAGGTATAGTGAGGCAGTTTAGAGGGTTTCGTATCTTGAAAGGTTGCAATACTGTAATATGTTGCAATTTGTTTAGACTTCGGGTGTTGATTATTAATCAGGAATGAAAAATCGGAATCCCATTGGCAAAATATGATAGATAGAATCCCGATATTTAGCATTCAGGTAATGTCTCAAGCTTGTAGGTATACGTAATCTAAGATGACAAAGCTACCTGTCGGTTTGTAATCCGAGCGTTCGTCCAATAGTAAAAATGGCCGGATGGTTCGGAACCGTTGTTCGCGTAACCTAACGAATGGACCACCGAAACGCAAAATCCTCCTGACTTATAAAGAGCTGCTGACGCGTTCGTATTATATTTAACGTTTAAGATCAAGAGGAATGTTAAATTCGGGTCACGCAGCTCGAGACCTTTGCATTAAATACTCCTTAAAGTGCCTACAGTGGAGTTCTTGCTATAAATACCAAATTAAGGACAAATTTTCTCCAATACCAGACCACATTAGCCTGACGGACAATCTCCACCCTAGCGGATAACGAACCGATTACGTCTCTCAACATTCCACAAAGGCAGCCTATATATGAAAAACTATACCAAATGAAAATGTCACAGTGGCGAGCTAAGTTGACTTTCAAATTTAAAGATAACTCTTGCAGGCTTAAGCGGAAGATCGTTAAGAAGGAATAAGCAACTGCAAGCAAATCCTTCCTTTGCCTTGCAGGGCGTAAAGCAAAACCTACCACGCTTTTCTATACCTTCTGTTAGAATCACAAGAATGAAATAGTGATTTGTGCGCAACATAGAATAGAATTCATTGATAATTGTGATAGTAGGTAGCTACTTACAAATCCTTATACTTGGAGCTGACGTCGCCACGAAACTGTAATAGTGTAGATAATAACGATCTTCTGTAGTTTTTGCTACTTTTGCCATTTCCCTCCTTTGATTTTGTTTTTCGAGTTCATTTTGTTAGTAACGTTTACCGTGGTCCATACCTACAAAAGTGCCAATGCACGATTTTTCGATTTTCGCAAAACCACTTTCCTAAAACCACTGCCTTTTTGTACTGTAGATTCAAGAAATGTTAGCTGATCCACAATTGCGCTTCGTGAATACGATTCACTTGTGACTCATTCCCAGCTTAAAAAAAGAGATCCCCATGTTCCTCTCCCTCTTTCCTCTATCATTATCAAACCCTAACTTCCTACAATATCACATCACAATCTCTAATCTTCAGTTATAATCTATTATGTTGTGCGATCTCTAATTCTTCAATGAAGATGATGACGGTACCTCCTAAGTTGTATATGCTAATAATGAGCTTGCACCAGCTTGCGTATACACAAGCTGTTATAGCCCGTCACAGGATTGCCATAAACCCTGCGCTAGCCCCTGGCTTGGGTAATCAGAGGCTAGGGTGCTAGTCTGAGACAGTAGCTGCTGCGTGCATGTGACGAACCGTCACAAAGGGTGTCTGTTGCGCGACTACGGGGTTAGTGGGGCAGGCAAGCGGGTACGGTGGCGGTAGAAGGGATTTGCGACATTGGCCCATATTCTTCATGACTACGCATATTGTCAATATTGCGCAAATAAAAGCTCTCGAGTCAGTCTTTGTGTCTCCTGATGAATTAGCTTGTCCAGTTCTTCCTGACAGGACGAAGGATCATCTCCTCAGCCGGACTATTGAGACGTTGGGGTTAAACCACGATTCGTAAGCATTCTTATCTAGTTAATTAACTCCTCCTGCTGCTCAATCGTCAGGTTTTGTCGACGTATCGAATTGGCAAGATGTCGCATGGGAGAGTGGGACCAATTTGGGAGTAATTGAATTGAATTGAGTCTGAGGATATCTATCTACGTAGAAGGTACTATATAGGGGGAATGAACTAGTAGTTGCCTAAATGAGTCATGTGGTTGCCTGAGTGAGTCATGTGCCTTTTTTCATGTGACACAAGAGCTCTGGAACCTTGCTCTCAGTAAAGCCGTCTTTTTAACGTCTCGTGGTTTACTGGAGGAAATTGTTGGGTAATAGCACTAAAATTGGGAACCCTGACTTCACAGCATGCTTCTAATGCTGGTTGTATTTGCATTTCTCGATTCAGAAGAATCAGCCATCGCGTTGTAGAGCAGTTTGAGTGTAAAGTAGAGAAGGGGTTCTGTTGCAATTCGCGAAATCGGGGTTAGAACTACCCCTTTAGCGTTACCACTAGCATCATTGCCATTCTGCAGCTGAGCAGGACCGTGATAAGGTATCTCAAGGACGTCAAAGATGCTTCGAAGGATTGTCACGATATTCTCGTTGAGATTGGCAGCACCAGTAGCCTCCTCTATGTGCTCAATGATCTCATTACTAAAAGCGATACCCAAGGATCTTATTTAGCACTAGTAAGGTCTTTGGCAGTGCCACGTGGGCCCCTGGATCAATTTCGATCTGCGTTGGACCGGCTGTACGGGAAAATCATGCCTGCCAATAGTTTTACGAAAGCGGCTAGAGTTCTCACATGGCCACTCAAGAAAGACAAAGTGAAAGAACTCCTGTCAACGATCGAGCGACTAAAATCACTGTTTAGCTTGGCGTTGCAGAATGACAGTGTCAGATTTTCGCGTGGTATAGAAGCTGGCCTTGAGGAAATCAAACACGAAGTCCTATTGCAGGGGCAACAATCGCGGGGCGGGGATGATTTAGAGATAGCCAAATGGCTTACCCCCTCTAAGCCTAGGGAGGCGCATCTTCGTATACGTGAACATCGTCTACCCAGTACTGGACAGTTCATAACATAGCGCGATGAAGAGCAAGCGGGCAGTATTCTTTGGTGTCATGGAATTCTAGGAGCTGGAAAAACCGTCATCTCTTCGTTAGTTATCGACCACTTGAACGAGAAATTTGCTGGACAGGACGTTGGTGCTGTATTCTTTTACTGCGATTTTGATAACCCGCAGAGTCAGTCAGCAGTCAACATAGTCGCCAGTCTCCTAAAACAATCGGCTCTCTTAAAGTCGTCTGCTTTTTCAATATTTAGCATTTGTACGGCCATTTGCAGACGCCTTTTCCTACTAGGTCGACCAGCTAGGCCGCAGACGGCCCCAAAGAGTGCCCTAAATCTTTGCTACGGGCTCTGGGGCGCTATTTCAGGCCAGTCAGATTACACCACCACTGAAAAAGCGCTTTGAACGCACCTGCTCAGCAACCTTAACGATAGCCTCGTACCAGCAAACAGTGCTAGCTATTGCAAAGCAGTTTATTGCAACTATTTATCAGCCTTTTAATGCCCAGCGGCTAGAATACATTAATAAGATTTAGAATGATATTACAATGCAATCAGTGCACAACGTACGCACCTAACCGTTAGCTACGCGCTAGATAAGAGCTATCCAGCCCGGCTACAGCTTGAGCTAATAGGTCGCTACGGAGCGATTTCAAAGCACTAGCACCGCTAGCTGCAGCTGGAGCGGCTGGAGCAAAAGCAGCAGGAACTGCAAAAGCCAGAGCCAAAGCTAAGGCCTATTTCGAGTCTAACTTCGGGGTCAGTTGGGTCACCAAAAGCACCCATTTCGGGACCCATTTCGGAGTCAATTGGGTTACCAAAAGCACCCATGCTAGCACGGCGAAGAGATAGAATGAACAAACGTGAACGTTATTTTTCCAGCACCAGCTATTAACCACAAACTTGCTAGAATTACAATGTCTTTTAGGTGAAGTTGGTGAGCTCCTAAGAATTCCTAGGCACCACGACTTGGATTCAGAAGCTGGGATGTAGTCTAATTCCGTGAAAAAACACCCAAAACATTGTTTTCGTTACTAAGCTATCTTGAAGATAATGACTGACTATACAACAATTCTCATCAGACACAATCAGGCACCCTAGATTTCAATCATCAAACATAAGGAGAGTAAGTCGAATACGCAAATGATGGTATAAAGTTTGGCAAAAGCAAGACGCATTGTACTACCCGCACTAAAGCTTCCCCAATCCACTAGAGTCGCATATCCGAGCAGGCTGCTTAATTCCATTCTGGGCGTATGCTCCTCATCCGTTACCGTTCCGATAGTCGTTCACATCAGGCTCGTTTTAGTTCTTCTCCTCAATGCCATTTGTCTCACCCTGGGTTGCCAGCGTCCACCAGGGACTAGTCCTCAGCCACGCCCCATAGACATCGAAGCCCATCATCATGCAATAATTTCTCCAAATGGGCCCAACATCTGAATCAAGTGGGGCAACTTTCCAGCTTAAAGATGGGTCACCGCAACGCCACACCTCAACGAAATGGAGGTACGCGGCCCGGTCGTTCTGAGGATTCCATCTGGCGCTGAGCTGGTTGACCTTATTGTCGGGATCGTCTGTGTCTCGCCCCTCATAGATACACTTTGCTGTGTCTCTGAAACAGTTATTGAACATTGAAAGTGGCTGACTAATGGAATTGAAGGCGTCTCGAGTTTCTTCCTCGTTAATGAATCGTGAAAACACGCCGCGGCCGCACATGTAATCATTGGGGTCCCCGTTGAATAGATTTCCGAAAGGGGACTCGCGTAGTACGTTGTCGGTCGTGTTGCTGGTAAGAGCAAGATAGACACCATTGGAAATGAATTTCATCCATTTGGTCAGGTTTTCCCTGACAACTGTGATTTCGCCTGGTGCCAAGGGTATGAGGCTTAAGTCTTCACTGTGTGTGAGCAGTAACGAGCAGGCGTTCAAAAAAAGCCCTTGATCGCCAGACCAGGAAGAACTCGGCGTGAAGGGTGGGTGTACAGTTACTGGGTAAGTTCCTGGAGGCCAGGCCACAGGTCGCTCCTCGAGCATGGCGGCAGAAGGCTGAGCCGGGGGCGCCGCTGTAAGCTCGTGAAAGTAATTGTACGGGATCCATGTACCGTTAGATAGGGTATTGATCCACCCAAGGAACCATAGGTACTGGTTGTAAGCATACTGGATGGATTCCTTCAGTTTCCCGGGATGTGAATTGTCGGAATACTTTTTGAGGAAGTGGTAAAGGTGCATGGATAGCGCCATGAAGTTTGCGTTGGTAACGGTGTTCTTCGCATAATCGGAAGATTCACCATTGGGAGGACGGTTGGAAATTCCGTGCTGGACGGGAATGGCGTCCGTCGACGCGTCCCAATATTTCACCATATGATCAAAACAGTCAATGCCCAGGTCGCGCCAGGCTGTCCAAGGAGGGTTTGAATTGGGTCGATTCACCTTGAGGTATTCGGCCAGCGTCAGACAGGCTATACCACCCCATCCGAAGTCATCTGTCCATACCCCGTCGCCGTTCATCGCCTTAGTGGTACAATTCCAATAGTCAACGAGCATTGTTGTTTGACCATTATGTGTAGTATCGAGCACTTGATACCAATATTGGGGGTCTCCGAATACTTTGGTAGCTAGGGCGGCAAATCGAAGATAAGAGTCCATCTGGTTCGACTTCTGCCAGAAGTGGTCGGGGTCGGTTGTGGTATCCTGGTACCAGATGTCTCTGTATCGCTCCACGGCAATCCTACAGGCTTGAAGTGTCGTTGCCTGGTCCATTTTGAAAGATTGAGGTTGGCTAGAAAAGTGGCAGATGGAGCAGAGGAGTTTCGACAGATTAAGATGATGCAGCTTTGGGAAGTTTCGTTGCAGTACTAGAAGTGGAAATATGATAGTCTTGACGGACAGAGAAATGCTTGGACACGGTGAAGGGATGTCATTATATACTTCCATACAGCTCTACTTGGAGCAACTACCATTGCATATTGCGAGTACGATAGTTCGTATACGCAAGCCTTCAACTCGCTTTCCAGAGATTTTGTCTTGCAAGAGTGTCAGATAGACTTACTTCTTTCTATCTAAAAGCTCGTCATGGCACAGCTGTATCTACAACCCAGCTCTCCACAATTCGCTTACAGGTGGGTAGCCAGCGGTAAATATGAGCTGACTTCCTCCATAAAGGCTTTATGCTGATAGGCCGTTTGGAAAGTTGAGCGGACCACCAATAACCTGAGGGCCGATCCTATCATAGCCTAACTGTTGGAACTACCGTAGAAATTGGCATATAAGATGCACCTCTCGTATAAGATGGCCCCACTTTTACTATAGTGCACTACTAAAACTTGAGCGAGCTGGGTGGAACAAAACTGCTTATAGGAGTGCATCTTATATGCCAATTTCTACGGTATACAAGTTCGGTACGGCTAACGGCCCACCAATTATATTGAGGGAAGCCATATAACTACGCCACTTAATTATTAATTTCGGTATACTAGAAGATTCTATGCTTCCTTTGAAAGGTCTATATAAACCTGTAGTTATTCCTATATAGTTGAGAATAAAGTCATTCGTTTCTAGTTGTATCTGCTGCGTACATCCAGCTAAAAATCCAACACTAACAAAGCCAACAAGCACTACATTCTCGTTGTTGAAGAAAGGCACACATTAATAGACTTTAAGCATCGGGCAAAAAGTAAGTAATCTTACTCATTTGTATAGAAGGGAGGGGGTGCAGAATTGGGGTGGTTGTACATAGCAAGGAGCTTGCTGAATGGTTTGCACGTGGGCAGACTGCCTACTTGAAGACGCTTGGAATGCGAGCCCATGGTGAAACCGACCAGTTAGGATATCGGCATTCCCGAATGGAGAATCGGCTGGCTTGCGGACTCGGCTTCGCCGAGTCTTAAAGCCCCTCGTTGGCAGTTGTGTGGCTGCCTGTAGGTTGGCACGTGGTATTTTCGATTTGAACATTATAGTGATGTTGCGCATCCGCTCGTATTTCAATCCAAGATGATTCTATATTACTTAAAGAGTTAGCTGGAAAGGGTGGATATATTCGTATTCGTAAAGGTTGGCGAGTTTACAGGGATCTTGTGTAAGGGCAGTCGCTTATGCATGCCTTAGGCATGTCATTTGGCTGCGCTATGAGGAGTGCTAGGCCTACACCATGGTGTACGCGCAGACTGGTCCGTGCACGTTAACCCTAACCCTTCTAAAATTTTAAGTCTGTATATTAATACTATATATTTATCTTAGGCACAAGTTTATATACAAAATATTAGATTATTATGTTGA
>Ga0335072_10004820_pt1 | contig 19932 bp, 12 predicted proteins | sample Lox_Sample_21_FD_206725 | JGI IMG/M metagenome (GOLD analysis project Ga0335072, IMG submission 206725) | Soil microbial communities from Loxahatchee National Wildlife Refuge, Florida, United States - Lox_Sample_2.1 | ecosystem: Environmental > Terrestrial > Soil > Wetlands | place: USA...
TTTGATAGCCCCACTTGGTATTCTGATAATAGAGGGTAAGAAATTTTTCGCCCTCGAACTTTCCACGATAAGGCTCGCCGCGGCGAGCCTTTTCTTCTGCCGGAAAGAAGGTCCCGTATGCCGAGCGCGCCATTATCCATCGTCCCCAACCATGACCGAAGGACCGTGCGCCGCGGGCTAGTCCAAAGTTATCGAGTGAGTCATCGCAGCGATGTCCTTCAAAACGAATTACCCGCAACTTGTGTCCCCGCTGACCGCTTCTCACCTGACCGCTTCTCCCCTGACCGCTCCTTCCCTGACCGCTTCTCACTGGCCGCTCCTTCCCTAACCGCTTCTTCCCTGACCGCTCCTCACCTAACCGCTTCTCACCTGACCGCTTCTTCCCTGACCGCTCCTCACCTAACCGCTTCTCACCTGACCGCTTCTCCCCTGGCCGCTTTTCACCTGACCGCTTCTCCCCTAACCGCTCCTTCCCTAACTTCGCCATTGCATCACTCACGAGCGTCATTGATTCAGTCCCACGTGTCACCCCATCAATCACACGCGTCCTTGAGTCACTCACACCCATGAGCCATCTGACGCGCCCTCAATCATCGAGCTCCTTCACGCTCGCGACTACAGCAAAGACACACATCAATGACGCATTCGCAGTCGTCTCGCAACTGACCGGTCCGCAATCACTTGCCACAGTCCCCGGAATCGCCCTCCGCTAACCCGCTGAAAACAAGTCACCGGTTCGGGAGGGGGGAGGGGGGTAGGGCACACCCGGCGTACCCGCATCCGGAACACCGCTCCGCGGCCCTCCGGCAAAGCCCATTGAAACAAACGCGATAGACTCGGAACCAATGTCGGAGTTCCTCCTCTTCCACGGCGTCGCCATCGTCATCCTGATCCTGGCGAACGGCTTCTTTGTGGCGGCGGAATTCGCCCTGGTCAGCGTCCGCGAGACCCGCATCGAGCAGCTCATCAGCGAGCGCAAACCAGGCGCCCGCATCGTGCGCCGCCTGCAGGAAAACATGGGTGACTTTTTGCCCGCCGTGCAGCTCGGCGTCACTCTCTGCGGCCTCGCCCTGGGCTGGCTCGGCGAGCCGGCCATCGCCGGAGTGATTGAGCAGCCGCTCAGCGGGTTGCGGCACGGTCACCTCTACGCTCATTTCGTAGCCGTCCCGCTGGCCTTCGCGCTGATCACCTACTTCGATGTGCTGCTCGGCGAGCTGGTCCCCAAAGCCCTCGCCCTCCAGCGCGCCGACCACATCGCCGTCGCGGTGGCCGGCCCCATGGAAGTCTTCATCCACCTCGCGCGTCCCGTGGTCCGGCTCATGAACCAATCCGCGGTGGTCGTCCTGCGCATCTTCCGCGCGCCCTTCAGCAACGAAGGAGTCGTCCATTCTCCGGAAGAGCTCAAGCTGATGGCCACGGCCGCGCGCCGCATGGGGATGCTGCCCGAATACCAGGAATCGCTGATCCACCGCGCCGTCGAGGTCAACGAAGTCGTCACGCGCGAGATCATGACCCCGCGCCAGCGCATCTTCTCTCTCCCCTCCGACATGCTGGTCGAAGATGCCAGCGCCCGCATCATCGACGAGCAGCATTCCCGGATTCCTGTCTACGATCCCGGACGCGGCCCGGAAGCCATCGTCGGCGTTGTCTACTCCAAAGACATCAGCCGCCTCATGCACTTTCGCGCAACGGCTTCCACTCGCTTCTCGACGGCGCCTCTTACCGAACTCCGCCTTCGCCAGGTGATGCGCGAGGTCCTGGTCGTTCCCGAGACCAAGCCCGTTCTCGACCTGCTCCACGAGTTCCAGCAGCGTCGCCGCCACATCGCCATCGTCGTCGACGAGTTTGGATCCACCGTCGGCCTGGTCACCGTCGAAGACGCTATCGAGCAGCTGATTGGCGAACTGGACGACGAGTTCGACGTCGCCCCGCGCGCCATGCTGGCCACTACCACCGGTCCCATGGTGCTCGATGGAAGCGTGAGTCTCCGCGATCTGGAGACGCAAATGAATTGGCACCTGCCCCGCGACGGCGGCGTCGAGACGCTCGCCGGATTCCTGCTCGCCCGGCTGGGCAGGATCCCTCAGGGCGGCGAGTCCATCGACTTTGAGCGGCGGCGTCTGACGGTCACCGAGATGAGCGGCCGCCGCATCAGCAAGGTCCGCGTCGAACAACTGGAGCCCGCTGCGGAGAAGGCCAGCGCGTGAAGAGCCTTCTCCGATCTCTCCTGATGCGCCTTGGCTTTACCCTTCCGGTCCTGTGGCTGGTGGTCTCGATCGTCTTCCTGCTCATCCACATCGTCCCCGGCGATCCTGTCGAGCAGATGCTTGGGGAAGGCGCGCGTCCGGCGGACATCACCGCGCTGCGCCACGCCTACGGCCTCGATTTGCCCCTGCGCACTCAGTACGCCCGCTACTGGCGCGGGGTTCTCCACGGCGATCTCGGACGTTCCATTCGTCTCAACGATTCGGTCACCCACCTCGTGCTGACGCGCTATCCCTTCACGGTGGAGCTGACCGCCGCAGCTCTGATCATTGCCCTGCTTCTCGCGATTCCCGCCGGCATCAGCGCCGCGCTGCACCGCGGTCAGCTGCGCGACCACGTACTGAGCGTCGTGAGTCTCTTCGGCCTCTCGTTTCCCGCCTTCGCGCTGGGTCCGATCCTGATCCTGCTCGTCTCCATCAAGCTGGGATGGCTGCCCGTCTCCGGCGCCGGCGATCTCTCCCACCTCATCCTTCCGGCGGTCACCATGGGCAGCGCCCTCGCCGCGATCCTCACCCGCATGGTGCGCACCTCCATGCTCGAAGAACTCGGCCAGGATTACATCCGGACCGCGCGCGCCAAAGGTCTCCCGGAGCGCACCGTGGTCTATAAGCACGCCCTGCGCAACGCCATGATTCCCGTGCTCACCCTCATCGGCCTGCAGTTCGGCGCACTGCTCGCCGGCGCGATCGTGACCGAGACCATCTTCAGCTGGCCGGGCATCGGCCGTCTCACCGTCTCGGCCATCTCGAATCGCGATTATCCGCTGCTCCAGGGCTGCATCTTGGCCATCGGGCTGACCTACGTTCTGGTCAACCTCGCGACGGATGTCCTCTATAGGGTCGTGAACCCTCGCATCCGATCCTGAACAAAAAGCTCGTGCTCCTGAAACGGTCCCTCCGGTACCATGCACTGCATTGAGGGGGATTCATTCATGTTCACGGCCAGGGAAAAAGAGTGCGGGCAGCGCACGGGGACGCGAAGCGGTTTGGCGCAGCGGTTGAAATGGCGTGTTGCAGGCGCAACGGCGATGTTTGTGCTCGCTGCGCTGGCCGGGCTGGTTTCAGGTTCTGCTGCGAAGGCCCAGGATGTGCCGGGTTCCAGGGATCCGGCCGGGATGAAGCGATACGAGGGCAGCGAGCTGATCGGATATCGCGAGCCCAAGTTCGATGAGTACCTGCTCCCGCTTGGTGCACCGAAGACCTTCGTGCCTGCCGTCTATGCCAAAAGCAAACAAATCGAGGGCCTGGTGAGCTACTACACCTACCTCGCTCCTGAGGGGCGCACGCCGGCCGAACTGTACCGGAACTACAAGATGGAGTTTCAGCGCCTGGGCATCGTGACGCTGTATGAGAAGGCCGCCGGGCAGCAGGGCTGGTTTGGGCCCACGTTTACCAAGATCGCCGAGGACAGCGACCTCTCACAGATTCTTGCCTACGACGAAGCGGACGAACGGCTGCTGGTGGGCAAGAGCGCGGACTCGAATCCCATCTATTACGAGGTGTTCGTCACCGCCTATAAGGACGGCCTCATTCCGGAGCGGCTGCACGGGCGCGTGCAGAAGGCCCGGGCGCTGGCGCAGATCGTCGTGGTGGCGCCGCAGGAGATGGAGAAGAAGATGGTGTTCGTGAATGCCGATGACATGCGGCAGGCACTTCACGATTCCGGCAGGGTCGCCCTCTATGGCGTGTACTTCGACACCGACAAAGACGTGGTGAAGGCAGAGTCGCAGCCCACGCTCGAAGAGGTTGTCAAGCTGCTGAAGAGCGAGCCATCGCTTCGGCTGCACGTTGTCGGTCACACGGATAATCAGGGCAAACAGGAGTACAACCTCGACCTGAGCCGCCGACGGGCCGCCAGCGTGGTGCGGGAACTGACCGTCAAATACGGAATTGCGGCGAATCGGCTGGATTCTTTCGGCTGCGGGCTGTACGCCCCGGTTGCTCCCAATACATCCGACGACGGCCGCGAGAAGAACCGCCGCGTGGAACTGGTGGAGTGGTAGGCGCGACCTCTGTTGCGGTCGAGCGGCGAGAGGGCAACCAGCTTCGCGGCCCACTCACGGGCTTCACAATGGCATTGAGTTGGTTCTGGATGCTCGCGGGAGCAAGGTGCCTGAAGAAGCTTCCGGCAAGCCGAGACAGCTGTCAGGAAATACCGAGGGCAAATCTGTGTACGGGCAGAGCCGCGAGCAGCGCCAACAACGGGGAGTGAACCCGCCTCTCGCCGAGTGGCGCACGCCCACGTGGCACCTCGGCTTCCTGCACTCCCGCTACAACCATGGCTAGCGCTACGCGAATAGAATGACGGCAGCATGCCGTCTCCCCGCAGCGCTTCCCCTTCCCAGACAGATCCGGCCATCGACGAACTGCTGAGCGCAGGTGAACTGATCTCGTCGCCCCGCTCCGCGCTCAGCCGCGAGCGGCGGCGTGGACCCACGCCGGAGCCTAAGGCGATCCTGCCGCAGCGCGCGCGGCGCGTAGCGAAGTCGCGGGTCGAGATCGTCCGGGTGCCGGCGTGGAGTGCGTGGCCGTGGCTCATCCATGGGTTCAGCACTCGCACGGGAGGTGTGACGACGGCCTATCGGCCGGGCCAGCGCGCAGGGGAGCTGAACCTCGGCTTCACCGAGTCCGATCCACGGGACTGCGTCGTGGAGAACCGGAGGCGGTTCCTCAAGGCGCTTGGCGCTCCGGCTGACATGAAGCTGGTCACGCTGAAGCAGATCCACTCGGCCAGCGTCCTCACGGTGGGCGAGCACGATCTATCGGGTGGCGAACCGTGCCAGGGCGACGGTCTGATGACGGACCAGCCGGGCGTGCTGCTCGCGATCCAGACCGCCGACTGCATTCCGGTGCTCGTCGCCGATGTGAAGAAGAAGGCGGTGGCGGCCTTCCATGCCGGTTGGCGCGGCACGGTCAAACGGATCGTGGAGAGCGGGGTGGGGAAGATGCGGGTCGCGTTCCGGTCCCGTCCCGAAGACCTGATCGCGGCCATCGGGCCTGGCATCGCAGCTTGCTGCTATGCCGTCGGGGAAGAGGTGCGCAGCGAGTTCGGGTCGCAGTTCAGCTATGCGGCGGACCTGTTCCACGAGGTGTCAGACTCGGACCCGGTGCGGGAGAAGTACCCCATGCTCTTCCTGACAGCGCGGGCGCCAGGGCACAGCAACCTGGGTCCCTCGCTCCATCTGGACCTGATGGAAGCGAACCGGCGCCAGTTGCTCGACGCGGGGCTGCGCGCCGAAGCCGTCACGGTGATCGGCGACTGCACCCGCTGCCAGAGCAACCGGTACTTCTCGTACCGGGCGGAGCAGGGGTCGACGGGGCGGTTGCTGTCGGTGGTTGGGATCCGGGTGTGAAAGGGCAGGACCCCCTGGGAAGTAGTTGATTCCACTGGATCGGACCTGGGGCTGGACCCAGGTGTCAGAGTGGTTATCACAATGCCTTCACCCATTTAGCCCTCTGACAACATCCGGGTTGGGTCCATAGACTGGCTGCTCATACCTTGATCTTCTACACGTAAAGGGTATATAGGTAGAAGCCCAAGGTATGAAAAAGACAGAGGACCGATTCGATCTTCCCCAGGGTACGCTCGATCTGCTCATCCTGAGAGTGGTTGCGCTGGGGCCGATTCACGGCTACGCCATCGCACAGCGGATTCAGCAGATGTCCCGCGAGGCCCTGCAGGTTCAGCAGGGGTCGCTCTACCCGGCTCTCCACCGTCTGGAATACAAGAAACTGCTGGCCGCGACCTGGAAGCCTTCAGAGACCGGCCGCGAAGCCAAGTTCTACGAACTCACCGATGGGGGGCGAGCCCAACTCAGGACCGAAACGGAGAACTGGAAGCGCCTGACGGACCTGGTGGGGCTCATCCTGGAAGAAACGCTGGAGGGGGCATCGTGAGCTGGCTGGGAAGGCTTCTCTCGCGCCGGAAAATGGAGATGGATCTGGACAAAGAACTGCGGTTCCATCTCGACGCGCAGATCGCAGACAAGGTTCAGTCCGGGATTTCGGAGACCGACGCCCGCCGAATCACTCGTCTGGAGTTCGGCGGCATGGAGCAGGTCAAAGAGGATTGCCGCGAGAGCCGCGGGACGCAGTGGCTCGAATCGACGCTGCAGGATATTCGCTACGCGCTGCGCGGTTTATGGAAGTATCCCGGCTTCTCGGCTGTCGCGATCCTGTCTCTGGCGCTCGGCATTGGGGCGACGACCTCGATGTTCTCGCTGATCTACGCGGTGCTGCTCCATCCCGTTCCCTATGCCGATTGGCAACGACTGACCTATCCGATCTACTTCAATGACGACCAACCCACATCGCCGGAGCGCTGGTTCAGTCTGAGCTGGGCGCAGTATCAACAGCTGCTGAAGACCAACTGCGTCGAAGATGCGCTCGGCGACGATGACACCACCTCCGAAATCACCGGGCACGATGTTCCTGAAGACGTGACCCTGACCTACATTACGGAGAATGTCAGCGATTTCCTGCGGGTTCCCGCCCTGCTGGGTCGCAACCTCCAGCCGTCTGACGCCGAAACTGCCGGTCAGCAGAGGCCCGTTGTGCTGAGCTATGACTTCTGGATGCGCCATTACAACGGCGACCGGAAGGTTCCGGGCAAGAGTCTCGAACTCGATCACCGGCCTTACACCATCGTTGGCGTGATGCCCAAAGACTACACATGGGAGCCCGATCTTTACGTTCCCATGTCCCTGCTGCCTGCACGGGAGCGCAATGTTCTGCCGATCATGAAGCTCAAGCCCGGCGTCAGTCTCATCCACGCCGACGCCGAGATCGGCGCACTGATCCATCAATTTGCAAAGGAGAGTCCGCAATCGTTCCCGGTTCGCTTCCGCCTGCATCTGGAACACATCACGGACCGCATTGTCACGACGGTCGGGCACACGCTGACCCTGCTCTTCGCCGCGGTGGTCATGCTGCTCATCATTGGCTGTACGAACTGTGCCATTCTTCTGCTCGCTCGCGGCACGCGCCGTCAAAGCGAATTCGCCCTTCGAACCGCACTCGGAGCCAGCCGTTACCGCATCATCCGCCAGCTGATCATCGAAGCGGTCGTTCTCGCCGTTACCGGCTCGCTGCTCGGCATTCTGCTTGCCTGGTGGATGGCGAGACTCATCTTCTCGCTCTTCCCGGACGTGTTTATGCACGAGTCCGTCATCCGCATCAATCTTCCGATCCTTGCCTTCTCCATCGCGCTGGCCTTCGTCAGCGGACTCCTCTTCGGGCTGCTGCCGTCGCTTCGTATGTCGCGCCCCGATGTTTCAAGAGTGATGCAGGCGTCGGGGCGCAAAGTAGCCGGTCGCATCGGCCAGGCGCGTTCCCTGAGCACGCTCATCGCGGCGCAGATCGCTCTGACCACCATCATCATGGGAGCCGCGGGCGCAGCCATCGGCGGATTTCTGCGGATGATGCACCGCAACTTCGGCTACGACCCGGCACATGTCATGTCGGTGCCCATCCCGCTCCATCAGCACAGCTATCCGGGTCGCGAGGAACGGGTGGCGTACCTGAAGTCGCTGCAGGAGAAAATCGCCGCCGTGCCCGGAGTCGTGGAGGCAGCCTTGTCCGCCAACGCGACCCCACCCGAGAGCGGCGCCGATCTGGCCTTCGAAATCCTCGGCACTCCTTCCGCGCAGCGTCAGTATCTGCGCGTGAATTTCATCAGCCCGGAATACTTCTCCACGCTGCACATCCCGCTGGTGCAGGGACGACTGTGGAATGAAACGGAGAATACGCACGGTGCGGCCGTGGCTGTGATCAATCAAACGCTCGCCCGGCGGTATTTTCCGAACGGCAATGCGCCGGGACAGCAGATTCGCATGCCGACGCTGACGCTCGAAAGCGACGACAGGGAACGGCTGGTTGGCGTTCCAGACCCCAACGGCTGGCTGCAGGTGATCGGGGTGGCCGCTGACTTTCTGAACGATGGACTGGACAAGCCGGTGCAGCCCGCTCTCTATCTGCCTTACTCGCGCTACATGTGGATGGATACGCAGTTCCTGGTGCGCACCCAGGGTTCGCCGCTGGCCTCGCTGCGCGATGTGCAGCACGCTATCCTGTCGGTGAATCCGGATCAGCAAACGGATCTCAACGTACGCGACCTGCGTCAATGGATCGAGCAGGAGCCGGAATTCAGGCAGCAGCGCCTCTTTTCCATCCTGTTCAGTCTCTTTTCCGGCCTCGCCCTGGCTCTCGCGCTGGTGGGGCTTTACAGCGTTGTTTCGTACTCGGTTGCCCAACGCACCAATGAGTTTGGAATCCGCATGGCGCTCGGAGCGCAGCGCGCCGACGTGCTCCGGATGGTCTGCCGCAACATCGCGATCACCGTTTGCAGCGGGCTGTTCGTGGGGGCCGCGATCTTCTTCGCGATGCATAAGCTGTTGACCCACTGGACGCAAAACAGCTCTTCCAGCCCGTGGATTCTGGCCCCGGTCGCTATGCTCTTCCTGGTTTGCGCTGCTTCGGCCTGTACCCTTCCCGCGCTGCGTGCTGCCTCCATCGACCCCATGCAGGCCCTGCGCTATGAATAGCTGAAGAGCGGCCTGACTTGTAAAGAAGCTACTCGCTTGGGTTCGCCGTATCGTCAAATTTGGAATGGTATACAACTGTGTCCTGGCGACCGCTCCAGGCGCGTGTTTTTGGATGTGCCTACAATAGCCGCATGAACTCGCGCTGTGCCGGTGTCCGCGCTGGTCTTGTCGTGCTTCTGGTGGGCGCTGCGGCAACCGCGAGCATGGCCCAAACCGGCGCAAGCCCGCGCGTTCCCCCTGCGTCCGGCGCCCAGCCGCAGGTTGCAGGCAGCGATGCGAGCGCCCGTGAGGAACTGCAAACCGGAACCCAACTCACGTCCAGGGGCTATCTCCAGCAGGCGATCCCGCATTTGCTGGCCGCGCAGCAGGCTGGCATCGAACCTTATGCGGCCGGGCTGGACCTCGGCATCTGCTATCTCGGAACAGGGAACTACCGTCAGGCCATCGTGGTTCTGCAGAGACTGAACGACTCCGGTCTGGGCACCGCCGCCGTGGACAACCTGCTTGCCCAGGCCTATCTCGGCAATGCACAGCCGCAGGAAGCGCTCCGCAGCTTTCATCGTGCTGCGGCAGCCACGCCGAAGGACGAGAAGCTCTACGACTATCTGGCCGACGCCTGCACGGATCACAAAGATTACTCCCTCGGTTTGCAGATCGTCGATCAGGGACTACGGGAGTTACCTGACTCGGCGCGCCTGCACTATGAGAGGGGCCTGTTTCTGAGCCAGCTTGGCCATTTTGAAGAAAGCGGCGGCGCCGAGTTCGACCGCGCCGCGCAGATGGCCCCCGAGAGCTACATTGGCTTCCTTGCCCGGGTGCAGAAGGACCTCTTCGAGGACGATCTTGCCGCAGCGGACAAGGTTCTGGGCGAGGCCATTCAGTCGGGCCATCGCGACTATCGCATGCTTTCGCTGCTGGGGACAGTCCTGCTCCATGAAGGAGCTGCACCCGGCGAGGCACGGTTCGCCGAGGCCAGGACGGCGTTGGAGGATTCTGCGCAGGAGAATCCCAACTTCTCCGCCACGCAGATCGCGCTGGGGAAGGTTTATCTGATGGAGAACGAACCACAGAAAGCCATCGATCATCTGGAAATCGGGCGCCGTCTCGAACCCGATAATCCGGCCGTATATGCGACTCTTGCGGGTGCATACGATCGGCTTGGCGACCATGCCCAGGCGCGGCTCATGCGCCTGCAGATTGGCCGTCTGCTGGCGGAAAAGAAATCGGCAAGCGCCGGTCCACAGGCACCGTAGCGGGGGTTCGTGGGCGCCGCACTCCGGCTCGAATTTGGCCGATTTTCAGGGTTTTGGGGCCATTCGGCGCTCCTTTGCGGGATTTCATCTTGACAAATGCATACAATGTTTAATACAACATGAGACTCAATGGCTGAGACTCTCCCCAAGTGACGGAGTCTGTCTGCCATCCAATCAGTCTCTGTCAGGTGCCCAGGAGTCGTGTCCCCAGAGCCGAAAGCCAAGAACTCCCAGGGCGAGTAAACGTTTAACACGCATTTACAGGAGGTCAGTTCATGAGCACCAGCGTCATACGGCGAGTTGTTCCCATCCTCACCATTCTGGCAGCCGTTCTCGCGCTCCCTTCGTTCCGGGTTTTTGCCCAGGAAGGAACTCAGGGAAGAATCGTGGTCACGGTGGAAGATGCCACCGGAGCGGTTGTGCCCGGCGCCACCCTCACCCTTGTCGAGCATCAGACCAACGATACCTATACCGCGAATACCAGCAGCAGCGGTTCGTACACCTTTGTGAACCTGCCCATCGGTACTTATACGATGACGGTCACCCGTTCCGGGTATGCGACCAAGGTCTATTCCGAAGTCATCGTTCAGGCCGGCCAGGTCACGGATCTCAAGGCGCAGCTTCCCGTCGGCAGCACCACCACGACGATCCAGGTTGCGAGCCAGACTTCACCCGTGCTCCAGACCTCCTCGAACGAGATTGGCACGGCGATCGACGTGAAACAGATCCAGGATCTGCCGATTGCCGGTCGCGATGTCAGCGCGCTGTCGCAGATTGTGCCTGGATTCCAGGGGCAGGGCGGCTACGGCGCGTTCAACGGTCTGCCGGTTGTGGACCAGGGCGGAACCTTTGACGGGATGGTCGGCAACTCAGCCCGTATGAAGTTTGAGGGCAACAACACGACGGCGGTTGAGCCGCGTCTGGAAGACATCGAGCAGATGAGCGTGCAGACCGACCAGCTGGGTCTGAATTCCGGCTTCGGCCAGGCCACCACGCAGATCAATTACGTGACCAAGCGCGGCTCCAATCAATTCCACGGGCAGATTTTCGAAGATTTCCAGAACGACGGGCTGAACGCCAACAGCTGGTCCAACGACGCTGTGGGACAGCGCAAGGGCAAGCTCATTAAGAACGACTTCGGTGGAAGCGTTGGCGGTCCCGTTCTGCACGACAAGTTCTTCTTCTTCGGCAGCTTTGCCACGCTGAGGGTCCCGGGGAGCTACCGGGTCACCAACAACGTCTTTACCAGCGCGGCTCAGGCCGGCAACTTCACCTATGGCGGCACGACCGTTAACCTTCTGACCATCGCGCAGAATGCTCATGTGAACTGCCCCGGGAGCACCACGACGTACTGTCCGCTCCCGTCCACAGTCAACCCGGAGATTGCCAAGCAGTTCGCGGCTATCAACTCTGCGGAAAGCTCCGGAAGTCTTGGTGCGACGTCGGAGCCCAATGTCGACCTGCTTTCCTGGAACAACAATTCCCCGCAGGTGGAGTATTACCCGGTCGCCCGCCTCGATTACGATCTTTCGCAAAAAGCCAGGATGTACATCAGCTGGTCGATGACCAAAAACACTGAACCGGGCAGTTACAACCCGACCTTCCCCGGGAGTGGTTTTGCCGATCAGGGTGCCGGCTATGCGACCAAAGATTTCAGTGGCTCCTACGGCTTCGATTACATCTTTTCGCCGAAACTCATTAACCAGTTCAAGGCCGGTTTCCTCTATGTCTTCGATGGCTTCGCCTACAACGCGCAACCGCTCTATGTGACGGAGCCGACGGTGTTCTGGCAATACCCTGGTGCGAATGGCAATATGTCGGGCCAGGTCTATAACAACCCAGTCAGCGACTACTATCCGGTGTGGGACTTTTCCGATTCCATGACGCTGCAGCATGGAAAGCACACCTTCTCGTACGGCGGCTCCTGGTATCAGGAACAGGATCACTACTGGAACGGACCCGGAGGGTTCTTTAACTACAACCTGGCCCTGGCCAGCGGCGATCCGGCGATCGACGCCTTCACGAACTCCGGAGCCAATCCAACCCTGCCCGGCGCCACCAGCTCTCAGCTGGCCAGAGCGCAGCAACTGTACGCGATCCTGACCGGCAGAATCAGCGGCGCCAACGGAGAAAACTCCTACGACATCAAGACGAAGACCTACGCAGCGACCGGCACGCCCAGCGAATATCCGCTGGACGAAGTAGCCTCGGCGTGGAGCCTCTTCGCCGAGGACTCCTGGCGCATCACCCCCACACTAACCCTCAACTACGGTCTGCGCTGGGATCTCTACGGCCCCGAAAAGGACATCACGGGCCAATACCATTCCGCGAAACTGGATGCTATCTACGGCCCGACTCCGGTGGGGGCCTTGTTCCAACCCGGCAATCTCGGGGGCGACACGGACCCCGTGATTTCCGTGAATACGGAGCCCTACTCGCCGTGGAGAGTTACGCCGCAGCCGTCGGTTGGGTTTGCGTGGAACCCCAGAGTGGAGAGCGGTCCGTTTGCCGGGCTTCTCGGCCGCGATAAGACCGTAGTTCGCGGTGGATATGCACTGCGCCGCTTCACCGAGTCGTGGCAGTACTTCTGGGACTACGGCACGGACTACGGACAGTTTTACTACCAGCAGTTCAATATCTTCGCGAATAACACAGGAGCACCTGGAACCTATGCTCCCGGGAGCCTGGCACTGGGCCAGACGCCGCCCACGGCCATTCTGTCCCCCACGGCGTATCAGGCGACGGCGCCCGAGTCAGAGTTTACCTATCTCGGTGGACCTGGGGTCAACGGCATCCAGCCCAATCTTGATGAACCCGAAAGCGAATCCTGGAATTTCGGCATCCAGCGGGGCATGGGCCACAATCTGGCTCTCGAAGTCCGCTACAACGGCAATCACACGCTCCATCAGTGGCTTGGCGTCAACCCCAACGAAGTCAATATTTTCGAAAACGGATTCCTGAAGGACTTCCAGAACGCTCAATTGAACCTGGCAGCCTCGGGGGGCAGTTCCTTCTCCAGCAGCTACGGCCACCCGACGCCCATTCTGGACGCCGCATTTGGAGGCGCGAACGCTGCAGACTACACGAACGGGCAGTTCATCACGTATCTCAATACCGGCCAGGCGGGAGCGTTCGCCAGCAACCTTACCGGAGTCAGCGGCACCGTCCCGTACTTCTGCAATCTGGTGGGAGCCAGCTTCGGACCCTGCGCCAACAATATTGGCTACACCGGCGCGGGCGCAGGCTATCCGATTAACTTCTTCCAGGTGAATCCTTACACCGGAGGAAATGGCAGCGGGGAGCTGTATTCGGAAGGCTTCTCCAACTACAACGGTCTGCAGGTCGATCTCCGCCAGGGTTCATGGCATGGCCTGCAATACGACGCCAACTACACCTGGAGCCATACTCTGGCGCTGCAATCCGGCAACAACTGGACAGGTGCGTTCAATGCCTTCACCCTGCGCGACCTCCGGCGCAGCTATGGTCCGACGCTGTACGATCTCCGGCACACCTTCCACGCCAACGGCACGTACGATATCCCGGTTGGCCATGGCCGGGCGTATCTGGCCAATAACCGCGCGCTCGACGCGGTCCTGGGCGGATACACCGTGGGAACGATCGCGACGTGGCAGACGGGTGCTCCATCCCAGCTGTCGGGCGGGTACTACACCTACAATGACTACGCGGATGGCGGCATCCAGCTGCACGGAGTTACGCCAAGCCAGCTGCAGAGTGCTGTAGGTGTTCACGAAGTGCCTGGCCAGACCTATGCGTACCTGCTCAACCAGAAGTATCTGGATACCTCCAACGGTGGTGCGAACTCGACATTCATCACGCCGAACACTACTCCTGGAACCATCGGCCAGGTCCTCTACATCCACGGGCCGCGGCAGTTCTTCCAGGATTTGGAGTTGACCAAGCGCGTCCCGATCCACGAAGCCATGAATTTCAGCATCCAGGCGGCTTTCCTCAACGTCTGGAACCATCCGCTCTTCCAGAACAACACGGGCAACGGTAATCCGTATGTGCCGGGCGCCCAAAACGCATCGTTCGATACCGGGGTCCAGGATCCCGGGTTCGGTACCAATGGAACCAGCAACAGTTCGCGTGCCATTGAACTGCGCGGAAACTTCATCTTCTAGCTGATCGCCTCCCTGGGCCGGACGCCTCCCGGGCGTCCGGCTTCTTTTTTGCAGAGCCGCTCGTGGGACGACCCCTGGGAAGATCGCGATGAGCGGGCGATAGGACGGAGTAAAGCCCTTCTCTGCGTGTCGCGCGCGTTGCCGATTGTTCTGGCACAACGATGAGGCGACTGAGTAAGATTGACCCACAACGGATGCGGTCGGCCGCCATGAGGAACGGAGTGCAGCCATGATGGGGAGAAGCGCAGCGAGAAGATTCTCTCTTCTCTGCGCAACTGCAATTCCTGGCGCCATGTTCCTGTCCGGCCAGACTGCACCGCCGGATGCCTCCGTCCAGCGCGGCATCAAGCTCGTCGAAACCGGCCGATGCACGGAGGCCCTCCCGCTTCTGGCACGCGGCCTCTCTCACATTACCGACAAGGATCTTCGCTATCGCGCGGAGATGGCCGAGGTTCGCTGCGCCATGGCAGTCAACGATCAGCAGACCGCTGCCGATGCACTGTTCCGCCTGCAGCGCGAATCCCCGGGCAATCCGGAGGTCCTGTACATCGAGACTCACATGTTCTCGGACCTGGCCATGCGCGCCGCCGGGGAGTTGCAGCAGAAAGATCCCAGTTCGTATCAGGCGCGCCGGCTGCAGGCCGAAGGGCTGGAGTCGAGCGGAAAAGAGGAACAGGCCGCCGCGATCTACCGCGACATCCTCAAAAACAATCCCAACGTTCCCGGCATTCACTATCGGCTCGGGCAGATTGCTCTCGATCAGGCGGGCGATGCGGGACCGACGGACGCAGCGCAGGCGGAATTCGAGAAGGAAGTCGCCGTCGATCCGAGCAACGCCTCCGCCGAATTCATTCTCGGTGAACTTGCGCGCCGCAAGGGCGACTGGGATGTGGCGATCCGGCACTTTACCCAGGCCGCCAGGCTGGATGCCGGCTTCTCAGAGGCGTATCTGGCCCTCGGGATGTCTTTCGCGGCCAGCGGGCACTATGCCGAGGCCAAGCCGCCCCTCGAGCATTACGTTCAGCTTCAGCCTGACGATCCCGCCGGACACTATCAGCTCGCCATGGCCGACGCTCATACCGGCGATCAGGCTGGAGCGCAGCGTGAAATGGCTCTGCAGGCTCAGGCCGCCGCGCGCGCCAAATCCACAGACACCACCGAGGGGCACCCGATCCGGCAATGAGCTTGTCTCTGCATCGCCAAAACGACCGCACCGACCTCCTCGGCCCGACTCTATCGTGATGTTCCCGCACGCCCGCCGACAGCCACGCCGTTTGTCCCGCCGAGAGTTTATCGGGACGGGGGCGCTCGGCCTCGCCTCGGCCTCTTTTCTGGCGCGCGCCCTGGCCGCGACCGAAGCCCAGCCGCTGTTTGAGATCGTTCCTTCCGAGCACAGCGGCATCACCTGGACTCATACCGCCGGCCTTTCTCCGCATATGTATTTTCCTGAGACGGTCGGCGCCGGCTGTGCTTTCTTCGATTACGACAACGACGGCTGGATGGACATCTACCTGGTCAACAGCGGCCCATGCGACTTCTATACTCCCCCGAAACCGCTGCGCAATGCTCTCTATCGGAACAACCGCGATGGCACCTTCACCGACGTGACGGAAAAGGCCGGCGTCCTCGGCGGCGCCTATGGCATGGGCGCGGCGGTCGGCGATTACAACGGGGACGGATTGCCCGATCTCTACGTCACGCAATATCCGCACAGCATCCTGTACCGCAACAACGGCGACGGCACCTTCACGGACGTAACGGCGAAAGCCGGCGTCACAGCTCCCGGATGGGCGACCAGCGCCGTTTGGTTCGATTACGACAACGATGGCCGGCTGGATCTCTTCGTCTGCCACTTTGCCCAGTTCACCAGGGCGGAGGATATCTTCTGCAGCTATGGTTCCGGCAAACGCCACTACTGCAAACCGAACGTCTACAAGCCGAGTCCAAGCTGGCTTTTTCATAACAATGGCGACGGAACGTTTACCGATGTCAGCCGCGAATCCGGGATTGCTGCCTCGCTCGCGAAAGCGTGGGGCGTGGTCGCGGCCGACATCAACAACGACGGGCGAATGGACCTGTTCATCGGCAGCGACACTGCGCCCAATCCGCTGTTTATCAACCAGGGCGGCGGCCGATTTGTCGACAACGGGCTGCTCGCCGGGGTCGCCTACAATCCCTTCGGCGTCGCGCGCTCCAGTATGGGCGTCGATGCCGCCGACTACGATCAGGACGGCTGGATCGACCTCTTCGTGGCCAACGTGGACCACGAGATGTATTCCCTCTACCACAACAACCATCAGGGAGGATTCGATGATGTCTCGCTGAAGACGCCGATCGGACCGATCACGCGCCTGATGAGCGGCTGGGGGCTGAAGTTCTTCGACTTCAACAACGATGGCGATCTCGACCTGATCATTGCCAATGGTCATCCGGATCTGGTCATCCAGCAGTACCATCCGGAGCTTCGTTACCGCGAGCCGATGCTCCTGTTCGAGCAGAACGCCGGAGCGTGGAAAGACATCAGCAGTGCGGGCGGGCCGGCCTTTGCCCAGCTTCTCGCCGCGCGCGGGCTTGCACTGGGGGATTTCGATAACGATGGCGCTGTGGATGTGCTGGTGACCACCAATGATGGGCCCCCGTTGCTGCTCAGGAACAACGCCTGCCGCGAGAGCCACTGGCTCGGCGTGCGGCTTATCGGGACGCGCTCGAACATCGACGCGATCGGCGCCAAAGTCACGTGGAAGAGCGGCGATCTCCTGCACCATCGAAGCAAAGTCGGGGGCGGCAGCTATCTCTCCTCACATGACCCGCGCATGGTGCTCGGCCTCGGTGGCCGCACACAAATCGACTGGCTGGAGGTGGAGTGGCCGCAGCCCGGCGGGAGCCGCCAGCGGTTGACCGGGCTCCCCATCGACCGCTATCTCACGATTACCGAAGGTCAGCTCGGCTGGAAGTAGCGCTTTCGGACTGGCCTTTCGGACCCATGCGTCGTCGCTACATCACGATGGGCGCATGGCGGATGCTGAGGACCGGAGCCTTGGCCTGGGCGATGATGTTGTACACCGTGTCGTCGCCGCGGATGGGCCAGAACGAGACGTTGGCATCGACGCCGAGAACGATCAGGTCCGCATTCATTTCCGCCGCGACGTTCAGGACCTTTTCCACCACGTCGCCGATTTCGACCTGAATCGTCACGTGCGTGGACTCCGTCTCACCCGGGATGATGCGCCGCATCTCCGATTGGGTCCAGTCCACGACGCGGTCGGTATCGGGCTGATTGTGTACGCTGCGGGAGAGCACATGCAGCAGGGTGATGTCAGCGCCATAGAACTGCGCCATGTCGATGGCCGTGCGAGCGCTGCTCTGATAGCCGTCACACAGTGAGAGCGGATGCAGGATTTTGCGCGGAGCGCCGAAGGAGGAAGCTTCGTGCGCGTGCGGGCCGATCGTGCACACCGGCACTTCGGCGGAGCGAAGAATCTCGTGGGCGACCGAGCCGAGGAGGAGTTTCTTCAGGTGGCGGCGGCCGTGGGTTCCGGCGATGACGCGGCCCACATGCAACTCGCGGGCCAGGGTGGTAATTCGTTCGCGGGGATTGCCCTCGGTGACGACGATATCGCACTCGACGCCGGCGGCCTGCGCCTGGGCGGTGACGCGTTGCAGAGCGTTTTCTGCTTCCTGCTTCATTTCCGCGACATCGAGGTAGGGAATGGCGCTGGCGTCGAGGGGAATGGCCTGTCCGGGGGGAATGACATGGACGAGGGTCAGAGTGCTGCCGCAGGCTCGCGCCTGGGCCAAGGCGTGCGGGATGAGGTACTCGGTGTCCTCCAGATCGGTGGCGACGAGAATCTTGTCGGGCACCACGAAGGTGCGCTTGTTGAAAACTGCTTCGTCGAGGGTTTTCATCGTGGAAAACCTCCCTGCGGGAGAGTCTGGCGCTACATCTTCTATGTCGCTGTGACTGCTGCCACAACCCCGTGTGATCGGAGTCACGCACGAAAACCGAGGGCGTGTTGCCTAATGACGGAAGCCGAAGCGTAACTTGCGGAAGCGCTCTCGGTGATAGCAGTCACATACAACCGTTTTTCCCCAGGGATACGGTCTGTCTGCAATTCTCCAGGGTCTCGAAAAGCAGACAGGAGGGCCGGATGGCCACAGACGAATCGGTGCTGGAAATATGTCAAAGGCGCGGAGTGTCGCGCCGGCGGTTCATCGAGTTCTGCGGCACGATGGCTGCCACGCTGGCGCTGCCAAAGGGATATGGGCAAACGATTGCCGGAGCGTTGAGTGCGAAACGCAAGCCCACGCTGGTGTGGCTGGAGTTTCAGGACTGCGCAGGAAATTCGGAAGCGATGCTGCGCTCGACACACCCGACGGTCGAGGAAGTGGTCCTCGAGACGCTTTCGTGGGAATACCACGAGACGATCATGGCGGGCTACGGCAAGCACGCTGAGGCCGCTCTGCGGCGCGTGGTCGAAGAGGAAAAAGGGAAGTATCTGGTTGTCGTCGAGGGCTCGATTCCGGCGGCCGACGAGGGCGTCTACTGCACGATTGGCGGGCGGACGGCGCTCGATATTGCTCGGGAAGTCTGCAGCAACGCGGCGGCGAGCATTGCCATTGGTTCCTGCGCCTGGGACGGCGGCCTGCCGAAAGCGAATCCGAATCCCACCGGGGCGATGGGGCTGCAGGAAGCGGTTCCCGGCATCACCGTCGTGAATCTGCCGGGATGCCCGCACAATCCCACGAACACAGCCGCGGTGCTGGTGCACTACTTAACCTTTGGCGTGCTGCCGTCGCTCGACGGGTACAACCGGCCGCTGTTTGCCTATGGCCAGCTGATCCACGATCAGTGCGAGCGCCGTGCTCACTATGACGCGGGACGGTATGTGCAGGCGTGGGGCGATGAGGGACATCGCAAGGGCTGGTGCCTGTTCAAGATGGGCTGCAAGGGCCCGGAGGCGACCTACAACTGCCCGACGGTCCGCTTTAACGATTCGACCAGCTGGCCGGTGAAGTCCGGTCACGGCTGTATCGGATGTGCTTCGTCGCGATTCTGGGATACGAAGTCACCGTTCTACGAACGGCTGCCGCATCCGGCTGGGTTTGGAGTGGATGTGACCGCCGGGGAGATCGGCTGGACGGTTGTGGCCGGTGTTGCCGCGGCAACCGCGGCGCATGCGGTGGGACACGTGGTGCGCGACCACTTCCATCCGAACGGCGAGGAAGCGGTCAAAGAAGAGTCGACGGAAAAGCAAACGACGGGGGTGAACTGAGATGGCACGCGTCGTCATTGATCCCGTCACCCGCATCGAAGGCCATCTCCGCATTGAGACGGAGGTCAACGGAGGCCGCGTTACGGACGCGTGGAGCTCCGGCACCATGTTCCGCGGTATCGAGATCATCCTGCGCGGACGTGATCCGCGAGAGGCATGGATCTGGGCGCAGCGCATCTGCGGCGTCTGCACCACAGTTCATGCGCTGGCCTCGGTTCGCGCCGTGGAAAACGCCCTCGGCATTGAAATTCCCGACAACGCGCGGCTGGTGCGCAACATCATCGCCGGCGCGCAGAACGTTCACGATCACGTAGTGCACTTCTATCACCTGCATGCGCTCGACTGGGTCGATGTGACCTTAGCCTTGAAGGCCGATCCGGCAAAGACTTCGCAACTGGCGCAGTCGATCTCGGAATGGCCGAAGTCGAGCACAACGTATTTCAAGGGAGTCCAGGACC
>Ga0335072_10004821_pt1 | contig 19928 bp, 18 predicted proteins | sample Lox_Sample_21_FD_206725 | JGI IMG/M metagenome (GOLD analysis project Ga0335072, IMG submission 206725) | Soil microbial communities from Loxahatchee National Wildlife Refuge, Florida, United States - Lox_Sample_2.1 | ecosystem: Environmental > Terrestrial > Soil > Wetlands | place: USA...
CGCGGTGGGCGATGCGTCCTAGCTTGATTCCTATTGGTCAGATCGGGAAAGGGAGGATAGTGACAGTACGCCCGGCCGCGCATAGCATCGGCGTTGTGCCTGTCTGGACATCAGCTCCCCCCGCGATCGGGACGGCCCGGCCGCCCCGGTCGTTGCTGACCAGACGGCGCGCCGTCGACTTCTGCCGTGTCGCGACCGCGCAGTGTCGCGTTTCTCCCGGCAGTAGCCAGCCTTCCGCGCCACCGTCCTGCGGGGCCGCCAGCTGACCTTCCTCGTCTGCCTGGCCCGCAGCGGCAAGGGCCGGAGCAGGCTGTCGAGGTAGGGCGCGCCACCGGCCACGAGCCGGGCGCAGCAGCAGGAAGCGCGCCAGGCGGGCGCCGCGTCAACGGCCCGACCCGCCAGCACCCCCGAAGGGACACGCAGATGGACATCGATCCGCGAGGGCCGCGTTTCGGAGCATTGATCACAACGGTGGTCTTTGTGCTTGTCCTGATCACCGGAAACGTTTGGCTGCTCGCCGCGCAGGCGCTGGTTTTCGCGGTGGCCACCATCTTCGGGATGCGAAACGCCCCCTACGGGCTGATCTACCGCTGGCTGGTGCGGCCGCGTCTCGGGCCGCCCAAGGAGCTCGAGGCGGAGGCCCCGCCCCGGTTCGCCCAGGGCGTGGGCCTGGTAATCAGCCTGATAGGGGTCATTGGGTACGCAGCGGGTATCACGCCGCTGGGGATGGCGGCCGCCTCGGCCGGCCTGCTTGCGGCGTTCCTGAACGGAGTCTTCGGGCTCTGCTTGGGCTGCGAAATGTATCTGTTCATCCGACGTATCCGGCCGGGTCGCTCATCGCTGACGTCGGCCGAAACTGACAAGGAGGTTCCCATATGAGCCGTTCCGACGTCCTCGTGGACGCCGACTGGGTCGAGGCCCATGGCGGTGACCCGGGCGTGGTTCTGGTCGAAGTAGACGAGGACACCAGCGCCTACGACAAGGGTCACATCCGCAACGCCGTCAAGATCGACTGGAAGGCCGACCTTCAGGACCCGGTGCGCCGCGACTTCGTGGACAAGGCCGGCTTCGAGGCCCTGCTCTCCGAGCGCGGTATCGCCAACGACGACACGGTCATTCTCTACGGCGGCAACAACAACTGGTTCGCCGCGTACGCGTACTGGTACTTCAAGCTCTACGGCCACAACAACGTCAAGCTGCTCGACGGCGGGCGCAAGAAGTGGGAGCTCGAGTCGCGCGAGCTGGTGACCGAGGTCCCGCAGCGGGCCAAGACGAGCTATCAGGCGCAGGAGCAGGACCACGCGATCCGGGCGTTCCGCGACGAGGTGGTCGCGGCCATCGGCCAGGACAACCTGGTCGACGTGCGCTCGCCGGACGAGTTCGCCGGACGCCTGCTCGCCCCGGCCCATCTGCCGCAGGAGCAGGCCCAGCGCGGCGGGCACGTCCCGACCGCCAAGAACGTGCCGTGGTCCAAGGCGGCCGATGAGGACGGCACGTTCAAGTCCGACGACGCGCTGCGCGCGCTGTACGGCGACGAGGCCGGGCTGGACTTCGGCAAGGACACCATCGCGTACTGCCGGATCGGCGAGCGCTCCGCGCACACCTGGTTCGTGCTGCACGAGCTGCTGGGCCAGCCCAACGTGAAGAATTACGACGGGTCGTGGACCGAGTACGGCTCGCTCGTCGGCGTTCCGATCGAGCTCGGAGACGGCAAGTGACCGCCGACGGCTGCGGCGCCCCGGCCGGAGGCGCGCCGGCGAGCGCGGCGACGGACGCCGGCGTCCAGGCGGTGGTGCAGGGCCGGGTGACGCGCGACGGATCCGCGGTGGCCGTCGGCTACGCGCGGCTGCTCAACTCGGGCGGGGACTTCGTGGCCGAGGTGCCGCTCGGCGAGGACGGCGGATTCCGGTTTTTCGCCGCCCCCGGGTCCTGGACGCTGCGGGTGCTCGCGCCCGGCAACGTCCGCGCCGAGCGGGTGGTATCCGCGGACACCGGCAAGATCACCGAGCTGGAGGTGGCCGTCTAGGCCCACCGCCTACGACATCGGGACCATCCCGATACGATCCGGGGACGATCCTCGGCCGACGCAACGCGGCCGCGGGGTCGTCCCCGTTCGGTGCCCGCGCCAAACGGCTGTTCTTTTTCTTGCCATCCGTTCGTCGCCTTCCCAATCACCTGTTGTTCAACTGCTCGTTACCTTCGCCCCATAGAACTGGTCCTGGCCGCGACAAAGCGGCCCGCTCATCACGATGCTTGGGGGCAAGGCGACATCATGTCGATCGAGGCTGACCCGGCGCGGCCCGGTGGCGGCGTCCCGACGGCGGCGACCGATTCCTCCGGTGCTCCGGTTAGCGCGCATACTCCCGGCGCGGCCAGCGCGGCCGCGGCGATCCGGGCCGAGGATCTGACGCTGAGTTTCGGGCAGCGGGCGGTGCTGTCCGATATTTCCACGAACGTGCAGAAGGGCGTGATCACGGCGCTGATCGGTCCCACGGGATCGGGCAAGTCCACGCTGCTGCGGACGTTCAACCGGATGAACGACAAGGTCACCGGGTACCGGCACGACGGCGACGTGCTCCTGGACGGCCGCAGCATCTGGCACCCGGGCGTGGACCTAATGTCGCTGCGGCGCCGGGTCGGCATGCTCTTCCAGCGGCCGAACCCGTTCCCCATGTCGATCATGGACAACGTGGTCGCCGGGGTACGAGCGCACAAGATGGCCGGCCGGGCCGAGCTGAAGGAGATCGCTCAGCAGCGGCTCAGCGAGGTCGGGCTGTGGGACGCCGTCGCCAGCCGGCTCAAGGACTCCCCGTTCCGCCTGTCTGGCGGGCAACAGCAGCTGCTGTGCCTGGCCCGGGCGCTCGCGATCAGGCCCGAGGTCCTGTTGCTCGACGAGCCCACCTCCTCGCTTGACCCGCTCGCCACCGAGTCGATCGAGGCGCTGATCCGGGACCTGACGCCAGATATCACGGTCGTGATCGTGACGCACAACCTGGCCCAGGCCCGCCGGATCGCCGACAGCACCATCTTCCTGTACCAGGGGCACATGGTGGAACACGGCGACACCGAACAGGTCTTCGAGCACCCCGCCCACGAGGAGACCGCCCACTACGTGAGCGGCCGCTTCGGCTGATTGACCCGCCCGGACGGGAGGAAGCCACTCCTCCCGCCCGGGGGCAAGAGCCGCGCTCAGGCGCGGACCTCATCGCACGCGCCGCGTGCGAGTCGTGTAGCGCACGCGTCAGCGTGCAAAGGAAAAGGAGTATTCCCCGGTGGCCAAACGAATCCGCTTGGTGTGCACAGCGGCCGCCCTGGTCCCGCTCACCGTGCTGGCGGCTGCCTGCAGCAGTAATTCAAATGGCAGTTCCACGCCGACGTCATCGTCGACTGCTAAAACGTCGACCTACACAGGTCCGGCCCTGCCGACCTCGCCGGCCAAGGCTGCCGCCTCGATCACCGAGACCGGCAGCACCCTGCTGTACCCGCTGTTCGGCAGCTGGGCTACCGCGTACCAGAAGCTCTTCACCCAGGTGACGATCACGGCCGGCGGCACCGGCTCCGGTACCGGCATCTCCGACGCGAGCACCGGCACGGTGGACCTCGGCGGGTCCGACGCCTACCTGTCCGGTTCGGAGAGGTCCACCTATCCGAGCATGATGAACATCGCGGTGGCGATCTCCGCTCAGCAGGTCAACTACAACGTGCCTGGGGTCAAGAACCTCAAGCTCAGCGGGACCGTGCTGGCCCAGATCTACAGCGGGAAGATCACCAACTGGAACGCACCGGCGATCGCCGCCCTGAACCCGGGCGTCCCGCTGCCGTCCCTGAAGATCGTGCCGCTGCACCGGGCCGACAGCTCGGGCGACACGTTCCTGTTCACCACGTACCTAAACGACCAGGACCCCAGCCTGTGGGCTTCCTCGGCGGTCGGTACCACGGTGAGCTGGCCCTCCGTTCCGGGCGCCCTCGCGGAGACCGGTAACAGCGGGATGGTGTCCGGCTGCGGCGCCACCAAGGGCTGCGTCGCCTACATCGGCATCAGCTATCTGGCCAAGACCCAGGCAGCCGGCCTCGGTCAGGCCATGCTGAAGAACGGCTCGGGCGCCTACGAGTCGCCGTCGGCGGCCACGATTGCGGCCGAAGCGTCCAGCTTCATCGCCAAGACGCCGGCCAACGAGAGCATCTCGCTGATCAACGGCCCGGCGCCGACCGGTTACCCGATCGTGAACTACGAGTACGTCGTGGTCAACTCCAAGCAGAGCAGCGCGACCAAGACGCAGGACATCCGGGCTCTGCTGGCCTGGGCGATCACCTCGGGCCAGGACGCGACCACGTACCTGGACCCGGTGGACTTCCAGCCGCTTCCGGCCAGCGTGGTCACGCTTTCGCAGAACCAGATCAAGAAGATCGGATGAGTTAGTGGCTGCATCGGCACCCGTCGCGGGGCCGGGCGGCTCGGAAGGGGGGGCGGCTATGCCGCCCCCCCGCCACCGCCCCGCCATACGCGCCAGCTTCCTGGGCCGCGACGCGATCCGCTGGATCGGCGGGACGGTCGCGCTGCTGCCCACGCTCGCCCTGGCGTTCGTACTGGCGGTCCTGATCGTCAAGGCGATCCCGGCGTTCAGGTACAACGGCCTGAGCTTCTTCACCAAGAGCGTCTGGGACCAGGGCGGCGGCTACAACGCGGTTATCACCAGCAGCGGCGGGGCCAGGCACCTGCAGGGCGCGACCTTCGGCGGGCTGGCCGAGGTTGTGGGGACGCTCCTGACGTCGTTCATCGCGCTCATCATCGCGGTGCCGGTGTCGATCGGCGCGGCGCTGGTGATCGTGGAGCGGCTGCCGCGGCGCATCGCATCGGGCGTCGGCATGTTCCTCGAACTGCTGGCCGGCATCCCGAGCGTGGTCGTGGGGCTGTGGGGCGCGCTGACGTTCGGGCCGTGGATCGCGCACCACATCGCGCAGCCGATCGCCAACGTCATGCCGGACGTTCCGGTGCTGGACTACTTCCGCGGCTCGGCGGGCAACGGTGAGGGCCTGCTGACCTCCGGCCTGGTGCTCTCGGTGATGGTGATCCCGATCATCGCCGCGACCTCGCGGGATCTGATCCGCCAGGTCCCGATCCTGCCGCGCGAGGGCGCCGTCGCGCTTGGCATGTCGGACGCGGAGACCGCGCGTCGCGTCACGCTGCCCTGGGTGGGAGCGGGCATCATCGGCGCGATCGTGCTCGGACTGGCCCGCGCGCTCGGCGAGACGATCGCCGTGGCCATGGTCTCGGGGGCCAACTTCAGTTCGCTCGCCTCGAACTTCTACGGCGGGATGACCACGATCGCGGCCTCCATCGTGCAGAACCTCGACTCGGCATTCGGGGACGGCAGCGGATTCAGCGTCGACACGATCGCCGAGCTCGCGCTGATCCTGATGGTCATCACCCTCGCCACGAACATCCTCGCCCGGCTGCTGGTCCGGCGGGTCTCCGGCACCGCGCTCCCGGTCGGCCGGGGCTTTTAAGAGGGGTGAGCGGAATGAGCACGCCATCGTCGGCCCCGGCAAGCTCGGCATCCTCGACGGGCGCCAGCTTCGACTGGCCCGCCGTGCCGGCCGGCCGGAAGATCCGGAACGCGCTCTTCTGGGGCCTCTGCTTCCTCGGCCTGGCCATCGTCATCGCGCCGACGATCTGGCTCGCCGGGGGGGTCATCTTCCGGGCGGTGCCGCACTGGAAGTGGAGCGTCCTGACCACTACGACGACGGTGACGACGGCCGGCCCCACCGGCGGCATCGAGAACGCCGTCCTGGGCACGCTGGTCATCGCCCTCGGCGTCATCATCATCGGCGGCGTGATCAGCATTTTCACCGGCCTGTACCTCGCCGAGTTCGCGACGGGCCGGCACCGGGGCATCCTGCGCGGCGGGTACGAGGTGCTGGCGGGGATTCCGTCGATCGTGCTGGGCTTCATCGGTTACGTCGCTTTGGTGGTCGGCCTGCACTGGGGCTTCGGCCTGCTGCCCGCGGTGCTCGTGGTATCGGTGATCACGATCCCGTACATCACGAAGGCGACGGAGTCCTCGCTGGGGCAGGTCCCGACCAGCTACCGGGAGGGCGCCGAGGCGCTCGGCCTGCCACCCACCTGGACGCTGCGCAAGATCGTGCTGAAGTCCGCCCTGCCCGGCATCATCACCGGGCTTCTGGTGGCCATGGCGATCGCGGTGGGGGAGACCGCGCCGCTGCTGGCCACGGCGGGCTGGACGGACCAACTGCCGAGCGCGGCGCTGACCCACTCGCAGGTGGGGTACCTGCCCTACCCGATCTTCTCCTTCTATCAGTACGGTTCGGCCTCGGTGGCGCTGTCTTACGACGCCGCGCTGATTCTGCTCGTGCTCGTCCTGATCCTCATCATCCTGGGACGGGTGGTCATCGCGTTCTCACGGCGCAATGCGGAGTGACCGGAATGCCGGGCGGCAGCGAGGAAGCGGTTCCGGAGGGGGGAAGCAGGTCGGCATTCGCGCAGGCCCGGATGTCGTCTAGCGGCCACGACCAGATCCGGCGGCAGCCTGTGGCCTCGCGGCCGGCCGTCGCGGTGCTCGCCGATCGCATCGCCGCCGCGCTCGTCCACCATGAGCCCGGCTGGCGGCTGCCGCGGCACACCGCGCTGGCCCGCCGCTACAACGTCAGCACGGCCGAGATCGACGCCGCCGTGGACGAGCTGACCTTCCGGCACCTCGTCCGCCGCCTGCCGGACGGGCAGCTGTACCGGGTCAGCCCGGCGGAGTACCTGATCCCGATCGAGGGCGTGCCCGGGCTGGCCTCGCGGGCCGACCCGATGGGCGGGCAGATCATCTGCCGCAGCCGCCAGGCCTCGTGGCGGCAGGTTCCCGAGGACATCGGCTGGGCGCTGCGGATCCCGCCGGCCGACCCGGTCGGCGTCATCCGGGTGCAGTGGACCGCGAGCGGCGAGCCCGCCGCGTTCTGCACGACCTACCTGCTCAAGGATCTGGCCGGGCCGTTCATCAACGCCCAGGGTCCGGCCGCGACCGCCGGGCTGGCCCTGCTGCCGATCACCGCCCCGCCGACCAGCCCCGACCCGGAAGACGGTGACCCGGCCCCGGTGGGCGAGCCGGGCGCGGTGCATGTCGAGATGCTGCCGCCGCCGCCCTCGGTGGCCAGGAGCCTGCGGCTGGCCGCCGGCCAGCCGGCCGCCCTGGTCACCGTGCGGTTCGATGATCCCGGCGCGGCCCGCCCGGTCGCGCTCACCATCGCCGTGCTCCGCCCCGACTTGTTCCGGATCGTGATCGAGTCCGGCGAGAATCCGGTGGCCGACGGCGGCGAGGGGAGTTTCGCGGGAGCCTGGACACACGCGGTGGAGGACTGGGAGCCTTGACCCCATATGCCGTACTCCGTAGCAGGTCAGGCCGACCACCCGCCGTCGCGACCGCACCCTAGGGACGCTCCCCGCCGCGGCGAGTTAACGGCCGTCCTGGCCTTGGCGTTGGTGCTGGCGCACCTGCTCCTGGCCCAGCTGACGCTGGTGCTCACCGCGGCGATGTGGGCCGTCGACCGGGTCAGCCGGTGGCGGCCGCAGTGGCTGGCGGTCCCGGCCGGCGCCGGGTTGCTCTGGGCGCTCGCCATCGGTCCGGCGCGCGCCGCGGCCGGCCTGAGCGAGGGCCCGCGCCAGGTGCTGGGCTACCTCGGCGGGATCGACCGTTACCCGGGGCGGCTGCTGCACCTCGCGGACGCCTTCGACCGGCTGCCGCGCTGGCTGCCCGGGCAGTTTCCGCTCGCGCTGATCCTGGCGTCCGCCGAGGCGCTCGCGCTGACCTGGCTGCAGCGGCGGCTGGACGGCGGGCCGGGCGGGCGCGGCGGGCCCAGCGGGCGAGGCGGGCGCGCCTGGCGGAGCGGCCTGATCGTCGCCGCGCGGCGCCGGGCGACCACGGTGACGTTGCGGTCGGGCGGCGTGGTCAGCCGGGACGGCTGCCGCGTCGGCGTGGACCTGGCCACCGGGCGCCCGGCGGAGATCTCCTGGGCCGAGGCCGAGGGCGGGGTGCTCTGGTCGGGCGCCGGATCCGCCGCCGAGCTGACCGAGCGCGGCTTCCCGCTGGCGCACGCCGCGATCCGGCGCCGCAAGCCGGTGATCGTCGTCGATCTGGCTGGGTCCCCGTGGCTCGCCGGGGCGCTGGCCGCGGCGTGCACGGACTCGGGCGCGCCGTTCGCCCGCTTCGGCCCGGACGGGCCCGGGTGCTACGAGCCGATGCGCGGCGGCGATCCGGCGCGCGCCGCCGCCCTGGTCATGAGCATGATCGACTGGACCGGCGCGACCGACCAGCAGCGCCGGTCGTGCGCCGCGTACCTGACCGACGCGCTGGCCGTGCAGGCGGCGGCGCCCCGCGATCGCCGGCTGCCGCTGCTGGACGACCTGGTCCGGCTGCTGACCCCGGACGGGCTGCGCGAGCGTGCGGCGCTGATCCCGGCCTATCACCCGCGCCGGGAGGTGCTGGCCGACCGGGTCGGCGTCTCGGCCACGCTGCTGCAGGCCGATCCGGCCATCGTGGCCCCGGCGGCGGCCCAGCTCGTCGCGCTGCTCGGATCGGCGTTCGGCCCCTGGCTGCAGTCGGGGCCGCCGGACGGCCCCCGGATCAGCCTGGGCCAGACCGTGCGCGACCGCGGGGCCGTCCTGTTCTCGCTGGACGGCCGCGACCGCCGCGACGGCCGCGACCGCCGCGACGGCCGGGCCGCGCCGATGGTCGCCGGCCTGGTCGTCACCGACCTGAGCGGCGTGTGCGCCGAGCTGGACGCCATGTCGGTCCACGGCGATGGCCTGGCCTGGATCAACGGCTGCGAGGTGCTGGGCCAGCGGGCTCTGGCCGATCTGGCCGGGCTGGTCGCTCAGGGCCGCGGCGCGGGCATGGGGGTGGTGCTCGCCACCACGTCCCGGGCCGCCGCCGATGGCCTGGCCGCCGCCGTGAACGTGGTGGTCGGCGCGGCCGAGCCACCGCAGGGCCCGGACGGGTTCGCGCTGTGGGCCAGGCGGCCCAGCGAACGGATGCTGCCCCGCTGTCGCCCCGTTCCCGCCGCGCCGGGAACGGGGCGCACGCCAGGACAAACGCCATGAGCGCGCCCGCCGGGTACCGCCGAGCCGTCACGCCGCCGAACCCGGCGCTCGGGCCGCCGCTGCGCGCGGACCGGGTCTACGTCGGCTGGCAGTACGCCCCGCTGCATCCCGATCCCGGCCCGCTGCCGCGCCGCCCGGCCCCGCCCGCGGCCGAGCAGCTCAACCAGGGCTGGGTCGAGGCGCAGCGCCGCGAGGACCGGCGGCTCACCCGGCCCCTGATCCTCACCGGGGCCGCGGCCGCCGCCGCCGCCGGGCTCGTCCTGGCGCTCGGCCTGACCGGCCTGCTCAACGCCGCGCTCACCGGGCTCGGCCTGGCCTGCCTCCTGGCCGCCGCCGCGGCCTGCGGCCGCGGCATCCGGCGCGGCGAGCGGCTGCTGACGGAGCGGATCGCCGTCGAGCAGGATCGGGTCGCGAGGATCCGCGAGGTGCAGCAGAGCCGGCTGGCGGCCCGCCAGGAGCAGCACGCCGCGCGGGTCCGCGCCTGGGAACAGCGCCGCGACGCGTTCGACCGGCAGAACCAGTGGTACGCGGTGTCGCTGCCCGGCCAGATCGACCGGGTGGACCTGGCCGGCGGGACGTTGTCCGGCTGGTCCGCGCTGCTGACCATGATCGCGGCGCCGCGGCTGTCGGCCGGCGGCGAGGTCACCGTGCTCGACCTGACCGAGGGCGCGGTCGCCCGCGACCTGCTCGCGGTGGCCGGCCGGTCCGGCATCGAGCCGCTGGTCTGGATCATGCCGGGCGACCTGCCGCGGCTCGATCTGGGCACCGGGCTCGGCGCCGCGGCCCTGGCCGACGTCCTGGCCGCGACCGTCGCCGCGGGCGACGAGCTGGGGGCCAGCGCCCCCGTCGACCAGTCCATCCTCGAGCGCGTGCTCGGCGTGCTCGGCGACGCGGCCGGCATCGCCCAGGTCACGGCCGCGCTGCGGGTGCTGGCCCAGGTCGGGGACGCGCGCGAGGACCTGCGCGCCGGGCTGCTCAGCGCCGATCAGGTCGACCGCCTGACCGCCCTGTTCGGCCGGGGCGCCGCCGACCGGGTGGTGATCGAGCGGGCCTTTGCGATTGAGTCCAGGCTGCGCAAGCTGGAGCGGCTGGGGTCGGGCCCGGCGCCGCTGCCGCCGAGCCGGCTCCGGGTCGCGTCCTTGGACCGGCGGGCCGGGGCCGTGGGCAACCGGGTACTCGGCACCTACCTGACCGTGACCCTCACCCACCTGCTGCGGCAGTCGCCGGCCGGCCGGCGATGGCAGCAGACCCTGTGCGTGCTCGGCGCCGAGCGGCTCGGCGCCGACGTGCTGGACCGCCTCGCCGATGCCTGCGAGGTCTCCCGGACCGGGCTGGTGATCGGATACCGCACGATCCCGGCCCAGGTGCGGGAGCGGCTGGGCCGGGGCAACGCGGCGGTCGCGTTCATGCGGCTCGGGAACGCCGAGGACGCCCGGGTGGCCAGCGAGCAGATCGGGGCCGAGCACCGGTTCGTGGTCAGCCAGCTCACCGACACCGTCGGGACGTCGGTCACCGACACCGCGGGCGATTCCTACACCAGCACGGTCGGCGATTCCGGTTCGGTGACCGACTCGGAGTCGGTCACCGACACCCGGGGCGGCGGCACCGCGCGCTCAAGCCCGGACCCGCTCGCGCCGCTGCGCCCGGCGACGGGATCGCGCAGCCGGGAGTCTAGCCGGTCCCGCGCCACGTCCGACTCGCGGTCGATCACCGAGGGGATCAGCTCGAGCACCGCGTGGGGCATCAGCACGTCGCAGGCGGTCGCCGACAGCGCGACGGCGGCCCGCACCGCGCAGCGCTCGCGGGAGTTCCTGGTCGAGCCGCACGAGCTGCAGCAGCTCCCGCCGAGCGCGGTGATCGTGACCTACGCGGCGCCGGACGGCCGCCGGGTGGTGCTGGCCGACGCCAACCCCGGCATCATCGCGCTCGGAAACTCGACGCTGCTCAGCCTGGAGGAGGCGGTCGACGCCGAGGCGCGCCATGCCGATCAGGACACCGGCGCGCGGCCGGCCGAACCAGGGGAGCCGCCGCCTAACCTGGGTCCGCCGCCCGAGCGCCTGGACTGGCGCCGGCCGGCCCGGTAATGGTCAGCCCGGCCGGCCCGGCATGGGCGAAGTCGTCGTCGACGCTGACCACCTGACGGCCCGCGGCCGTGAGCATGGACGCGGCCACCACGGCCCGGTAGCCGGAGTGGCAGTGCACCCAGACCTGGCCGGCCGGAACCTCCCCGGCCCGCCGGGCCAGCTCGCTGAACGGGATGTGGATCGCGTTCGCGATGTGCCCGTCGTCCCACTCCAGCTGCCGTCGCACGTCCAGCACGACCAGGCTCGCGCCCGCGCCCCGGCCCGCGCCCAGTCGATCGGCGGCGGCCAGGTCCCCGAACGTGGCCCGGCGCAGCGTGGCCAGCGCCGCGCCATCCGTCCACTGCTGCGGGCGCCCGGTGGCCGCGGCGGCCGGCCGGTCGATCCCGATCCGCGCGAGTTCCAGCTGGGCCTGCGCCACCTGCTCCGGCGTCTGGGCCAGCAGGGTCACCGGCGTTCCCCAGGGCAGGGCCCAGCCGAGGTAGGAGGCGAAGCTGCCGTCGAGCGGGAAGCTGAACGAGCCGCGCACGAACCCGGCGCAGAACGCCACCCGGTCGCGCAGGTCGACCACCCATTCGCCGGCCTCGATCCGGCGGCGGATGTCGCGCGCATCGGCGGCCCGGGGCGGGGACAGATCCGGGTCAGCCGGCCCGGCCAGGTTGGCCGGGCCCATGTGGGCGTAGTACGCCGGATAGGCGTCGAGCCCGGCCAGCAGGGCGTCGACGTAGGCCTGCTCGCCGGAAAACACGGGGTTGATCCCCTTCTCGCGCCCGATCGTGGACGACGCGGCCTGCGCCTGGCTGGCCGCGCAGAAGCTCCCGAACCCGTGCGTCGGGAAGATCTGGGCCGCGTCCGGCAGCTCGCGCGCCAGCCGCTGCGCGGACGCGTACTGGGCCCGGGCGAGCCGGCCGGTGTTCGCGGGACCGAGCAGGTCCGGCCGGCCCGTCGAGCCGAACAGCAGCGATCCGCCGGTGAAGACCCCGGTCACCTCGGCGCCGGATTCCAGGACATAGGACAGGTGGCTGAACGTATGGCCGGGCGTGGCCAGCACCCGCAGCCGCATCGCCGGCCCGATGTCGACGGTGTCCCCGTCGCCGACCGGCTCCCGCCGGAAGCTCACCGGATCCGCGGCATTCACCAGGTAGGCGGCGCCGAGCGCCCGCGACAGGGCCAGGCCGCCGCTGACGTAGTCGTTGTGGATGTGGGTCTCGGCGACGTGCGTGATGCGCACGCCCTCGCGCTCGGCGAGCGCGGTGATCCGGTCGGTGTCGCGCTGCGGGTCGACCACGACGGCCACCCGCCCGTCATGAGCCAGGTAACTGCGGTCGCCGAGCGAAGCCGTCTCGATCGGGAGCACGCCGACCATGACCGCCACCTCCCCCCCGGGCGGGCTGGCACTGGATTCGCCGAGTCTACGGCCCTTTCTAGCGCAGCGGCAGCGCGCTGCGGGCCAGCAGGGCCAGCACGAGGGCGCCGATCGACACCGACGTGACCGCGACCGTGACCAGCAGCAGCCGGCGCCGGCTCGCCAGCCGGCCGGCCGCCCAGATCAGCGCGCTGGCCGCCAGCACCAGGACGCCCGCCGGCGGGCTGGCCTTGAGCAGGGCCGCGCCCAGCGCCGCGTACGAGATCGCGGTCCGCCGCCAGGCCAGCTCGGTTCGGGCGCGGGCCAGGCCCGGGTCGAGGTCCTCCATGTCTTCGGGGTGACGGTCCTCGGGCGGACGGTCGCCCGGATCGGACGTGGTCACCGCAGCGCCAGCGAGGTCAGCAGGAGCGCGGCGGCCAGCAGGGCCAGCGCGGCGATCGAGCCGGCCAGGATGGCCGGCAGCCGCGAGCGGGGCAGCGGCTCGCGGCGGCGCAGGGCGCGCTGGTTGCGCCGCAGCTCGAGGTAGGAGGCCACGGAGATCACCGCGCCGAGGACGATCAGCGGGATCGCGATGACGTGGCGGCCCCAGGGCACCCCGGCGAACGGCGGCAGCAGCTGGACGATGGCCAGCCCGGCCACGACCAGGGCCAGCGCGGTCCGGCTCCAGGCCAGGAACGTGCGCTCGTTGGCGAACGTGAACCGGGCGTCCGGCTCGGTGCCCTCGTCGTCCAAACCCCCGCCCCCTCAGCCGGCCGGGCCGAGCGGCTCGTTGACCGCGTGGGCCAGCAGCCGGGCCGGGATCGCGTCGGGCCGCCCCGGCTGCGCCCAGTCCTCCATGGCGAACACGTCCGCAGCGTAGCCGCCCAGCCGCCCCTCCTGAAGGGCGCCCGCCACCGCCTCCTCGTCGACCACCGAGCCGCGGCCCAGGTTCACCAGGAACGCGCCCGGCCGCATCGTTCGCAGCCCCGGATCCGCCACGAGCCGGCGCGTTAGAGAAACAAGGGGTGTCAGAAGCAGCACCACGTCGCTTCGGGCCAGCACTGAGCCCTGGGCCACACCCCGGCCGGGGGGATCACGGGGTCGCAGAACCCGGCCAGATACCCCGCGACCTCGGGGTGCACCCAGTGGGTGACGACGACCCGGTCCACGCCCGGGAGTCTACGATGGCGGCCGTGGAGACGCCCGGGCCGGTCACGGTGACGTTCGCGGGCTCGGGCGATGCGTTCGGCAGCGGCGGCCGGTTCCAGGCCTGCATCCACCTGCGCGGCCCGGACGGCGCGGCCCCGGTGCTGCTGGACTGCGGCGCGACCTCGCTCACCGCGCTGCGGCGCTGCGGCCTCGATCCGGGCGAGGTGGCCGCCGTGTTCGTCTCGCACCTGCACGCGGACCACTTCGGCGGAATTCCGTTCTTTATTTTGAACGCCCAGTTCGCCCGCCGGGCCGCTCCGCTCACGGTCATCGGGCCGCGGGGGACCGGCCGGCGGCTGGCCGAGCTCATGGAGGGCATGTTCCCTGGCTCCGCGACCGTCTCGCGCCGGTTCGGCGTGCACGTCACGGAGCTGGAACCGGGGGAGACCTGCGCCGCGGCCGGCGTCGCGGTGACCGCGTTCGCGGCCGACCACCCGAGCGGCGCGGACAGCCAGGCCCTGTCGCTGCGGCTCGCGCTCGGCGGGACGGTGATCGGCTACACCGGCGATACGGCCTGGACCGGCGCGCTCCCGCAGGTCGCGGCCGGGACCGGTCTGCTGATCGCCGAGGCGTACTACCGGTCCAAGCCGGTCCCGTACCACCTGCGGGTCGAAGACCTGGTCGAGCACCGCTTCGAGCTGGCCAGCCGCCGGATCGTGCTCACGCATAGTTCCACGGACGTACTTGACCACCTGGACGAGATCGACTTCGAGAGCGCGCGGGACGGGCTGGAACTATGGGTGTGACGCGGGTCAGGGGCCGATGGCGGGACGGGCGCCTTTCCATGCTGGCGGCTCGCGGGTCAGCCAGCCCCAGAAGCTGCGCCGCGGCGGGCGCGCGAGGATGTGGCCGCTGTGCACCTTCCCGGTCACCTCGACGCGCAGCGTGACCGGAACGTCATGGCCCCACGGCACGCGGACCTTCACCTGGCCGCTGTGCACGCCGACCTCGTCGGTGTCCACCACGACCCCCGGCATGGTGATCAGCTTCAGCCGGCCGCTGTGCACGTCGGCGTCGATCCGCAGCGTGGGCTCGGTGATGACCGCCTTGGTCAGGTCCAGCCTGACCTCGCCGCTGTGGACCTTGACCTCCATCCGGCGGGGCACGACCCATCGGCCCTCGCGGGTGGCGCGGCCGCTGCCGCAGTCGATGCGCACCAGGTCCTTGGGCGGCGGGTTGACCGCCGCGGCCACCGGGGCGGAGGCCGCGGGCAGGTCGGTGGTCAGCGCGGCCAGCTCGGCGTAGGTGCGCGCGGTGAGCGCGGCTTCCAGCCGCTCGTCGAGTTCCTCGGCGGTGAGCCGGCCGTCGCCGGCGGCCACCCGCAGGATCTCGACCACCCGGTCCCGGTCCTGGTGAGACGCGCGCAGCTGCCCGGGCGCCGGCCGGTCACCCCGTGCTTCCAGATCGCCGGAGGCCGGCGGTTCGGTGCCCGTCACCCCAACACTGTAAGGCCGCGCCGGCCGCGTCGGTATCCCCGTGTGATCCGCGACCTATCCCCGCCAACCGGTGGCAGCCCGGCGCCGGGCCTGATATGCACGCGATGTGGGGGCTAACTCTGGGATCGGCGGAGGCGCGGCCGGGCCGTGGTTCCGGGTCCAGGCGATCATGGCGGGCGGCCCGGGCGGCCGCGGCGGCGGCGCGGAGCAGGACTATGCCTCGGTGCTGCCCGCGGTGCTCAACGCGGCGATGTACCGGCGCCCGTTCGTGGCCGGCTGGCTGTCGCGCGGCGGCGGGGCCCCGCTCGAGCTGATCACCAACGCCGGGCCGCTGCCCGAGCCGAGCGTGCCCGACCCGCCCCGGGTGAGCCAGATCCCGGCGGCGGGCCCGCACGACCGGCCGTACCCGCGGCCCGAGCCCGACGACCCGGCGGCGCCGCTCGAGCCGAGCCGGGTCATCGACCCGAGCCGGGTGATCGGCCCGGGCCGATCCCTCGAGCCGGCCGGGGCGGTCGACGCGGGCGGCCTGTTCGAGCCGAAGGAACTGCTGTTCCCGTGGGGGGCGCGGGGCGTGCCGATGTCGGGCGGGCTGCTCGCCGACCTGGACCGCCTGGTCTGGGCGCCCTGTCCGGGCCGCCAGGCCGCAACGCGGGGCTGGGAGGCCGGGGCGCCCGCGTGGGACGCGGCCGTCGTCTACCCGGGCCGGATGCCCGGCTACGGGCCGCAGGGGCGGCGCAACGGCGACGAGCAACGGGAGCGGCACCCGACGCTGTTCGAGTCCGCCCTCGTGACGCTGATGGCCCGGTCGTTCGGCTGGCTGGTGGTGGCCGAGCCGTCGGACCACATCGACACCGAGATCGCCGAGCTGCGGACCCAGCTGAACGTGCTGCGCCGCTACGACGAGGAGCGCTCCCGTTACGACGTCGGCCGGGCCGAGCGCCGGCTGGCCGAGCTCGACGCGTTCCGCGAGGCGGGCCTGTGGAACGTCCGGGTCCTGGTCGGCGCGGCCACCGAGCAGGAGCTGCGGCTGATCGCCCCGATGCTGGTCGGCTCGATCGACCTCGCGGCGCACCCGTACCGGCTGCGCAGCGCCGAGGACCCGCGCGACCTGGCCGACGCGCTGGCGGCCCGGCTGGCCGATCCGGTCGACGGCGCGCAGGTGCCGTTCGCGGCCACGGCGGGCGCGCTGGTCGCGCTCACCGGCCTGCCCCGGGGCGAGGTGCCCGGGGTCCGGGTGCTGGAGCCCGGCGTCTTCGACGTGACCAGCGAGACCACGCCGCAGAAGGCGGGACCGGAGCCGGCCGGGGGCGAGACGGCCGGGGGCGAGACGGCCATCGAGCTCGGCGCGATCCTGGACGGCCAGGAGCGCAAGGTCGGCACGTTCCGGGTCCCGCTGGCCACCTTGAACCGGCACGCGTTCGTCACCGGGGCCACCGGCTCGGGCAAGTCGCAGACCGTGCGGCACCTGCTGGAGCAGCTGACCGGGGCCGGGGTGCCCTGGATGGCCATCGAGCCGGTCAAGTCGGAGTACGCGGCCATGGCCGGCCGGATCGCCGGGGCGGGCCAGGTGACCGTGATCAACCCGTCCGACCCGGACGCGGTGCCGCTGTCGGTGAACCCGCTCGAGCCCGAGCCCGGCTATCCGGTGCAGGCGCACATCGACATGGTGCGGGCGCTGTTCCTGGCCGCCTTCGACGCCAGGGAGCCGTTCCCGCAGATCATCTCGCAGGCGCTGCAGCGCGCCTACGAGGAGTGCGGCTGGGATCCGGTGACCGGCGCGGGCCGGCCCGGCGCGCCGGCGGGCCCGGCCGTGCCGACCATCGCCCAGCTGCAGCGCTCGGCGCTCGGGGTGATCGAGGACGTCGGCTACGGGCGCGAGCTGCGGGCCGACGTCCGCGGGTTCGTCGACGTGCGGCTGCGGTCGCTGCGCACCGGCTCGGCGGGCCGGTTCTTCGAGGGCGGCCACCCGGCCGACATCACCGAGCTGCTGCGCCGCAACGTGGTGCTCGCCATCGAGGACGTGGCCAACGACGAGGACAAGGCGTTCCTGATCGGCACGCTGATCATCAGGCTGGTCGAGCACCTGCGGCTGCGCGCCCGCACCGCGCCGGTCGACGGGCTGGCCCACGTGATCGTCATCGAGGAGGCGCACCGGCTGCTGCGGGCCAGCCGCGAGGGCGCGAGCGCGCACGCGGTCGAGCTGTTCGCCAGCCTGCTCGCGGAGATCCGCGCCTACGGCGAGGGGATCATCGTCGTCGAGCAGATCCCGGCCAAGCTGGTCCCGGACGTGGTCAAGAACACCGCGCTCAAGGTGCTGCACCGGCTGCCGGCGGCCGACGACCGCGAGGTGGTCGGCGCGGCCATGAACCTCGACGACGACCAGTCGCGCCAGGTGGTCTCGCTGCGGCCGGGCGTGGCCGCGGTGTTCGCCGACGGGATGGACCGGCCGCTGCGGATCCGGGTCCCGTACGGCGGCCCCAGGGAGCGGCCGGGCGGGCCGTCCGGCGACTCGGTCCCGACGCGCGGCCGGCGCTCGGCGGCGTGCGGCCCGTCCTGCCTGTCCGGCCGGGCCTGCAGCCTGGTCGAGCTGCGCGCCGCCGACCTGCTCGCGGCCTCGCCCGAGGATGCCTGGCTGCGGATCTGGACCGAGGCGCTGGTGCTGGCGTTCCTGACCAACCGGGCGCTGCCGGTGGTGCCGGCCGCGCTGCGCGCGCGGTGGGCCGAGCTGGACCGGCGGCTGCGCGAGTGCCTGCTGGCCACGGCGGTGGACCGGTCGCTGCGCGGGCGGGCCCTGGCCGTGCGGGCGTTCTACGATCCGCAGCGGCTGGCCGGCGAGGTGGCGGCCACCGCGCTCAAGCTGCTCGACGGCCAGCCGGGCGCGGGCGCCCCGGCCGGCCGGGAGTGGGTGATCCCGCAGCTGCAGTGGCTGCACGAGGTGGAGCGGGCCTGCCCGTTCGGGTCGGCCCAGCCGGACCCGTTCGCCCCGGCGCCGCCGCTGGACTACCTGCTGGCCGGCCTGGCCGACCGGCCGGGCCTGAAGATCGGCCAGCGGGTCAGCAACCTGCGCCGGCACCCGCTGTCGATGGAGCTGTCGCGCAACCGCCAGCCCGCCTGGACGGTCCTGCTCGGCGAGGACGAGCAGCGGGGCTTCGCCGACGACCTGGCCGCGGTGGTGATCGGGGTGAGCCACCGCGGGCAGCTGCGCCAGGCCGCGGGCGAGATGGGGATCGTCGGCTGGCTCGAGGCCGTGCTGAGCTGGCCGAGGCGGTTCATCGTGGGGGCCGAGGATCAGGTGGCGGCCGCGGCGCCTGCCCCGGGCGCGGCGGCCGGCGGCGCGGGCGCCGGATAGCATCGGCGGCCATGGGAAAGCTTCCGCTGCGGGCTCGCCTCGCGACGACCATCGGCGGGGCCGCGGGCCGGGTGTCGCGGCTGTCCGGCCGCGGCGACGGTTCGGTGATCGGCGGCGTGCTGGGCCTGCGGATGGAGCCCGACCTGGTCCGGCTGCTGGCCGCGGGCCGGCAGATCGTGCTGGTCACCGGGACCAACGGCAAGACCACCACGACCCGGCTGATCACCGCGGCGCTCGGGGCGCTCGGCCAGGAGGTGGCGTCCAACGCGTTCGGCGCGAACATGGCGGCCGGGCTGGCGGCCGCGCTCGGCCAGGCGCAGGACGCGCCGTTCGGCGTGCTCGAGGTCGACGAGCGATACCTGCCCGCGATGATCGAGACCACCCGGCCCAGGGTGGTCACGCTGCTGAACCTGAGCCGCGACCAGATGGACCGGGCGGCCGAGATCTGGCTGGTGGCCCGGCGCTGGCGGGAGGCGCTGGCCGCGGCCCCTGACTGCCTGGTCGTCGCCAACGCGGACGACCCGCTGATCGTGTGGGCCGCGGGTCCGGCCGGCCGGGTCACCTGGGTCGCCGCGGGCCAGAAGTGGCACGAGGACTCCTGGTGCTGCCCGGAATGCGGGTCGCACCTGAGCCGGGACGACCTGGGCTGGCGCTGCGGCGAGTGCAGTTGTGCCCGGCCCGCGCCGAGCTGGGTGCTGGACGGGGAGTCGGTCATCGACCCGCGCGGCCGGGTCCGCGAGCTGGCGCTGGCCCTGCCCGGCCGGGCCAACCGGTCCAACGCCGTGGTCGCGCTGGCCGTGGCCGACTACTTCGGCGCCGACCTGGACCAGGCCCTGCCGCTGCTGCGCGAGGTGACGTCGGTGGTCGGCCGGTACACCCAGCTGGAGCGGGACGGGCGGCGGGTGCGGTTGCTGCTGGCCAAGAACCCGGCCGGGTGGCTGGAGGCGTTCGACGTGCTGGCCCCGCCGCCCACGCCGGTGCTGCTGGCCGTGAACGCCCGGATCCCGGACGGCAAGGACACGTCATGGCTGTGGGACGTGGACTACCGGCTGCTGCGCGGCCGGACGGTGCTGGTCACCGGCGAGCGCCGGCTCGATCTCGCGGTCCGGCTGGAGGCGGACGAGGTGGCGTTCGAGCTGACCGACGGCGTGGAGGAGGCGATCGGGCGGGTGCCGCCCGGGCCGCTGGACGTGATCGCCAACTACACCGCGTTCCAGCAGATCCGCACGACTCTGGGCCGGGCCCAGTGATCGGAGTGAGCCAATGACGCCGCCACGGCATCGCGCGCCGGAACCGCCGTGGGCCGACGAGCCGTCGGCGCCGCACCGCCCGGGCCGGCGCCGCCGCGGGCCGAGCAGCCTGCGGCTGATCTGGGTCTACCCCGACCTGCTCAGCACGTACGGGG
>Ga0335072_10004822_pt1 | contig 19925 bp, 14 predicted proteins | sample Lox_Sample_21_FD_206725 | JGI IMG/M metagenome (GOLD analysis project Ga0335072, IMG submission 206725) | Soil microbial communities from Loxahatchee National Wildlife Refuge, Florida, United States - Lox_Sample_2.1 | ecosystem: Environmental > Terrestrial > Soil > Wetlands | place: USA...
AGAATGAATTTCCAACATATTTCTGGAGGCTATCAATCAACTCGAATACAAATGTCCGGTCTGTAGGAGACATTAAAAATGGGTTGGCTGAAATTTCTACAGTTACGGAACCTCCACTCCTAAGCGAAATTGTTTTTTTGCTTGCTCCAGAGGTGTGCGACGGTTCCTGTGTGCCTGACGAACCATTGTTGCTGGATGTATCCTTCAGACTTTTATTCCGTTTCTTGCGTGTGCCGCTTACCGTATTCCGAATCTGGCGCTCCAGAAGAGGGTGCATCGGCATGTCTGCATACCTGGCAGCTCGCAGAAAGAAAGCTACCGCCTTTCGCTTCGTGTCGCCTTGCACGTTGTAGGCGCCCATTGCCTCGTCCAGCATTTTGGGAGTCATCTTTGTTAAGTCATGTCCAATAATGTCCTTATAGGCATACAGGAGAAGAGAGCCCATCTGCTCTGCGCGTTTTTCTTTGTTCTCGACAAGTCGATGGAGAGCCGGGGTCGGCTCGTCATTGTCATTCAGCAGCCCAAAAAATCTCAGAGCTGTCATGATTTGACCTTGAACAATACCCGATTGCGACCGCCAGATGGTCCTGTCGATCTTCCTAGGTAGGCCATGTTCCAGAGTCTCAATCGCCGAAAGGAAGGTCTTGAATGGTAAATATGCCGCAGGTGTCTTCTCAGAAGTCTCGCTCATGCCAGTTCTCCCAATGCTCATGCCTGATGCCAAGAACCCAATAACTGATCGAAGAGTATCATGCCTAATGCCTGAAGGCGCGGAGTTTTTTGGCTTTTATTTTTCATCTGAGATAGTCTCCTACTACTAGGAGGCTAAATGATTATTGGTCAGCAAGTTAGGTTGATTGAATACGGGGACAGGATTATTGACCGCGTGCTAGTGGCTGTGGAAAACCAGTACATTTATGTGTGCAAAAGGGAGGAATTTGAGGCGGCGATACAGCAGAATCGACAACCGATCTGCATAGGATTTAGGCCCGAAGACTTAGTCGAAGCGCTAAACTAGCAAATGATGAAGGTCGAAAAAGAACAATTCGACGATCTACTTCAGCGAATGCTGAGGCAGGAACCCGAGAAGACAAGCGCAATAAAGAGTGAGAAGAAGGCGGGAAAGATAATTCCGCCTAAAAAGGCTCCTGAGTCTTCGGAATCCCGATAAGCTCTACATAGGGCATCGGCGGGATTCCCAGCATCCGGCGCAACGTGTTGCTAAAACGGTTCGCATCCTTCCGCGCATTGAAGCGGAACTCAAATTCACTCAGATAGCGGTGTAGGTGCTTTATCGTGACACGATGAAAGCTCCCTATCATTCCACGCTTCAACAGCGAGAATGCGCTCTCGATTGTGTTTGTGTGCACACCGTCTGATGTAACCCATTCGCGGCTGTGATTCACAGTCTTGTGCTTTGTCTTCAGGTATTCATCCAGTGCGAAGTCATAGACAGCAGCCTGATCGGTGACCACTTCTTTCACATCAAGCGCGATATGGCGATCTACCAGCTCTTGGTAAGTGTTTGCTTTCAGGTTCGGAACATGGAAGAAACGAACACGGCCACCGCGCTCACGCATACCTACAACCATATCCTTTGGTGGTTTCGGTTTGCGGATGCCGCGACGCTTCGCTTTGCCGCCGATGTATGTCTCATCCACTTCCACAACACCTGAAAGCTCAGTAGGGAAATCTTCGACCATCGCCTTGCGGATGCGGTGCGCCATGTACCAAGCTGTGCGGTAGGAACCGATGCCGAGGTGTTCTTTCAACTGATTCGCGCTGATGCCCTTCTTCGCGTCTACGACGATTGCAAGGGCCATGAACCACTTGTGCAAGGGCAAGTGTGAGTCATTAAAGATCGTGCCAGACGTAGCCGAGAACTGCTGTTTGCAGGTTGGCTCTAAACACTGATAGAGGCTCTTGCGGACGTTCTTTGTCGCGCTTTTGCGAGTAATCCGGCTGATGCGATCATTACCACAGATCGGGCAGCGAACTTTGCCGTCAGGCCAGCGCATCTGCTCCAGGTAGGCTAAGCATTGTTCGTCTGTCGCAAACTGTTTGGTTACGTCTATCAGGTTCATGATCGTGCCTCGACATAATCATCATGGCACTAATGGCTATCTGTGTCAAGTGCATAATCATCTCGCTAAGTGATTGAAAACACTAAAATGACCCTAAGCAATTGAAAAATCAACGAGATAGCAGGGGATGATCCCCTCGTAAAATATTGAAAACAAATAAAAACAGGCCCCTCCCCCAGAGGGGGAGGGGCAGGTCAGTGCGCCGCTGCCCGCAGACAATTTCAAGCTGGCTTCCCCGCCGCAAAAGACCTATAAAAGTTTCACTGCATGCTTAGAATCCGACAACCCCACCGCCCGCCTGCGTGGTCTGAACGGCGAGCCCAAATCCGCGCAAGCTGGACGATTCCCTTCCACAAACTCGAGTGGTATTTGCAATGGGTCGCATGGGCGCTCGGCAACTGGGCGCTGCTGGAGGTGCTCGAATACCTCGGAACATTCTCCGTGCTCGTCGTTGTGATTTTCTATTTCGCCGACAGCGGCAAGCGCACGCGCATGCGGCACTACACCGCATGGACTGTCATCAACACGGCGCAGGGCAAAGGTGGCAGCGGCGGCCGCATCGAGGCACTGGAGGAGTTGAACCATGACCGCGTTGCGCTCACCGGGCTTGACGCTTCGCTCGCGTTTCTGCGCGGCGTGCAGCTTCCGCGTGCGATGCTGAGCCGCTGCTCTTTCGAAGCTGCGGATTTGCGCATGAGCGTCTTCCGCGATGCCGACCTCAGCTTCTGTAATTTGCGGTCGGCGAATTTCCGCGAGACTGACTTCGAACGCGCAAAACTCAGCGACGCCGATCTAAACAACGCAGACCTGAACAGCGCGAACCTTAGCTCGTCCGATCTGTCGCGTACCGACCTGACAAACACGGACCTGCGCAACACCGATCTCAAGAACATCCGCTGGGATGGAATCACGTCGATGCGTCTGGCCAACGTCTTCGGGGTGCGCAACGCTCCCGAAGGTTTCGTCGCATTCGCGCTCGCGCACGGAGCAGTCGCCGCAGCATCCGATGATGAGTGGACAAAGCTGCAGAACGCAGCGCGTCAGTAACTGCGCACGAAGCTGATTGAGCCTTCAGGGTTGCCTGGTTGCGCGCAAATTCAGCGTGCAACACCCCTGCGGAACTCTTCATCGAAAAAGGGGTCCGACAAAGAAGAGTGGGAGATGAAGTCACCACTCGACAGAAGAAAACGGAGAACCCACGTATGAAGAAAACCATCCCAGGTCTATCGATAGCTGCGTTGACAGCAGCTGCGCTCTTAAGCGTTCCGGTAATACAGGCACAGCAGGGTCCACCGCCACCTCCGCCAGATTATGGTCATGAAGTATGGACCAACCCGCCGGCTGAGATTCAGGGAGTAGAAGCGCAGGGTTTCCACGACGGCATCGAGGGCGCGCGCAAGGATTACGAGAACCATCGTCCGCCCAACGTTGAGAACCGTGACGAATTCCGTCATCCGCCGGTTCCGCATTACGACCGCGAAGCCTATCGCCATGGATTCCGCCGCGGATATGAAGTCGGCGTCGAGCACCTGATGCGCGGCTATCCGCACTCCTACTAAACGCTGACTGCGCATAATCATTCCCGGCGAATCAGTCTTCAGCCGGGAATGATTACACAGGACGATCGAACAGCAGCTGCTGGTCGGTTTCCCGGCACTGGGCGATTATCAGGGTGATGTCGTCCTGCTGTTCCTGAGGACTGAAGCGCTGCACCTCATCCACCACTGCCGCAAGCAGTCCGCTGGCGCAAAGATGCCGGTGCCGATGCAGCGCCTCAGCCAGACGCTCCTCGCCAAATTCTTCTCCCTGATCGTTGCAGGCCTCGGTCACGCCGTCCGTGTAAAGCGCCAGCGTGTCGCCGGGCAGAAGGCATGCTTCGCTGGCCTGACACTCCCAATCACGGAAAAGCCCGAGAACGGTGCAGGTAGAGTGCAGACGGTCCATCTGGCCGCTGCCACGCAACAGCAGAGCTGGAAGATGTCCGCAGTTGGCATAGCGGAGCATCCGCGCTTTGTCGTCGTACTCGGCAAAGATGAGAGTCGCGTATGCGTTCTCTGCTGTGTTCTCGTGGAAGAGCTGATTCACCGATTGCAGCAGGCGGTGCGGCTCATCAAGAGCCCTGGCCAGCTGGCCGCGCAGGCTCGCTTGCAGATTGGCCATCAGCAGTGCCCCCGCAATTCCTTTTCCGGCAATGTCGCCGATGACCAAACCAAGGCGCTGCGATCCGAGATCGAGGAAGTCGTAGTAATCGCCGCCAACCTTGCGCGCCTGAATGCAGGCACCCGCGTAGTCCAACGACTGGCTGGGAGGAAGCCGCTGCGGAAAGAGCCGCGCCTGCACTTCGCGGGCAATCTCCATCTCCTGCGCGGCCCTGCGCTCGGCTTCCTGCCGCGCTTCATAGCCGCGCCGCGCTGCTTCGATCTCACGGTTCACCTCGTCGCGGAATTCTTCGGCGGAGATCTTCCATGCCGCTTCCAGGTTGAAGTTCGGCGGACGAACGCTCGGCACATCGAGCAGCTTCGCGTCCTCCATGCGCGAGATGCGGTACGTACGGTTGCCGCGATCCGTGCCGGCGAAGAGATACCATGTGCTGCCTTTGGCCACCAGTCCCAGCGGATCGACGGTGCGCTCTACGCGCTCGCGGCCGGCGCGCCAATACCAGAAGTTCAGCTTGCGATCCTGCGCCACGGCATCCTGCACAATGGCCAGCATGGACAGGTTCTCTGTGGTGCCGCGCCAACCGGTCGTATCAATGTGGAGCCGGTCGCGGATTGAAGCCGCCCTTTCGCGCAACGGCTGCGGCAAGGCTGCCATTAACTTGCCGATGGCGCGATCGGCGGCCGCGGCAAGCCGCTTGTCGCCCAGCGTGCGCGGCTGCGCCATCAGCAGAGCGCGCAGCTCCGCTTCATCGAGGCCCGGCACCTGTGTGCGCCAATCCTCGTCGAGCTGCCACCCACCATGTGCGCCTCGCATAGCGAAGACCGGCACCCCGGCAGCGCTCAGCGCTTCCATATCGCGATGCACCGTCCGCTCTGAAACTTCCAGCTTCTGCGCCAGCTCGCGGCCAGTCATCTGGCCGCGTGCCTGCAACATTAGCAGTGCGGACATCAGGCGGTCGGCTCTCATGGCAGTTCGTCTCGCATGGCGCAAAAAGAATTTACAAAGGCGACGCGAGAATTATGACACAAGGTGTCATATATGGCGGGCTATGGTTTCGTTATCAGGCTACTGAGGAGGCGGGTTGACTCGGTCTGATTCCTGCGCCTGATAATCGATACTTATTTTGCAAAGAAGCTATGCGAATACCTGCAAAAACTGCGGCTCCGGGCTTGTTTCCGCAGCTTCAAGGGGCTAGATTTGCGGTATCCACAATTCAGGAGATAGCTATGTGTCCTGTCGAGCTTGATGGAATTGGCACTGTCGCTCGTTTTTCCCGCCGCTCGTTTCTCCGTTACTCCGCTGCTGCTTCGGTCGTAGCATCGATTCCCATATTGACTGAAGCGCACCTTGCAAATGCGCAGCGCCGCAGAATGTACAAGCCTATTCCAGCGGATGCTGTTCGCATCAATGCCAACGAGAATCCTCTTGGCCCATGCTCCGGCGCGTGCGCAACGATCTCCAGCCTGATTCCCGAAGGTGGGCGCTATGATTTCGACCTGACGGAGAAGCTGGTGACGACCTTCAGCACCATGGAGGGCCTTAAACCTGACTACGTGATGGCGTATGCGGGATCGAGCGAACCACTGCACTACACCGTGCTTGCGTACACATCGAAAGACAAGCCCTATGTGACGGGCGATCCCGGTTATGAGGCGGGTATGTACGCCGCCAAATTGAATGGCGCGAAGGTCCTGCAGGTTCCGCTCACGAAAGATTATGGGCATGACGTGAAGGCGATGGTGGCTGCCGATCCGAATGCGGGCGTGCTTTACATCTGCAATCCCAACAATCCTACCGGGACGATCACCAGCCGCGAGGACATTGAATACGCAGTCGCCAATAAGCCGAAGGGGGCGGTTGTGCTGATCGACGAGGCTTATATTCATTTCTCCGACGCCACGCCGTCGCTCGATCTGGTGAAGGCAGACAAGGATGTCATCGTGCTGAGGACATTCTCGAAACTTTATGGAATGGCGGGCGTGCGCTGTGGGCTTGCGATCGGGCGCCCTGATCTGCTGGCAAAGCTGCAGTATTACGGAATGAATTCCCTGCCGATTATGGCTGTGGCTGCGGCGACCACCAGCATTCAGGACAAGGATCTCATTTCCCAACGCAAGAAGATCAACGCGGATATCCGACAGGAAACGTTCGAATGGCTCGCAGCGAACAACTACAAGTTCACACCGTCCCAGAGCAACTGCTTCATGCTCGATACTGGACGGCCCGGCAAGGAAGTGCTGGCGGCAATGCAGCAGAAGAATGTTTACATCGGGCGTGTGTGGCCATCCTGGCCGACATACGTGCGTATTACTGTCGGCACGCACACGGACATGGAAAAATTCCGCACCGCCTACAAGGAAGTCATGGCCACGTCAACGGCCGGCCTTGAGCCGCTTCCTTTGCCAGAGCGGCTGCGGAACACGCCACATACCCATCTCTCCTGAACGTGTAACACAAAAGAAAAAGCCCCGATCAGCGGGGCTTTTTCTTTTGTCCGACTGCAGGCTACTTCGGACTAACGGCGATCACTTCAATTTCGATAAGGCCGGTAGGAGCAGCGAGCGCTGCCACCTGCATGGCGCTGCGCGCCGGCACATTGGGCTGCTCTTTCGTTCCAAAGAACTGCGTGTATCCTGCCATGAATCCGGCAAAGTCCATCTTGCCGCCCTTGGCCGGATCGCCCGCGAGATACGCATGCATCATGACGACATCGCCCAGTGTCAGCTTCTGCGCTTCCAATGCTTTCTGAATCTGCTGGATGGCGCTGATGGTCTGCTCCTTGGTGTCTCCCGGCGTGGGTGTGCCGATGGTCGCAGACATCATGCCGCTGAGGTAGAGCGTGTCCCCGACCCAGACGCCCTGCGAAATGGGAAAACTCGCGTGAGGCGGGGGCAGCGGAATGCGTGTGATCTTCTGCTGCGCCTGGACCGCGCCTGCCCATGTCAGCACAGTGACGGTGACGACGACAAATGAGAACAACACCTTTGATCTGATCGAAAGGTTAAGCCGCACTCGATCCTCCCTTCTGCACTGCGACTCCAATCTGGTTGATGGTGCGGTATGCGGAAAGCGCGGCGCCCTCCTGCCAGCCAATGATGTGGCTGGTGTGATCGCCGGCGAAGTAAACGCGGCGATCGGGGACGATGATGCGCTTGTAGGTCTTTGCGTAGTCGCTGCCGTAGCCGTGGATCCACGAGCCGAGGTTGAAGGGAATTTCGCCCCAGTTGATGTAGACCGGATTCGTCAATTCTTTCGAGTATCCGGGATGCAGCTTTTCGATGGATGCGCGGGATGCGTCGAGTTTGGCCTGCATGTTCGGCAGACGTCCGAAAGCGGTGCCATTCTCGATCGAATAGCCTCCAAGGATAATGCCGCTCTGTGAGAAGAACGACGCGCTTGGATACCATACGACGTCTACAGTCTGCCGTAGGTAGGAAAGACCGCCGTAGATGTTGTATTCCTGCTCCCAGAAGCGGCGCGACTCCCACGCGATCTTGTAACCGGAGTCATACGTGCTTTCACTGATCAGTTCTTTGATGTCCGGCGAGAAGTCGGCGTCGATTGTCTTGACTACGCTGAAGGGCATGGCGCAGATGCAGTAGTCTGCGGTAACTGTTTCCGATTTCCCCGTCTTGCGCTCGAGATAAGTGACGGTGACACCGGTTGGCGACTGGCGAATTCTCGTCACCTCGGCGCCATAACGGACGACGTTGCCCAGCTTCTTTTCAAAGGCAGCAGGAATGCGGTCCATTCCGCCGACTGGCTGGAACATGGTCGCCTGCCAGTCGATCACGTCTTCGGCGAGAAGTCCCTGCCACAGGTCGGCGTTGAGGAGCGCGTGCATGGGGAGCGGGTCTTTGGCTTCCGGCTCTTCAGGACCGGCTCCAGGATAGATTTTGAAGCCGGAGCGCTCGGTTCCTTTGAAGGCATAATCGCGAGAGAGGTCGCCATATTCTCGCAAAAACGCGAGCATGCGCTCCTTGTCTTCGCTGCTCAGATCTTGGTCAAGCGCTCCTTTGTTGATACATTTTGCCAGTAACTCGGAAACGTGGCCGCGCGTGTCATTCACCATCTGCCGCTGCTCAACCGGCTTGCCATCGTTCATGTTGTCGCATTGCATCAAGGTGCCGCGCGAGGTGTTGACTTCCACTTCCAGCGGCACGCCCAGCTCGCGGCAATAGCCGAGCATGGTGGTGTGGATCGAAGGCAGACGCGCCGGGCCTGCGTTGAAGTAGTGGCCTTCTGCAAAATCGCACATCTGTTGCGTGCCGTCGGCGAATTGCACCTTTGTGCCGCGGCGGATGCTCCAGTTACGGCCGCCTACGCGCTCGCGCGCTTCGAGCACGGTACATCGGTATCCTGATTTGCCGAGCTCGTAGGCAGAAACCAGGCCGGCAATGCCTCCTCCAAGAATCACTACGCGGGTGCCCTTGCCGGGAACCGGCTTCAGCGCGTCCTGCGCATACGCTCCAGGCGCGGGCATCAGGCCGAGCGACTGCATCATCATGAAAGCAGCACCGTAGCCGCCGGCCTGTCCTACCCGCGTCAAAAATTCACGTCGACTCAATCCCATAGGTCCGTTTCACTCCAGAGATATACAAACGAGATACAACCTGCCCGGATTTGCCGGGCAGGTCAGTAAAGGGGTATGCAGCGTATTATGCGCCACACGAGGTTGTAAGCGAATCAGAAGATGATCTTCAAAGCAAGCTGCGTGTTGAACGGTTCGCCGGCGCCGATGCCCGGGGCTCCATTGTAGTCGCCGATCGTGTCATATAACGTACCCAACTGCGATCCGACCGTATTTCTCGGGGGCGCGAAGTTGGATTTGTTGGTCAGGTTGAACATCTCGACGCGGAATTGCGTATTGATGCGTTCGGTGATCGGCGTGTTCTTGAAGAACGACAGGTCCCAGGAACCATAGCCAGGGCCGTAGTATTGATTGCGGCGTGAATCTCCGAATGTGTACTGCGCGGGATTCACGAAGGCTGCAGCGTTCAGCCACGACTGCGTGGTGCTTGAGTTGTGATGCACTCCATTGTAGGGATTTCCCACCACGTCGGCGCGCTGCACACCTTCGTTTGTGCCCGTCGTGTCACTGGATGAAAAGACGCTGAATGGCTGGCCGCCATGCAGCGTCAGCAATGTGTTCGCCTGCCACCCGGAGCTGAGGCGTTTGAGATGGCTGGAGCCCGGGATCTCGTAGGAGAAGAACCCTACAAATGTGTTGCGCACGTCGTAATCGCTGTTGCCGTAGTCGCCTTTGAAGTTATGGCTGTCCTGAGGCAGCGTGCCGCGATACTGACTTACTATATCCAGGTTGTGGCTCCAGGTGTAGCTCACGCTGGAGCTGAGACGGTGCCAGCTTTGCGTTCTTAACGTGGCTTGCAGCGAGTTGTAGTTAGACGTTCCGATGCTCTCGATCTGGTTGATCGGATTTGTGCCAACGAGAGCATTGGTGCTGACCGATGGTTGTACGAAGGTCGAGTAGGTTCCCGGAGCAACTCCTACGCCCGGATTTACAAAACCCTGGTTGATATCGAGCAGGCTCAGGAGGCGGCGACCCTCGCTGCCTACATATCCAAGCTGCGCCACCACTTTGCTGTTGAGGCTTTGCTCTAACTGCAAGTTGTAGTTCATGTTGTAAGGCGTGCTGAAGTTCTTGTTAACAGAGAACAGCGCGCAAGGGCAGTCGGCGGCGCTGCTGGATGGAAATACCGGAACTCCACTCTGAATCGGACTTGTCGAACCAATGTTGTTTGGCTGAACGGTAAGCACCGGGCTCGGACCGCTGGGATTGCCTTCCACGCCGTTTGGAGCGCCGTTGCCTGGACGGTTGTCGAGGAATGGATTCAGGTTGGGGGTATCAAAGTAGAACCCATAGCCGGCGCGAATGACCGTATTGTTGGTTGCCTGGTAGGAGAGCCCTATACGCGGGCTGAAGTTCAGCCAGCTCTGTTTATAGAGTGAGCTGATCTGGTCACCCTGGAAGACAATACCGCCAAGATCGGGACGGAAGACAGAGAGATCTTTATTACCGTTGTGGAGCGGTCCTTCATAGTCGTAACGGACGCCGTAGTTGAAAGACAGCTTCGGAAAGACCTGCCATGTGTCCTGCGCAAAGATGTCGAAGGTGTTGACGAAGACCTGCCGCTCGGGGTCTCCAATCGCGATGGAAGAGCCGGTTGGCGAGATGTAGCCGGCCATGAAGTCGGCGAGGGGCAGCAGGTTTGTATCGCCGCCGTAGGGTGCAAGATCAGCGGAAGTCCATGGCCCTTGTGCTCCGTCGAACGTCAGAGAACCTAATGCGTGGCGGTGGTAGAACTCATTCAACTGGGCCTGACGGTATTCTCCGCCGAACTTGAATTGATGTTTTCCGACCGTCCAGGAGAGGTCGTCGGTAAGGTGACCGGTAATGTCGTTGCGGCCCTCAGGCGGGGTTTCGCCGGTCGGATCAAACTCTCCGTTCGCGCCGATGTTGATGTTGGGCGCTCCGGGAAAGGGCGAGCCCGTGACAAGTCCCAGAGCCGCGGGATCGAAGTCTGTCTCGAAATCACTGAAGACCTGATTGAAATAGTTCACGCCGGCCAGAACCTGGTTCGCGATCGTGGGCGTAAACACGTGGTTATAGACCAGTGCGTAATTCTGAACGTGAATCGGAGCCACTTCGTAGTAGGGCTTCAGAACTGATCCAACTGGCGCTACCTGATTTCCCTGGCCGCCAAACCAGTGGGCAGAAAGACTGTTGCGGTCGTTGATTGTGTAATCGAGCTTGATGAGGCCGTTGTAGCTGTAGCCATATTCGGGATCGACGCTGGTGTAGTTGTCCGTGGATGCAGGTCCGTTGAGGGCATAGGTTGGCCAAAGGCCCTTCGCAGAACCGTTTCCATTGATCAACGCAAGAGCAACCGGATTGACTGCAATTCCGTGATTGGCAAGGACCGCCTCGGCCTCGGCCTGATAGGCAAGTGATGGTTCGGTCGCCTGGGCCGGGACGCCGATGGTAAAGTTCTGCTTTTCAAACGTTGTGAACCAGAAGAGCTTGTCTTTGATGAAAGGACCGCCTGCCGAGAAACCCCAGTTCTGATTTCTCACTTCCTGCTTCGTTGCAGTGAAGGGATTTTTGGCCCCAAGAGCTTCGTTGCGGTTGAAGTAGTATGCGGTGCCGTGAATTCCGTTGGTGCCGGATCGCAAGCTTAAATTGATTGTGCCTCCGGGGTTTCTGCCTGATTCAGGAGGCGCTTGCGTTTGCGCGGAGAATTGTTCCACCGCATCAATCGGCAGCACAATTCCGGCAATGCCGGAGACGCCGCCCTGATTGACTGCAGGGATGTTGTGCCACAGGTCGTTATTGTCGATGCCGTCAATCTGCCAGTTCATCTGGTTGGCGCGAGTGCCATTCAACGAGCCAAAGCCGCCGCCAACGTATCCGGCAAAACCTGGAGTCAAGGCAATGAGCTGGGTGAAGTCGCGCCCGTTGAGCGGAATGTCCTGCACGGTTTTGCTTTGCAGTACCGTGGTCTGCGTGGTTGAGGTTGTATCCAGGGCGAGCGCAGCAGCAGAGACTTCAACGGTAGTTGCCTGGGACGCTACGCTGAGCTTAATGGGCAACGTATAGATCGTGCCCGCAGTTACGCCGACATTGCCGATCTTGACTGTCTGGAAGCTGGGGGCGGTTGCGGTGACAGTATAAGTGCCCAGCGGGAGATCCTGGAACGAGAATTCGCCTCCACTCGAGGTGATTGTCGTGTGTGCGACCTGGGTGGCATCTGCCGTAGCCACAACCTGAGCGCCGGCTACGACTGCGCCAGCCTGATCGGTGACCACTCCATTTATGCCGCCGCGGAATGTCTGCGCGTGCGTCGAGATCGGAACGAACACGCACACGGCAAGCAGGAGCAGGAATGCGTTGCATAGAGATATAGAACTGCTACTTCGGAACGACATGGTGAAGACCTCCAAAGGAATATGGGGAGTGATCTGTTTTCTGAATGGTTTTTTACCGCTCTACCGAAGCACTGGAAGCACGAGAGAAGAGAACCTCATTGGAAAGCGTGCTCTTTGGGATAGCGAGCGGGGTGAAACGTCTGTCGGATGACTGCCATGTCCAAACTTAGTTTGAACGAATTCATCATTTCAACAACAAATTTCGGATATCACGTAAATCAAATGCCGCAGATAAATAAGGGTTATTACTAAGAGCTAAGAAGCCTGCCCGGCAAACTATAAGTTGCTGGGCGAATTTCCTTGTAATGCCTTAGAAACAGCAAGTAACAAGACATGCGCATAAGAAGAACTCGCAACACCGTATAACACGTATTTATTTGGATCGTGGCGCTGGAACTTCCACCGAATGGCGGTACTAAACCCTTGTCTATTGCTGCTGCTGTTGTTGCGCCTGGATGAGGAGCAGAGGCTCTGCCGGCGGCGGTGGGGGCGCCTGCGCTTTCTCGACCAGCATCGACCAGTCTTCCGGGATCGGCATTTCCTTGTCGAGCGATGGGGCCTGCTCGTATGCCTCAACGTGCACGGCAACGAACAGCTGACTTTTAGCACGGCCACGATAGATACCCTTGCTCGGCGGCACATCGGCATAGTCACGCCCAAGGGCTGTGCGGATGTGGCGGTCGCTGGCAATCAGGTGGTTTGTCGGGTCAAAACCCACCCAACCCAGATGAGGCAGAAACGCCTCGACCCATGCGTGGGTTGCGTCATGTGTGGAGCGGTCATGGTCCTCCTTGCGGTGATGCAGATAACCACTGACATAACGGCATGGAATGCCGAGACTTCGAACCAGAGCAATCATTACATGAGCGAAGTCCTGACAGACTCCTTCGCGCGTCGCAAGAGCTTCATCGATGGCCGAATCAACACGCGTGCTGCGCGGCGCATAGCTGAAGAAGTCGTAGAGTTTTGCATTCAGCTCATGCAGCAGCAGCAATGGATCATCGCGGCGAACGACATTCAGCTTCGCCGCAAGATCGAGCAGCGACGGCGTGGGCTGGGCAAACTCGCTCGGCAGCAGCATCTCCCAGTAATCGCCTTCTGCGACCAGCGCATCCAGTTCCTTCCATGCATCGGGCGCCAGGAACGATGGGATATCGGAGAGCGGCTGATGCTCCACAAGAGACTCACTGATCATGACTAATTGCTCATGCTGCCCGGGAATATCGAAGTGGTGCACGTTATTTCCCAGGTGATCGCGATAGGAGAAGACGCGGCAGCGCGGGCTTACCGAGAGGGCAAAGCTAAGACAGCGCTGGTTCGAGTCGTTGCGCGGGTGCATGCGCACCTCGCTCACGCTCTCGCTTACCGGATTGCTGTAGACGAACTTGGTAAGGTGCCGCACGGAATAAAACAGCATAAGTGCTCCTTCCGGCTATAGCGCCAGCGCTGTCTGCACCGAATATTGAATGTAGACTTCGTAAATCAAGTCGTGGATGCGATGGCAATCCTGCAGAATGCGCCGCAGATAGTTGCCCGGTCCCACTGCAAAGACATCCGACACTTGATCGTAGCCAAGCAGCGTACGCAGCTTTCCTGATACGCGCATAAGTTCATTTACGTTCAACTGATGGCTTTCCTGCTGGATCGCAGTGAGCGACCGGTGCAGATGATCAATGGAGTAACGAATCGAGTGAGGAAAATCGGGATTCAGCAGCAGGAACTCGATCATTCGCTCATACGTCAGATCCGCGGTGTAGACCTTGCAGTAGGCTTCGAAGGCGGTGCAGCTGCGGAGCAATCCTACCCACTCTAGATACTCGTAGGTGTCCATCGATTCTTCCGGTGAGCGCACGACCTCGCGGTGATATACGTCCAGAAGCATCGCGGTTGCAGACGCGCGCTCGAGAAAACGCCCGACCTGCAGGAACTGCCAACCCTCCTCATGGCTCAGAGTTGTATCGGTGACGCCCTGAAAAAGATGGACGCCATCGATGACGGTTGGCAGGAATTCGGCGAACTGCAGATCGGAATATCGCTCCGTGCGCGCGCGAGAGACTTCATGGAACAGGCGGTTCAGACGCTGCCATTGTTCCGTGCTGATCTCCTCGCGTATCTGCCGAGCATTTTCGCGGGCAGAAATAATGCAGTTCACTACAGAAGCCGGGCTGGCGGTGTCGAAGCAAAGCGCCTGCACCAGCTTGTAGGCATCGCCCTCCCACTGAATATTGGCCGGGTTCCCGAGTGCCGTGAGCACGCGCAGCCAGCGGCGCTCTGCGCTGGTGTGCGATTTATCGAGCATCAGGCCCAGATTGATGTCAAGCAGGCGCACAGTATGCTCGGCGCGCTCGAGATAGCGGCTGGTCCAATACAAGCTGTCGGCAACGCGTGAAAGCATATTTTATTGGCTCAACACCCAGGTATCTTTGCTGCCGCCGCCCTGGGACGAATTCACGACGAGCGATCCTTTGCGCAGCGCTACGCGTGTAAGTCCGCCTGGCACAATCGTTACCTTATCGCCGAATAAGATATACGGGCGCAGGTCTACATGACGCGGCTCGATGCTGCCGTCCTCCTGAAAACATGGCGCTCGCGAAAACGACAGCGTAGGCTGGGCAATATAGTTTCGCGGATTGGCTTCGATGCGGCGCCGAAACTCTTCGCGCTCTTGTTTTGTGCTGTGCGGCCCGATCAACATGCCATAGCCGCCCGATTCACCCACGGCTTTGACGACCAGCTTGTCCAGGTTGGCCAGAACATGCTGTCGATGTTTGGCGTCAGCAAGGATGTATGTCTCAACGTTATTCAGGATGGGGTCCTGATCGAGATAGAAACGGATGATCTGCGGCACATACGCGTACAGGGCTTTGTCGTCGGCGACTCCGGTGCCAAAGGCATTCGCCAGGGTGACATTGCCGGCGCGATAGGCATTGAATAATCCGGGCGCTCCGAGAATCGTATCTGGACGGAAGGAAAGCGGATCGATGAAGTCGTCGTCCACGCGACGATAAATTACGTCCACGCGCCTTAACCCGCCTGTGGTTCGCATGTAGACGATATTGTCGTGGGTCACAAGGTCGCGGCCTTCCACCAATTCAATCCCCATCTGGCGCGCGAGGTATGTGTGTTCGAAATAGGCCGAGTTATAGACGCCGGGCGTGAGCAGCACAATTGAAGGCTCAGGGCGACCTTCGGGCGCAAGGGAGCGCAGAGTCCCCAGTAGCGCCTGGGTGTAGTTTTCAATGGGACGCACGCCGTAGCTGCGGAACAGATGCGGCAGGGTGCGCTTCAAGACGCGCCGGTTGTTCAGCATGTAGGAAACGCCGCTCGGCACGCGCAGATTATCTTCGAGCACGACATACTCGCCGCTCTCCAGGCGCAGCAAATCGGTTCCGGCGACGGCGACGTAGACGTTACGCGGAACCTGCAATCCACGCATCTGGCGGCGGAAGTGCTGGCAGCTATAAACAATTTCGCGCGGGATGACGCCCTGCGCCAGAATTTTTCCTTCGTGATAAACGTCGTGAAGAAAGAGATTAAGAGCAGTGATACGCTGCGTGAGACCGCTCTCGATCCGCTCCCATTCTTCGGCGCTGATGAGCCTCGGCAGAAGGTCGTAAGGGAAAATTCTCTCGGTGCCTTCTTCCTGCCCATAGACGGTGAAGGTGATGCCCTGCATCAGAAAAGAGACATCGGCATAGTGTTTGCGGCGCTGCAACTCTTCCGGAGGAAGTGAAGTAAGGACTTTCAACAGCGCTTCATACTGCGGCCGGATTTCGCCATCCGGCCCGAACATCTCGTCATATGCGCGATCGAGACAATACTCGCGTAAAAGCGGGTTCTGCGAATGTCTTTGAGGAAGCGTTGTACTCATCAACACCCCTGACCGTGCCGAAATGCCTGCGCTGTAAACCATTGCCTATCAGCTGAAACACCAAATCCAGACGTTTCGAACGAAGCGTTCTCATACTTCTATTCGAATGTACTGGACCCAATCTGCGTTCAGGCCGCGTTACAGTAAGGTGAATCTGTTTGTAGCACGTCTTTCCCTGGCCAGCAAGAAGGAGTGAAGGAACTCGAGTCTTGCAGGACATGAAGCCGCGCGTCTTTGGCGGTATTTCGCCGCACCGCTTCTATTTCAGATGCGCGTTACCGGGCCGAGCAGATTCCAGTGAATGGCAAACCAGCTTAATAACAGACACGCCAGCGCCACTAACGTGAATTTCACCTGAGTGATGCGGCGCAGATCGGTGCGCCACCAGACGAGAATTCCCGAGAAGACTGAGAAAAGGCTCAACAGCAGAGCCAGCGCGGTCACCACATTGATCAGGAAAAGATACTTGTCCCAGGCTGGTGTGGGCGGAAGGAGATCATCGCCTTTCATTGCAAAGAAGGTAAAAATAGTCGACAGCATCACCACCCATACCCATGCCGCGGCCTGTGAGACAAATGGGAGCCATCTGGTCTTCGGCTGTGGTGAAGGCCTGCCGCGCTGGCGCAGAAAAATTCTCCGGCACAGACGGCTCAAAGATGCAAGGACTACGGCTGTGAGAACGGCAAGACAGGCTCCCGCTATGCTTAAGATCAGCTTGCCGTTCTCGTACCATGGCACACGCTGAGCCTGCACCCCGGGAAAATCGTATGCGAGACGTATCACTCTCCCGTTTCCATCACGAATCGCGAAGAGCCTTTGTTGACCGCCTATTTGCTGCCACAGGTCCTGGCCGATCGGCTTCCACTTGATTGGATGTCCGCGAAGGTCCTTAACGTTCTCGACGTGGAGGACGCCATCTTTATCTACTTTTGCGCTGCGTTGATTGAAGAGATTCATAAGACTCAACCTGGTGCTGTCTGAGCGCCGGGTGGTCAGGTAGGTTCCGGCGATTGCCTCGAGGTCTTTGCGGGGCAGGCTGATGAAGGTCTGCTTCTTGTCGCTCGGGAAATAACGGTCGGAAAACATATCGATGATCTCCGGCCGCGGCTTGTTTCCGCCGCCTGCAGAGTTGTAGGAGACAAAGAGCACGAGCTTCTCCACCGGCTCGACGAAGAAGAGGCTGTGAAATGCAATCAGATCGCCCTCATGTCCAATCCAATGCAGATCGTTGCGCCAAGTCTGATAGAAGCCCATGCAGATTGGCGGCAGTTGTTCGCTGGCGCGGAACTGCGGCGTCCACATGGCGGCCAACGTTTCCGGCTTCAGAATGCGCTGTCCATCCAGCTCTCCGCCATTGAGCAGCGCCATGCCGAAACGTCCCATGTCCGAAGCAGTGGAAGAAAGCCCCCCTGCTCCAACTGGGTTGAAGATTTCAAATCCGACCGGCGTCTCTTCCGTGTTTCCGCGATAGCCCTCAGACGGCACAGCTGCGAAGCCCTTCGGCGGAGGCTGATAGAACGTGGAATGCGTCATCCCGAGCGGAGCGAAGATATGTTCCTCGACATATTGCTCGAACGGCTCTCCGCTGACGCGCTGCACGATATAGCTGGCGAGTCCGACTCCATAGTTGGAGTAAGCAGGAATGATTCCTGGAGGGAACAACCTTCGCGGTTGATTCTGAATCAGGAAATCACGAAGCGAAACCGCCCACTTGGGATTGGTAATGATGATGTCCTTCGTCTCTTCTTCAAAACCTCCCGTATGCGTCATCAGGTTGCGCAGGGTGATTGGCTTGCCGAAAGCCGGCTTGACCTTGAAATCAAGATAGCGGTTCACATCTGTATCGATGTCGAGCTTGCCCTGCTCTTCGAGCTGCATGACTGAAATCCAGGTGAAGAGCTTTGAAATCGACGCCAGGCGAAAGATGGTCGTGTTGGGATCGACCGGCTTTTTCGTCTTCTCATCTGCGTAGCCATAGCCCTTTTCAAGCAGGATGTTTCCGTCCTTCATGACCAGCACCGACGCGCCTGCAATGTCGCTGCGTTCCAACTGCATGGGAATGATCCCATCAAAGAACGCCTGGAGGTCGGACGCTTCCAGCGTGCGTCCACCCGGAGGAACCTGCGCTGACTGTGAAGGTTTGGCTGGAGGCAGCGTAGCCTGTAATGCGCGGGAAGGTGAACTCGAAATCACAACGAAGGCCAGGAAAAGAATGACGGCACGAAAAGGAGTCATGCAATGCTCCGGGTGCAAGGGTTGCGCAATTCTAACAGCACGGTTCGCGTTGCCGTCTTCGCCGCACATCGATATCTTGGTAGTTGTTCAGCGGTGCGGATAATTCTCTATGCCAGACAGCGGGCGCTTTCATTGCATTCGAGTCGTCGATTCCCATACGGCTGGAGAACCTACACGGCTGGTTGTTTCCGGAGGTCCACATCTTGGCGCCGGGCCGCTTGCCGAGCGGCTTGAGCGATTCCGGTCGCAGCATGATGCCTTCCGCTCGGCTGTTGCGGGCGAGCCTCGCGGCTCAGATGTTCTTGTGGGCGCACTGTTGTGCGAGCCGTTCGATTCATCGTGTGATATCGGCGTCATCTATTTTAATAATGTCGGCTACCTGGGCATGTGCGGACACGGCACGATCGGTTTGGTTGTCAGCCTTGCGCACCTTGGCAAGATCGCGCCGGGAACGCATCGTATTGAGACTCCCGTGGGTGTGGTCAGCGCCACACTGCATGCAACGGGTGATGTGACGGTTGCGAATGTGCCTAGTTTTCGCAGTCGCGCAGATGTGCCGGTGCATATTCCGGATTTCGGTGAGATTCGAGGCGACATAGCCTGGGGCGGTAACTGGTTTTACCTGGTCGAACACCAGAATCTGCCGCTTATACTTAAGAACGTCGATCAACTTACCGACTTTGCCTGGGAGATCAGGCAAGCGCTGGCAGTCTATGGCATAACGGGCGATGGGGGCGCGGAGATCGACCACATCGAGTTATTCAACTCGCCCCTGAGTGAAAACGCGCACAGCCGCAACTTCGTACTCTGCCCAGGCAAGGCTTATGACCGCTCTCCCTGCGGCACCGGGACCAGCGCGAAGATGGCCTGTCTTTATGCCGATGGCAAGCTTGCGCCGGGAGAAATCTGGCGGCAGGAAGGGATTCTGGGCACAATTTTTGAAGGATCGATTGTGGTGCGCGACGGACTTGTGCTGCCCAGCATTACCGGCTCGGCTTACGTGACTGCGGAATCTTCTCTGATCCTCGATCGGAATGACCCGTTCCGCATGGGAATCCCATCATGAGCGTTTCTTATGATGCCGTGATCATCGGCGCTGGCATTGTCGGCGCGGCGTGCGCTGATGAGTTGGCCGGGGCGGGCATGCGCGTTGCCATCCTTGAGGCGGGCACAGTCGGCGGCGGAGCCACGGGCGCGGGCATGGGACACGTGGTCGTCATGGACGACTCGCCGGCGCAGTTTGCGCTTACGCGATATTCGCAGTCGCTCTGGAACGAGCTTGCTCCACAGCTGCCTGCTGAGGCCGAATACGATGGCTGCGGCACGCTCTGGATTGCAACCGATGAAGAGGAGATGCGGGAGGTCTATCGCAAGCAGGCTCTGTTTGCTTCGGCCGGTATCAGCGCAGAAGTCCTCGATCAGCAGGCTTTGGCTGATGCTGAACCAAATCTCCGCCGTCCGCTCGCTGGAGCGCTTCGTGTTCCCTCTGATGCTGTTCTACACGCGCCATGCGCCGCCGCTTATCTGATTTCTGAGGCCCAGGCTGCGGGAGCAACCCTTCAGCTTGGAGTCGAAGTTGTGAGCGGAGCGAACGGACGCGTTTTGCTCAATGATGGCCGCGTCATTGC
>Ga0335072_10004823_pt1 | contig 19925 bp, 16 predicted proteins | sample Lox_Sample_21_FD_206725 | JGI IMG/M metagenome (GOLD analysis project Ga0335072, IMG submission 206725) | Soil microbial communities from Loxahatchee National Wildlife Refuge, Florida, United States - Lox_Sample_2.1 | ecosystem: Environmental > Terrestrial > Soil > Wetlands | place: USA...
GACACAGTGTCGACCCGCTAACCACATCTATGCGCTGGCTGCAGGAGGGTTGTTGATCACGTGGGCAACATGTGATGATGCATTTACTTCATCCTCTCTCATCACGATGCAAACCTCTACGTACGACGGACCATGCCTGGAGTCACCGAATGCGTCGTGTCTGCTGGATCTGGCATTAGATTACAGTGGTCTGAAGCCCAAGATGGATCCATCAACCTCTCCATTTGCCTAATTACAGGAGTTGTTCCTGGCGGCGAACGTCCCGGGTCCGTCAGTCCAAAGCCACTGCTCAAACATTCAAATCGCATCAAAAACAACAGTAACACAATACTATTCCAATTCTCTGAGGGACTCTCCGTGGGCAGTACCCGAAGAGGATTAAAGAGCAGAGTCGCGGACAAGTCAGACCAGAACAAAGTGAGAGCTGATCAGAGTAGGGGGAACCAGAGTGACGACGACGACAATCACCGTGAGGACAGCCACCAGAGTGGCGACGACGACGACAATCACTATGAGGACGGTCATCAGAGTGAAGACGAAAATCAGAGTGTGGATGATGACCACGACAGCCGGCATAATAGTCGACAGCAAGACGGACGCAGTAATTCAGCAGCTGGTGATGAGCAGTTAAGGGAACCATGTCAAACATGCCGTGAACTCAGCGAAAATATCAAGAAAAAATGGAGTGAGCGCCAGGATAGAGTTCGACAATTAAGTTCTTTATGGGCGAGAAGTCCCGGGGAGTTCTTCGGAAACACCGAATTCCATTCCAGTGAGCAATGGTCATTCAGAGCCTTATCCGACTTCGACAAAAAACTCAATCAGGAACGAAATCCTTTTCATAAACTCAACTTGGCAAATCACCTGCGACGGAGGATAGAGCGTTCGAAGCTTCCCGAGCTCAATTGTCGAAAGGCGATGTTACAAGAGCTATATCCTGGTTTCGAAAAGATGGATCGCCGGGAAAGAGATCCTCTTTACAAGAGATTTGAGAGATATATCGAACAAGGACAAGTCTTAGCCTCAATTGCAGAGCATGCTCCTGGGCTTTTACTAATGATAGCTGCGGCTCTGACCACATTAAAGTACTTCTGACTTTAAAAATTGTCGACCAAATTCTTACATTCTACAGTTTCGATCACCTATCAAAAGAGTGGAAGGCATGCGCCTCCAAGTTTGGCTGGCTGAATTCCGTGATAATTGAGGAGTCAAAGCAGTATGAGGAAACAGTAACGAACATTCTGACATATATGCAACGTACGTTTATGCTCTAAATCTGTTTCGCAAAGCTAATATCTATAGCAAATTCAAAGCGAACGGCAGCTCACGACTCTCCGACTTCAAGGAAACGACAATGGTTGGAAGATGGCATATTGTCAGGCCAACTCAACACTGGGTCACACCGACCTGAAACTTTCCAAGAAGGCATACCAGCAATTCTCGATCAACCTGTTTACCGCGGCCGCTCATCATCATCATCATCATCATCACCCCCTCTGCTTCTAACCCCGCTATCATGGGTATCCTCAAGTCCAACCAATGAATACGAAGAGTTTGAGAATTGCAACGCAAAGAAATCACTCTCCTCACTCATCTCCGCTATTGGAAGTCTTCCCAAATTCCTGCTTGAACAAGCGGTTTCACCCCAAAAGCGGTGGGATGAATTCGGCGTCGAGTACCAAGCAGACCCTCGAAATCCCCGATTTGGTGCCGATCTCAGAGATCTTCTTCTAGACTCTAGTAAAATGTGGCAAAATCTTGAGTATCTCATCTCAATTGCAGCAATTGGGGTGGAAAAGTCGGATTGCATGGAAGCATACATCTCCGGTTCAGCATCGGCAGTATCCCTCTCTAGAAGACAAAGATCGTATTGGATTGAACAGGCCTTCTGGTTATTCTGTTATATTTTCCCTCGCAACCCAATATCTACGTAAGTGAGATCTAGCCTCGCTTACGTACCATGGTACTTACTACTGGAAACTTAGGCCAGTCTCAGAAAAGGAAAAACTACTGGTGGTGTTGGAGCATTTGCTCCGAAGTTACGCAGATATTGACTTGGAGATCCCATCCGAGGACGAAGTCATTGAAACCTTTCTTGCAGCATCAAGGTTCGGCCCTTTAACTAGGCGTCGCCTCATTCTCTCATGGGTTGATAGACTATTGGAGGAGTCAACGAGCATACATTTACGTGCTGAAGCCGTCTATCAGCGTAGTGTTGTCTTACGCCTCAAAGGGGACATTGCCAGCTCAAATTGGCTCCTGCAGGAATTCTTGGACCGCTCGAACATGGCATCGGAAATCAAATCGCACCATGTCCTTGGGCGTCTGCATCTATCCCGAGCGGCGAACTATGCTTACAGCTTTGACTTCTCATCGGCGAACACGGAAGTGCAGAAGTGGAACCCCTTACCGTCAACGATCACGGAAGAGCAGCTCGAGGTCGTTTGGAATCAGATTCATTCCGTTGGCAGAATATTAAGAGGGCAAGGCTTCTTCGACAAAGCGTGCTTGTTTTTCGAACGTTGTCTTCAAATCCATCAACTTCGCGAATCGAAACGATATCTGGCTCTTTCTCACCTTGCAGATACCTACATTGAGTTAGATTATCTGAGAAGCCATGAGATCAATTCACACTACGCAGGAGAGCTGCTTGACAAAGCTGAAAACTTGGTCAAAGTAGAAGTTGAGCAGCTGAGATCTCGTTCATGCCATTCGAAAGGTTTCCGCCGGTTGCTTCTCTCTTTGTCTGAGATTGAGATTAGGCGGTGTCGATTTGAGGAAGCTGAGCACGCGCTTATTGAACTTTGTGGCATTTATAAGCATCTTGCTGATCCTGATATCGTTGATCGGCTCGGTCATATACGGACATTCATTGCTCTGGCCCGCATTCCTCCGGCATCAGAATCTGAAACCCGCTGGACTAACGCTTTGAACATTGGCAGAAAATACTACCCACTTGAGGAAGAGGTGTTCATAGTTGCTTTGATACATCTTTTTATTTGCACTATACGCCTTCACCACGGCGATTCAGAAGGGGGCAAGGCAGCGTTCGATTATGCAGCTGATATTTGTCGCACAAAATCTCCGCAATTTCTCATACCTGGGGCTGGTACATATATGTTTGACGAAGTCCAGTGTCAAATCCAGTCACTGACTGGATGGAAGCTACCTAGGTAAATTTCATGTAATGAAGGTACGCAAAGTCAAACCAAATGTGGCCATATCGTTGCCGATGAGGTCTTCTCAAGCTACCGCCACACTCCTTCAACTCTGACTTCTCCAGAATGCAGTTTCCATTCATTTGGCCGTCCACTTAAAAATTTGAGACTTCGTTAAAATGGCTATTATAACAGCGCAGTACCTAATTACGATGTTAGTACATCTTTGTGTCAAAGGTGGCGGAACGATACGAACGCTGTGTAGAGATAGTAGATCACAGGTGTAGGTTTCGTGCAGTTGGACAGGAATAGAGGGAAGCCGGTGAGGCACACGATCATCACGCCCCTTTTAAAGTTGCTTAGGTGCAATTGAGAGATCGGATACATCAGAAGCACTGCTAACAGCACCGCCGCAAAAGCCTGCGTAGACTGGCGCATGCTGGAAATCTTAGAGATCTGCGTTAGTAGCAGGGTCCTCTAGGGGTTCAAGCTATTGTGCAAGTCGCTGTGTCTGTTCGGGTTGGAACGGTGGCGGGAGTGGTGATAACTTTATGGCTACGGGTCGGTGACATGATGGTATCAGAGGCTGCGAAAGCCTCATATAAGTGTAGTTGCAGCAAGTAGGGTTTACCTTGCGATGCAGGGCGCGACGGTCGAGATGCTACACGAAAATTAGGTAACTAGTAGCGAAGATGCAGTCATGGTCACTTGAATACCTGGTGTGCAGCCAGATCTCCCGTGTCTGGAAGTCCTTCGCGAGCTCAGCATAGACTCGTGCCATATCAGGCTTTAGACGGATAAAATCGTATTCATTTACTACTCTTGTTCATGAAGGATTCAGGACGTTCCGCTCCGGCCTGCGGAACGAGATCTAGATCGGGATTTGCGTCTAGCCTGAATGACGAGGATGAATTCATGGCCGTCTATCAGCTCACCCAACGGCCACTCTATCGATTCCCGCACCCATGCCAAAGCCTCCAGTGGCTCCTCATGGTCAACATAAAACCCTGTGTCAACGCTGGACACGAGACCACTAGTATCATCAAGGTTGAAAAGCTTACCCCGTAACTTCGCATCTCGAACATAGCGCACCGGTGAAGCTTTCATTATTCGCTCCGCATTTTCTTTCATGAATTTGAGTGGGACGGTAGTGATGGAGCCTGCAAAGATTGGTATCTGGTCGTAGAGCGGTACAAGCAGTCTACTCACTGCCAAATGCTTTTGCGGCAGCTAAACAGGCAGCTGGGTGAGAGCTCATAACGCCGTAAGCATAATCCCCATCTTCTTTGATCTCATTGAGAAGTGCAGCTGCAAGCCCACGTTCACGGTAGTCGTAATCCACGACTAGCTGAGTGACCCAGCAGACAGTATTCCCATCAACCGTCCACCGGCAGGCGAAGGCATTACCAGCGAGATGACCATTGACAGAGACTCTGACATAAGAGGAGATACCGGGAGGGAGGTATTCATTGCGAAGTCTTTCTTTGCTTAGTCGAACGCGACTGCCTAACAAACGGTCAGTTCAATGCCATGACTTGAGTTTTGCGCAGACTTACCTGCTACAGCAAATTTCCCCATCTGCTGTGCTGCTTGCTCACCCCAAACTCCATAATTCTCGGAGAAAAGCCTTGAGGCTTCCTGAAGCATATCATCTGTGACCTGACTGTCAGTAAACCTCTGGAAGATCTTCTCGTCCATGTTCAGAGTGCTTTTTCGCAGGCGGGTTCTCGGCGCGATAGATTGAATCTCGGGCTGAAGGCAAAACGCAACTGAATTACGTGCTTTTGTCGCCGTTTTCATCGGGGCCATATGTCCAGCTAAATACGCTACAGCCTCTGGGAGTGGGAGAGGGAAGGATTTTGTGTTCGTGCCACGCCGAGAAAGAGCGGGACAGCACTTGGTCCAATCACGTGGGTAGTATGCATTTCGCGAAGAGACAACATTCGTTCATATCAGCATTTTCGTATAATCAAACGCATCGGTCTAATCGATTTTCTCTTCGCTATTCTCTTGGTTGACTGCTTTGTGAGAAATGATTGAAACTCCGATCCTTCCAGGGTAGCTCACCTGATGAACCCCAAACAAAACCAATAGCTTAGGCAATCTCGTTGCTCAGCAGTCACTGGTACGGAGTAGTAGCACTGAACGGCTGGCACGACCATTGCGCCTCGCAGTCAGGGAATACTTTTATCTGCCATAAAACGTATCTGCGTTACTGTTTTCCCGCGCCGAACGTCTTAATCGGCTCAACGTCCAAGGATGGAAGACCAAGCAGCCGCACCCAAAACCCTCCCATTGCTCGAAGGCTCAACCACACTTGCAGAGGCCCTTGAAGAGGAGGAAAACATGCTCATTCGTTTGAAGTATCCGAATCAACGCGTCAACTTCTTTCTTTGGGTCTATCAACATCGAAACGACTTTGAGGCCATCGTATCGTACCATCTCGGTCTGGGCGAAGGCGAAACGTGTCAGTTTGGAGATCCTAGAGATTGGAAACACGGCAGCTTTAATCTTTGCCTTCCGATACATATTCACAACTGGCGGAAGTATCCAGGGAAGCGAGTTATGCTTAGAATACCTCTCCCGTACAGAGTTGGAGAATCATCATATTCAGGCAACGCAGACGAGAAACTACGCACCGAAGCTGCTACTTTTATCTGGATCAAGGACAATTGCCCAGATATCCGCATTCCGTTCTTATGGGGATTTGGATTGTCTGGTGGGGAAACGGTATGCAAGAACACCTAAAATTCACTCTTTCGAACTTGTACTGAATTCTGCATAGTTTGTCCTGGTCGAAGATGTACCTGCCACCTCCTGCCGATATGTTAACAGAAAACATCAAAGAGCTCTGGGGCATGGATATCTGATTATGGAGTATATTGAGGTGACGGATGGGAAGTTACTGTCTGAATCGTGGGCTGAGCTTCACGGAGATTGGGACCTCAGAATGAATCTCTTCAGGAGCTTATCTCGCATTATTCTTTCATTAAGTCAGCTCTCTATGCCTTACATCGGTTCCTGGACGATCGATAACCATGGTACTGTGTCTTTGACCAATCGCCCGTTGCTTCACCAATTTCAAAGCTTTGAGAACGAAAATATTCCGACTGGCATTCCTAGGTCACTGACCTACACAACTACGAATGCTTTCTATGATGACCTTTTAGGTTGCCATAACAGCCGTATCCGGAATCAGCCAAACTCAATTCGGGACGAGAGGGATGGCCTTGCGCAGATGGCGAATCTTTTCACAATGAGAGGTCTCCTACCACAATTTACGGCACGTGAACTTCGGAAAGGCCCTTTCGTCTTCACTCTGACTGACCTTCGTGCGCCCAACATCTTCGTGGACAGTAAGTGGAACATCAAATGCATTATCGACCTCGAGTGGGGATGTTCTCTTCCGATTGAGATGCTTGCTCCTCCATATTGGATCACTGACCGTGGCATCGATGAGTTAGAGGGCAATGAACTGAGCGAGTTTAATGAAGCACTCCAGCAGTTTATTGAAGTTTTCGAAGAAGAGGAGAAGCTCTACCCTCCGTTGTACGGATGTAACTCGTACCGTACCGATATCATGAAAAAAGGGTGGCGGACCGGAAGCTTCTGGTACTTGCATGCTTTGCGAAGCCCGAAAGGCTGTTTCAACTTATTTCGACAACATATACAGCCAATTTTTGACAACTTCGACTCAGACGCATTCACGAAAGTTGTGGCTCCATACTGGGCTCCCGACGCCCAAAAAGTCGTCGCCAGAAAGCTTTGCGACAAGAAAAAGTACGAGCGGGAACTGCGAAGGTTGTTCGAGAATGGTATTGAAGATACAGATGTATGTTAATAACCTCCTAAGCAGTTTCTAGAGAGGTCATCCTGTTCTCATCACCGACATTCCATTGTAGGAGAGACAGTACAGGAGAGGATCAGAGGCCTCTTTTCTTCCGCGCAGCATCTCCAGTGCTTGACAGTTGCTTTATTGTTGTCTGATCAGTGAGAGCTTCGTTGATGGCGGCCTTGTCACGTTTGAGTTGTTCGGCGGCCGCTTCCTCAGCCGCTTTTTTTGCTGCTTCCTCAGCTGCTTGTTGCTGATAGTCGGAGGGCATTGAATTCTTTGCTCGCTTCAGTAAAGAGTAGAATGTCAATCTAAGAATCAAAGAAACACAGATGGGTTTATTCAGAAATGTCGTGTCATACCTACGATTCGATTCCAACAGGCTGTGGATACTTGATATTAAAAGTGCGTTTAGTTTGGAGCTGGCTTAGTTTGCTGTTGCAAGTGATGGCAAGGCTACTTGTTTTTATACACTCAGTAGTTACGATGTTCCAGCTACTCCCAAGACATCTCATCAGGGAGGACTAGCTACCTCATTGGTCGCCTCGCACCTCTACAAGAACTTTCTAAGCCATTGCTTATCCATTTGTACTCATACAGCAATGTTGCAGCCGGTGTGAGCGGCACTCGCTAGTTCCGGTAATAGCTCACGGATTAGACTGGATCTCGGTCAACTGATAATGTACTGTTGCCTAATCGTAAGTGGTCTTATCGCGAAAAGGACCTCGTCAAAACACCGCAGTTGCGGCGCGCGGAGCGGCCCGCATGAAAAGTGCGGGGCAATTCATGTAGGCGGGTCCAGAAATGGTTCACCAGAAGAATTCGCCAATTAGAGTAAGCAGTTTGCAGAGTGCCTCGAGATCTTCCTCGGTGATTTCCCAGATGGATTCTTCGATTGGATTGAGCGGCGTAATTGCCAGACTGATGCCGATAAGCCGTAGAGTCATTGTCCAGTTGAAACCCTTCAGCTTCGATCCCCCGGACCCTGGGAGCACGAAAGTTGGCTGATCCGAGATGATACCTAGTGATATTAACCGATTGTTCCAAAGCAATTCAATTTCAATTCTTACAATAATGAACTGATTGACTCAAGACTTGGTTGAGGAAGTATTGTAGCGAGTAATCGTTCAAATATTCTCTTGATGCCAATGACGATAGCGCGTGGGGAGGAACAATCCGACCCGCATCTCTCATGCAGGAGGGTGTCAATTGTGGAAAGGCTACTTTTTAGCTTTGTCGACTGCATGGTCGGCAAAATACAAGTAGCAAATCCTCAGCTTCTTCTAGAGTAGTCCAAAAATGGACTGGTTGAACCAACTGCATCAGCGTGAGAAACAGCCCATTCAGATTTGCTTGACTCCAACGAGTGGTATTGGTGAAGGTTGCCGCGCCCAATGCGCTTATTGAATTACTACTTATAGACGAACATCCGCAGCGTTTCTCTTGCCACAGTTGCCCATCGCAGTCCGACCTACTGTTCTGTCTCACCCTTTGACCTGCCGCCCAACGCCTTACAACAGCCATGCCTAAAAGGACGACTACTAAGGTACCTAATAACACTTCTCAACACAAGCGAGACTTGGCTCGAATCCGCAACAACCAGCGCCGTTCTCGCGCTCGTAGGAAGGAGTATCTGGGGGAGCTCGAGAAAAAATGTCGACTCTACGATCAGATGGGCATTGAGGCCACAACAGAAATGCAGCAGGCAGCTCGCAAAGTGCTTGATGAAAACAAGAAACTCCGTATTCTGTTAAACCAGAAAGGTGTCTCTGACAAGGAAATTGACGACACGTTCACCACTTCATTCCATTCTTTGCTTCCCAGCGACACTCTGACGAAACTGCTGAGCACTAGTCGGACTGTCAGTTCTTCCCCAATATCGCAACTACAACAATCAGAAGAAACTCATACACCACTTCCTATGCCGCATCCCTTACAGCAGCTGCTGACGCCGCCCATGTCGATGGACAACTTCTCGCCCAGTCCGGGACTGGTGGTGAGTCCAGCCTCGACGCCTATCAAGTATGAAACCATTCCGGTTATCTATGCTTCGTCGAGAGATCTAGATGAACAATTTTTGTCCAGCCACAGCTTCGGATATGAGCCGAATATGTCCAGTATCGACCCATCCTGGCCATTAGATCGAAACACGAATGATGCTACGAGCCTTGTGGGTTGCCTAGGCTGTAGCTACGCCTCTTGCGGTGATGTGGCAGATATTCCCCGCGATGATGCTGTAGTTAAGCTCGAGAATGTACTAGGCGGCAAAATCTCTGCAACTGATTTCTACGTCGACAATACGAATGCCTTCACCAGCCAAGCTTACACCTCGTGAATCACATTCACAGCTATGATACGCCGCAATTGAAGCATAAAACACATTTGTAACAATCTTCAAGAGTTCTATAGTACAGCCAATTCCGTATCTCGCAGTGGATGTACTTCTCAAGCGACCAAGAACAACGCTTCGCACCAGGACATTTTCTCCACGTTCTCCAAACTAGTAATCGAAATGGATACAAAGGAGGGAACACCAATTCAAATCACCACCAAAAGCAATATCTACGGCCGTGAAAGGGAAGCTCTGAAGGAGAGAGACATGAGTGAACAATGGCAAAAACCAGAAAGCCACACAAAACAGATGCAAGAACTTGATGGTGGTGATGTACGAGGCCCGCCCGAATGCAGTGCTGACGGTGCTGAACAGTAGAAGCGGAAAGCTGGCCACTCGGAAAACGCCGTAGGGAAAAGAGGGTTGGCCCATCGGCCACAAAAGAGTAAACAAGAGATTAAGACAAAGGAGAACGCAGCGCTATCCTCCCTTCCAAATCGGTGTGTCCCATTTGCGAGCAAAGGCGAGCAGCTGTGAAGGGGTTCTTTCTTCGGCAGTGTACGAGCGACTTGGCCATCATCTGCGAAGGTTGCAACGCTAGCCAGCGACGAGCTACTCTCGCATTGTTGTGACATTGTGTATAGCGATGTGTTGGATTCTTTTCTAGTTAGGCGTCAGATCTTGATCAGAATATAGTAGACAAACATACCAATAAAGTATGCCAGTAACACTTCAAGTCCATTGGCGTCTCGAAATTCACCTTAACGCAGTCCTGCGTCATCCAAGCAAACCATTCTTCGGCCTTCGGATCCACTTCTTGCAAGCAAAGCTGAACAAATGACGTAAATTCCACTGCATACTCAGGGGACTGGCAAAACTCAACCGTCCCCAACAGAGTAGAGGAAAGAACCGCAATATCAAGTGATTCCAACGAGTCTAGGACTCTGTCCACGTCCCCAGGTTCTAGAGCAGAACCGTTGAAAAATTGTACGATAATGTGGCATGCCACGAAAGCCCTTCTTCTGAAGACCTTAACTGGCACCAACGAAGGTCCTTGCGGTAACCACAGGCGGACAGGAGGCTTAGCTGTAGTTTCGGTTGAGAGGAGGCCGGCAGAATCAGGAGCGGGGAACCCAACTGTACAAAGCTGTGAATTGATGGGATGTTCGGCCGCTCCGACATCCTCGCTAGCTGAGACCCGTAGCGAATTGCTTTGAGCGAGATCGGAATTAAATTCGGATAGAAATATAATCATTGGTCTGCTGTACAGGGGATCGATTCGAAAGGATTGTGATGCTGTGAATTGCAAAGAAAATGGGCGTATGCGGCAACCCAGCTGCGTCCCGTCTGCATGGTATATATAAAGCCTTGCTTTGTGACAACTCATGGGAGCAATGACCACCCGGCATAGCAGCAAGCGATCTCAATAGGCTAACGATGAACGTACTTCGTTTTCTTTGCTTGGATGTTGACAGTGGCGCATTCACGGTTGGTAGCTGCGCATTGAGATGCGGTGAAAGTAGAGTATAGTCTGCCAAGAATGCCTAGTGCGAGCCGTGGCGCATCGCTCCGCGTCCGCAAAATGTGGGCAAATCCTTGCATTCTGTGAAGCTTAGTCTTATCCCTGCGCTCTTAAAAATGTGGTCTAATCCCTGCGCTCTTGAAAATGTAGTAACAGCCCTGCGCTCTTGAGAATTTCGTTAGGGCCTTGCGCTCTTAAATAGTTGGTCAAATCCCTTCGTGATTGACATTTCGACAATCTCTTAGTACTCTTGACGGTTCGGTCATCCCCCTGCACTTGAGATTCTTAGCCACATGCTACCTGAACAACAGATAGCGAACTTGGCCGAAGTCCTGTGGAAGAAGGGCGGAGGCAGCGAGTCTGGCTTCCAAAAAGCAGCGAAGGCGGCATATCGGCTATCAATACAACTCGCAGTCCAGTTTGAGTTCGACAAAACCGCTGATGTCTTGCGAAAGTCCCCACCGGATGAAACTCTTCCGAATCAATTGTGCGACAGATTTGGCCTCTTTCTTAAGTTCTTGTGTGAAGGAGCCACAGAGAATACGGACAGACAGAAAGAGAATACGGACGGACAGAAACAGAAAATGAGCAGACCAGAACAGCTGCGGACATTGAACATTGACGCCCAGATATTCTGTGGACTGTGCTACCCAGTACATCGCCTTAAAATTCTATCACTAGAGCAGTTCAATTTCATTATCGAAAAAATCACGGCCTATGTCGAATGGCACGGTCTTGCAGGATACCTTTATCGTAAGGATCTCGACAAAAAGTTCACGGATTTCGAGCATTCCTTCAGGGCCCTTGGACACAATCCATTCCTCGAAAGTCTGGCAAAAGGTACCTGAGGTGATCTTACATGGAGCAGGCTGGATCTAGCGCTAACTTTCATCAGCCCATCTCGAACGGAGGTCTAACGTCGATAGGGCGTTTGATATCGATCGGGAGTCTACACAGACAGGCGAACCAGAATTGTCTTTGCAGAAGCTCACACTCGATGATCTCAATGATATTGTTAATTCTAACCAAATCGGCCAAGCAGAGCTTCTACCGGTAAATGATAAATGCTATGGGGTAAAATTTTTGGTATCGTTCGAACTTGGTAAGGTATACGAGAGGAAACTAAGCGGCACCTCGGTGGTTTCCGCGACCGAGGCCTAAGGTACGGAGCATGTCGGGTTGCCAAAGATGTGTCGCCATTTGGTGTACTCTACTCTATTGCCACGTGCCATACTTCCAACGCAATTTCTGTTACACCCCTCAACTCAACTCTGCCTATATGCCAGCCTTCAAACCTTCTACAACTCCAAAATGCGTGCCATTACTTCAGAGCTTGTTAACTCCTGTCTCTATGACAAGAATAATGTGAAGTGGTACGACTGTGGCGACAAGGGTTGTTCGAATCATGATCCTAACTGGGGTAGTACGTCTTCCCACGTTCCCGCTCCATTGTGCGTGTGTTTATGTACTCGTAGAGAAATAATGACTCTTCGTGCCCAAGCCTGATAGCCGTCTTCGGGCAATGTCATGAGGCCGCAGAGCCATCACCCTGGGAATCTCCGCTCTCGGAACTTGCAGACGTGCGCATCATCCTGCAAGTGAAACGCCAAAGCCAAAGCTGCAGCTGTGTCGCACGCGATGAGCTAAAATCCGAATCTCCGAGATTGGAACAATGTAAACATTCCTACCAGTTTCCTCGTCTTGCACTCAACTCTGGACGTTAAGCCGAAGGCTCGACAATCACCTCTACAACACACAGCGACGTTTGCGATTTTCGGCGACTTCAACGCGAGGCAGCTGCTACCAGCGGGCACAAAGACACGGTTCCTGGACCGCAGAAACACCTACCACCGGCATCAATCCACTCTCGACCTCCTCCTCGAGTTGCGATCCCCCATGACGAATTCGGAACACACCTCCCAACTTCAACAGGGATGAAGTGCTCATCTGCCTCGAGACAGCAACTAGGCATGGACAATGCTCTCACGGAGTAGGCGACCTCTCATCCCTGCGAGGGAGCCGGATGCCCGCCTTATAATATCCGAAGGGCCGATGCTTTTCCATTGGCGGTTTCTTCGTTTGGCGCTTCATGCCTCTCAATGCCCAAAAGATCAAGCCACAACGTTATGGGTCTGCGCCCTTGAATGCATGGTCATCCCCAAGAGATGCTTTTGGTTTGGTAATTATTGTCGTGGCATTTGAAATCGCTCAAATGAGAAGTTCGATTATTGGACAACGCGAAGGTGACACTGCAGTGGCTAGTAGCCCAGATCAATCGTCGCGTTAGAAAGACATCCACTTAGGAGACTGAGCTGCGCCGTTTTCCACCCACTATCGAAAGTTGCTCATGCAAATTACCCTGGCAAGCACACGTCACATGGAATATGAGGCTCTTGCATACTCACCGGAATGAATGAGAACGAAACCCTTTGTAAATCAGCTCCCCACTCACTGTTCAGCCGTGTCAATCGCCGTTCCATTGCATGATTTTGCGTATTGAAGAATCAAAATTCATCCTCTATATGACAACATATGCTGCTGATCTAAAGCTATGGCAAACAAGGACCGTCTGGACTATTATTTGAATTTGCTTCAAGATCACCATGCAAGTGAGTGATTCCTGTCATGGCTATCCCACACGACTTCGATCAGCTATTCTAACGCAACATTAGTAAATTATGAAGAAAAATGTGAGGCCGCTACCAGGATACTCAACGATGTAGAGCAACATTTCTATGCCCAGTCCAGTTTTGTCCAGAGATTGATAACCACCATCTTGTCCATGCTTTCTGGCTCTGGTCATGGCCCGCCGGCGCTGCGACGAATCGTCCTCCAGATCCTGCACAGACTGCCCGCGTCTCTTGTCAAGCCATACGCTCGAGATATTGTCAACCAGCTAACGGAGATTTTACGTTTCAACAACGAGGAGAACGTCATCGTCATTGTCAAGACTATATCGAATATCTGCGCACACATCGAGGCACTCGAGGATGAAGCCCGGGCTTTCCTTGATTGGACCAAAGGGATGTTCGGCTTGCTAGAACAAATGGTCAGCGATGCATTCGATACGCCAACGCAGGACACGGCTATTGGAGCGGCTCAGACTCCCGGGATCCCGCAGGGCATGCCATCCTTCAAAGTTCTCTCCGAATGCGCTACCGCTGTCGGGTCATTTGGGTTGGAGAATGTCAAGGGCTTTGTGGAATTGATCCAGACTGTCCTGATGCTTCAGGCCAAACCTCAAAAGAAGGCTCACGCAGAAGCGAAGGAACGAGGCGAGGTCTTCATCGGCATCAGTAAAGAAATTAAGAACCCGGAAGCTTTCGGTCATTTCATCTCGATACAGGTCAAGTTCCTGGCACTCCTGGAGTTCCTCCTTCGAAAAGGCAAAATACAGAACGAGCTACCGGCCGAGTTCCTGTCAATCCTGCCGGATATCATTGTGCGCTTAATGAGAGATTGCCCTCCCAAAGCGCGCGAAGATTTGGTCGTCACAATCCGATGGATCGCTAACTACAACACCAAACTTCAGATTTTCTCAAAATCTGTTGACAAGCTGCTGGATGAACGGGCATGGGTTGGCGATGGGTTGGCGTTTCACGAGAGGGGACGCCCGCTCGCCTACTCAGCACTAGCCGACGTGATTCACAATCTCAATGAACCTCTCAATTTAAATCAATTTCAACGTGTCGTCGAGATCTACACGAGGAACTTACTCGATGCTTATCCGGGCGCGAGCTTCCAAACAATGAGTGCGCTTTTTCTCCTCAATACGACAGAGCGCATTGCAAAAACGGTGCCAATGCAAGACGCGAGGCAGCTCTTGATTATGATCTTGAATGCCATAGGCGACAAATTCGCAGCGATGAACCTTCAGCTACCCACTGCAACGAAGCTCTCAGCTCAGTACACTACGCCGGCAATCGATGCCCAAGCTAAAAGTTATCTGGCGGCTATGGATGACCAATCTACGTGGGATGAATTTAACATTGGCAATGCCATACCTATCAAGACGTCGTGCGCGTTCGTGTATCAGAAGAGCATGGCAGACAACCTGTTTCTGATTAGCCGCCTACACAGCACTAGGTTGAAGAATGTCTTCTACCAGCTCGATATGATGAAACCCCAGAAGACCGAGGAACAGACAGACGGTACGGTCGAACAAGAGGCGCAGTCTAAGCCCGAAACTGAATTAGCGAATCGGCATGACGTGTCGATTGACTACACTACGGAAGAGCGAAAGGTTTTGCTTAAGCTTGTCCATGAAGGCTTCCAAGTATTCCGCTACTTTGGAGTCAGTGAACCGAAGGATACACGGAAATTGACTACTGCTACCATGCAACAAAAAGTGGAGAGCGAGGGGAAAGAGCTTCTCGAAACGTTCATTAGTATTTTCCGCCTTTTCCATCCTATGACTTTCCGTCAGATTTTCGAATCCGAGATACCGCATTTGCACCGACTCACTGACGAGACATCTCCCGATATTGGAAATACACTGAAGAAGTTCCTAGCGGACAATTTACAACCTAATGTTGTTCCCCCTAGCGGTCTCTCTCGACCAATTCTCAAGATTTCGTCAACAACATCAGTGGCGGATAACCTGACCATCCTCCTCGAGAACGTCCTTGAACTCCCGGGGCAAATGCGAATTAGACGCTTACGAGAGTATCTTTGGTATTTCAATCAGTATCCGCAGGAAACATGCCAACATTTTGCGGCGAAGGTCGAGAAGCAATCTGAGGATGGCCTTTTTGTGCAGCTTCTCGGCATTGAGGAAGCAAAGCCTGTTCGGGAAGCGGTTGCACAAGGCCTCGATCTTCTCTCAATCTTTTCACTCAAGGAAGGTGAAGAAAAGGAGAAAGTCTGGGCGCAAATCAATGCCATTGGCATTGCTCATTCCTTGAGCAAATTGGTAATCACAAAGAACGAGGCCCTCCTGGAAGCCATCCTCGAGTCGGGCAAGTACCTACAGAAGCATCTGTGCAACAACGACATCGACCCATCTCTGCGCCTAGCCGTTGAACAGGCTGGTGAGCAGGTCATCGATCTGGCCGTAGCTTATTTAGAGCAGAAGCCGAGAAAATTTGGGCTGTTCTTGGAAATTGTGGAAGCTGTGACTTCGGGACATTTGAAATCAACCCATGCCTTCTTCCACTTTATCTATGAGCATATGGTCAAAGCAGACATCAGCTATTGGAAGGCGGTCACCCTACAGTGTATAGACAAGTTCGCCGACCACACCACTTCTCAGGTGGTGAAAACCTTCCTCTTCAGTCGTGTTGTCAATCCGATCCTCGTCAATGGTGCCACTACAGAGCTTGTCGATAAAGCTTTAATTGAAGCTATCCGCGTCAAACTTTTGCGTTCTGACTTATTTGCCGATGCAACGGAAGAGGTGGGAAAGCTTGAAATCGAACGCTCAAGGGTGGAGCTCTTCCAGATGATTGCTCATCTCCTGAAATACCACCCCAACTTGATGCAATACGCACGCGAGGATGTCGTAAAGGTCCTTTGCAACTGGGCCGATCTGGAAGACCTCTTCAGCAAGCATGCCGCCTTAGTGGTCATCTCTCATTTCATCGCCGCTTACCGCTCTGAAACAGGGTTTGATATCATGGAGCTATATCGATTTCTCCTTGAATCAAACTACGATGTATATGGAACAATGGCCTCTCAAGCTCTTGATTTTCTCACCCTAGTTCTTACCGAACAGGCGAGTGGTGCCGTATCGTCTGGGCAGAGGTTGCCGCTGTGTGCTTCGATCTTGAAAACAGTCATTGCCGAAAATATTCATGATCTGAAAGAACTCAAGACTGCATTCAACTTCCTCATTCGACATTACAATATGTTCTATCATGCACGCGTGCATCTTGTGCCATTGATCATCTCAGCACTGCACAATTTCTCTCAAGTGCCAAGTCAGCACGGCGAGAAAAACAGAGTGCTTGGTCTGAACTTGATCAAGATGATATGGCTTTGGGAAGAGCGCGCACGCCAAGAGTCTCCCGGCCTCTCAGAAGTCAACACTGAGTCGGCGGACGATGGACTGAGACTCGCTCTCATCGAAAATCTCTTCTGGTTCATCACCTACTGTGTTGACCGCTATCCGCCTGCGGTTGAACTTACGACGAAGACGGACGTAATGCCTGCACCGCCGGACGAAACATTCGCCATGGCTCTTTGTCTCTTGCACAGCTTCCTTAAGCTACCGTCCTGGACAGACGTGGACGTCGATGGATTCTTCCAGCGCTTTCTAGAACCAGCGCTCATGAAAGATCCAGCGGAAGGAGAACGGAAAGAACACGAAGCCAGATTGTTCATGGTACTTTATGTTCTGAATGTGATTTCGATTAGCAAGCCAGACGACTGGATCATGAAGCAGATGAGACTTTGGACCAAGCTCTTTACGAATGCATTGAAAATCAAAGATGCGCAAGTACGAGAGCGTCTATTCTGCAAAAGAACTGAGCAGGCGTTTAACCTTCGTCCACTTCATTTCCGCATCTTCAGGGTGTATCAACAAAACATCAAGGTTAGTGCATAAATGTTTCGGGACAGAACCAACTTACATCCGCTAAATCTAGAAACCTCTCCCATTGCAATCGCTCGAGAAGACTGTAACCAATTCCCAGCGTAGTACTAAGTACGTTAAGGTGATTGTGTTATTTGGTGTTGCAATTATCGCGCTCACTCTTGATTTTTATTGGCACGGAAAAGTTGAATTGAAGCTTCTAGCGTGTATTGCTATCCTAAATATTATTGTAGTGTAAGGTTTCAATACCGTTTCAGTTCGCTGTCGTTACTAATTTCGCGTAGGCTTCTGGTCCCTTCACGGAAACGGAAATGGTATCCAATCGCCATGGCAGAAACGAGAGAACGCTCACTTGGTCGCTACAATGCCGTCTAGATCTCGAGCTGTCAAACCGCCAGGGCGCATATCACTTTGCGAAATCGCGAATCGCCACTTGACCGTCTCTTTTGAAAGACGAGAGTGCTCTTGAACCTGTAATCTTTCAAATTATGGACGTGGATCGCTTTCTTCTTGGCCCGCATATGGCTTGTCGTTTCGAGCTTGGACTACATTAAAATTAGATTAGATCAATGAATGCAATTTGTTAACAATAGCCTCTGGGTTAGTCAGTTGCCAATCGATCTGTGTAGCATGCCTTGCCTGTCATATTCCAAATTGCGTCTGCAACTCTTGCTCTAGATTGGCCGCAAAGTATTTGAGCTTCGCCATGTGGGCTAGAATGTCCACCTAGACCGATGCTTAGACATCGTGGCAAGGAGCGCACAGCCGCCAACTTTGAGAGCTTCGCTGCCTTCGCCAGTGTACCTATCGTGGCTCATCTTGCTGAGGTCACAGACATCCAGATCGTCGAGTAAATGTGCGTCCTCCAAATCGACCGTCGTGTTCAGGATCGTTGGCTCCATACTCAACCGCCAGGCATTCGAGTGGACTCTAGCGCATTCAGGGAAGTTCGGCACATAAAATGCCGGTCTGCTATCATCTCTTGGAGAGTTGTCGTAGCCTGCTCGTCTTGTCAATAAATGGCTCCCGCCGCCAACCGTGGAGGCCATGAGAACCAGAGTGCTTCATGTCGAAAAGGGAGTTGAGTTGGAAGTCTGTCTTGGAATGGTGCTTAAACTTTGCCAACTTGGCCGTGAGAGCTAAGAGCTTGCATAATAGCTGGGCGTAAGGGCGGTTCGATATCCTAGGATATTGAAAAGCTAAGACTCTCATGACTTCCTCGGTCCTGCTGCCAGGCTGCGGATCCAAGCCTCCTGGCATGCGTTCGTCGGTTCTGATGCTCCATTCAATCGTCGCTGATGACCTCAGCTGGCTTCATGGAGTTCAGGAGGTCCAAGATTGCGGGGGTCGAGGAGCCGGTCGTCAGCTCCCGGCAGTGCAACGGCTCGGATGCGGTTGAGATCGCGCTCAAGGCGGCCTTCCACCTGAGGGGCGCGTGGCACAAACTGGTGTCCTTCCGGGGCTCGTACCATGGGCAGAACCTGTCGTGCTACTTCATGTCGGACATGCAGTCCGAGCACCGGTTCCTGACTAGCTCGGCCGAGGTGGTCTGGCTGCCCGCCCCCTCACCCCGGAAGTCCTGGCGGTTGCCTGAGTTCCTGGAGGACCGTGACCTGGATGACCACGAGAGGAAGATCGTAGATGGTTTCCTGGATGTGGCGGACGAGATCTACGCGATCATCCTTGAGCCTATCCGATGCAGCAACGGTCTGAGGATGTTCTCCTTGCCTCTAATGAGGGCACTCCGGCGCATCGCGGCGGAACACGACGTCTGCTTCATCGTGGATGAGATTCAGACCGGCTTCGGCTGGCTGACCGCCTGCGAGGCTTACGGGATCGTCCCCGACGCGATCTGTCTGTCGAAGGCCCTCACCGCCGGCTACGCGAGCGCCGCCATGACAGTCTAGAATGGGCGTAAGTGGGACGTGCTGCCGTACGGCTCCATCGAGAAGACAAACGGGGGCAATCCGATCGCTTTCATCGCGATGCGCGCGGTGCATGAGCGCCTATTCGGGACCGCGAGGTGCCGCTCGGCCTTTTCAAGAAGGCGTTCGAGGACGAACTCTCCGCCGGACCAGGGTATCGGCAAGCCTGTTAAGATGATCGAGTCGTGCTTCGACGACCTGATCTGCGACTTCCCAGACGTAATTGAGGGCGCGATGGGGTTCGGGCTCATCAGGGAGCTTCGGTTGCGGGACCAAGGTGGCCGCTCCGCTGTTCAACTCACAAAGGAGGTCGCTGCCGAGTCGTCAGGGCCAGCCACGATGTGATTATGGTGAAGCCGCCCATCGTCATTTCCATAGACGAGCTTTTCGAGGGCTTTCGGAGGCTCCATCGGGCGATCGAGATCGTGGTAGCCGCCAGCTAGATGTCGCTTTCCGATGCTTGGCGTCGTGGCGGGATTTAGGTTTGTAATCTGGTTGTCGGGAAATCTGCCTCTGGTTTAGGCGGCACCCGTTTCGGGCATGTTCGCCTCGCTTAGTCACCCGCCGCTTTTGACTTCTATAAAGATCCCTTCGACCCTCCTACTCCCCATCCTCTCCCCCCTC
>Ga0335072_10004824_pt1 | contig 19924 bp, 14 predicted proteins | sample Lox_Sample_21_FD_206725 | JGI IMG/M metagenome (GOLD analysis project Ga0335072, IMG submission 206725) | Soil microbial communities from Loxahatchee National Wildlife Refuge, Florida, United States - Lox_Sample_2.1 | ecosystem: Environmental > Terrestrial > Soil > Wetlands | place: USA...
CGTCGATTGCCTTCAACGGAATGATGTTCCTGCTGATGGTGCGTGTGGACGACCCGCTGGTACCGCGCGCGATGTTCGGAGTCCTGAACACTCTTTTATTCTTCCCCAGCGGCGCCATTTATCCCATCACAGCATTTCCACCGTGGCTTCGCGCCATTGCTACCGTCGATCCCTTCACCTATGCCGTGCATGGCCTGCAGTCCATTCTCATCAAGGACACCGGCTTCGGGGCCATCCGCAACGATGTTCTTTTCCTGTTTGCGTTCGGGATTATTTCTCTGTTGATCGCAACACCACTCTTCAAGCGCACCCTATAAACACGAAGAGCGGGCAGGGATGCCCGCTCTTCGTGTAAGAAGATTTCGCTCCGACCTACTTCTTTGCAGCTTTCTCCTGCGTCTTGCGCCGCGCGGCCCACCGGCGCTTCAAAGCCTCCGAGATGCGCTTTCTGCCCTCCGGAGTCAGCCGCCGCTTGCGTGGTTTGCTCGCTGCCGGGGCGCTCGCTGCGCTCTTCTTCGCCGGCCTGCCTCTTTTTACCGGGCCGGACGCTCCACCTGACAGCAAAGCCCGCGCCTCTTTCAGCTGGGCTATTTCGCGATTCAGCTCCGCTATAATCTGTTGAACTTCCACATATCCTCCGCATTCATCAAAAATTGGGAAGCCGGGCCGTGGTAAGAAAGGATGACTTCCTTCTGTTTTCCAGAGTAAATGCCCGGCAAGTAACCTGACAAATAGCCCGGGGCAGTTCGCGGGGTGGATTAGTGGCCTTCGTCGTCGCCAGAAGGCCGCGGAGCAGGGATAGCCTGATCTTCGCGGCCCGGTCCGCGGTAAGTAATTCCGAGTGGCGCATCGCGTCCGCCATCCTGCGTATAGCGCCGCAGATTCCGCAGTGTTTCCTGCTTATCTCGCGCGTAATCGATGGCCAGCCTGGTCAGCGCATAAGTTACGATGTCGCTGTGATGCAGCCCCTGCATTTCCGGGTCGCGCCGGAAGTTCAGCCACAGCCGGTGTACCAGCTGCACATCTTCTGCCTGCAGCGCCGGAGCATGCGGCCCGATGTGAAAGGCCTCTGCTTCACCGTTCGGCGTCACAACATAGAAAGTAAATTGCCGCTTCGGCTCGGGCAGATTCTCCCAGGCTTGTCCGACATGAAAGGCCTGATCCTGCGCGGACATCCGCGTCGATAACCCCGACACCAGGGCCGCTACTTCCAGGGAGTTAGCCGCCTGGACCAGCGCTGCAAACACGTCGCCGGCCGGAACCACCAGCAGCGAGATATGTTTCCCAAAACTCTCGGCGACCGAGACAGCCTTGGTAAACAACATCTGCTCGTGCTCGCTGAAAATCTGGTTGTCCACGTACTCCGGACCGCCGGCTCCCATCATTCTTGCGGTCAGCACCACAATGTCCTGCTGATCGGTGCGCGTGCGGGCCAGCGCCCATTTCAGCGCATAAGGATTGACGGGGTCCCGCATCGATACAAGCACGCTGCCGGGCCGGACCTGCAGCGCTTCCAGCCCGATCGTGTCCTGCTGCTCCAGCTGGAAATGTTCCTTCATCTGCTGCTGCGTCCGCTGGTGCTTCGCCAGATTTCTTCGTTCCGAGACCGCAAAGATGGTGAAGAAAACCGCAGTGAACGCGATGCCGCTCTCAGTGGCCACGCTTTTGGTCGCCAGATTCACAGCGGCCACCATGAACAGCGTGAGAAAGACGCAGAACAACCCGATCGGCAGTTCAGTCCTGCCAATCCGCAGATTGACCGGCACCTTCCACCCTCGCTCGCCGTGGTATTTCCAGCGCAGCACCAGCATCGCCAGCGAGTTAAAGGTGAAACTCCAGATCACGCCGAACGCATACGCTTCGCCCAGGGTGATCACGTTTCCGCGGCTCACAATGATGGTGAATAACTGGAGCGCGGTAATCACATTGATGATGCGATAACTTGTCCCGAAGCGCCGGTGCGGCTTCCGGAACCAGTCCGTCAGCACGCCGTCTTCGGCCACACGCATCATGACGCCCGTCGAGCCGATGATCGAGGTGTTGATCGCACCCGACAAAATCAGGAAGCCAACGATCACAACAAACACGCGGAAGAGGATCCGCAGGGCCAGCGGACCCCACATGTACATCGCCATCCCGGCAATCAGATTGTCGCCGTAGACCCTGACCCGCACGCTGTCCGGGATGATCATGGTGCCGAGCAACGTCCCCACACCGGTGAAGATGAAGCTGTAGATTGCGATGACAATCGCTGCCTTTTTCAGGTTCTTCAGTTTCGGGTGCTGGATCTCGCGATTGACCTGAGCCAGAGTCTCCTCGCCGCTCATCGCCAGGACGGAGTGCCCAAAGGCCATCAGGATTCCGAACAGGCCGAGCATGCTCGCCAGTTTGGTCCCACCCAGAAATCCGAGGGCGTCCGAAGAAAAATGCAGATTCGAGGGTATTGGCAGCGGCGGCAGCTTCGCGCGGATATGAAACGCGGTGACAAACCCCCATCCCAGGAGCAGCACCACCATCACCGTGGTGACCTGCATGACGTTCAGGGCCTTGTCGCTGGATTCTTCGATGCCCTTAATGTTTTGCCACCAGTAATAAACGGTGACGATGGCTGCGATAACAGCGGCTGTCTGATTGATGGGCAATCCGCCGACTTCCGCGCCGGCAAAACGGGAAGGCAGCCACTGATGCGCCGCGCTCACCCGCAGAACCTCGTTCAGCAGTCCAACAATGTACTGTCCCGCGGACACACCCGAGATCGGCCCGGTCAGGATGTAGTCGAACATCAGCGCGGAGACGCTCAGCTTGGCAAAGTTCCCGCCCAGCGCTTCCTTCACCACGCGGTACACGCCACCGCGGGTGAACATCGAGCAGCTTTCCACGTACACAGAGCGCACCGCGAACGAGAACAGCATGACGCCGAGGATGAACCAGGGCGCAGCTTTCCCCACCGCCTGTTCGGCGATACCTCCGGCGTAGAAGGCCGACGAGCCGAGATCGTTGAGCACCACCGCCGCGGCCCGCCAGAAAGAAATGAAGGTGAGCATGACCGAGGAAGCAACAACCAGCTTCACTCGATCCGAGTGCGGCGCGTACCCGGTGGTTCCTGATGGCATGAGAGGCGAAAAGCAATTGCGGCGGCCGCGGTTGCGTGGGTCAACCCCCGCCGACGCGCCCAGCGCTGAGTGTATGTCCCCTGCGCTGCTCAGTCAAGAAAACGATTCAATGCAAAGCGCTGGACGCACAGTTCGTCCCGTTCCGGGACAGCGCCGCCGCCGCCAGCGTCTGAGCGGGCAGGAACCAAATCCGTTATTTGCACCGGGTTACGCGCTCCGCATCAACAAAATGGACTGATACACTCATGCCCAGAGCCCGAACCATGTCCGACGAAGTCGCATTGCGGAGCCTGACCGCCCTCCTCGGCACGCCCGTGACGAACGTGCGCGGCCGGATGCGCGGCCGACTGAAAGACATTGCAGTCGGCACCGGCGCTGAAGCCGGGCAGGTGGCCGGACTTGTGCTCAAGACGCGCAAGGGCGTCGAGATCGTCGCTTCGAAAGACGTCCGCTGGACCCCAAGCGGTGCACTCGAATTGCGGCCCGAAGCCACTCTCAGTCCTCTGCTGGGCGACGAAAACTTCATCCTCCTGCGCCAGGATCTTCTCGACCGCCAGATCATCGACGTCCACGGCCGCAAAGTCGTCCGCGTCAACGACGTGAATCTTCACTGGCACCAGAATGACAGCGGCGTCGACCAGCTCCGCGTCAGTGAAGTTGAAGTCGGGCTTCGCGGAGCCTTCCGGCGCCTCTTCAGCGGCACACTCCCCAGACGCACGCTCGAAAATCTCGTCTCGAAGCTTCCGGCTCGCGTTATACCCTGGAACTTCGTCGACATGATCGAAGTGGACCCGGCCCGGCGCGTCAAGCTCAACATCGAGCACGAGCGCCTGGCGCAACTCCACCCCTCCGATATCGCCGACATTCTCGAAGACCTCGCGCCCGCCGAGCGCGAAGCCGTCCTGCGCACCCTCGATGAGGAAGTCGCCGCCGAGACCCTGGAAGAAGTCGAACCGCGCCTCCAGAAATCCCTCGTCCAGGCTCTCGACTCCGAAACCGCGGCCGGCATCGTCGAGGAAATGGATCCCTCCGCCGCTGCCGATCTTCTCGCCGAACTGCCTGACGAGCGCTCCGAAGCCATTCTCGAAGAAATGGATCCCGAGGAGCGCCAGGAGGTCAAAGAGCTTCTCGAGTTTCGCGAGGATTCAGCAGCCGGCCGCATGACCACTGAGTACGTCGCCGTGCCCGGCACCGCGACGGTCGCCGATGCGATCCGCGCCCTGCGTGGCTTCGAGGGCGACCCCGAAACCATCACCGAGATTTACCTGATCGACTCCAGCGAAACTCTTCAGGGAGTCGTCGCGCTCGCACGCCTCGTCCTCGCAAAACCTGAAACGCGGCTCGATGTGCTCACCGAGCCGCGCTTCATCTCCGTCCGCGGCGACCAGCACGAAAACCAGGTAGCGGAGCTCTTCGATAAATACAACCTGCGCGCTCTGCCGGTACTGGATAAGTCCGGCCGGCTGGTAGGCGTCGTCGAAGCCGACCACGTCATCGCCTTTTTGCGCGCCCGTGCATAGAAAAGGGCGGGATGCCATCGAGCACCCCGCCTTCGTTTCTCCGCCGACCGATTTTCGGCCTGGCTTAGCCCCCGTGGTCCTGGCTTAACACCTGGGGTCGGCGTTCGTTACACGCCGATCACAGCGCAAAGCTCCTTCACCGCTTCCGCGCTCTTCTTAAGCGCGGCATCTTCCTCGGCCGTCAGCCTGATCTCGAGAATCTGTTCGATCCCTCGTGACCCCAGCTTGCACGGCACCCCGATGTAATACCCGCTGATGCCATACTCGCCATCGAGATAGGCCGCGCAGGGCAGAACTTTCTTCTTGTCTTTCAAGATAGCTTCGACCATCTCGACCGTCGCGGCCGACGGCGCATAATACGCGCTGCCCGTCTTGAGATACTTCACGATCTCGGCGCCCCCATCGCGGGTGCGCTGCACAATCGCGTCGATTTTCTCCTTTGGCATCAACTCAGTGATCGGAATCCCTGCCACCGATGAGTACCGCGGCAGCGGAACCATGGTGTCGCCGTGGCCGCCGAGCACAAAGGCTGTGACGTTTTCAACCGAGACCTTCAGCTCTTCGGCAATGAATGTCCGATAGCGCGCCGAATCCAGCACGCCTGCCATCCCGATGACGCGTTCGCGGTTGAACTTCGACTGGCGAAACGCCGCCTGCGCCATCGCATCCAGCGGATTCGAAACGATGATCAGGATACAGTTCGGCGAGTTGGCAATCACCTTGCCCACGACGTCCGACATGATTTTGTAATTCGTCTGCAGCAGATCGTCGCGGCTCATTCCCGGCTTGCGGGGAATCCCCGCCGTAATCACCACCACATCCGACTCTGCCGTATCCGCGTAGTCGTTTGTACCCAGAATGTGGCAGTCGCGCTTCTCGATCGGCATCGCTTCCAGCAGATCGAGACCTTTGCCCTGCGGCACGCCCTCGACCACATCGATCAGGACCACATCAGCCAGTTCCTTTGCGGCAATCCAGTGTGCCGCCGTCGCGCCCACATTGCCCGCACCTACAATCGTTACTTTCTTCCGCATATCTCTCCTTAATCCTGAGGTGTCATCCCGACCGAAGCGCGCAGCGCGAAGCGGAGGGACCTGCTGTTCATCGCAGTTACATGTTCTCGATCATCTTCGTGGCAAACTCGCTCGTCTTCACCTTCGTCGCGCCCTGCATCTGCCGCTCGAAGTCATACGTCACAAACTTCTGCTGAATCGTTTTCTCCATCGAGCTCTCGATCAGCTTCGCCGCCTCGGGCCAGCCCAGGAACTCGAACATCATGACGCCCGAGAGCATCACCGAACCCGGATTAATCACATCCTTGTCGGCATACCTGGGGGCCGTCCCGTGCGTGGCCTCAAACACTGCGTATCCATCGCCGATGTTCGCGCCCGGGGCAATCCCGAGGCCGCCGACCTGCGCCGCGCATGCGTCGGAAATGTAGTCGCCGTTGAGATTCGGGCATGCCAGAATGCTGTACTCTTCCGGCCGTATGATCACCTGCTGGAAGATTGAGTCCGCGATGCGATCGTTGATCAGCACCTTCTTCTTCCACTGCCCGTTGCCGTGGGTCTTCCCAATCGCGTCGAGCACGCCCTGAATCTCGGCGTAGAGCGACTTCCGGAACTCGTCGTTGCCAAACTCCAGCCCCGGCTCAATCAGTGCGGCATTCTGTTCCACGGTGATCCCGGGATTCGCCTCGACGTTCCCGAGGATCCAGCTCTCGCGCTCCGTGACCACAGCGTCGCGAAATTCCTCGACCGCGACATCATAGCCCCATTCGCGAAAGGCGCCTTCGGTGAACTTCTGAATATTTCCTTTGTGCACCAGCGTGACGCTCTTCAGGCCGTTCGCGATGGCATGACGAATCGCGTACCGCACCAGCCGCTTGGTCCCGGTAATCGAAATCGGCTTGATGCCCACGCCCGAGTCTTCGCGCACCTTCTTCTTGCCGCCCTTCAGCAGATCATCGTTCAGAAAACTGATCAGCTTCTTCGCGTCCGCCGTGCCCTCCCTGAACTCGATGCCGGCATAGACGTCTTCCGTGTTCTCGCGGAAGATCACCACATCCAGCTTCTCCGGCCGCTTGACCGGGCTGGGCACTCCCGCGTAGTACTTCACCGGCCGCACGCACGCATAAAGATCCATAATCTGTCGCAGGGCGACATTCAGCGAACGGATGCCACCGCCCACCGGGGTGGTCAGCGGTCCTTTGATGGACACGCGAAAATCGGTTGCAGCCTTCACCGAGTCGTCCGGCAGCCAGTTTTTGAATTCGCGAAACGCCTTCTCGCCGGCGTAAATTTCAAACCACTTCACCGCGCGCCGGCCGCCGTACGCATTCTCCACCGCCGCATCGAACACGCGCTGCGACGCACGCCAGATATCGCGCCCCGTACCGTCGCCCTCGATGAAGGGGATGATGGGATGATCCGGAACCTGATACTTCCCGTTGGCATACTGAATGGCCTCGCCGTCTTTCGGCAAAGCGAGTCCGTTATAACTGGTCTGCATGTGTGCTGGATTCCTTAATCGGCTGAGTTGGAGAGGTCAAAGATTCACGGTAACACCCGGCAAATAAGGGTGGCAACGGCGGCGCGGACCGAATGCGCAGGCGGTAACATTACCCTCATGTTCTCCCGGCTCGTCTCCGCCTCACTCTTCATCGCCGCAATTTTCACAGGTTTCCATTCTTCTGCCATCTCTCAGCCGCAGCCCGTTCGCGTCGCCATCGTCGGCCTCGAGCACGGACATGTCACCGGCTTCCTGCATGCTTTCCCGCTGCAGCACGACACCGTTCTCGTTGGCATCGTCGACGCCGACCCAGCCCTCCGCGCCAAATACCAGCAGCAATTCCACCTCGCGCCGAGCCTCTTCTACGCGAGCCTCAACGATCTTTTTGCGCACCAGCATCCCCAGGCGCTCCTGGTTTATACGTCCATTGGCGAACACCGTCGCATCATCGAAGCAGCGGCGGCCCATGGCGCGGATGCCATGGTTGAAAAGCCGCTGACCTTATCCCTCGACGACGCACTCGCCATTCGCCGCGCTGCCCGCGAGCACCACATCCAGGTTCTCGTGAACTACGAAACCACCTGGTACGCCAGCAATCGCGCGATCGAGGACCTGCTGCAGCAGGGACGCCTCGGAGAAATCCGCAAAGTCATCATTCACGATGGCCATCAGGGCCCGAAGGAAATCGGGGTTCAGCCTGAATTTCTGAAGTGGCTCACCGATCCTGCACAGGATGGAGCCGGCGCGCTCTACGACTTCGGATGCTACGGCGCCGATCTCATGACCTGGTTCATGCACGGCGAAGCCCCGCTGAGCGTCACCGCTGTCGCGCAAACCGACAAGCCGCAGATCTATCCCCGCGTCGACGACGACGCCACCATCATCCTTCGCTACCCGCGCGCTCAGGCGGTCCTGATGCCTTCCTGGGACTGGACGTTCGCCCGCAAAGATACCGAGGTCTACGGCACTAAGGCCTACGCCATCGCAGTGAACGGAACCCAGCTGCGCGAGCACTTCAGCGAGTCTTCTCCTGAGGAATCCGTGACGGCGCAGCCGCTCGCCGCGCCCGAAGACACATCCCTCCACTACCTCGCCGCCGTCGTCCGCGGGCAGCTCGTACCCCGGGGCGATCTCACCGCTCTCGACACCAACATCGTCGTCATGCAGATTCTCGATGCGGCGCGCGAGTCGGCGCGTACGGGAAAAACCGTGGTCCTCCATCCTCTGCCCCAATAACCCTGGCCAGCGGCGTATCCTGCAAAAGTGATGTCCATTCGCGCTGCCATCGGCCTCGTCGTCCTTGTCGTATCGGCCGCTGTCCTGCCTGTGCAGGCTCAGTACTCTGCCGACCAGCCCGTCGGCGCGACCGCGCAGCAGGCGCCGGCCTGGCAAAAGCATGCCGGCATCGACCAGAACCTCAACGGACCTCTGCCGCTCAAGGACACCTTTACCGACGAATCCGGCCACACCGTGCAGCTGGGCGATTTCTTCAACCACAATCGCCCGGTGATGATGGCGCTCATGTACTACAACTGCCGCCTGCTCTGCCCCGAAGTCCTGCACGGCATGGCGACGGCGCTGCGGGAGAGCGGCTTCCACGCGGGCAAGGAATACGACGTCGTCGTGGTGAGCATCGATCCCACCGATAAGCCCACAGATGCTGCTTCTGAGAAGCAGCACTTCCTGTCGATGATTGACGCGGAGAATCAGCCGAAAGCGGCCGCCGCACTCCACTTCCTGACCGGCCCGCAGTCCTCCATCACCGATCTTGCCCACGCCACCGGCTTCCATTACGTCCGGGTCCCCGGTCCTGACGGCAAGATGGATCAGTTCGCCCACTCGAGCGTGATCATGATCGCCACGCCGGACGGGCGCATGTCGAAATACCTCTTCGGGGTGGACTACCAGTCGCGCGACGTGCGCCTCGCGCTGATCCAGGCCAGCACGCGCCATATCGGCAGCCTCAGCGACATCATCCTGCTCTACTGCTGCAACTACTCGCCGTCTCAGGGACGCTACACCGTCGCCGTGCTGCGGATCCTGGGGCTCGCCGGAGTCGGCTCCATCTTCGCCGTCGGGCTCATGCTCTACCTGCTCTCGAAGAAGCCGAAAAAGCCGACGCCCGTCGGCGTCTGAGGAGCGCCCTTCGAGTCCCGAGCGACCCTTCTGCCGTCTCCGCTCATCCCACCAGCAAAGGAGATTTGCGATGAGAGCGGTCGTTCTTTACGAATACGGCGACGTCAACAAACTCCAGGTGGAAGACGATCAGCAGGAGCCGCCCTTCGGCCCCAGCGAGGTCCGTGTGCGCGTCCACGCTACCAGCATCAACCCGGTCGACTGGAAACTCCGCAGCGGCGCCGCGCGGGCGCGCATGCCGCTCGAATTTCCCGCCATCCTCGGCCGCGATCTCGCCGGTGAAATCGTGGAATTCGGCCGCGATGTCACCGGTTTCCACAAAGGGATGCGGGTGATGGGGCTCGCCAACGGCACCTACGCCGAGTTTACGACCGTTAAGGCGGATGTCCTCGCGCCCATTCCCGACAGTCTCAGCTACGAGCAGGCGGCCGCTTTACCGCTCGTGCTCACCACCGGCGCCCAGCTCATCGAGCGAGCCGTCAAAGTGGAAACGGGATGGACGATCCTCGTGACCGGCGCGGTCGGTGGAGTCGGCCGCACCGCTGTTCACGTCGCACGCAAGCATGGCGCGCACGTCATTGCCGGTGTCAGGTCCTCCCAGCGGGAAGAAGCGTCGAAGCTCGGGGCGGAACGCGTCGTTTCGCTCGAAGATGAGAGCGACGTCGCCTCGCTGCGCGACCTCGACGCTATCGCCGACACGGTTGGCGGCGCAACTATCGCCCGACTACTTCGCGCTCTCGGGCCGGGAGGCGTTCTGGGCTCGGTGCTCGGCGAACCCAAAGAAGCCGCCGGCAAAGACATCCAGGTCCACGCCTTTATGGCGCAGCCTGATGCCTCGCGCCTCTACGAGCTGGCGGACGAAGTCGCCCGCGGAGAGTTCACCATTCCCATTGCGAAGGTCTTTCGTCTTGAGGAAGCGGGCAAAGCCCAGTACGTCGCAGAGCATGAGCATCCGGCAGGAAAAATCCTGCTCGTCGCTTAACGATGATTCCGGGAAACAGAGGAGGCAGCGCCGCTCGCTATCTCCTCTGTTTCTGAGGCCTGTTCCGTGTTCAGTGCCCGAATCCCTGTTCCCTGCCGCACCATCATCGCGGCCACATACGCCGCACCGAATCCGTTGTCGATATTCACCACACACACATTCGGCGAACAGGAATTCAGCATTCCGAGCAGCGCCGCCACTCCGCCAAATGCCGCGCCGTAGCCGATGCTGGTCGGCACCGCAATCACCGGGGCCGCGACCAGGCCGCCGACCACGCTGGGCAGCGCGCCTTCCATTCCGGCACACACAATCACCGCCCGTGCCGTGGACAGCAATTCGCGGGCCGCGAGAATCCGGTGCAGTCCAGCCACACCGACGTCCCAGATCCGAGCCACCGAGCACCCGAGATACTCCGCCGTGATGGCCGCCTCTTCCGCCACCGGCAAATCGCTCGTTCCCGCGCACACCACTGCCACCGGACCGGCATCCCCTGGCGGCCGGCCGAGGCCGATCACGCGCGCCTGCTCGTGGAACTCCGCCTCAGGGACGCGCGCCTGCACTGCTGCATAAGCCTCGGCGCTTGCCCGTGTGGCCAGGACGCTCCCCCCGGCAGCGGCCATGCGAACAAAAATCTCGGCCACCTGCTCGGGCGTTTTGCCGGCCGCGTAGATCACCTCCGGCAGCCCCAGGCGCAGCGCCCGGTGGTGGTCGATGCGCGCAAATCCTGCATCTTCGAAAGGCATCACCGCCAGGTCGTGCATGGCTGCCGCCGGCGTCGTGGTCCCCGCCTGCACGCTCTCCAGCAATTGCAGAATCATCTCCCGGGTCATGCTTCCGCCTTTGCCCTGCGCAGGTCCGCGTACGCCAAACGCGCCGCTTCCATCACCGTCCGGATCGGCACCGCATGTTCCCGCGCCGCTCGCCGGCAATCTTCGTATTCCGGCATCGCGTTCAGAATCTCGCCCGGCCCGGCGTCCGGTCCCGCGTTCATGGTCGAAGCAATCTTCACGCGCACTTTCCCAAAAAGCGTATCCACGGCGACAAAGTCCCGCTCCAGAACCACGCGCTCTTCCTCGCGCCGCCGGATGCCCAGGGTGGTCGTCTCCCGAAACAGGAGGGTCTCCAGCGCCTCGTGATCCCCCGGCCGGCACAGTACCGTCATCAGCGTCCCAAGGCGGCCCTTCTTCATCGTGACCGGAGCGGCCATTACATCGAGCGCGCCCTGCTCCATGGCCAGTTCCATGGCATGCGCCACCACCTGCGGCGTCGCATCGTCCAGCGCGCACTCCAGGACGACGACGCGGTCGGTCGCAAATGTTCGGCGGTGTTGCCGGACATCAACCGACGTGCCAATCGACAGCCGCAGCACGTTCGCAAATCTCTCCGGATCGCGGCCGCCCGCTCCATAGCCAATCGAGGCGGCCTCGAACGGCTCCGCATTCTCGTCGAAGACGCAGTCGAGAGCCCGCAGCATCGCCGCGCCCGTCGGCGTCGTCATCTCGACTGCCGGACCAGCCACACAGACAGGTACTCCCCTCAGTAACTCCGCAGTGGCCGGAGCCGGAACCGGCAGCCGCCCATGCGCGCAGTTCACATACCCGCTGCCCACATTGACGGCACTGCAGCGCCATCGATCAACGCCCAGCGAGTCGAGCCCCACGGCAGAGCAAACAATATCGGTGATCGTGTCCACCGCGCCGACTTCATGGAAATGCACCTTCTCTGGTGCAACCCCGTGCACCTTGCCCTCGGCCTCGGCCAGCAGCGCAAAGGCTCGCTGGGCGATCCGCTTCGCGCCATCCGAAATGGCCGCCGCCTCAATGAGCCGCCGGATCTCCAGCCAGGTCCGCTCATGCGTGTGCTCGCGCTCAGCGTGCGAATGGGAATGTCCGCCATTCTCGTGCGCATGCCCGTCGTGGGAATGAGAATGGGAATGTTCTTCATGCGAAGTATCAGGATCGCCTGCCCGCGCGAATGCGTCCACCCCGCCGTCGGCGAGATGTTCGTGTTCCAGCACATCCACTTTGACCGCGCGGACCCCGCTCCGATCGACGCTGCTTACCCGCAACTCAGCGCCAATCCCCAGGGCCGCGGCCGCATCCTGCAGCAACTCCACCGGAACGCCGGCTCCCACCAGCGCACCCAACAGCATGTCCCCGGAGATTCCGGCAAAGCACTCAATTTTCCCAATTCTCATCATCGTTAGCCGGAGAAACTATCGAACCTGTTCCTCATCCATTTCTTGAAGTATTGCCCGCATGCGCTGCAAAAGAATGACTTCGTATCCGTCTTTAGCTCGCCTTTGGCCGGCCCTGCAACATCTCCGCGGGCAGTAACTCATTCATCGACCCTGATCGATAGCCATCGCAGTCCACCGCGACATAAGGAAAACCGGCCTCGCGCACTGCCGCTGCCATTTTGCGAAAGAACCCCGGATCCAATGCGACCGCCATCTCCTCTTCCGCAATTTCAATCCGCGCCACGCTTCCGTGATGTCGCACCCGGAACCGCCGCAGCCCCAGCATCCGCAGCGCCTCTTCGGCATCCTCCACCTGGCGCAGCGCCTGGGTTGTGACACGCCGTCCATATTCGATGCGCGATGAGAGACACGCCGAGGCCGGCTTGTCCCACACCGGCAGCCCGGCCGCGTGAGCCAGTTCGCGAATTTCCGCCTTGTTCAGCCCGGCTTCCGCCAGGGGAGCCGCTACACGATGCTCTGCCGCCGCCCGCTGGCCGGGGCGGAAATCTTTGCCGTCGTCCATATTCAGCCCGTAGGCCACTGCCGCCCAGCCACGCCGGGCCCGCTCCTCTTCGAGCACGGTAAACAGCTCATCCTTGCAGTGAAAGCAGCGGTCGGAACCGTTGGCCGCATATGCCTCGTGCTCCAACTCCTTCGTTTCCACCACCCACAGCGGAATGCCCTGCTCCTCCGCAAACGTGCGCGCATCCCGGGCATGACTCCGCGGCAGGGAGGCCGAGTCCGCCAACGCCGCGACCATGCGGTCTCCCAGCACCTGGTACGCCGCCCAGGCGAGGTAGGCGGAATCCACGCCACCCGAATACGCCACGATGACGCTGCCCAGTTGCCGCAGCCGCGCCTCCAGCTGCGCCTGTTTCTCGTTCCGGTCCATAGCCACGTTATCCTGCCTGCTCCTCATCGTACCCCTCGCTTCTTCCCATTGGAAATTTTCGCCTCCGCCGTCAAACCCTCGCCTAACCCCGTGAATCTGGGAAGATAGAAGAGATGCCGACCCTGCAAGCGGGCACAATTCTGACCCCCGAGGAACGACTGGCCAGGCGCAGACTCATTCTGCGAGACGCCATCTCTCTCGTCACACTCTTTCTGATCACTGCGGTCATTTTTGCCCTCACCCTGCTGCTCTATCGTTCGTTTGAGAACCACCGCCAGGAGCTTGGGATGCGCTGGAAAGCTCGCGGTGAAGCAGCCCTGAACTCCGGCCATCCCGAACCCGCCATCGACGCGCTCCGCTCGGCGCTGGCCTACGTCCCCAGCCGGGATACCGAAATCGACCTTGCCACGGCACTCGCCGCAGCCGGCAAGACCCAACAAGCCACCATCTACTTCAGCACCCTGCTGGAGTCCGCCCCCGGCGATGGCACCATCAACCTGCAGCTGGCGCGCCTGTACGCGAAGCAGGGCAAAGAGCCTCTCGCGCTGCAGCACTACCAGCTCGCGCTGGACGGCACCTGGGCTCATAACGGATTCGACCGCCGCCGCGACGTTCGGCTCGAAATGGCTCGCTACCTCCTCTCGCGCCGCGAATTTGACTCCGCGCGAACCCAGCTCCTCATTGCCGCGAGCAACGCTCCCAACGATCCGAACGTCAAGATCGAGATCGCTGCCCTGCTGCTGCAGGCCCAAGCGCCCCAGGATGCGCTGGGCCTCTATCGAAGCATCGCCGCTTCGCGTAATCCTCCGATCGCAGCGCTCGAGGGCTCCGGCCGGACCGCTTTCGCTCTCGGGATGTACCGGGTCGCCGCAGATTATCTCGGGCGTGCCCTGGCCGGTCCCCAGGCCGCGGTCCTGCCCGACAGTCAGAAAATGGGCGACCGAGACATGCTGGATACTTCGCTTCACATCCTGCTGCTCTATCCGTCGCTCAACCTGTCTCCGCGCAATCGCGCCCAGCGCATTCTCGCCATCCGGAAAACCGCGCGCCAGCGCCTGACCGACTGCTCGGGCACGCCGACTGCGGTGCCAGCGGCCCTGGCGGTGCTTGTCGCCCGCTGGTCTCAGCTACCGACCACCATCACCCTGGACCAACTGGAGCAGAATCCCGACCTCGAGCAGAGCATCCTCCAACTCGCATACGACACGGAAACCGCAACTGCCAAAACCTGCGGTGCGCCTACGGGAGACGATGCTCTCCTGCTTCGCATCGCAGGCAATCCCAACGCCGTGGAACAGGAATAGATGCCAGAGCCACCCACAGACTCCGCGCAGATCAGCCGCTTCGAGGGGACCATTTCCCAAGGTGCCGTCTCGCCTGAGGTTTCAGCCGTTGCCGCTCCCCCGCCTCCGCCCCTCTCAGATCGACCGAGCCTGGCGGCCATGATCGACAAAATCGCCCCGACCCGGGACGAGCGCCTCTTCCTCGTTCTCTCCATTTTTATTGGAGTCCTCTCGGGCCTTCTCGTCGTCGCCTTCCGCATCGCCATCGAGTGGATCCGCCTCCTTACACTCGGGTCGGCTCCTCACGCGGGCCAGCTCCGCCTGCTGTTCGTCCCCGCCATCGCCGGCCTCGTCGTTGCGGGCCTCGTCATCTGGTTCTTTCCTGCCGCTCGGGGCAGCGGAGTCAATCAGACCAAGTCGGCTTTATACATTTACGACGGCTATATCTCCTTCCGCACTGTCATCGGGAAGTTCATTACGGCCGCGCTGGCGTTGGGCTCCGGCCATTCACTGGGACCGGAGGACCCTTCCCTCCAGATCGGCGCCGGCGTCGCCTCCATTGTTGCGCGCAAACTGCGTCTCTCCCGGCGGCGTCTGCGCATGTTCGCTCCCATCGGCGCGGCAGCCGGACTTGCTGCCGCATTCAACGCCCCTATTTCCGCAATCCTCTTTGTGATTGAAGAAGTCATCGGCAGCTGGAGCGCCGCCGTTCTCGGCTCGCTTGTCCTCGCTGCTATCTCCAGCGTGGTCGTGGTTCGGGGATTTATGGGTGCGGAGCCGATGTTCCGGATCCCGTCGATCGAGCCGCTTAAGGATCCGCGCGAACTGATGGCGTACGCCGTGCTGGGCGTCATCGGCGGACTGCTCGCCCCGCTCTTCGCCATGATTCTCGGCTATCTGCGCCCGCGGCTCCGCGCTATGCCCCGCTGGACACAGTACCTGCAGCCTGCCATCGCCGGGCTGATGGTCGGCGCGATCGGCTATTTTGGATTCCCCCAGGTGATGGGCGTCGGCTACGACGTCATCGACCAGGCCCTGCACGGCCAGTTTGTCTGGCAGATGCTTCTCGCTCTTGTCTTCCTCAAGATCACAGCTACCACTGTCTCCTTCTCCAGCGGAACGCCGGGCGGCATGTTCGCCCCAACCCTCTTCATCGGCGCTATGCTGGGCGGCGCGGTGGGCACCTTCGAGCAGCATTTCTTCCCTCACCTCACCGGCACGGTCGGCGCCTACTCCCTTGTTGGCATGGGCGTCCTCTTCGCGGGATTCCTGCGCGTTCCTCTCACGTCGGTATTCATGGTGCTCGAGATCAGCGGCAATTACGACATCATCCTGCCGCTGATTCTGGCGAACACGATCGCCTTCCTCGTCGCGCGCAGCCTGCAGCCGGTGGGGATCTTCGAAATCTTCACCCACCAGGACGGCCTGGATCTTCCCTCGATCGAAGAGCAGCGCGAGGAAGCGGCTCTGCACATTGAAGACGCCCTGCAACCTGTTGCCGTGCCCGTGGTGCGCGCCAGCGATACCCTCCAGTACGTTTCCGCAGCTCTCTCTCAAGCACATGCCGGTTCGTGTCTTGTTCGTCTGGCCGACGGCTCGTGGTATGCCATGGGTGCAGAAGAACTCACCAGCGCCTCGGCCACACTGACCCCCGAAACTCCCGTCCAGAAAGCCCTGAAGACCGACCGCACGCCGCTGCTCTTCCCCGACATGCCTCTCGACTCCGCCCTCCACTACTTTCCGCGCTGGCCGCTGCTCCCGGTTCTCAACCGCGCGAGCCGCGGAACGCTCGAAGGTGTGCTCACGCTCGAAGACGTTCTTCGCCGCTATCGAACCTCCGACTGACCTTAACCCTTGCGTCGCCAGCATTACCCCACTACGCTCAAGGTTCAGGGGATTAACATTCAGGAATCTTCGGCCTCATGCTGAGTCTGTATCAACGGCTGATTCTCGGCTGTCTTCTGCTCATCGCGCTGGTCACCACGGTCAGCCTGCTGGTGCGCACCTCGTTTGTGCACCTCGCGGCTCTCGACGCCCAGGTGCGCGCCGCGGAAACCGCTGTGGCTTCCCTCGCCTCAGCGGAAGGCGCCATGGCCCACGAGGAGCTTGTCGCCGCGCGCGTCACCACCGGCAACGCCACGCTCGCAGAGTTTCGCACGCAAGCCGCGCACACCCAGATCCTGCTCCGCGCCGCCGAAAACGATCTCCAGGATTTCGATCCTGCGAATCCCGTCGATCGTCTCTACCAGCAAAACGCTCGTCTTGCCGAGCACCCTCCTGAGAGCCCAGCCGAGCTGACTCGCTCTCTGGAATTCCTGCATGTCGAGCTGCACCGCGATCTCGACCGACTCTCCGCCCGCCGCTACGCCGCCATCACCGTTCTTCGCGACCAGCAGGAGGCCCTGCGGGCCCGCCTCATCGCCGCCTGTGGTCTCAGCATCGCCGCAGCGACCGGGATCTCGGCCGTTATGCTGATCCTCGTGATCGCTCCTTTGCGCCGCACCGCTCGTGTGGCCCGCCGCATCGGCCAGGGAGATCTGCACCAGCGTGTCGAGTGGCGATCAAAGGATGACCTCGGCGCCATCGCGACCGAACTCAATCGCCTTGCCATCCGGCTGCGCGATCTCCGCGAGACCGAATCCGGGCGCCGCCAGATGGAGTTCCAGCTCATCGACGCCGTTGTCCGCTCTCTCTCCGAGCCGGTCATCGTCACCGACGGCCGCGGTCAGGTCCTGAAGCTGAATCAGGCTGCGGTCGAGCTGCTCGGCGGCAACGCCACCGGCGGCGAAGTCGATCGCATGGTCCTTGCCAGCACGCCGGGCGGGGACAGAATCCTCAATGCGGTCCGCGCCGCCGTCTCCATGCAGCGCACCACGGCCGGGGAAGAAGGCGAAGCAGCGCTGCTGCCGATGCGCATCGGCCAGGCCGAACGCAATTACCGGCTGCGCACCACGCCGATGCGCGACAGCGAGGGTAAGCTGCTCGGCGCAGTCACGCTGCTCGAAGACGTCACCGCCATCGCCGACGTCGATCGATTCAAAACGCGCTTTCTCTCCGTCGCTTCGCAAAAACTGCGCGATCCCATCCGCCGGCTGCGCCTGGCGCTTTACGCGCTTACGCAGCAGCATGCCGGCGAGATGCGTCCGCTCCAGATGGAGCTTGCTACCAGCGCCGCCCACGAAGCCGAATATTTGGACGACCTGATGCTCGACCTCATCGAAGTCGCCGAGCTCGAAACGGGCCGCCGTCAGCTTCGCCCCGAGAAAATCCGCCCGATCGACGCGCTTCGCGATGCCATCAGCCGCGCACGCGACGCGGCCCGCGAGAGAAATATCGACCTCGAACTGACCGCCTTCGAAGATCTGGCGTTTGTGCAGGCCGACCGCCGCGCTCTCCGCACCATCCTCGACAATCTGATCCTGAATGCGGTGCGCTATACGCCGGAAGGCGGACACATCCGGGTTGGGGCCACCGAACTCCAGGAGCGTGTGCAGTTCTTCATCCACGATAACGGCCGCGGTATTGAAGCCGAGCGGCTGCCCACCATCTTTGGCCGCTTTACGGGCGATCCCGACAGCGGAACTTCCGGCCTCGGCCTCGCTCTCGTGCGCCGCCTCGTCGAATCCCAGGGCGGCCAGGTCTCCGTTGAGAGCCGCCTCGGCGCCGGGACGACCTTCCGGTTCACGCTGCCGATTGCTGTCGCCGAACCCGACCATCACCCAGTGGAGGTCGGATGAGCACACCGCCAATACCCACACCCCTCCACGACCTGACGCCCCCGCACACGAACGCGACCGAGCCAGGACGCCTCCGCATCTACCTCGGAGCCGCGCCCGGCGTGGGCAAAACTTACCGCATGCTTGAAGACGCGCATCTCATGCGCCGCCAGGGCATCGACATCGTCATCGGCCTCATCGAGCCGCACGGCCGCGCCGACACAGCAGCTCTCATCGAAGGGCTTGAGGCCGTCCCCCTCCAGAAAATTCAATATCGCTCGGTCACGCTGAGCGAGATGGACATCGACGCCGTCCTCGCCCGTCACTCTGCATGGTGCATTGTGGACGAGTTGGCGCACACCAACGTGCCGGGCTCCCGCAATCACAAGCGCTACGAAGATGTGCTGGAGCTGCTCGACGCGGGCATCAATGTCATGACCGCCATGAACGTCCAGCACCTCGAGACGCTCAACGATGCGGTGGCACGCTCCGCCAGCACTCAGATCCGCGAGACCGTTCCGGACAGCTTCCTCAGCCGCGCCAACGAGGTCGTCAACGTCGACATCACGGTGGACGAGCTCCGCGGCCGCCTCCGCCAAGGGAAAATCTACGCCCCGGAAAAGGTCGAGCAGGCGCTTGCGAACTTCTTCCGCAAGGGCAATCTCAATATGCTTCGCGAGCTCGCCCTGCGCACAACCGCCGAGCAGGTGGGCACTGCGGCTGCGCAATATCGCCGCACCCAGGGCCTCGAGCAGGCGCCCATCCCTGAAAAGGTGATGGTCTGCCTCTCCACGCGCGCGGGCATGGAGCGGCTCCTGCGCGTCGGCGCCCGCATCGCCGGACGCCTCGCCACCAATTGGTACGCCGTCTACGTCGAAACGCCGAGTACCGACCATCGCCATGGCGATCCGGAAGCATTTGCCCGCGTCGAGGAATATCAGCGCATGGCTCGCGACCTCGGTGCCCGCGTCGTTCTGCTCAAAGACAAAAGAGTCGCCGACGCCCTCATCGAATTCGCCCGCAAAGAAAACATCTCCCACGTCGTCTTCGGTCAGTCCGCCCGTTCGCGCTGGGACATCCTCCTTCGGGGCTCCATCATCAATCGCTTCCTCAATGAAATGCGCGACACGACCGTACAGGTAGTCCCCATCCTCAAGGACAGGGAACGCAAGTAGAGACTGGCGGAGGCATTGCAGTGACTCGTGGCTTTCCCGACGCGCTGTTCCGCCGCATCGCTTTCGCATTGCTCCTGCTGCTGATGCCACTCGCGCTGGCTGCCGGCACAGATACTCTCAACGCGACAAAGATCGCCGAAGGTGTCTGGTTCGTTCCCGGAGACGCGTCAAAAGGCTACTGCAACAACATCGTCATCGAGATGAAGGACTATCTCATCGTCGTCGACGCCAACTACCCCGGCCGCGCACGCGAATTGGTGCGCGACATCCATGAACTTTCGCCCAAGCCGGTTCTCTTCGTTTTCGACACGCACGCCCATCGCGATCACGCTTACGGCAATATCGTCTGGACCCACG